>Ga0193751_1003002_pt1 | contig 10056 bp, 5 predicted proteins | sample L1c2metaG_FD_143050 | JGI IMG/M metagenome (GOLD analysis project Ga0193751, IMG submission 143050) | Soil microbial communities from a riparian zone of the East river system, Colorado, United States - L1c2 | ecosystem: Environmental > Terrestrial > Soil > Riparian zone | place: USA: East River...
AGCCCGCCCGGCGGTCAAGATTTTTGTGGACCACGAAGGCTGGTATCGCGTTACGCAGCCACAACTGGTAGCTGCTGGACTGAACCCTAATGTGGAGGCGCGGTCGCTGCATCTGTTTGCGGAAGGTGTGGAGCAGCCCATCCAGGTTACCGGAGCTACGTCAGGCTTCGGCCCGCAGGCGGCGATTGAATTCTACGGCACCGCAATTGACACGTTCTACTCCGGCCAGCGCGTGTACTGGTTGATGTCAGGCGGTCAGCCGGGACTCAGGGTCCCCGCCCCATCGGCAGTCGGTAGTTCGGGTCCGCAAGCCCAGAGCTTCCTCCAGACCCTCGAACTGAAGCCCCGCACCACATACTTCGCCGTGCTTTTGCAAAACAACACCGACAACTTCTTTGGTCCGCTGGTTTCTCCGGTTGCGGCGGTCCAGACGCTGAATATCTCCAACCTGGTTGCAGGCGGAGGCTCCCTTCAGGTCGTATTGCGGGGCGTCACGCTGGGCCAGCAGCATGATGTTACCGTAGCGGTGAACGGCGCGACCTTGGGAGACATGATTTTCACTGGCCAACAACAAGGCAATGCCCAATTCAAGATTCCAGCCGGAATCTTGACTAACGGTGCCAACACCATTACCTTGACCTCCCAACTGGGCGATAATGATTTGAGCCTGGTGGACCACATCGACCTCAGCTTCCTCCACACTTTTACCGCGGAATCAGATGAATTAAAGTTCAGCGCCCCCGCCGGGGACAGTGTGACCGTCAATGGCTTTGTACAACCTCCTACACGCCTGCTTGATGTCACAAATCCGGTGCAGCCGTTTGAAGTGGCCTACCGAGTCTCGCCGCAGCATGGAAGCTATGCACTGCAGACGAGCATACCGTGGACTTCATCAGGTAAGCACACTCTGCTGGCGCTTTCGGATGCTCAACTAGCGCTCCCCGCAGCACTCGTACCCCATCACCCTTCTACTCTGCACCAACCCCCATCCGGCGCAAACCTTGTCCTATTGACGGCACCACAGTTTGCCGAGCAGTTGCGACCGCTGGCCACGCTGCATCGTGCTGAAGGCAGATCCGTAGCTCTGGTAGGCGTTGACCAGGTTTACGATGAATTTAACTTCGGTGAGCGCACCCCGTTCGCGATCCGTGATTTCCTGCAAACTGCGACTGCGGCATGGACGAATAAGCCCCACTATCTAGTGCTGGGTGGTGATGCTTCGATTGATCCCCGGGACTATCTTGGCTTCGGGTTTTTCGACTTCGTGCCTACCAGGATCGTGGTGACATCGGAGCTTAAGACGGCCTCCGACGACTGGTTCTCTGACTTCAACAACACCGGATTCGCGCAAATCGCCACCGGACGCCTGCCGGCGCGCACCACGGCTGACGCGCAGTCCATGGTGGCAAAGACCCTGAGCTACGCCAATGGCCAGGGCGCAAGTTGGACGAACAATAGTATGCTGGTCGCCGACGTTGACGATCCCTCCGCCAGCTTCACGCAGGCCTCTCTGAACGTCCAAAAGCTCCTCCCCAAGACCATGAATGTGACTGATGTTTTTGCCGGCACCCTCGATACTGGCACCGCCAAACAGGACATTCTCACCGGCATCAACGCTGGACAGTTGCTGGTGAACTACAACGGCCATGGCTCAGTCGAAATCTGGGGAAGCAACCTGTTCGACGACACCGCGGCCGCTTCGCTGACCAACGGCACTCGGCTGCCGGTATTCGTAATGATGAACTGCCTGAACGGATTCTTCCACGACGTGTTCACGCAGAGCTTGGCGGAAGCCCTGCTGCTGTCGAGAAACGGGGGCGCAGTCGCGGTGTGGGCATCGTCAGGACTTACTGCTCCCGGTCCGCAATTCCAGATGGATCAAACTCTGGTGAAAACTCTCTTTGCACAGCCCTCCATCACTCTCGGAGACGCTGTGCTGTTTGCCAAATCGAGTATCGCTGACCCAGACGTTCGCAAGACCTTCATCCTGTTTGGCGATCCCTTGATGCGGTTGAAGCAGCCGGGCAGTGGCGCACAGATCCCTGCTTCCATGCCGCACCCTGCATCCGGCCTGAGGATCTCTACGGAACGTGAAAGGTAAGACACCCATTCTTGGACAGTAAAAATATGAGATGCTTCTAAATAGCGGCTCACCTCCAAGAGTCCGCCGCGTCTGATTCTGTTCGGCAGACCGCGAGTCTTCAATTGAATGCTTGTATTCCGTTCGGCACAGTGTAGAATATCGTTTTTCTACCGCAATTGAGTTAGGGCCTGGTAGCTAAAAGATTCCGGAGGAATTTCATGAAGACGTTTGCGCGCCTGTCGCTCGCCGTCATCTTGGTTTGTCTTTTCGTTGCCCCATTGAGTTTTGCGGGCGACCTAATTCCCAAAGCTGCCTGGAAGCGCGGCATCGGCGTGCCGCTGGAAAATGCTGGCGGACGCAAGCCTGCCCTCGCCGCCTCAGGAATGATTGACGACAGCTATTGGCAAGGCGCTCCAGTGGGCGGCTTCGGCTCCGGAACATTCTCCCGCACTTATCGGGGTGACTTCTCTCGCTGGCATATCAAGAGCGGCGTGCACAAATATCAGACGGTGTGGACCAACCAGTTTGCCATGTACCAGAAATCCGAAGGTGGAGACAGCGTCGCGCAAGTGCTGACCGCCACGCATCCAGAGAAGGGAACTCTCGACGCTTGGAAATGGGATTACCCAGTGGGAGCGGGCGATTATTATTCGCTTTATCCGAAATCCTGGTACGACTATCGCTGGGACAAATTTCCCGCGCACGTAGTGCTCGAGCAGTTCTCTCCCGTGCTTCCCAATAATTACCGCGAGAGCAGTTATCCGGTCGCGGTCTATCGTTGGCACGCTGAGAATCCGACCGACAAACCGGTCACGGTTTCAGTTCTGCTTTCGTGGACCAACATGCTTGGCTGGTTTCGGGACTTCGGCCCCGACATGCATAACGGGATGGACCACGGAAATCGTAACCGCTTCGTGGACGACCCGGCCGTCAATGGTCACGTGAAGGGTATTGTGTTTGATCGCGTGCATCCTGCCGGTGTGAAGGATGACTTCGATGGACAGTGGGCGATTGCCTCCGTGGAATCTCCTGGTGTCGAGATCACGTATCAAACTACTTTTTTGCCTGTCACCGGACAGGAAGTGTGGGGGCCGTTTTCAAAAGACGGCCGTCTCTCCAACGACAACAATTCCTGGATCAGCAGCGGCGAGCCTTTAGCCGCGGCGATCGCCGTGCGCTTCAGCTTGAAGCCCGGCGAAAAGCGTGTCATACCAATGACGATAGCCTGGGACATGCCGGTGACCCAATTCGGTTCGGGACGCAAATGGTACCGCAAATACACCGATTTCTACGGCACCAGCGGACAGAACGCCTGGAAGATTGCCAAAGACGGACTCCAAGGATCGGCGAAATGGAGCGATGAAATCGACGCTTGGCAAGCGCCCTACGCGAATGACGAGAGCAAGCCGCTGTGGTATCGCGGTGAACTCTTCAACGAGATGTACATCCTGACCGACGGCGGCTCGTTCTGGGGCCGTCCGGTGGATTCAGCGGCGACTACTCCTAAGACATTCTCCTTCATGGAGTGCTTCGACTACCCGTTCCACTCTACTCTTGACGTGCTTTTCTACGGCGACATGCCATTGGTGAAGTTCTGGCCCGACCTCGACAAGCAAATCATGCGACAATTCGCCGACACCGTTCCCGAAGATTTGACCGAAAAATATCTGTGGATATGGAAATCGCAGCAGACGAATTTGTTGCAATTCCGATTACGCAAAGCGAAAGGCGCGGTCCCGCACGACTTAGGAATTCCGCAAGAAGACCCCTTCAAGCTACCTAACGCCTTCAGTTGGCAAAACACCAACGACTGGAAGGATCTGAACAGCAAGTTCGTACTGATGATTTACAAAGACTATGTATTTACCGGAAAGAAGGATGTTGCGTTCCTGCGTTACACGTGGCCCGCGATACAGGAAGCGCTGGAGCATCTGCGTAAGTACGATCGCACCGGCGACGGCCTTCCCCAGGATGATGATTATCCCGATCAGACCTATGACGTGTGGATTGTCCACGGCGAAAGTGCCTACTGCGGCGGGTTATGGCTGGCGGCGCTGCGGGCGGCGGAAGAGATTGCGCAAACCGTCGGAGACAATGCAGCGGTCAATAAGTATCACCAGTGGTTTGAAAGAGGACAGAAGACTTACATCAGCAAGCTATGGTCCGGCGACTATTTCCGTTATGACACGCTGAGCGAATATCGCGACGATATCCAAGCCGACCAGCTAGCCGGCCAGTGGTACGCGAACATGACCGGGCTTGGCGATCTGGTTCCGCGTGACATGCAGATCAAAGCGCTAAAGAAAATCTACGACTTCAATGTGATGAAGTTTGCCAACGGCGAAATGGGCGCGGTGAACGGCATTGCTCCCGATGGAAAGATTGTCACCAGCAACGAACAGGTGCAGGAAGTCTGGACCGGAACCACCTTCGGCGTGGCAGCGCTTATGCTAAGCGAAGGTTTGAAAGATGAAGGCTATCGCACCGCATGGGGTGTCTATCACACGACGTACGAGACTCAGGGATATTGGTTCCGGACGCCGGAGGCTTGGGAAAAAGATGGACACTACCGCGCATCCATGTACATGCGTCCGGCTGCGATCTGGGCTATGGAGATGACCGCGCCGCCGAAGTAGAAAAGGCTTTCTCACCACAGAGAGACAGTCACCGAGAAACCAATAAAAAGGTTCCTCTGGGACTCTGCGTCTCTGTGCTGAATTAGGGTCTCGCCGGCAGTTTCGCCAGCGCCGCCGCCAAATCATCCGGCTTGAATCCAAACGGGCCCGGCTTGGTCTTAAACGCGATGCGGCCATTTCCGTCAATCAAGTAAATGCGGTCGGGCCACCCGGTGTAGGCCTGCTCGGTTGAATTCCCGAACTCATCGAGCACGGCGGGGAACTCAATTCCCAGCTTGCGCACGCACGCTCCTGCGATGAAGGCGCGCTCTTCTTCGTTCTTCGGGCTGGCAAAGACAACCTGGTCCTTGATATTGCTCTGCATCTGCCAGATGTCGCTGGGATGTGCCTCGCTGATGTACACCACCAGGAATGCGACCTTACCCTGATACTTATCGTAAAGTTTGTTGAGGGCGGGAACCTCCCGCCGAAAGGGCGGTCAAGTGTAGCTGCCGAAGACCATCACCACCGGCTGCTTCCTGCTGAGCTCTGAAAGTTGGACGGTCCCGGTTTTATCCAGCTTGGTAAGCGTGAAGTCCGGCGCTGCATCTCCAACGTGCAGAGTGCCGCCGCGGGCGTGGTTCCAAAGAGTCTCGAAGGGAAGCACAAGAAACACCGGCCAGGGCATATGCTTCATGATCGCCCCGAATTTATCCGGTGGTTGGTTCATGGCCCAGAAAATAAATCCCACAAACACCATCCAGACCACCAGCAGCGCCGCCACAATCCGCTTGGCGATCTCGAGCGCGCGCGGACTTGGGCGCCAGCGGCGCTTCGCGGGACTGGATGGGACGGTAGGGACGGTGCTCATGAATCTGGGTGCTCCTGGTGCGCAGGTAAAGGTGCAACTAGTTCATCTTGGCTTCGACCTGTGGTTCGATCTTGCTGATCACGATCGCAGTCGAACCGCCGCGCTGAAATATTTTCCCCGTCACCGTCACTTTCTTTCCAGCGAAGGGAAGCAGTTTGTCATTCTGGCTGCTGGACGGCGTGGTGTCCGCGATCGGCCAGTAGATGGTTCCGCTCGGGGACAGAATCACCAAGGGCGACCCGTTCTTGGCGCATGCTATTGCGCACTCTGAGCTGACGGGCTTCTTCAGACTTTTAGTGAAGGCGCAGGCTGAGTCCAGCACATAGCCTTTGACGGTGGTGGTCTTTGCGGATTCTTCTGCAGCGAAGACTCCCAGAACCAAGACCGCCGGAAGAGCGAACCTGATTACGGTGCGGATATTCATTGTTATTTTCCTTTCCCTAGAACGATAATCTTGCGCTCAATTGTACTTCACGCCCCGGCGTCGTGGACTCGGTGATGGTGCCGAACTGCGGCGTGTTCACAAAGCGATCGGGCGTCCCCAGATTGGTATGGTTCAACGCGTTAAAAAATTCTCCGCGGAACTGGAACTTCGCGCGCTCGGTCAAGCTGAAGTCGCGGGCCACGGCGAAATCCAAAGTCTGCAGTCCGGGGCCGTAAACCGAGTTGCGCCCCACATCGCCGAAGGTGTACGCCGCTGGAGCCGCAAACGCGGCTGGGTTGAACCATGCGTCCGCCGTGTGCGTTCCAGAGACGAACACCGGCTGGCCCGTAGTATTGGCGCGGATGGGGTTCTCGCCTAACACCGTGCCCGAGTTGGCCGTATCGCCGAACACCGAAATCGTAAACGGAAATCCCGTCTGCACCTGATAGACGGTCGAGAATTGCCAGTTCTTGGTTACCGCGCTGGTCCATGCGGCCGTATTTAATCCCGGAATCGCGTACACCGCACTCAGCGCGAAGCGGTGCCGCACGTCGCACGCCGGACCCTTTTCCGCGGCCAGGCGATTGTTGTCCTGCGGAATCGAAGCTTCGAACATGGGAGAGCGGAAATCCGGCGCGTTGCTCAGATCTTTCGCCCAAGTGTAGTTGGCGAGAAACGTTAGCCCATGTGTGTAACGGCGGCGAACGTTGACGTATCCCGCGTCATACCAACTCTGGGCCGTGTTCTCAAGCAGATTGATCGTGCTGACGGGGAAGCACATGGTTCCGGTCGGACAGCCGGACGCGGGGGCCACATAGGTTACACCACTCGGCAGGGTGGTGTTCGGCACAAACGCAATCTTGCGGAACGGCCGGCGTGGCCCAATCGGACCCGGCCCGGGAGGCGCGTTGTTGATCAAGTGCGCGCGTTGCAGGTGAACCCCATGCGAGCCCAGATATCCGACTTCTAAAGTTGTGTTCTGCCCCAGACGCTTCTCGATCGAGTTGCTCCACTGCTCGATGTACTGCGACGGAGCATGAGGATCCATGGCCGTAAAACTGACCGTCGTCTGCCCCAGCACCGCCGGTCCGAAATTGAAATTGCTGGCCAGGATCGAGGCCGCAGGGGTGAAGTTATCGCTCTGCTGCGTTTCCGGAAACACATAAGGAACATTGTGGCGCTGGTTGCACCATGTATTCATGTCTACCGGAGTCAAGAAGATCCCGAAAGCCGCGTGGAAGACAAGACCTTGTCCAGGCAAGGCCTGCGACAACCCGAAGCGGGGAGCAAAATTGTGCGGGTTGGCATATTTCAAACCGCGCGGAAATCCGTTCTGACCTCCGACAAAGACCGACGGTACTCCGTTGTTGAACGTCAGGTTGGTATTGGTGTAGCTGAGGTCCACCAGCGGGTCCATGAACTCGTAACGCAGACCCATCTCAACCGTGGTGGTGCGGGTGACGCGGAAACTGTCCTGCACAAATCCGTCGGCGTACCACTGGCGAAGCTGCATCTGCGGAATTCCGGCCTGGCGCTGCTTGATCGCGGGCAGCCCCAGCAGGAAGCTAGCCAGGGCGGAACCATCGTTGTGGTTGAGAGCGTACTGCGTTGTAAACCCGTTGGTCATCTGGTAGTAGCCGCGGTTCTGGAAGAATCCCCACATCGGCCAGATCAGGCGCCGGTAACTCGCGCCAAATTTCAGACTGTGACGACCGACTTGCCAACTCAATGAGTCGCGGCCTTCGATCAGCGTGTCCCAGGCGTGCATGGGAGTTGCCGCGTAGGTATCCCCCATCCCTGAGTAACCTTGCACGTTGAACCAAGGTGCGCCCCAGGCGTTCGGCCCTCCGAATCCAATGCCCTGGATTCCTAACTGGGTGACAATGTCATTCTTGTTAGCATTTTCGGTGTCCCGCCGCATCGACAGGCGTGAAACCGCAATGGCGGACGTATTCACCACGTGAGCGCTCACGATCTTGTTCCAGGCAATCGAGCCTTGATTAGAAAAATTATCGTGGAAGGCCCCGAACCCGGGCAGATTAATGGGCATAAATCCGTGCTCTGCGCTCAACGAGTAGCGTCCAGTAAGGCTGTCGCCGTTGCCAAACACATGGTCCAGACGCGCCGTGCCCTGATCGTTCGTATGGTGTTCGTCACGTACATCCAGGTAGTTGTTGCAGTCCATGCCCGCACCGACCACGGTTGGCTGGCCCATCATGGCCATGCCGCACCCGCCCATCCCCATGGCCATGCCTGTACCCAGATTCGGACGTGGAACAGAAATTGCTGGCGAATAATCTTCGGATTGGTCGCGCTGATCGGCTGGCTTGGATTGTAATTTGGGTTCGCACTAAAATTTGCGGGATCGTAAATGTTGGTTCCGCCCATTCCGCCGTTACTGAAATCGCCACCAATCTCAGCCAGCGTCGGGACAGTTTCAATCATCGGGTCAGCCATCACGTGGCGAAAGCCCTCGTAATTCAGAAAAAAGAACGTGCGATTGTGCGCGACCGGCCCGCCGAACGACGCACCGAAGTTGTTCTGCACTAGATGATTGTTGCCCATCGAGTCAAACGAAGACGCATCCATCTTGTCGTTGCGCAAAAATTCGTAAACGTTGCCATGGAACTGATTGGTCCCCTGGCGGGTCACGATATTGATCTGTCCGCCGCCGGCGCCGCCCATTTCTGCCGAGTAGCTGCCAATTTGCACCTTGAATTCCTGCACTGCATCGGGCGAAGGGCTCAGGTTCTGGGTGTTGAAAGTTGGGTCCGTATTCGTAGTTCCATCAAGCAGAAAGTAGTTGGCATTGGGGCGGTTGCCGCCGATACTCACTGCCGAGCGCTGTCCGGGCCGCCAATACAGTGGACTCATGTCTCCGGTTTGGGCGCCGTGGCTGACGTGGGCTCCGGGAATGGTCAGCACCAGGTCAATCAACATGCGGCCATTAAGCGGTAGATTTTCAATGGAGGTTGGTTCGACCACCTCCCCCAGTGCCGCCTCATTGGTGTGAATGACTTCAGCGTTACCGCTGACGTCAACCGTCTCCTTGTGTGACTCGACGCTCAGGCGAAGGTCCATGGCCAGCTTCTGCGCCACTTCCAGCCGAATAGGCTGCTTCTGTGCGGCAAAACCAGTTGCCGTGAGCTGGAGTTCGTAGTCCCCGGGCTGCAGGCCTGGAATTTCGTAAATGCCTTGTTCGTTGGTGGAGGCGCGCCGGACGGCCCCCGTACTGGTGGAAGTCAACTCCACGGTAGCTCCCGCCACGGCTTGCGATTGCGGGTCAGTCACGCTACCGCTCAGCACCGCATAATTACTCTGACCCAACGCTGTCGCTGAAAACGCAAAAACACAGAGGAAAATAAACTTCTGGCGCAAAGTTACCTCCACCACCTGGGGAATGGAAAAATTGTCAGGGGTGAACCGATGCCAGAAAGAGAGACTACCAGCGTCTGAAGAAGCCCAGCCCCGAATGTCAAGGGAATGTAATCGCGCTAGGCAAGCCGATCAATAATGCAAAAAGACTAGAGCCGATCCTCGGGATGGGATCTTCCCGCAGGAAACAATCTGAATTTCAGAGTCCGTTCTCGACGCCGCTCTTCCTCCAGATGCCGAGAGCGCGCTTTCAACAGATCATTCAGCGACACCAACCCCAGGAATTGTCTGGTAGCGCGCTCCAGCACTGGCATTCGAGAGCAACCTTTCTCCGCCATGCGATAGACCACTACCCGGAGCGGTTCGTCGGGATAGGCCTCAACTGTGCCGGTGCGCACCAGATCACAGATTGGCGATCCCAGGGCGGCATCGCTAGTCTCCAATCGCTTTCTTATGTCCCCCCGCGTCACCACGCCAACAAACCGTCCTTCCGCATTGACCACCGGCAGCAGTCGCTGCTCCTGGCGGGGATCCACCCGCAACGACTGCGCTATTTCGCCCCATGTACTGTTGGCTGCCAAGACCGCAACCTTTGTCCGCATAACTTCGCGCACAAAGAGAATCTCCAGCGGATCAACCGCATACTCACGGCTGAGGTGGAATCCCCGCCGGGCAACCTTTTCAGTCA
>Ga0193751_1003003_pt1 | contig 10055 bp, 7 predicted proteins | sample L1c2metaG_FD_143050 | JGI IMG/M metagenome (GOLD analysis project Ga0193751, IMG submission 143050) | Soil microbial communities from a riparian zone of the East river system, Colorado, United States - L1c2 | ecosystem: Environmental > Terrestrial > Soil > Riparian zone | place: USA: East River...
GCAACGTGGCGTTCGTATCCCTGCAGATCTTTCCGTCGTAGGTTTTGACGGTGTGCCTGAGGGCGCCCGCGTCTGGCCGGGACTAACAACTATCGCGCAGCCCATGCGCGACATGGGACGGACCGCCTGCCGGACACTATTGGCTCAAATTAACGGGTCAGGTCGTGAGACGGAGAGTTCGGTTGAGTATGGGGTCGAGCTAGTCGCTCGAGAAAGCACCGGTCCTGCACCTTCTGCGTAGCGAAGATGATCAGGTCGAAAAGCGAAGACACGCCGCATCAGTAAGGGTATGGCTGACCCTTGCGCACGATGCGAATGCGATGATCGGTGAATTTGAAATGCGCGCTGGCGACCGCGATTTTCGGCATGTGGCAGCTCACGCAGAGTTCTCGGCCGACCGGACAAGGCTTCGCCGCTAATCCTTGTCCCTGTCCTTGCGCCTTTCGCGGTCCTGGCGATTCGACTTCTGTGATCGGGATATGAGATTTTCCGGGTGAGGAAACAGTCCCTTCGCGTGCAGGCTCATGACACACTGTGCACTTGGCATCGTATTTGGCTTCTCCGCGTTGCAAGTCCTGATGGGGATCGTGGCAGGCAATGCAAGCAAAGTGTGAATCATTGGGATCGTGGCCCTTCGAGGTAAAGATCCTGTACGGCTGAAAGCGCACATTGTTCATTGCGGCGCGGTCCGGCATTTCCTCAACCGTACTCGCACTGCGATGGCAGGCGCCGCAAAACTCCTGGGAGAGTGTGTCGGGGTCGAGCGACTTGGGATTAAATATGTAGAGGTTGTCGTCAGTCCCAGTTTGGATGGCGGTCACATGCCGTTCTCCCGGTCCATGGCATGCTTCGCAACCAACGCCAGGCACCACTTTTTCAAGCGTAAGCTGGTTGCCTTCTAAGGCAGCAGTGCCGTGACAACTAAAACAGCTCCGAGCTTCATCTGCGCTGATGGCACGACCCACCGCTTCCTCCAGAGTCTTCGGCGGGTTCTGGGCATACCCAATGGTCCAATCGAGATTATCGATTTCGGTGTAGAAGCTAACCCGACTTTCATAGAGTTTGCCTTTGTGCCGGAGTATGTAGGTCTGACCAGCGTGCCCTTGTCCGAAGGAATAGAGGATGGGTTCGGCAATCTTCTCCTGACCATCTGAGACTTGATAGAAACTGCTTTCTCCTTGGCGGATGATTTCGTACTCATATCGCCCGTACTTAAAGGCCAGACTTGCGTGAGTAGCCAGGACCGGACTCTCGGGAACAGATTGCATGGCATGGGCCATGGCAGTCCCGCTTTGAGTGCGATTCTTCTGGGCATGGCACGTCGCGCAAACTTGGCGTCCTACGTATCTGGTTCCTTGCACTTCAGTCCGTGGACGGAATTGAGAAAACAGTGATGCAAGATCAGGGTCACGTTGAGCATCGGCTCGTTGAGCACAAAAAAGAGCGAGCGCCATAAGGAAAAGAAACGCTGCCCTTCGGAAGACCCTGAACGTCCAGCGAGTTGGGCTCGGTATCACTGTCAGCTCGTCAAAAAGATACGACTCGACTAGGGATGGGTAGCAGAAGTAGAAAGACTGAGAGGTACCAAACCCTCCCCTTCGACAACCCGTGTGTACTGATTTATCGGTGGATTGGTCATCCGATCTACCGTGCCGCTCGGCCATCTCACTTCAACACTATCAATCTTGTTCGCCGCCCCTATCCCCAGAATCTCCCGTGGGTCGTGCGAAGCCAAATAGCTGCCGCCTCCGTTTTTAAGGCGGCTTTTCTTCACGCCACCAACGACCCAGGTAATAACCGCTCCGATCGCAGCGGGATTACTCTTGGTGGCGACCAGTTGCAATCCAATCCAATTGTTCCTGTGATCGCCCTCGTTGTGTAACAGAAGCGGAGGCTCGCCGTTGTTACAGACCAACACGTCGAGATAGCCGTCATTGTCAAAGTCTCCGATGGCCAGTCCGCGCGCTGGATAGCGTTTCGCGAAGACCGGGCCTGACTCCGCACTTACATTTCGAAATGCACCATTCACGTTCTCAAACATCATGAGAGGCTCTTTGTATGTCGTCTGAGTATTATGCATCTCGACCATATCGTCAGGATGACCATTGGCCAGGATAAGATCCGCATCTCCATCGTTATCGTAATCAAAGAATTTGAGACCCCATCCACTGAGTGGACGAGTCGCCGGCCCGATTTCCCCAGACTGATCGGAAAAAGTCATGTCCTTTTCGTTGTGATAGAGACTGAATAGTTCGCGGTCAATGTTTGCGACAAAAAGACTCTGCCAGCCACTATTATCGTAGTCGGCGGCGTCGACACCCATTCCCGATCGCGGGGTTCCGCTATCGCTATAGGCAACACCCGCTTCCAGCCCGACCTCTTTGAAGGTCCCGTCGTGCTGATTGACAAAGAGGAAGTTGGCCAAGGTGTCGTTGGCCACGAAAAGATCCATCCAGCCGTCGTTGTTCACATCGGTCACTACGACTCCAAAGGACTTTCCCGGCGACCGTGCGATTCCGGAACGCTGACTGACGTCGGTAAATGTACCGTCGCCATTGTTGTGGAAGAGGCGGCTTGGCCGCGGTGCAAAAACACGGGGAATGCAGTAGTATTTGCGGCCAAACTTGTTGTCTCCACAGCTGAGGTTTTTGTTATATTCCACAAAACTCGAAACGAAGAGGTCCAGTTTCCCGTCATTGTCGTAATCAAACCAGACCGCATTGGTTGACCACCCGTGCACCGCAACACCGGCCTTTTCCGTTACATCCGTAAACGTGCCGTCCTTGTTGTTGTGGTAAAGCGCATTCTTGCCGTAGGCGGTGATATAGATGTCCGGCCAGCCATCGCCGTCATAATCACCTACCGCGACACCCATCCCGAATGACTGGCTGATGGCCAATCCTGATTTGTCGGTCACGTCCGTAAAAGTGCCGTCCTGGTTGTTATGGTAGAGGGCATTACGCAAGGGCTTTTCAGGATGAAAGAAATCAGAGGGACCACTGTTGACGAAGAGTATGTCCATCCAACCGTCGTTGTCGTAGTCGAGGAAAGCACACCCCCCGCCTACCGTTTCTGGCAAATACCTTTCCGGAGAGTGCGCATTGTTATGGCTCCACGTAATCCCGCTTTCAGTTGGGGGAATCTCTCGAAATACGATCCGGCCAGGTGCTCTTGGTACGGCACTATTCTCCGGTTGCGGAACTTTCTGCGCGAATGCCACTTGCGCCAGGCACAAGCAAAGAACGAACGACGTGAAATTTCGCAGCAACATCGCTTGCCTGCTAGTTCTATCTCCACAAGACTTCATGGTCTGGCAGCGTAAAGTTCTCACATTTCTGATTCCATCACAACTGTAGGTAAATCGAGATCGATGTAGTCGAAGTAGTCGAAGTCGGCTATAGCGCGCTGCCCGCTCATGTCATGCGCGCAGAGAGCTCCAAAGGACCCGGTGAATCCCAGACCCGCAGTAGTGTGTTCATCAGACAGAATAGTGGCATCCAGGTTGTCAGTCAGGGGTGCCCAGTGCTGGCCGTCAAGTGAGTAAAAAAAACGCAAGGCTGCTTCGTGGTAGTCGGCTCGCAGATAGACGCGGCCTTCTGCGAGTGACAGCGGATTTTCGAGAACATTGCCCAGCTTACCCAGACTGCTCTCGAGAACCCCCAAATGAATTCCTAGTTCGTCGTCGAAGCCGATGTTGGCATAGTAGAAATTCTCGTCGTCGTACAGACACATCAAACCGGCCATCTGCTGAAAATTGACTGGCCTGAACTCTACCGAGGTCTCGAACCGACAGTGAAACGACTGAAATCGCCGGCCAACCAAGCTTTGCCGATGTAACGACCTCGGCGACTGGCGTCCTCGTAATCGAAGATAGCCGGGTCGCTCGAACAGTGAGAGCCAATCGCTGTTGGCGGGCTCTAGCAAGGTTTGATAATGAGGGCTGAGCCGATCGCTATCGAAGTGATCGCGGTGCTGCTCAGGTGGAAAAGGGCAGTCTACAAGACCTGGCGCCTGAACCTGAATTTGAGGAAGGAAGCCTCCATCGGCGAGGCGAAGCCACCCTTCGCTTGTCCACTCAACACGCTGGATTGCGGTCTCCCGCCCGAGAACGCAGCGGCGGTGCTCACAAACAGGGCGGGCACAGAGATGGGCCAGATACCATTCACCCGTTTGCGTTTGTACGAGTGAGCCGTGGCCTGCTTTCTGCAGTGCCGTTCTTGGGGATCCCTGCGAGGTGAGCATCGAGCCTCGGGGATCAGTTTCGTACGGTCCCTCGATCTGGCGCGAACGCGCCACGGTAACTGCGTGTTCCCAGCCTGTACCGCCCTCAGCGACCATTAGGTAGTAATAGTCTCCGTAATGATAGAGGTGTGGCCCTTCGGTTCGGCCACGCGCGCTGCCGCCGAAAATGCGACGCGGCTCACCAACGAGACTTCTCCTTTCAGCGCAGTACTCTTGAAGGGCGATACCGCCGAACGAGTCTCGTTCAGGACGATGGTCCCAAATCAGGTTTACGATCCATTGTCGGCCATCATCATCAGTGAAAAGGGATGGATCAAATCCACTACTGTTCAGATAAATCGGATCTGACCAGGGCCCCTCGATTGACTTGGCTGTAACTAGATAATTGTGGCAATCGTCGAATCCAAAACCCCAATTCTTCACGTCGGTATATACAAGGTGAAAAAGGCCCTTGGCGAAAGTAAGGCACGGGGCCCAAACTCCCCCAGATCGGGGATTCCCACGCATATCGAGTTGGTCCAAACGTGTCAAGGCATGTGTGAGTACGCGCCAGTGCTTCAAGTCACGACTATGGCTGATCCGCACTCCCGGAAACCACTGAAATGTTGAAGTCGCGATGTAGAAGTCATCGTCAACCCTCAATATCGAAGGATCAGGGTGAAATCCTCGTAGGATGGGATTCAGAATAATATGGGTATCCAAAGAATGTTCCTTGTCCATGCCGATCCTTAAAGACCCGAAGGATATCACAAATAGTGGAAGCGGTTCCACATACATTCCTTCAAGGGTCACGACGGGTCGCTATAGCGCGTTTTAACTTGACAAACAGATGGTGAAGGATATTTACTATCCCCCTATGGAACCGGTTCCATTCCTATGAGAAGCGGCTCTGTACAAAATGGGGACGTGGGTACGAGAATGGCGTCCGGTGTTTTACCCTCTGTGGCGCCAATATATGATCGTAAAACCACCCCGAAACACGGGGACCGAGGTCCCAACGGTCCGATGATGCCGGCGTCCGGGCACCTTTCGTTGTGGGAGAAGATTGCCTACGCTCTGGGCGACTCGGCCTCCAATTTCTACTGGAAGACCTTCGAATATTTTCTCATCTTTTATTACACGGACGTATTTGGTCTTCCCGCCGCCACTGTCGGGACGATGATGCTGATCACCCGCGCCGGTGACGCGGTAATTGATCCCCTCATGGGTGTCCTGGCCGATCGGACTCAGACTCGGTGGGGCCGCTTCCGGCCTTACCTCCTCTGGTTTCCCATACCGCTGGCGGCTGCTGGCGTCTTGACCTTTACTACTCCGCACATAAACGCTGGAGAAAGAGCGATTTATGCCTACGTGACTTACTCGCTGCTGATGTTGATGTACACCGCCGTTAATATTCCTTACACCGCTTTGATGGGGGTAATGACGCCGAACTCCATTGAGCGTACAAGTCTTTCTTCCCTTCGGTTCATCGGAGCTTTCGTGGTCACCGTCTTTGTCCAGAAGTTTACCCTGAGTTTGGTATTACTGCTTGGCCACGGGGACAACACGCGCGGCTGGCAAGCCACCATGATTCTGTACGGTCTGTTTGCGGTATTGATGTTCCTGACCTGCTTCAAATTTACACGGGAACGGATTGTCCCTCCCGACGATCAGAAGGCGAACCTGAAGCTGGATCTGAACACAGTCACAACAAGCCGCCCGTGGCGAGTATTGTTCGTCGCGGTGATTTTCGTGCTGGCATCCTATGCCGTCCGGGGAGCGGCTTCAGCCTACTACTTCAAGTACTACGTAAATCGGGAGGACCTGCTGGGATGGTTCCTTGTTGTCAATGGCGTTTCGAACCTCCTGGGTATTGTGATTACGCCTTGGGTAGCCAAGTCCGTTGGCAAAAAGCGCGGTTTCATGCTGTCGACGGGGACCGGCGCATTGTTATTCGGGTTGCTTTACATTGCATCGCCAGGCAATCTGTCGCTTATATTCGGGCTTCAAGCCCTTTCAAGTTTCGCTGTTGGTCCGGCTGCTCCATTGTTTTTCGCCATGTACGCCGACATAGCAGACCATGCGGAATGGGTCACGGCCCGGCGGGCCACCGGTTTGATCTTTGCGTCGGCAATGTTCGCGATCAAGTTTGGCGCGGCACTTGGCGGCTGGGTCATTGGATTGCTGCTAGCTTTCTTTGGATACGTGGCAAATGGGGTGCAGACAGGCAATGCGCTGAGGGGAATTGGTGTTTCCATCAGCATAGTTCCTGGTGTTTTGCTGGCGCTGGCAACTCTGGTGCTGACGACGTACGAACTCGACGAGCGAACGATGCTGGGCATTGAGGCCGACTTGACCAAACGGCGCGAACCTCAAAGAGCTCCAGGTACCAGTTAGTCCGGGCCGAGCAGTTTTCTGTTTCGAGTGAGAACGATCCTGCGTGATGGGATCGACCCACAATTCGCCACCAGGATGCATAAGAACATATTTAGTCACCGCAGGGAGGTCTCGACGTGATTTCTCGAATGCCAATCATGCTTGCCACGATTGCGTTTTGTGTTCTGGCTCCGCTCGGGTGGCCGGCGGAGAGCGGGATCTCGGGACGGGCCAAGTTCGAGCCTCCTGATCGCAAGACAATTCTCATTATTGGACAAACTAGAGAGGAGTTTGCAGATTACGTTGGCACAGCCCGCGCTGGGCAACCTGGTGGTTACATGTTCTACACGAGTCTAAAGCATTTGGAAGGACTAACTTCCCCGTGGAAGGGCGCGGGATGCACGGATGCAGGGGTGGAGGATCTGCAAGACTGGGTGGACAATTATCCGGAATCGGTAGGGCAGGTCGGCCTCTATACTGTCGATCAGCTATCCAGTATCAATAGCGGAGCCCTGGACGCCAATATCAAGACGCTGGCGGAGACTCTGCGCAAAACGAATAAACCTATCCTTATGCGCATAGGCTACGAGTTCGATGGCGAGTGGAATGCATACGAGCCCGAGGCGTATGTGGCCGCGTGGCGCCGAATCGTCGACATTTTCCGGGGCAAGAAGGTTGGAGAGGAGTCTATTGTCCCGGTGACCAATGTCGCTTTTGTTTGGCACTCTGCAGTCTGGAAGACGTTTCACAACCACCCGATCTCAGCCTGGTATCCGGGAGACAAGTACGTCGACTGGGCGGCGATAAGTTGGTTCGCTTGGAGCGATAAAGAAAGCAGGAATGTTTCAGAAACCGCAAGAAGCAAATTCGCAGCTTTCGCCAAGGAGCACAAGAAGCCTCTCATGATTGCTGAATCCGCGCCTAAGTCGTACTACGCACCCGCGCGATCTGATTCCTGGAGCGGTTGGTTCGAACTATTGTTTGCCTGGATTCGCCGTAATAACGTGAAGGCGTTTAGTTATATCAACCAGAACTGGGATGCCCAGCCCATGTGGCACGATCCATCATGCAAAAACCCCACAGATTGGGGCGATACTCGTGTGCAGACGCCGGGTTCGACAGTGTTGAAGGCCTGGCAAAAAACTGTCCGAGAGAGGCGTTTTCTGGGCGCCGGGCCGCAGCTTTACAAAGCGATCGGATTTTCCAAATAGCCGTGCCGACACCGGAACGAACCTTCGCACAGCTATGTTCCAGCAGACAGTTGCCTAGATAGCGGTCGGCTATATTCGTTTGCATGTGGTCCACACCAAGCGAGATGCAGTCGACGAGCGAGAACGACTTCGAGTGTTTAGCGAACACGGGTGTGAAGTCTCCTGGGAACGCCATACATATTAGAGCGTTCGGCTTGAGACCGGAGCCGCGCTGTTCGACCGGATCCCCGCCTGACCACCTGGTTTTCCACCAGGGGTTCAGTTAAGCTCCTAAGTCACTGATTATACACGGCATACGACTTGGAGAATGGAACCTGGAGCCAATGAAACAGGCGTCTAAACCGAATCTCTTGTGCCTGTAATTATTTGATTCTAAAGAATTTGGTCGGGGAGAGAGGATTTGAACCTCCGACCCCCTGGTCCCGAACTATCGCAGCACAAACTCCACGTGCTTTAACTGGTGCCGCTTAGGGGTCAGCAAGCCACCTTTTCTCTCGCTCAGTTGTACCGAAATTGTACCGAGCCTCAATGTCTCGACGATAATTCTCTCGCGTTGACCTTAGGTTATCGCCGTGAAAGTACAAGATCCGATCGTAAGTTACTGAAACTACGCAACACGGATGGCTACCTGAAGCGGTTTCAGTAAGGGAAGGAAACAGTTCGTGGATCATAAATGGAGCAAGAAATACCCTGGCGAGTGCTCTTAACGAATCCATGAGCTGCGGCCAAGGGATGCCGATTTTCACAAAGCGTCCGACTCCTACGGAATCGGGGAATAAGAACTTCTGTATGCCTTCGGAAAGGAAGACCCAACCAACTAGAATGCGGATCAGCAAGATTGCCTTCGATGTACGATTCCATTGGCGAGCGGGGTGCCAGAATTTGCTGTCACCGCCGGGACGATCCGATAGTCCGCGCGATAGACCAAATTGTGCAGATCGCTGGACGCGATGGCCCGGAATACGGATAGCTGGGCCGCGGCATCGTCGTCGCTGAACACGTTTAGCGGCCAGTCGTGAACTGTCGTTCCTCGAAGATGAGGGTGGTGGAAGCCGCCTCCAAAATAGGCTTGGAGCACGATTGGCTGGACCCCGGCTGCCCGCTGCTCAGGCCAGCTCAAAGCCCAGGATGCGTTCAACCCTCCGTCCGCTGTGCGTCGTAGTCCGGTCTCGGTGAGCTGCCCGGTGTCGAGCAGCAAGCTCGTGTTCATTTCGGTGAGAACCTCGCGGGCGATGGGGCCCAGCAGTTGCACTGCCTTTTCGAAATGGGCTTCCTTGTCCTTTCGACTGGCGGAGCCGCCGTGTGTACCGTCGCGAAGGTCCTCAAAATGGCGGATTAGGCTGGTGATATATGCGGGTATTGCGCTCTCTGGCATTGTCTACCTCCTACTAAGAATCAGTATGTGCTCCACATGTACAAAACATGTACCGATTCCGTCTCGACAGCTACCCTGTTAGACGTGAGCGCCGCCGCGTGGATTCTCATTTTGGGATTAGTCCGAGTTGCTGCTGCAGGGTTAGGTTGTCTTCAATGTGCCAGTTCTCAGCGACGCGCCCATCGGTAACGCGATAAATGTCGGTGGCGATGAAATTGATCGTCTGGCCTTGGCCTTGGATCTGCCCCAAGCGTCCTGTGAAGTGACCGTGGAAACGCAGGTGCGCGACGACACGATCGCCGGCCACGATCATCTGCTCAATCTCGCAGCGGATGTCCGGAATCGCGAGGCGCATAAACCTCGAGGCTGCCAGCGGTCCGGCAATTCCCTGAGGGCGCCCGGGCGGCAGCGTATTGTCTGCAAAATTCGGCGCAAGCGCCGCGCGCTCTAGTGCTTCGTCGCCGGTATTCCAGAAGGTATCGTAGCGCCGCGCGGCAATGATTTGGGCGTCGGTCTGTTCTCTCGGCAAACTGCGATCGACGATCAGGTTATGTGGCTCAAGCAGTGGAGTGTCGGCCGCGAAGGTGTCTGTAACTGGCGCCGAGAACATCACCGCAATGGCCGCCGAGAACGCTAAGATCAGGACTCGTGCATCAAACGAGATGAGTCTTGCTCCCGGCACACTCCAGATGATTTTGTCGCTTAAGATGGATCTCAACAGATCTCCTCCTACTATTCGCTCTTAGTTTTTTTGCCGGAATTTATGGCATCTCAACTCACCGAACCGAGACGGCGATTTGAACATCGACATTGCCCTTGATCGCATTCGAGTAGGGACAGATGGCGTGGGCGCCCTCGACAAGCTGTCCCGC
>Ga0193751_1003004_pt1 | contig 10053 bp, 9 predicted proteins | sample L1c2metaG_FD_143050 | JGI IMG/M metagenome (GOLD analysis project Ga0193751, IMG submission 143050) | Soil microbial communities from a riparian zone of the East river system, Colorado, United States - L1c2 | ecosystem: Environmental > Terrestrial > Soil > Riparian zone | place: USA: East River...
GGTTCCATTGGCGCTCGGCTCTCCGCTATGGTCGGATTGCCCAGCTCCACATCGATGTCCCCGGGCAGACCGTCTGGCTGGACGTCGACACGAGCGCCAATGGAACCGGCCAGCGCGCCACGATCTCGAACGTTCGCTACGTCAATGACGGTGGATTGACGATGGCCAGCAACCGCGCCCTGCTCTGCTTTGACGCGCGCGGACTTGCGTCGACCATGGGATCGTGCGAGTCGGGCAATGCCCAGGTGATTTTCTCGGACGGGGCAATGGCTGACACCGTTACAACGACTATCCTCGGCAAGGCGCTGCGATGAAAACGATGGTGCCCGCCAAGGTGAAGAAAGGATTCTCACTGGTCGAAATCATGGTCGCAATAACTCTGTTGGGCGTTGCGATCATGAGCCTCGCCGGCGCTGCGGCCCTCGGCCTGAACCAAATGGGCAAAGCCCGACAGGATCTCCAGTATTCCGCAGACGTGCAGCAGGTCGCGGACAGTCTGGCAGGGAGCGGTTGGAATCACGTGACCGGCGGCTCCGCGACGGTTCGGGGCCGCCCTGTGAGCTGGAATGTCAGCACCCTGACCCCGACTTCACAGAGGGTCGACATCATCGTTCAGCGTCGTGGGCAAGCGAACGTGGCGGCTATCTACCAGGACACAGTCACGCTCTACCTTGCGAAGAGCCAGCTGCAATGACGCCGCTGGCGCGTGCTCCGCTGCGTGCAGATCGGCGTGGATTCACGCTGATCGAGCTCCTTGTCGGCCTCGTGCTCGGCGTGTTCGTGCTGAGCGGCGTGGTGCAAATGATGATCGTGCAGGGGCGAGGCTACGGGAAACAACGGGAGGTCATCGATATTCGCGAGACAGCCCGGGAAGCGGCCGCGCTTCTCACTTGGGATTTGAGACAGTCCGTCGTCGGTGGCAGCCCGCTGGCAGCCATGACGTCTAACTCGGTAAGCCTCCGCTCAGCTCGGGGCCTGGGTACAATTTGCGCCAAGCACCCGACGCTCGCGCGGTACGGTCTGTGGAAGACCGGGGGAAACATCCTTGCCGGTGTCGACGATAGCGCACTCGTGTACCAGCTGGGACGCGACAAATGGACTGCGCTGAAGGTCACCGCGGTCGGCACGCCGGCGGCAATGGGCGTTACGGCGTGCGCATGGCCAGGGTCTCGTCCGCCCGATATCGTCGTGGAATTCGCGGTCGGTTCCAAGCTGGATACCGCGTACATCAAAGTTGGCGCACCATTCCGGGGCTTTCGTAGAGTCCAGTACGCGGAGTACCAGCTCAATAACCGTTGGTGGCTCGGGAGGAAGGTAGGGGCTGCTACGTCGTACGAGCAGCTTACCGGTCCGCTCGTCGCGCCAGCCTCGAACGGTTTGACGTTCGCGTACTACGACACGCTCGGCGCTGTTACTACAAACCCGTCAGCTGTCGGAAGTATCGCCTTCGCTCTCCGTACTGAGAGCTTCAAGAATACCTATGTCGGAACGACATACGTCTATCAGCGAGATTCGCTGCTGACGAAAGTGTCGCTCCGTCGCTAACGAGGCCCGAGTGACAAATCAAATCGCCGTGACCAGGTTGCATCCGAGTAATCGCCGCCATGGAGAATCGAAACCCGCGAATCGCCGGGGGTTTGTTCTGCCGACTGTGATCTTCGCGATCACGATCATGAGTGTAATTGCGGTGGTTTCTCTGAACACTGCGTCGGATGAGCGAAGTGCTTCTCGCGCAATACGGGAATCGACGCTCGCGATGTATGCTGCCGAGTCGGGCCTCCGTCAGACTTACGGTGCGTGGCCAGCAGTGTCGGTGAATGCGCTCAAGCCGGGCGATAGTCTCGATCTCGGCTGGCATAGTCTTCCGAACAAGGCCGCGTATCGCGCGGTCATACATCGTGTCGACAATGGCGGACTCCAGGAATACGACGTAGTGGTGCAAGGTCGGCGCACCGATCCAACCGCTGGAATTATCACGATTGTCGGAGCAGCCGGCGGCGTACCGATCTTCAGATACGCTGTTCGGGCGGAAGCCACGTTGTATCTGACAAACGGCGGTATCTTCGACGAATTCGACTCCGACGTCGGACCCTACTCCGCCGGGACCGCGGATACGTTGGCAGATATTTGGTCGAACGGCGATATGAACATCTCGAAAACGACTATCAAAGGAAGTGCGTCAGCGGTCGGGACAATAACTCTTGGATCAAACGGGGTGATCACTGGGGCCACTGCCTCGGGAGCCACTGCTCTTACGCCGATGGATATTCTTCCGTGCCCGGTGACCGGCTTTACGATCGCTGCGAAAGTTCCGAGCGGCACTGGCATCAGCTACAGCTCGTCGACGGGTGTGCTCGCAGTGTCCGGTGGAGCAACGGTCACTCTCACCGACACTTCGTACTTTTTCAGCTCGATTGTGCTGACTCAGAACTCGAAGCTGGTGTTTCCGGGGAGTCCGCATGCCAGCGTGTACCTGCGTGACTCACTGAACGCCGCTACCGGGACGATCGTCAACTCCGCAATGAATGCGTCTGGACTTTCGTTTGCGTCGTGCGGAACATCCGCTACCCCAGCGTACTGGGCGACGAGCTCAAATGGCACCGCATCTTACTACTCCGTATACGCGCCAAGCCACATCGTGTACGAGACGGGGGCGGGAGATTTTTACGGGGCGGTTGTGGCGTCGATCTACTACGCGACAGGGGGCGGGCGATTCCACTACGATTTAGCACTCAGGAGACAGGCGTCGCCTAAGGTCGCGGTGCAGCGCGGTTCGTGGGCGCAGCTTCCTGGCAGCTGATCAGGCCCTATTCGACGCGGCTTATTTCCGCGAGAGCTTCCGCTAGGGCGCCGTGAGCGTCAACACCACTGTGAGTCCGTAGGTGCCCGGCGTATCCAGCGTCCAGCCATATAGCGTCTGGAGATAAAGCGTCGTTGACGTGCTCGCGGTTGCTGCACCGGTGACCAAAGTTGCATCGGTCGTAGTGAGCGCGTTGTAACTCCCGCCCGACGTCGTGCTCCAGAGCAGATCAGCGGCCGGTTTGTTGGTGCGAGCCGGTGCGCCTGGCGACGTGTTGGTGGCTGTCCAAAGGGCGGTCGAGGCGCGAAGGGTTAGTGACCACGCCGAGTTGGCGCTCACGGTCAAAGTGGGACCGCTCGTCGAGTTGAAGCCCGCATCAAAGTCCGCAGGCGTTGGAGCAGTGAGTGCAGTAGATCCTGCGCTCAACTGGAGGCGCACCACTCGCCCCGCCGTCATTGATACGCTTCCCGGGTCGGTGCAGTTCGCGGGAGCTCCGGTCACTGTACACTGTGCGGCACCAACCGAAGGATGACCCATCATCCCCAAGGCGACCGCGCCAAACAGCGCGCAAAATCGAAATTTTCTCATTGTGTCTCCCGTTCAACTCGAAAGGTTCCGGAAGACATGGCCCCATCGGCCGAAGAGCCGATCCAGGTCCCGGTAATTGTGTCCGCTACGATCTGACCCACGTGACGCCGAACGGTCTCGAGATTGGCGTCAAAGTCAATCACATTGACGCCGCTTTCCGCGCCGCTCAGCGACCCGCCCAAAACCGTCGTTTGACCACTCTGCTCGTCGGTCGTGACCACGTCGAGCCTGCCTTGAAAGCTGGAGCCCGATTCGCGAGACACCGTCAGCGTGCCGGCAAGCGTCTCACGAACGGGCTGCGTTTGCACGCCAGTGTACTTCCAGATCCCATTCAACTGAATGACCGATGGCTCCGGCGCTGTCGAGCGCAAACAGCCGACACAGGCAAGAACCAAAGACATCAAGAGAGCTCGAGTCATGGGGTGATCTTGTTCGGAGACGGAGTGGTGCTCTTCCACATCCGAATCGGCCTGGGGTCGAGCGTCACGGTAACTGATTTCGATTCCTTCCCGGACACCACCAGCTGTGCAAGTGGCGACCTCGGCACGAGCGGCTCGCTCAGCTCGGAAAGGTCGAAGTCCAGTGTGTAGGTACCAATGGGCAGCGACTCGAACGTCGCGGTCGTCGGTCCGCTCATTCTCGCGATCCACTCGCGGCCGGCGCTATCGCGTGCGATCACGTGGGTCTTGCTCAGATCCACCTCTACCTGCTCAATACCTGACCGCGGAGCCACGACAAGCTCCACCACGGCCGAAGTAGTTAGCGACACGCCAAGATCTCCACGAGCCATTCCAATGGCAGTCCATCCATCGGGAAGTGACGCTTCGTCGACCATCACCGGCTGCCGCGAATCACCCCCGACTCTGTATTTGCCGCTGCCGTCGGCGACGGCGGTTTCACCCCCGCGCTTGACAATCGCGCCTGGCACTCCGGGCTCGTCCGGGTCGCGCCGCTGGTTTCCGTTGAGATCCTGATACACGTACCCAGAAGTTCCGGGCTGGCGGAGCATCGGCACCGTGAGCGCGTGCTCTAAACGGACGCCGAGAATCCAGGGCACGTTGCCGTTCACCGAATGGAAGATTGAATTGCGCTCGGCATCTACTTTCAGCGCGAGCCCGTTCAGGATGGGCAAGGCGAAGCCCGCCCGCATGATACCAGATTGCTCGCCACCGAAGTCGGTGACGTGCTGCAGCTCACCCTCGGCTCTCAAACCGCCGAGCCACGGGAGCACAACCTGTTCGCCGCGAATGCCGACCATTGTCTGCTGATTCACGAACCCCCCACGGTCACGCGTCTGCTCGATGCGACTTTGCACCTCGAGCACGCCTCCGACACCCGACCAGCCCGCGTTCGTCGTCCAGTAATTCCGCGGCGTCCGGTCCGAGATCACCTGCTGCCCAACAGGTGAGACGGTGCGGGTAACGTTCCCGAGATATGCCGAGCTGTTCAAGTAATAACCGCGCAGATATGTGCTTAGGCTAATGCCCAGCTGCTGCTCATTGTTTCCGAACCCGCCGGCTGCGCTGCTCGCCGTCGGACGCGTGACTGCATCGAAAACGTAAGAGCGGGCTTCGAGCGCGAGCGTCGTCGATCCCCGCAGCGTGTACTGCGGACGCAGTGAGAATCCATTCGCGCGGAGACCGCTGAACACTGAGGTCGCATCGGTCGTGCGCCACGCGCTAGCGCTCAGCGCCACGCGCGATGTAAGCCGCTGCGAGGCGTTCGCGATGATCTCATTGGTCGCGCGCGCAAAAGCGTCGCTCCCTCCGGGCGCGTGTGTTACGTGAAGCTCCTCGTTGCTCTCGGGTGCGATTCTCTCCATTCCACTCGACCACCCGAGACCGCTGCCGTCCTGGTACTGCCGTTCAGCGATCTCCGCCTTGAAGGTGCTTCCGAATATCGACGGCACCGCTGCGCCGACGCCGACTGCGTCGAGACGCCGCGGCGACGGACCTGTGTCCGCGAGGTGCGATGCCGACGCGCTGACCTGCGCTTCCCCGAACTGACGCTCGCCTCTGATGCCGACCATTGGCTTCCGTTGGCTCGTTCCCAACTGTGCTAGCGAGACCGCGCCCAGTCCCGTGAACGACCATTCGGGATGCTGAAGGTGCAGCAGTGCGCCCTGTCCGTAGGGGTACAGGCCGGTCAGGTCGGAGAAAGACGTCCCGGTGTTGCCGAGACTGAGCTGACCCGAAGGGGCAGTGAATGAGACCGATGCCGACGACTGGAACGACCCGAGGTGCGCGAAGACATTGCTGGCAGCGCCGCCGAGCGCCGATCCCTGTGACATCCGCGCGTCGACGTGAACCGAATCGAACAGCGCGCCGGTAGCACTCAGAGTCACCAGCGTATTCGGGCGTCCGTTCTCGTCGTTTGCGTGTGCGACGGCTGAAGAGATGAGCGGTCCCGCCTGACGCCCGATGGAGCTGGAGTTAAAGACCTCAACGGTGAGTGTCTGGTCGGCCAGCAGCTGGTCACCAGCGCGGAGAACGACGCGAACGAACGAAGATCCTGTGCTGGAGAGTGGTGGAACGGTCAGACGCACGCGCTTTTTGACCGTTTCGCCAGGAGCTATCGCAATCGACGTTTGCTGCGGCTCCCTTGAAGACCAAGCGGTAGGAAGCGTCAGCTCGGCTCTCACAGTCTCCTGCGCATTACCAGAGTTGATGATCTCGAAGGGAATGATCACGTCGTTGCCGGCCTGCGCGTTGAGCGGCGCCGTCCCGGGTCGGAGCACGATCTGCCGCACGAGATCTACATCGATCTCAACGGGGATAATGATGACCGGCATTCCAGGTGCCGAAAAACGCACGTCGGCTGCAACCAGGCGGCCAGCCAAAGCACTGGCGGGAATACCTATCGTGACCCCGACATGGCTGCGGGCGCTCGCGGAAAGCGAGCGAACCTGCGGTCCGAGGATGACGAACTCTCCATGCGGGACGATCTCCATCTCGAGCTGCGTCGCTTGACTCAGCGCATCTGGAACGGGAATAGAAACAACCTGGTAGCTGCGTGGCGCTCCCGATGTTTTCACTGGCGGGAGAACGGTCGCCGCCGTGCCCGTAGAATCAGCAGTCGAGACGTTGCTAGTAGCGACGACAGTTGATTGTGTCAGGACACGCCGAGCGGTGGTGGAGGGTGCTTGTGCGCGAAGCGATCCCGCGAAGCCGACGAGGCAGAGGAGCAGTGCAAAGGTCGTCGCTGCGCGTGCGCTCACGGTACCGTCTGAGAAACGGTGATGGCGTAGTTCGCCGTATAGGTGGCTGGCGCGTCACTCGTCCAGTTGAGCGCCATCCGGAAGAAGATCGTGTTGCTCCAGGGATCGTTTGTAAGCTTGTTGATCATGATGCGCTGTTCTACCTGCGCGTCGGTGAGCGAAATGGCATTCCAGGTCACCAGGTCGGAACGGCGCCACGTCAAGTCACTGATCACCTTACCGTTGCCCAAGTCCGGAGAGCTCGATCGAATGGAGACGGTGGTGGTGCGGGACACGCCGTTGACTGAATTGAGCGTAAACGTGACGCCAGTCGTGGAATTGACGTAGCCGTTGATGTAATCGGCGGCGGTCGGAGCCGGAAACGTGATCGTCCCACCACTCAGTGTGAGACTGGTTTTCTGCGCCGCGAGCGGAGAGGCGAACAACGCCAGGGCGAGCGAGATCGCCGCCCTGGTGCTGACGCCACGGAGCTTCCGCTTAGCGGAGCGCACGAATGCCTACTTCGCCTGGTAATCGATCTGGCCAGCAACGAGCTCTGGACCACCGAAATCGATTAAAGCGAGGACGACATACTCACCTGGCGCGAGGCCGCTCGGCACATCGACGAGGACCTTCCGCACGGCGCCAGGCAGTGTCGGGAATTCAGGGATCGGAGCTTCGAGCGCCAGCGTGTTGTCGAGGCGTCTAAACTCCAGGCGGCCCTTTGCAAGGAGGTGCATTCCGCCGGTATTGTGAAAGCGAATCGAGATCTGACGCTTGGTTGGAACCGGAGTGTTGACGACGACCGCTGCGTGAGTACTCGACGACGTTGGCGGAGTTACCGCGACCTCTTCGACCGCCATGCCCTCTACCGCGCCATCGCGGCTCAGTACGGGCGGCGCGACGTACACTTTCACGCCAGTGCGGAAGATGTACTGCAGTGAATTGCCTTTGACCGTGGCGCGGGGCGGGACTTCCTCGACGAAGAAAATATCCCAGCACTCCTTGCTCAACGCAGCGGCGTTCTGCGTGCCGACGCGAATGATGCGCGAAGTGTGTGGGTCGATGCGGATTGAGAGAGGCGACGCGGTGAGCATAGCGCCGCACGACGTGCCGCTCGTTCCTGCCGCCAGAAAGCGATTGTCACCGTTCTCTACCCGATCCCAGTCCTGACGCGTGATTGTTGCCTGGACGGGCGCGTCGGTGGTGTTCGTGAGCGAGAAGCTCCCCGCCACGCGGGTAGCGCCTGCGGTGACGAGCGTGACTTCGAGCGGATCTACAAGCAGCTGCGCCGAGGCGCGCTGCGAGACCACCACTCCTACAGCGCAGAGGGCGAGCACGGTTCCCCGTACTCGCCCTCTACGCTCTACGCCCGCCCTTTCGGACGAGCGCGAGCGAGGCTTATGCATCAGTTACGGAGCCGTAAGGGTGAACACGATCGGCAAGCTGTAGGTACCTGGAGCATTGCTTGCGCTCGTGAAGTCGCTCAACCAGCTGGTTTTGAAGAACGCCTGCGCCGCGGTTCCGTTGCTCGCCGCTGCGCCCGAGGTGAACGTCGCGTCGGTCGCGCTGATCGCGGCGTAGGTGCCACCTGATGCGGTGGACCATGACAGATCGGAAATCGGCTTTACACCAGCATTGCTGCCGGCGTATGTCCAGTTGGTCGCGTTCTGTGATTTGATCTTCAGCGTCCAGCTTCTGTTCGCCTTGATCGTGAAGCTCGGGCCTGCGTCGGAGAGGACATTGCCTGCATCGACATCATCGGCCGTAGGATTGGTAAGCGCCGTCGCAGTCGTGGTCATGCCGAGCTTGACCAGTGCGCCAACGGTCACTGAAGCGGTGTTGATTGTGTTACACGTGCCGGCGTTGCCGCTGCACTGTGCATTTGCATTGCTCGCCACGATGGCTGTTCCGAGCACCACTGCGGCCAGAAGGGAACGGGTCGCGTTCATTTTTGATTCTCTCCAGAAATTTTTGATGGTGCCGGCGCCACTGGGTCTCGAGCCGGTCCGGTCAAAGCGGTTGAGGTACTTCCACCTATAAGACGAAAACGGACCTCTACTGCAACGAGTTTTCATCCGTTTTTCAGAGAGAAGCTGTCGTCTTTTTTTCTTCGAACTATTGCGCCCGAATCATTTCGTGTTCAGTGCGCGTTAGAGGCTCATTCAAGGCCTCAAGGTGGTCGCTTGGTTGACTAGTCAAGTGAAATGATTTTGACATTCGGGCCAATCTCGAAATGCGTCGGCGTTTGTTCGGGGGCCAGGCCTAAAGCCTTTGGCCCGTTGGAGATGAATCAGCCGAGGTGGGGGGAGGAAAGCTGATAGGAAATCAGCCCTCCTTGTCCTCGTACTGATCCTTCAGACTCGCGACTACATTCGGATCCGCGAGCGTTGTCGTGTCGCCTAAAGCGCGTCCTTCCGCGATGTCGCGAAGGAGTCTCCGCATGATTTTTCCCGACCGCGTCTTCGGCAGATCCGCAGAGAACAAAATGTCGTCCGGACGCGCCAGCGCGCCGATCTTTTTTGCGACGAATTCGCGCAGTTCCTCGCGCAGCTCCGGGGTCTGCTTGCTCTTGTCGCGAAGCGTGACAAACGCGGCAATCGCCTGTCCCTTGAGCTCGTGCGTCTTGCCGACGACAGCAGCCTCGGCCACCGCTGGGTGCTCGACCAGCGCTGATTCAACCTCCATTGTGCCGATACGGTGTCCTGCCACATTGAGCACGTCGTCAACGCGGCCGAGGATCCAGAAATATCCTTCGCTGTCCCGCTTCGCTCCGTCGCCCGGGAAATAAAGGTCGGGACGGCCGGGCCATTTTGAGAAGTAGGTTTGCACGTACCGCTCGTCGTCGCCCCAAATGGTGCGCAACATCGACGGCCACGGTTTGGTGAGCGCGAGCAATCCGCCGCCCACATCGATGCGCTCGCCGCTCGAGTCGAGCAGTTCCGCCGTGTAACCCGGCAAGGCCATCGTAGCGCTCCCAGGCTTGGTCGATGTGATGCCGGGCAGCGGCGAGATCACGATGGCGCCGGTCTCTGTCTGCCACCACGTGTCGACGATGGGACACCTGTCGCCTCCGATGTGCTCGCGATACCACATCCACGCTTCTGGATTGATCGGCTCACCGACTGAGCCGAGCAGACGAAGGCTCGAGAGATCGTGTTTGGCAGGCCATTCATCGCCCCATTTCATGAAGGCGCGAATTGCGGTTGGCGCCGTGTAAAGGATGGTCACCTGACGTCGCTCGCAGATCTCCCAGAACCGGTCGCGCTGGGGCCAGTCCGGCGCGCCTTCGTACATCATGCAGGTGGCTCCGTTGGCGAGCGGTCCATACACGAGATACGAGTGGCCCGTCACCCAGCCGATGTCGGCGGTGCACCAGAAGACGTCGTTCTCCTTGAGATCGAAAACCATTTTCGTCGTCGTCGCGACGCCGGTGAGATATCCGCCCGTCGTGTGGACGATGCCTTTG
>Ga0193751_1003005_pt1 | contig 10052 bp, 15 predicted proteins | sample L1c2metaG_FD_143050 | JGI IMG/M metagenome (GOLD analysis project Ga0193751, IMG submission 143050) | Soil microbial communities from a riparian zone of the East river system, Colorado, United States - L1c2 | ecosystem: Environmental > Terrestrial > Soil > Riparian zone | place: USA: East River...
GGTGATGACCTCGGTAGGAGTGCAGAATGTGTTGACTAAATCCATCGGCACCACCAATCCGCACAATGTGATTAAGGCCACTTTCGATGCGCTGAAAAAATTGAAGAACCGGGAAGCGGTCGCGACTATGCGCGGGAAAGCAGTGGAGGAGCTCTAAATCTCAATGACGGCGAAAAAAGCAGCTCCGAGCGGCGGCAAGATTCAACTGAAGTGGGTGCGGTCGGCGATTTGTACTCCGGTGAAGCACAAGCGTGTAGTCCGCGGCTTGGGTTTTACCCGGCTGAACCAGGTGATTGAACGCCCGGACAATGCCGCGATTCGCGGCATGGTGGCGAAGGTGCCGCATTTAGTGGAGATTGTGAAGTAGCTGATAGCTGACGGCTGAGAGCTTATTTATGAATCTTTCAAGTATTCGAGCGCCGAAGAAGGCAAACGAAAATAAGAAGCGCGTGGGCCGGGGCATGGGCTCGGGCATGGGCAAGACTTCGACCCGCGGACATAAAGGGCAGCGCTCCCGCAGCGGTTCGCGTATGATGCGCGGATTTGAAGGCGGGCAGATGCCGTTGCACCGCCGGGTTCCCAAGCGCGGCTTCACCAACATTTTCCGCCAGGAATTCAACATTGTGAACCTGGAAAAACTGGCCGGCCTGGGCGACACCATCAATCCCGATGTGTTGCGCAAGGCGGGGGTGATCAGCACCAAGCGGCCGGTAAAGATTCTGGGCGATGGCGAATTGAAGTCGGCCATCACGGTACAGGCGCATAAGTTTTCCAAATCGGCGCAGGAAAAAATCACCAAGGCCGGCGGCAAGTTTGAGGTCCTGCAGTAATGTTCGATAAGTTCGCCAATATTTTCCGCATTCCAGACCTGCGCAAGCGGGTCTTGTTCACGCTGGCCATGCTGGCGGTGTATCGCATTGGCGGGCACGTTCCCACGCCGGGTGTGGATTTTGTTGCTCTGGAAAAAGCTTTCCAGCAAGGCCAGGGTTCGCTGCTGGGTTTCGTGGATTTGTTCTCCGGCGGCAACCTGAGGCGAGCGACCATCTTCGCTTTGGGGATCATGCCTTACATTACGTCTTCCATCATTCTGCAATTGCTCACCGTGGTGTATGAGCCGCTGGCGAAGTTGCAGAAGGAAGGCGAGATGGGGCGCAAGAAGATCACCCAGTGGACGCGCTATCTCACCATCGTTTTGAGTGTTATTCAATCGATGACGATGGCCGTGGGTCTGGAGAAGCTGGGCAGTTTCGTGCCGCACCCGGGCTGGGGTTTCCGTCTGACGACCGTGCTGACCCTGACTACGGGCAGCGCGTTTATCATGTGGCTGGGCGAGCAGATTACGGAGCGCGGCGTCGGCAATGGCATGTCGCTGCTGATTTTTACCGGCATCGTAGTTGGGCTGCCGCGGGCCATCCGCGATTTGTGGGAGAAAGCCGCCAACATGACCTGGGGGCCGCTCACCCCGGTCCTGATGGTGATGCTGATTGTGGTGATGATCGCGGTCGTTGCCTTCATTGTTTATGTGGAGCGCAGCGAGCGCCGTATTCCGGTGCAGTACGCTAAGAGAATTGTCGGGCGAAAGATGATGGGAGGGCAAACCACGCATCTGCCGTTGAAGGTGAACGCAGGCGGCGTCATGCCGGTGATTTTTGCTTCCTCGATCGTCACGATTCCCCAAACGGTGCTGATTGGATTGCGCGACAACCGCTATTTCGGTCCGGTATTGGATGCGCTCAAGTGGGGCGAGCCGCTGTACACCTTGGTGTACGCGGCGGCCATCATCTTTTTTGCGTACTTCTATATTTCAATTGTCTTCAATCCCAATGAGGTTGCAGACAACATGCGCAAGTACGGGGGATTCATTCCCGGGATCCGTCCAGGCAAGCGAACCGCAGATCATATTAATGAGATTCTCACCCGGATGACGCTGGTGGGCGCACTCTACCTGATCATTATCTCGATCATTCCGGAATGGATGATTGCCGGTATTCACTTGAACCACTTGTTCCGGCCTCTGGGGACGTTCTTCGAGCGCTTGCCCAACGGGATCCTGAATGGCCTGGGAGTGAATTTTTATTTTGGCGGGACCTCGCTTCTGATTGTGGTGGGGGTGGCGATGGACACGGTCAATCAAATTGAATCGCAGTTGATCATGCGTCACTACGACGGGTTTACGCCCAAGAGCGGAAGGATTCGCGGACGCAGGACTTGGTGATTCTCAGATAGTAAAGAGGCAGATGGGTTTGTGTTGGCAGGGATTTTAGAACAGGAGCGGGTTGGGGCCAGTTCGATGGCAGAGCAACTTTTGCGAAACATCGGACCCATTGTGCTGCTTGGGCCGCCGGGAGCGGGGAAGGGTACACAGTCGCACAATATTACTCAGCACTACCGCATTCCGCAGGTTTCGACCGGCGATTTGCTGCGTGAGCATGTGAAGCAGGCAACACCGCTGGGCATGGAAGTGAAGGAATTGATGGCCCGGGGGGAGTTGGTCCCCGACCACCTGGTTTGTGACATTGTGGCATGGCGCTTGCGGGAACCGGATGCGCAGCGAGGGTTTGTGCTCGACGGGTTTCCGCGGGCGCAGAAACAGGCAGTTTGGCTGGACGCGTTTTTGAAGTTTGAGTTCTTTGAAACAAGGAAATGGCCGGCGTGGCTGCCGATTGTGGTACGTATCCAGGTGGATTATAATAAGTTGTTGCTCCGAATCGCTGGACGCAGGACTTGTCCTACCTGTGGGCGGATCTACAACGTCCATTCCCAGCCGCCGCTGGTTAATGAAATCTGTGATGTAGATGGTTCCAAGCTGTTCATCCGCGATGATGACCGCGAGGAAGTCATACGCGAGCGCCTGGCAACTTACGAACGCCAGACCAAGCCGGTGGCGGATTACTATGAGCAACTGGGCCGGGTGGTAACGATTGATGGCGACCGGCCGGTGGACGAAGTAACGGCCCGCATCGTGCAGGAAATTGACGGCAAAGCCGCGGCTGCGTCGGAGGCTAAGTAAGGCGTGGCGATCGTTTGCAAGTCGCAGTCGGAGATTGACAAGATGCGGCGGAGTGGCCGCATCGTGCGCGAAATCCTGGATGATCTTCGCGCTATGGTCGCGCCGGGCGTGACGACGATGGACTTGGAGAAGGCGGCCGAGCGGAAGATTCTGGAATCGGGCGCCAAGCCGGCGTTTAAGGGATATTACGACTATCCCTGCGTACTGTGTACGTCGGTGAATGAAGAGATTGTGCATGGGATCCCGTCGGAAAAGCGGGTGCTGAAAGCGGGCGATATCGTTTCAATTGATTGCGGCGTGGTGCTGGACGGGTATTACGGAGATGCGGCGATCACAGTTGCGGTAGGCGATTCGGTTTCGCCGGAGCGGCAGAAGTTGCTGGAAGTCACCGAACAGTCGCTTTACAAGGCGATTGAGCAGGTGAAGATCGGCAACAAAGTGAGCGACATTGGCGCGGCGGTGCAGGAATACGTGGAAGCCAACGGATTCAGCGTAGTGCGCGAGTTCGTCGGCCACGGGATTGGGACCAAGCTGCACGAAGAGCCGCAAGTGCCGAATTTCCGATCGCGCGGCGCGGACACGCGATTGCGCGAAGGCATGGTGCTGGCGATTGAGCCGATGGTGAATTCGGGGCGTCCGGAAGCAAGAGTTCTGGACGATAAGTGGACGGCAGTAACAGCGGACGGGAGTTCCAGCGCGCACTTTGAGCACTGCGTGGCAGTGACCAGGGATGGGCCGCTGATTTTAACGCAATAGAAGCTTTTAGCCTTTAGCTCTTGGCTTTTAGCGAAATGCTAAGAGCTAACAGCTAAGAGCTGATTTTGAGAGGTGCATGAGCAAAGAAGACGCGATTGAAGTGATGGCGACGGTGCTGGAGCCGCTCCCTAATGCCATGTTCAAGGTGGAACTGGAAAACAAACACCAGGTTCTGGCGCATGTTTCCGGCAAGATGCGCAAGAATTTCATTCGCATTCTGCCGGGAGATAAAGTTGCAGTTGAGCTTTCGCCTTACGACTTGAATCGCGGGCGGATTGTGTATCGCTATAAATAGTCGCGTCGGGACGGCTGCTGCCGAGGAAAGCTCGGATGTGGATTGGCCAACGACCAACGACGAACGACCAAGGACAGATTTATGAAAGTACGGGCATCGGTAAAGAAGATTTGCGATAAGTGCAAGGTCATCCACCGTAAGGGTGTGGTGCGGGTAATTTGCGAGAATTCGAAACACAAGCAGCGACAAGGGTAATAGGAGCACTATGGCACGAATTGCAGGCGTCGATCTTCCGCGTAACAAGCGGGCATTCATTGCGCTGACTTACATCTATGGAATCGGGCAGTCGCGGGCCACGCGCATTCTCGACGAAGCCAAGGTGGACGCGATGAAAAAGGTCCAGGACCTGGGCGAGGACGAGGTGAACCGGATTCGCCAGGTCATCGAAGGCGAAGGCCTGGTGGAAGGCGATCTGCGCAAAGAAATTTCCATGAGCATTAAGCGGCTCATTGAAATCGGCTCCTATCGCGGCTTCCGTCACCGCCGCAATCTGCCGGTGCGGGGACAGCGCACGCATACCAACGCCCGGACGCGCAAGGGACCGCGTAAGGGAACGGTCGCGCAGAAGAAGAAGGCAGCGACGAAAACCTAGTTGCCAGTGCTCAGTTGGTCAGTTGCCAGTAAAACCTGACCCTCGGCGCCGGCAAGAAGGAACTGACAACTGGCCACTGGCCACTGGACACTGAACTTATGGCGAAACCAGCAGCAGCAGGCGGCGCCGCAGCGGCGCCGGAGAAAAAGGGCAAGAAGAAAACCTTTAAGAAGAAGGAGCGCAAACACGTCTCGTTTGGCGTGGTGCATATTCAGGCGTCCTTCAATAACACTATCGTGACCATCACCGACCAGGCGGGGAATGTGCTGTCCTGGAAGAGTTCGGGGTCGCTGGGTTTCAGGGGATCGCGCAAGGGCACGCCCTTTGCAGCGCAGCAGGCTGCCAGCAACGCCGCCAACATGGCGCGCGATCATGGCGTACGCACCGTGGAAGTGCGGGTGAGCGGGCCGGGTTCGGGGCGCGAATCGGCGATTCGGGCGCTGGCTGCAGCGGGCATTGAAGTCCGCAACATTAAAGATGTGACTCCGATTCCGCATAACGGTTGCCGTCCGCCGAAGCGGAGAAGAGTGTAAGAGCAGTTGCCAGTGGGCAGTGAATAGTGGTCAGTGGGGCGAGGACGCCCGTCGCTCCACGATCGTGACTGACCACTGATATTCAACCGGGAAGAAGGGACGCCAATCCTGTAAACCGGTTCTAACAAGGAGAAGAAAACTTGGCGCGTTATACCGATCCCGTCTGCCGTCTATGCCGCCGCGAGGGCATGAAGCTGTTCCTCAAAGGCTCGAAATGTTTCACCGACAAGTGTCCGGTGGAGAAACGTAACTTTGCTCCCGGCCAGCATGGCAAGGACCGCAAAGCGAAAATCGTAGGTTATGGCCTGCAATTGCGCGAGAAGCAGAAAGCCAAGCGCATGTACTTTACGCAAGAAGGCCAGTTCCGTAACTATTTCGAGAAGGCTGCGCGCTCCAAGGGCGTAACCGGCGAACTTCTGCTGCAACAACTGGAACGCCGTCTGGATGCGGTGGTGTACCGGATTGGCCTGGGAATGTCGCGCCGGCAGGCGCGGCAACTTGTGCGTCACGGGCACGTCGCAGTCAATGGCCGCAAGGTCAACATTCCTTCCTATCAAGTGAGTGTGGGAGAAGAGATTTCCATCCGCGAGAACAGCCGCAAGCTGGCTTTGCTGGAACAGGCGAAGGAATTCGCCGCGCATCAGAATGCTCCGGGCTGGCTGGAGATTGATCGCGAGAATTTCAAGGGCAAGGTACTCGCGCTGCCGAAGCGCGAAGATATTCACTTGCCGGTGAATGAACAGTTGATTGTGGAGTTGTATAGCAAATAAGTTTCAAGTTTCGAGTTTCGGGTTTCGGGTTTTTGAAACTTGAAACTCGAACCTGATTGTTCTGGTCCATTATTTCGTGCCAGATCAGCCTTTCCTGGTGATTGACCTGAAGCCCGGACCGCTTCAGGGAGCCAGGATCGAGCCAAACGGCCGAAGGAGAAACAAATGCTTTGGAAGGGTTTTCAAAAACCGAAACGTCTCGCAGTTGATACTTCAACCTTAACCGACAAGTACGGCATCTTCTGGGCGCAGCCTTTTGAGCGCGGGTTCGGAACTACCATCGGCAACGCGCTCCGCCGCGTGCTGCTTTCTTCGATTGAAGGCGCTGCAGTTACCGCAGTAAAAATCGAAGGCGTGCTGCATGAGTTCCAGTCAATCCCGGGCGTGGTTGAAGACGCGACCGACATCATCCTGAACCTGAAGCAGGTGCCGTTCAAGCTGAGCGGAGATGCGCCGAAGGCCATCTATTTGCGCTCGGACCAGCCGGGCGTAGTCACTTCGGGAATGATCGAAGCAGACGGAGATGTCGAGGTTCTGGACAAAGACGTTTACATTGCGACGGTGAGCGAAGGCGGCCGGCTGGACATGGAAATGCGGTTGAAGCGCGGACGCGGTTATGTTTCCGCCGACAAGAACTTTGACGAAGATCTGGGGATTGGGTTCATTCCGATTGATTCCGTCCACTCGCCGGTGCGCAAGTGCAACTATACGGTGGAAGCGGCGCGTCTGGGGCAGATCACCGACTACGACAAACTTACACTCGAAGTCTGGACCAACGGCTCCATCATTCCAGCGGACGCGATTGGCCTGGCGGCGAAGCTGCTGAAGGACCACATGAATATCTTCATCAACTTTGAGGAAGATATCGAAACCGGCGGCAGCACGGAAGAGCGCAAGCCTGAAATCAAGAACGAGAACCTAAACCGGTCCGTCGAAGAACTTGAGCTTTCGGTGCGCAGCTACAACTGCCTGAAGAACGCTAACATTCAGTCAATCGGCGAACTCGTACAGAAGACCGAAGCCGAAATGCTGAAGACGAAGAATTTCGGCCGCAAGTCGCTGAACGAGATCAAGGAGATTCTGGGCACTATGGGCTTGAGCTTGGGAATGAAGATTGATGAGCACGGGAATGCTGTCCCGGGACCGACTTCAAACCAGGTGCTGCCGGCGTCGGCTTACGGGCCGGACGATAACTACTAACCGGATTGTGGAGGCACGGGCGTCTCGCCCGTGGGTGACGGGCGAGGACGCCCGGTCCACAACCTGATCAAGACCACTGAGGTTTTCCATGCGTCACAAAGTAGCTGGATTCAAACTCGGACGGACTACATCGCATCGGCGGTCAATGCTGCGGAACCTGGCCACTTCGCTCATCGTTGAAGAGCGAATTGAAACGACCATTCCCAAGGCCAAGGCGCTGAAGCCGATTGTCGAGAAGATGATCACCTTGGGCAAGCGCGGAGATCTTGCGGCGCGCCGCCAGGCGACTGCGTATCTCATGACCGATGAAGCCGTGCACAAACTGTTCGATACCGTTGGCCCACGCTTCGGAGACCGCGCCGGAGGCTATACCCGCATCATTCGCGCGGGATGGCAGAAGGGCGATGGAGCGGACAAGGCGTTCATCGAGCTACTCGGCAGCGAGCAAGTGCTCGATGAAAAGCGGCAGAAGCGCGCCGAAGCTCGGGCCAAGAAAGCGGAAGAAACCAAGAAACAGATGGAAGAGGCAGAAGCGGCGCAGGCTAATGAGGCGGCTGTGGAAGCTGAGTCCAAGGAAAAAACTAAAGAGTAGCGGATAGAATCTGTTTGACTAAGCGCGGGCATCTTGCCCGCGCTTTTTGCTTCTGTGTGAAAACGGTCGTGCTGAGGTCAATTTAGCAGGCCTTCGTGAGAATGAGTTTGAATCGCAGAAGTGGACGAGTTCTCGCCGGACTGCCAGGTGCCGGTTTCTTTGCCGCCGCCTGTTTTGGCGGGTTGGCGATTGTCTTTGGGTCCTATGCAATCTGGTCTGACTACAGAGAGCATGAAGGCCTCGAAGGACGGTTTGTTGGGATTCTGATGCTGGGGATCATTCTGATTGTCCTTGCATTCTTGAGCGAAAAGGCCGGGCCAACTCGCAGGATCGCAATCATTTTCAGAAATCTGCTTGTCGGCTTATGCCCTGTTTCCGTCTTTCTGGCGACGTTGGTGGTCCTGATTGGACCGCTGCATAGAGGTCCTACAGTTGTATGATCCCTGCGTAAGATTTCTTGCCAGGGCGTTCCCTCTAGTGCCGCCGAGGGTTCAAATGCCTGGCGCCCAGGAGACTCTCTGATGTTTAGCCGACATAATCTTTGCTTCTCCATTCTCGTTCTTCTTTTTTCGTGTATCGCGGGCGCGCAAACCCCTGCGGAATGGAAGCCCGTTGAGGATTCTCTCGGGCGCACCGGAAAATTGCAACCCGATGGCGCTTTTCAAGTTTGCCATGCCACGCAAAGACCTGAAAGTCACGCTTGACGGCACTTCGATAAAAGCTGGCCTGGCGCTGGGATCGTGGGCGGCATTTTCTGCCAGCGGAGACAACGCCATGGTCATGGGCGACCTGGTGTTGACCGAGGACGAAGTGGGTCCGGTGATGCTGGCGTTGCAGCAAGGAGGGATTGAGGTCACGGCGCTGCACAATCATGTGCTGCATGAATGGCCTCGCGTGATGTATATGCACATTGCCGGGCGTGGGAATGCGGCCAAGCTGGCGCTAGCGATCCACGCCGGGCTGGCTGTAACGGCCACATCCGACGAGACTCCTGCCGCCGCGCCACAAAATTGAACTCGACACCGACAAGATTGATGAAGCGATGGGGCGCAAGGGTAAGGATAATGGCGGCGGCGTTTACCAGTTCGGGGTGCCGCGAGCCGAGACGATTCGTGATCATAGTATGGATATTCCTGCGTCGATGGGGATTTCGACAGCCATCAATTGGCTCCTGCCCGGAATGCTGGGTCATGAATGCGTCAGCAAAGCTTCGCCGTGCGATTCTCGCTGGTTACCAGCTGGGGCTGTACTTGTATCCGGCGGAATTTCGCGAGAGTTATGGCAGTGAACTCAACCGCTGTACTAAAGACATGCTGACGGAGAGCGCATCTCCACTGCGGACCGCATTTTTTCTTACAGAAGACCTCTTGCGATCGTTGTTCAAGGAGTACTTCGGCATGAGCCTCAGTAGAGTTCCGCAACTTGCCCTCTTGTTTACGCTCACTACGTTTATTGCGGGTACCGGCTATCTCATCTCACAGCAGGTGTTACGGATGTCGGCCAATGATCCGCAGATACAACTGGCGGGAGACGCCGCGCAAAGGGTGAATACCGGCGAGGAAGCGGCACGCATTGTGCCTGAACGTAAGGTGGATATGGCGGCCAGCCTGGCGCCGTTCGTGATTGTCTATGACAATGCGGGCAAGCCGGTTGCGTCTTCAGCGACTCTGGATGGAGCCATCCCGGCGCCGCCACGCGGGGTTTTCGAGTTCGTACGATCCAACCGCGAAGAAAGCGTTACTTGGCAACCACGGCCCGAAGTCCGCATTGCATCGGTCATGACCAGGACTACAAATGGGTTTGTAGTGGCCGGACGTAACATGCGCGAAGTCGAGATCCGAGAAGGCAGAGTGTTTAAGCTCGGGGCTCTGGGCTGGCTAGCGGCTAACGTCGCGCTTACCATAATCTGGCTGCTGACGCCGATCTTCGGCGGCTCCAAGGCCCCTCAGTTGCGCACTCCCGCCTAGGCCAAAGCGTGAGCGAGCGCACAATGCTCCGTGCACCGTCTTTCAGTCTATAAAGGCCACGCCGTGGCCTCAAATACTGTCAACTATGCCGCCTTTCCCAGCAGGCTGTCCTGATTACACGTCCCGCACCTGTACTGTTTCGCAAAGTGTATGTCCCTCTCGTACTCTGCCCCTGCAGCGATCGATAGCGTAAATAAAAGATAGGACGGGCAAAGCTGTTTCCAGCCCGGGGAGGAAGCATGCAGATCGGTGTTTATGGGGCGGGGTATCTGGGGACGGTGATTTCGGCCTGTCTGGCGGATTTTGGCACCCCAGTAATCTGTTGCCATCCCGATAG
>Ga0193751_1003006_pt1 | contig 10050 bp, 9 predicted proteins | sample L1c2metaG_FD_143050 | JGI IMG/M metagenome (GOLD analysis project Ga0193751, IMG submission 143050) | Soil microbial communities from a riparian zone of the East river system, Colorado, United States - L1c2 | ecosystem: Environmental > Terrestrial > Soil > Riparian zone | place: USA: East River...
TCCGGCGGGATTCACAGGCCACACCGATTCGCCGATGATGTTGCCGTCGAGATCGATCTTGACCAGGTTCGACGCGCACATTTCGCTGTAATGCAGGCCGAAGGGATTGATCAGGAAATGCTTGTCCGGGCCGGGCAGTCGCAGCGTGATGTGGTTGTAGATGAGCTCGGTCCATCCGAGATGCGCAAAGATCCGGTAGCACGCGGCGAGCTCGACTCGCGCTTGCCACTCCGCCGCGCTGAATGCCGAGGCGCCGGCCTCGCCAACCTGCGTCCGCCGCAACGACGGGACTGCGGGATGGTTCGTCGACGCAGCCACAGTTTCGTTCACGCCTTGGGCCGCTTGTCGACAACGCGACGTGCCTTGCCGGTCGATCGCTCGATGGCGCCGCTTTGCACCACCCGCACTTCCGCGGTGACACCGATCGTGTTCTTGATCCAGTGTGCGAGCTTGGCGCCGGCGGCGTCGCCTTCGGCCGAAGTGGCGGCCGCCGCGCATTCGACCAGGATCGTCAATTCGTCGAGGCTCTGCGGGCGTGTGATCTCGAGCTGGTAGTGAGGGGCCAATGCGATGTCCCTGAGTATCAATTCCTCGACCTGCGTGGGGAAGACGTTCACGCCGCGAATGATCAACATGTCGTCGGAACGTCCGGTGATCTTTTCCATGCGCCGCATGGACCGTGCAGTGGGCGAAAGCAGGCGTGTGAGATCGCGCGTCCGGTAGCGGATCATCGGCAGCGCTTCCTTGGTCAGTGTCGTGAACACCAGCTCGCCTTTTTCTCCTTCGGGCAGCACTTCTCCCGTCTTCGGGTCGACGATCTCCGGATAGAAATGGTCCTCCCAGATGGTGAGGCCGTCCTTGGTCTCGACGCATTCCTGCGCAACGCCGGGACCGATGATTTCGGAGAGCCCGTAGATGTCGATGGCATCCATGTCGAGCTTCGACTCGATCGCCTCGCGCATGGCGGGAGTCCAGGGCTCTGCGCCGAAGATGCCGATCTTGAGCGAGGTCTTTTTCGCGTCCATGCCCTGCCGCTCCATCTCCTCGACGATGGCGAGCATGTACGACGGCGTGACCATGATGATGTCGGGCTTGAAGTCGGCGATGAGCTGGACCTGTCGCTCGGTCATGCCGCCCGACATCGGAATCACCGTGCAGCCCAGCTTTTCCGCTCCGTAATGCGCGCCCAGGCCGCCGGTGAACAGTCCGTAGCCATACGCGACGTGGACGATATCACCGGGGCGGCCGCCCGCTGCGCGGATCGAGCGCGCCATGACCGTCGCCCACGTCTCGATGTCGTTGCGGGTATACCCGACCACCGTGGGCCTGCCGGTCGTGCCGGACGACGCGTGAATGCGAATGACCTGCTCGCGCGGCACCGCGAACATGCTGAAAGGATAATGATCGCGAAGGTCGGTTTTGGAGGTGAAAGGAAATTTTCGCAGATCGGCCAGCGTACGCAGATCGTCGGGGTGCACACCGGCGGAATCGAACGCGGCGCGGTAATGCGTAACATGATCGTAGGCCAGACGCAGTGTCGCTTGCATTCGCGCAAGCTGCAGCGCCTGCAATTCATCGCGGCTCGCCTTTTCGATTGGCTCGAGGTCCCCGGGCGGGGGCTGCTTGACGGGCATGGTGGGATCAGCTCTCCGCTTCGACGATGTGGCCCTTGATGCGATACGACCTGCCTCGAAACAGCGCGATCGTTTCGCCGCGTTGATTCCTCACCTCGATGTCGTAGAGGCCGGTTCGCCCGCTCGAGCTCCGCTCGTGTCCGACGGCGGTGAGCACGTCGCTTTCGCGCGCGGGCGCAACGAAGTCGATGCTGCATCCCGATGCGACCGTGGTCAGATTGTAGCTGTTGCAGGCATAGGCAAACGCGCTGTCGGCAAGCGTGAAGATGAACCCGCCGTGACAGATCGCGTGACCGTTGAGCATGTCCGGGCGCACGGTCATCGTCAGCTCGGCGCGTCCCGGCCCCACACGTGCGACTTGCATGCCCATCGCCTGCGATGCGCGATCGAGCGAGAACATGCGCCCGGCCACGCGCTCGGCCAGCGCTTGCGCTTCCGCGTCGCTTAGCGGGGCATGGTGCTCTGTCATGAAGTCTATTTTCCCGTAAAGCGCGGCGGCCGCTTGGCGGCAAATGCGGCCACTCCTTCGCGATAGTCCTCGCTGCGGCCCAGCTCCCGCTGAACGTCGCGCTCCAGCGCGAGTTGCTCCTCGAGCGCGTTGCCGGCGGAGGCGTACATCGCCTGCTTGGTTGCTGCCAGGCCTCGCGTCGGCGCGGCGGCGAAATGATGCAGTATCGCCTCGATGCTCGCTGCGAGGTCGGCGTCGTCGACGCACTTCCAGATCAAACCCCACGCTGCGGCCTGCTCGGCGGACAGCTTGTCGCCCAGCATCGCGAGGCCCATCGCCCTTGCCGTTCCAACCAGTCGCGGCAGGAAAAACGTGCCGCCGGAATCGGGGATCAATCCGATCTTGGAAAACGCCTGGATAAAGCTGGCCGACTTCGCGGCAATCACGATATCGCAGGCCAGCGCGATGTTGGCGCCGGCGCCGGCAGCTACGCCGTTCACCGCGCACACGACCGGCAGCGGGAGCCCGCGCAGCGCCAGCACCAGCGGCCGATAATTGCGTTCGATCGACGCGCCCAGATCGACCGGCTCCGCGCCCGGCGCAACCGCGCGATCGGCGAGGTCCTGCCCCGCGCAAAAGCCGCGTCCGGCGCCGGTGAGCAGCAAAACGCGCGTCGCGCCGTCGGCTTTCACCTGCGTCAACGCTTCGCGCAGCTCCGCGTGCATGGCGTCGTTGAAACTGTTCAGCCGATCGGGCCGATTGAGCGTGATCCGGGCAATGCCACCGTTGACGCTGAAGAGAATATTTTCGTAGCCCATCCCTCGCCTTCAGTGTCAGTGCAAAGTAGGTTGAAAGTCTGGTTCACCAAACTGCCAAAGCATGAATGTGAGGGAGTCGACAAACTCTGATCGCCGCTGAAGTTTGCTGCTTCCAATGCCATGCCCAGCGTCGTAATCGAGACGCAGCAACACGGGTTTGTCACTCCCTGAGGCCGCCTGGAGCCGAGCGGCCATCTTAGTCGATTCCCAGACCGGTACGCGCGGATCATTGACGCCGTGTGAAAGCAGTACTGCCGGGTATTTCGATCCATCGCGTACTTGATAGTACGCGCTCATTTCGAGCAGAGCTCGAAAGCCGGGCTCGGTCTTTGACGAACCAAATTCGGCGGTGTTGGCTGATCCACCTGGAGTGAGCTCCATTCGGATTGCGTCTGAAACACCGACTGTCGAGACCGCAGCTGCGAACAGATCCGGCCGATAAGTAAATGCCCTAGCAACAAGCAACCCCCCTGCGCTCGCGCCTTGGATCCCCAGTTGCATCTGACTTGTGTATTTGTGATCGATGAGATATTCCGCACACGCCACCAGATCCTTCCAACTGTTGGGTTTAGTGTCTTTCTGTCCGGCCAGGTGCCATTCCTCGCCATATTCTCCACCGCCCCGCACATGAGCGATCGCGTAAACGCCCCCATGTTCAAACCAGCTGAGCCAGCGAGAATCGTAATATGGTTCCTGCAAATAGCCGTACGCGCCGTATCCAGTTAGCAGCGTGGGATTGTCGGCATCAAGCCTTAATCCGCGTTTGTGCACGACGGACAATGGCACCATAACTCCATCGTGACTGCGAACCATGATCTCTTTCGCGACGAGGCCTTGGGGTGTGTCGAAAGGACCCAATGGCTGAATAACGAGACGTTTCGCCGACCCTGACTCGTAATAGTAGAACTGGGGCGCGCTCGTCCAGCCCGCGAGCTGCAGCAAAGCGCCCGGCCGCGCCGTGTCTGTATAGATGATCCTGACCGACCCGTCCGTCGGCAAACGGATCGGTTCGACCTTGGCGCTGCCGTGCGCGATTCGCACGAGCCGTCCACGGCCGTCTTCGACAAGTTTCACGTAAAGTCCATCCGCTGCAGCCGCAATATCGGATATGACCGCCTTCGACTGTGGAAGCACGACCTCCGCGCGATCAAGGGTTGGATTGGTCAACGTCGTCCTTATAACCTTGTATCTTGGGGCATCCTTCCCCGTGACCAGATATAGCGTATTTTTGTAGACGGCGAATCCAATAATCTTGTCCGCCAGAGTGACGATCGATTTCCAATCGATGCCGCTCGCGTCAAGTTGAGAGCGTGGGGCTACATACAGAGAAAACTCATTGAGGATTCCGTGATAACTCAGGGCGAGCATGTAGTTTGACTTCTTCGGGATTACGACGAATGGGAATTCCTCTGGATCCAAACGGGGGACATTGGAATTCCCATTACCGAAGATCGGCTGCGAATCGGCGCGCGCAGCCGAGATGCGGAAGAAATAAGCGCTGCTATTGAGATATTTTTCAGTTAACGCCATGCCCGGCTTAAGCTCTTGTTTTCGGTTGAAGAAAAAACCTGTCTCGTCAGGCAACCACTTGAGCGTTGTGCCGACGACATTGGCGCTGGTCCGATCGATTGGCTCTCCGATCACCATCTTTGTCGCGGTGAGCATGACAGACATATAGACCTGTTCGGTACCGCTTTCCGAAAGACCGTATGCGACGTAACGGCCCGTTGGCGAAGGGGCATAGAAATGAATCGATACAGTTCTCCCGGATTGTTTGGTAATTTGCCCGGGGTCGACTAAAAGCTGTTCGTCGGCGATCATCGTTTCACGAACATAGAGCTTTGCTTGATTGTCCTCCGGCGCGCGCTTGAGATAGAAGACCCGACCGTTTGGCAGCCATGAAACGCCGCTAACTCTGGCGGCAACGCTATCCTCGAGCTTTTGCACGCGCTCGAGCAACGCCGCACGACCCGGAATGCTTTTCAGGACCGAATCTGTATGGTCGCTCTGTGCCTTCATCCAAGCCGCGACTTCTGGAGTCTGAGTATTCTCAAGATACCGGTAAGAATCATCAATTGGGACACCAAAATAGGTATCGGTGACGACCTCTACTCGCGCACTCAACGGGGTGTTATTGGCCGCGGTTGCGTCGATAAAAATGCACTCACCGAGGACGCAAATTCCCGCCGCAGCAACTGAAGACCATCGCGTCTTCAAGAGTAATCTTCGCAGCACCGGGAACAACACGGCCAATGACTAGTCCGTGCCCTCATACATGCATCCGATGTTGCACGACGCGAAAACGATTGGCGACGAACGCCGCGTCCGTGAGCGCTGAATTCGCTGCGGGATTTGCGCCCGTCCCATGAAAGTCAGAAAACGCGGCGGACTGGTTGACGAACACCCCGCCGGTCAGGTTGATCGACAACGCGACGCCAGAATCCTCGGCGGCGGCAATGGCCTCATCGATCACTTTCTGATCGGTCGAATAGACCGACAGCGTGAGTGCGCCGTGGCGCGTCACCGCGCGACGCGCGATGTCCAGACTCTGTGCCGTCGAATCGGTCGCGATCATGAACGCGATCGGCCCGAACCATTCCTTGAGATATTTGGCGTCGTCCGTCGAATCGAGCTTGACGATGAGCGGGGTGCGCACACGCGCCAGCGGATACTGCGGATGGACGATCGACTGGCTGTCGAGCACGATGGGGCCCAGTGCGCGTGCCGCATCGATGCGTTGCGCGACACCGTCATTGACCACCGCGCCTAGAATCTCGACTGCGCGCGCCGGATCGCAGACGAGCTTCTGCACGCTCTCGGCGATCGCCTGGGCGACTTGATCGAAGGACAGATGGCCCTCGGCGGTTTCGATGCCGTCGCGCGGAACGTAGATGTTCTGCGGCGCGGTGCACATTTGTCCGGTGTACAGCGCCAGTGAAAAGGCAACGTTCCTCGCCACTGCCTTGATGTCGGTGACGGAATCGATCACGATCTGGTTGACGCCGGCTTTTTCGGTGTACACCTGCGCCTGGCGCGCGTTCTTTTCCAGCCATTCGCCGTTGGCCGTGCTGCCGGTGAAATCGATAATACGTATCTCCGGACGCAAGGCCAGCTTTTGCGCCGTGTCGTCGGCGGCGTCGTGGGCGACCATGGTCACGACATTTGGGTCGAAGCCCGCCTCGGAGAGGACACTTCGCGCGACCTGCACGGTGATCGCTAGCGGCAGGATGGCGTTGGGATGCGGCTTGACCACGACCGCGTTGCCGGTGGCGAGGCTCGCGAAAAATCCCGGATAACCGTTCCACGTCGGAAAAGTGTTGCAGCCGACGACCAGAGCGACGCCGCGCGGAACGATTCGGTAGTGCTTTTCCATTTTCAGCGGCTCGTTCTTGCCCTGCGGCTTTTCCCAGTACGCCTTGGCGGGAACGCGCGCAAGCTGGTCCCAGGCGTAGGCGATGGCTTCGAGCCCCCGATCCTGCGCATGCGGGCACCCGGCCTGGAACGACATCACGAACGCCTGCCCGGTCGTGTGCATCACCGCGTGCGCGATTTCAAAGCTGCGCTTGTTGATGCGCGCCAGGATTTCGAGCGAGACACCGACCCACGCCTCCGGCCCGGCCTTGCGCCATTGGGCTTCCGCTTTCTCGATCGCCGCAAACAAGACGTCGAGATCGACCTTGGGGTATTTCACGCCCAGGGGCATGCCGTAGGGCGAAACCTCCGCTCCCGCGCCGCCCTGCGTCCCCGGATGGTCCAAGGGAAACGGCTTGTTGAGCAACGCGTCGAAGGCGGCTTTGCCTGATTCGGCCGCGCCCTCGCCGTAAACCTTCGGGCTGGGCGATTCGGGAAATGCGCTCCAGTAGCCGCGCCCGGCAATGGCGCCAAGCGCCTGGTCGAGAAGCGGCTTGTGACGTTCGAACAAGGGATGGTGTGACACGAATACTCTCCGGCTCTAAAGATTAACAGTTTGTCGAGGACGAGCGGCAGCTTAGGCGGATTGGTCGAAATCCACGACCACCCGATCCGTCACCGGATAGCTCTGGCAACAGAGGATAAAGCCGCGCGCCAATTCATAGTCCTCGAGCGCGAAATTGACGTCCATGTCCACCTCTCCTTCGATGAGCTTGGCGCGACATGTCGAGCAAACGCCGCCTTTGCACGAATAGGGCAGCTCGATGCCTTGCTTCAGCGCGGCGTCGAGGATGTTTTCCTTGTCTTTTTCCAACGTGTATTCGCGCCGTGCACCGTCGAGCACCACCGTCACGGCACATTCGGTACGGCCGGGCGCGGCGCCCGCGGGGACCTTGCGCTCGTGCTTTGGAATGCTCGCGGCGAAGAGCTCGATCTTGATCCGCGATTTGGGCAGGCCGTGCGCCTCGAGCGACTCGGCTGCGGCGCGCATCATGCCGTCAGGCCCGCATACGAACGCGGTGTCGACGTCGTTCATGTCCACCCAGCGTTCGAGCAGCGCGTCGGCTTTTTTGCGATCGATGCGGCCATTCAGGACCTCGATGTCCTGCGGCTCCCGGCTCATCACGTAGACCAGATTGAGACGGTCGAGAAATCGATCCTTGAGATCGGAGAGTTCCTCGCGAAATATGACCGCGCTGGTCGAGCGATTGCCGTAGAACAGCGTGAAGCGGCTTTTGGGCTCGGTCAGGAGCGTTGTCTTGATGATCGACAGGAGCGGCGTAATGCCGCTGCCGGCGGCAAATCCGACGTAATGCTTGCGGTTGGCCGGCGCCAGCGGCACGTTGAAATGTCCCATCGGTGGCATGACGTCGATGGTCTGTCCGCTTTTGAGATGCTCGTGCGCCCAATTGGAAAAGACGCCGCCGGGTGTCTTTTTCACCGCGATACGCAGCGTCTTGTCCTGCACCGCGGAACAGATCGAATACGAGCGCCGCAAATCCTCGCCGTCGATGTCCGCGCGCAGCGTCAGATGCTGACCCTGCAGAAATTGGAACGCACTTTCGAGCGGCGGCGGGACCTCGAAGGTCAGCGTCAGCGCGTCGCGCGTATCCCGACCGACGGACGCGACTTTCAGCGGATGGAACTTGCTCATCGGGACGGCCCCGGCGCTTCAATGCGGCTTGAAGTAGTCGAAAGGCTCGAGACAGTCGTCACAGCGATACTGCGCCTTGCACGGCGTCGATCCATACCGGGATTGCTCGCGCGTCGTCGACGAGCCGCAACGAGGGCACGTGACCTTCGCGTCGGGCGTGCGGCGCTGCAGCCCGCGTATGTCGACGGTGCGGGAAGCTTCGGCTGCGCGCCGGCCCGGCGGCGCGATACCGTACTCGGCGAGGCGCTTTTTAGCCGCGGTGGCGATCCAGTCGGTGGTCCACGGCGGCGATAGCACCGTCTCGATATGGCAATCGCCCTCGCCGGCGGCGGCGAGGGCGCGCGCGATGTCAGCGGCGATGACCTCGGTGGCCGGACATCCCGAATAGGTCGGCGTCACCGTGACGACGATTTTGCCGTCGCGAAGCGCGACATCGCGGACGATGCCGAGCTCGACGATGGAAACCACGGGGATCTCCGGGTCCGCGACACCTCCCAGGGCGCGCCACGCCGCATCCAGCCGCGACGTGTCGGCCACCATCGGCGCAATCGACTCCATGCTCACCATTGCGCTCCCGGATATGCCCGCTGCAGCCATTGCATTTCGGCAAGCACATGCCCGAGATGCTCGGTATGGACGCCCTGCTTGCCGCCGCGCTGCATCCATTCCGCGGAAGGCAGGGTCAATGTCGCTTCGGAAAGAACTGCACCGACACGCTCGCGCCACGGCGCGAGGAGCGATTCGGGATCGCAAGCCATGCCATCGACCATGAGTACCCGGTCGGTTGTATCGGCAGTGAACATCTCGCCCGTGTAGGGCCACAGGACGTCGATGGCGGCCTGCATGCGAGCGCGGCTCACATCGGTGCCGTCTCCGAGCCGGATGATCCAGTCGGTGCTGCGCTCGACATGGTAGGTCACTTCCTTGAGCGCCTTGGCGGCGATTTCAGCGATCCGCGCGTCGGCCGAACGCGCGAGCTTTGTGAGCAGAAGCTGGTGCCAGGCGTCGAAATAGAACTGTCGCGCGATCGTGTCGGCATAGTTGCCGTTCGGCTGCTCGACCAGCAGCAGATTGCGGAAGTCGCCGCCATCGCGCAGCAATGCGAGCTCATCCTCGGTGCGCCCCCGGCCCGTCATGCGCGTCTCGACTTCGGAGGCATACGCGAACCACATCCGCGCCTGGCCGAGCAGATCGAGACCGACATTGGCAAAGGCAATATCCTCCTCGAGCACGGGACCGTGTCCGATCCACTCGCCCAGGCGTTGCGCGAGGATCAGATCGCTGTCGGCCAGGCGCAGCAGATAATCGAAAAGGTCTCGGTCAGTTGTCATCAGCGATCAGTCAGATCATCCCTTGCTTGCCCAACCACGAACCAACAGGTCGGCGCTCAAATATGCTTCACCTCGTCAGGCATCGGAAAGAACGTTGGATGCCGGTACACCTTGCTGTTCGCGGGCTCGAACAACGGTTCCTTCTCGCCCGGCGAGCTGGCGGTGATGTCGGCGGACCTGATTACCCAGATGCTCACCCCTTCGTTGCGGCGGGTGTAGACGTCGCGCGCGTTCTTGACCGCCATTTCGGCGTCCGGCGCATGCAGACTGCCGACGTGCTTATGGGCGAGGCCGTGCTGGGAGCGGATGAAAATTTCCCATAGAGGCCATTCAGTTCGTTCCATGAGCGTAGCTCCATTCCATTTCCCTTCCCCCTCGAAGGGGAAGGGATGGGGGTGACGGCAAAACGACCGATCAGCGCTTCCCACCCCACCCGGCCCCCCCCCGCCCACGGGGAGGTGCTTTGACTACGCGGCTTGCCTCGCCGCCTTCGACGCTTGTTTCTCCGCGTACGCGAGCGCCGCGTCACGAATCCACGCTCCGTCTTCCCACGCCTTCACGCGGGCGGAGAGACGCTCGCGGTTGCATGGACCGTTGCCTTTCACGACACTGAAGAGCTCTTGCCAGTCGATCGGCCCGAAGTCGTAGTGACCGCGCTCATCGTTCCACTTGAGCATCGGATCGGGCATGGTGATGCCGAGAAAATCGGCCTGCGGGACCGTCTGGTCAACGAAGCGCTGACGCAGCTCGTCGT
>Ga0193751_1003007_pt1 | contig 10045 bp, 16 predicted proteins | sample L1c2metaG_FD_143050 | JGI IMG/M metagenome (GOLD analysis project Ga0193751, IMG submission 143050) | Soil microbial communities from a riparian zone of the East river system, Colorado, United States - L1c2 | ecosystem: Environmental > Terrestrial > Soil > Riparian zone | place: USA: East River...
TCGTTCCAACGGTTAATCAGCTCGCGCCCGAATTTTTGATCCGAGCGTGCGCGTTTTACCTGATCGAGAACGAACCGGTTGTACTTCTCGACTGCCTCAACGACTTGTCCGAGTTTGCTCATGATTTGTTCCTCGCCTTTCCGCGCTGCGATTGCTCGCCGCCACAAATTAAATCGAACAATCGGTCCACGCCAGGATCACGATGCCGTTTCGCGACCGTGTCAACCAGCCGTTGATCGCGCCGATTTTGTTCAAGACGCTGTTCGATCTCCGAGTGCGCAGTGCGCGCGCGTTGAAGATCGCTCTTGTTCACCACGACGATGTCGGCCAGATCGAGCATGACAATCTTTTGCAACTGCAACCGGCTGCCATAATCTGGGTTCATCACCAGCACCGTTAGATCGACAATCCCATTTTTCCGAAACGGCATCGCTTCCTGCCCGGTGCCGACTGTTTCGATAATCACATAATCGAAATTGGATTGCGCCAGCCGGGCGAGGCAATCATGGGTTGCGGGTGAAAGTCCGCCCGCTTGTCCGCGTGTTGCCATGCTCCGCATGAAGACGCGATCGTCCTGTGAATTAATCATGGTCGCGCGGTCACCGAGCAGCGCGCCTTCGCCGACCACGCTCGGGTCATGCGACAAAATCGCGATCCGACCTTTTGGATTCTGATTCAAAAAACGCAGCACCACCTCATCAATCAGCGTCGTTTTTCCCGCGCCACCCGGACCCGTAAAGCCAATTACTTTCGACGTTTGATGTTTTTTCCGTTGTCTTTTCGATACCGAACGTTTTGCACGGTCGGGCTTGTCTTCGATTCCTGTGAGTTTTCGTGCCAGTTCGATGTCAGGCGATTTTGCGGGCGCTCTTTTCATGCGCTGTTTCCCGTAGTTTTTGCGCACATAATCGGTCATTTCCGCGAGCGAAGTGCCTGCGAAAAAAATTTGATCCACGCCTTTGCGTCGCATCGTTACCGCATCGTCATGCGTAATCGTCCCCCCACCGCCGCCGAAAACTTTGATGTCGCTCGCACCGCGTTTGCGCAAAAGATCGACAACTTCCGCGAAGAACTCGATGTGCCCGCCGTTATAACTCGAAATACCAATCGCGCGGACGTCCTCCTGGATGGCGGCGCGCACAATGTCGCCAACCGAGCGATGATAGCCGAGATAAATCACCTCAATCCCGTGCCGGATAAATTCGAGATTGATCGTATTGATCGCGCTGTCGTGCCCGTCACAAATCGGCACGGCCGTGAGAATCCGTATCGGTGAAGCCATGTTTCTGACAAAATGGACAAAATAAATCAGGAAGCCAAGAAAACAGGAAAATAGTATTGAGACTTTCTGACAGGATTCGTCCGATTTCCAAAACCGGGCTCGACAGGTCTAAGCATTGTGTTTCTGATTCTTCTTTCCTGGCTTCCTGCTTTCCTGATTAATCTTCTTCTCTGATTATGTCCGACCCGTTGGATTTCACCGGCAAAGTCGTCCTCGTCACCGGCAGCTCGCGCGGGATTGGCGCGGAGATAATTGGGGCGTTTGGAAAGCGCGGCGCGGCATGTGTCGTGAATTATGTCGCCGATCCTGAAGACCAAAACAAATCTGACGCGGAGAACGTGGCCAGGAAATTGAAGGAGCCGCTCATAATCGAATGCGACGTGACGCAGCCGGACCAGGTCGAATCAATGACGAAACAAATACAAGATCGACATGGTGGGCTCGACATTCTCGTGAACAACTCCGGAATCATTCGCGATCGCACGATCAAGAAGATGTCGATGGAAGAATTTGAGAGCGTCTTGCGGGTGAATCTCACCGGCACATTCACAGTTACGCAAAAAGCAGCTGCGGTTCTGCGTAACGGCGGACGGATCGTGAACATGTCATCGGTAAGCGGCCAGATGGGATTGTTCGGCCAGGCGAATTATTCCTCGAGCAAAGCAGCAATCATTGCGCTCACAAAAGTTTCCGCACGCGAGTTTGCGCGTCAAAACATCACCGTGAACGCGATTTCGCCCGGCTTCATCGACGTAGGGATGAGTAAAGGCATGCCCGAAGAAGTGACGGCGAACTTCATCAAACAAATCCCTCTCGGCCGTCTCGGCAACGTCAATGAGATTGTCGATGCCGCGCTTTTTCTGGCCTCTCCGATGGCTTCTTACATTACCGGCCACGTCCTCAACGTAAACGGCGGGTTCTACATGGGATAGGAAAAATGAGAAGGAAGAATGCAGAAGGAAGGAATCGATTTAGGAGATCGAACCAAGGATTTCGCACTTCGCGTACTTCGGATGTTTTCAACGCTGCCGAAAACGGCGGAAGCACAAGTGCTTGGCAAGCAGGCCTTGCGCTCAGGAACCTCTGTTGGCGCTAATTACCGTGAAGCATATCGCGGCCGAAGCAAAGCCGAGTTTATTGCAAAGTGCGGCGATTCTCTTCGGGAGTTGGAAGAAACCAGCTACTGGCTCGAACTCCTCGCCGATGGCGAAATTGTCAGCGCGGATCGGCTAGCTCCACTACGCAGAGAATGCGACGAACTGACGGCGATTTTTGTTACTGTTTTAAAACGGTCGAAACAGCCTTCCTAATTCTTCATTCTTCCTTCCGCCTTCCTCTAGCCCCAGCTCTGCACCAACAACCACACGAGCGCTGAGAGCATGCCGGCGAATGTCGATAAAACGAGCGCCGCGCGCTTCGACTGCCGTATCTTGAACTCAGGCTTTGGAATGTCGTCGTGAATGTGACTGGCCTCGTACAGCTTCATGAGGGAAAACGCCACCACGAATCCGACAACGGCCCACTTGAGACACCCGATGATCGTTTCAAACATCCCGAGGATACTCTAGCGCGAGAACTCCAACCCTCAACATCCCGCGCTCTGGCTTCAGACGGCTTTGCCAATGCTGCAACCGGTCTTCCAAAACCTCTATGCGCGTAAGCACAAGCCGACTGTCTCAGCTGACCGGGAACGGTCAGTCGATCGCACAGTTTACCGGCCCTCCGCCCTCGGCCCCCCTATCTTCTGCCTTTCTGCCTTCTCTTTTATGGTGTCGGCGACGGCGATTCTGCGGCGGCGGGCGACTCTGTGGTCGATGGCGAGGCCTCGGTCTTGGGCTCTTTCTTCTTGGCTGCGCGCTTCTTATGCGGTGTCGGCGACGGCGAAGCTTGGGCCGTTGCCGCGGTTGTTGACGTTGCGGTTGTTCCCGGTTTTTGCGCGCAAGAAACGACAAACGCAATGCCGATTAAGGCCGTGATTAAGGACAAAACAGTTTTTTTCATAGTATGTGGCTAACGTTAATGGCTTCAGAATGTCCAGCAGCAAAGTGGAGCGCAAGCAATAAATTGTCGCTTCCATCTCCCGCCCTCTGATCGCCTTGGCCGCCGTAGCTTCGCGAAGACGGCTGACCTCTAATTTCTTTTCCCTCTTCACTAAGCACCAGCGACCAGTCACCCGTCTGTCCTGCCGCTTTCTTCCACCAGGCTTTGCAGCGCATCAGCCAGCGTCTCGAACGTGGTGATTTGAATTCCGGGGCCGTAGTGAAACTGCGAGAGAATGTTGAGCCCGATGTCTTTGTGAGGATCAGGCATTACTCTAATCACGGAGGCCACTTGTTTTTCGGTTAAAGCGTCCATGATCTCGGCCACATGACGCGCGGCGGCAGTATCCATCGATTGCAGCCATTGAAAATCCGCCAGCATGCGAAAACCCGGTGCGAAATCTTTTAAGATGTCACGCATCCGCTGAGCGGCCTGTTTCGCTTCCTCTTTCGTCACCCGTCCGGCAGCACTGAGAACGACGAGGCGTTTGGATTTGTCGGCTTCAACTGAATACATTGCGCTTCACTCACCGGTTCCCCCGACTTTCAACAATCAACATCGATCATCATTCGTCATCAGTCACTCACGACTTCGTTCCCTTCCATCTGCCTATTGCCATGAAACTTTTTCGTATTCATTTTTCTCGCGCGAACCATCGTCCAAACCGGAAGCGTCGTCCGTACAACAAGTTATCCGCACAGCGAAAGTCCAGCGTGCTCGAGCCTTCGGCGATTGCGGTCTGCCTCGGACATCCACTAACGCGCTGAGGTTCGAAACGGTTAAAAAAAGGGAAATAAGCAGCAGGGGCGGCGATGGCGCCGCCATAATTGAGGGAGAAATTATGAAATTATCTATCGAATTGAAAGTGGCGATCGCCGTGGCAGCAGGTTTTGTCGCGCTGACAATCGGCGCCATGGCGCAGGGGGGATAGGTATTCCGATTCCGATTCTTCTTGTCGTCTTCTTGCTGCGCGGCTGCACCTAAACGACGATTCACCGCATTCGCGCTAAAGAACGGATCTACCGTAAATCGCTTACGGTGCGCGAACCTTTTGGGGTGATTTGATTACGCGGCTTTCCGCGTTTTTTTCACGGTCGCGATAACTTTTGGAAACGGCACGACTTGCGGCGATTCGGTGCTGCCGTTTTCACCGAAGGTGGATTCGTACGCCAGCTTCCCATTAGCGATCTCGGTTAGCGCGATATCGGCTTCGCGGAGCCCGGGAGCATATTCCACGAGTGGGCGATGACCGAGCAAAAGCTGTCGAACGCGTCGTGAGACCATGTTCACCAGAATTTGCGGATTGGGAATTACTTCGGAGGCGGCTTTGACAAGATTGGCTTTCATAATTGATTTTTCGCTTGTCACTCATCACCCGTCACTTATCACTTTCGTAAAAGCGCTGACGAAGGGATCAACTCCCAAAAAATCTGGAACTCGAGTGGGGTTCCAGGAAATCGGTATCAGAGAAACTTCCCGGACTATCGCCCGAAACCGGCGGATCACAACAATTTAGTCTCGTTCATTTCTGACCTCTGTCTTCTGCGTGTGACTCCTGGTCTTTGGTGACCACTCACCCATCACCAGTCACTGATCGCTTCCCTCTCATCACTTTTGTCTGATCCGCGTTTTTTCCTTTCTAATTTCTCCTTTCTACTTTTCTTTTCCTCATGATTACCGAGCGTGATATTACCGTCTGGATAATTTCCGCGCTTCTCGCGATCGGCATCGGCTGGAGTCGTTACGCGAAATGGAAAACCCGCGACAAGATCGTGCGCGACCTGGCCGCCATGGATCCGGATCGTCGGGAGAAAATGCTCAACCGTATGAATCCGAGTCTCGCGATGGAATTGCGCGAGCAGTTAATGAAACGCTTTCGGATGTGAGGTTACCGCGATAGTCGCAAAACAGAACCTGCGTTGAGGAAATCGAATGCGTGTCGTCTGGATTGCGCACCGTTCCTTTTGTCGATCAACTATCAACTATTAACTTGGTCCGTCCTCCGATGTCCTCGTCGCATTTCGAAATGAGCGTGCCGGTCGTTGCGGCCGACATTGACGAGCAAGATCATGTTAATAACACCGTTTACCTGCGGTGGGTCCAGGATGTTGCAACCGCGCATTGGCGAGCGCTCGCCAGTCGTGAAGCACAAGCCACCATCGGCTGGATCGTGTTGCGCCACGAGATCGACTACAAGGCGCCGGCCACACTAGGCGACGAAATCGTGCTTCGCACATGGGTGGGCAAAGCGAGCCGGCTCACTTTCGAGCGGTTCACCGAAATCCGGCGTAAGAGCGATGATCAGCTCTTGTCGCAAGCACGCACGCTCTGGTGTCCCATCAATGCTCAAACTGGCCGGCCGATGCGCGTCTCAGCCGATGTGCGCACGCGATTCTCCACCTGAGTTGAGCTGTATCTTGCAGATTTTTACGTATTCGATTTTCTGATCTCTGACTAGCAATCGCAGCTCTTGCCGCAATTGCACTCCTTGCCGTTGTTCATCGGGCAATTCTTGCCGCTCTTCTTGCACGCTGGCTGATCTGCCGCGAACGCAGTTACACAAATCATTGCTGCGAGGAAGGAGAAGAGAATTTTAGAGTAACTTTTCATACGGTCTTAATCTTCACCGACAGGCACACGAACGCCAGAGAAAAGATAGCCCCGCACAATGTCCAAAATCTACCGGTCTCTGAATTTTCCATTTCTAATTTCTCATTTCTTTCCGCCCTCTCCTCGGCTTCTGCCTTCCTAATTCTTCCTTCCGCCCTTAACGTTCCTTACTGAGCGGTTATGCCGAAGAAGACCAAAACTCGAAAGCCAGTCGGGTGGATCGATGTTCGCGAGTCCGGCGTGCACGGTCGCGGCGTTTACGCCACGCAGTTCATCCTCGAAGGCACCCGCATCATCGAATACACCGGCCAACGCGGCTCCTGGGAAAGCGCTCCCAACGAGGAGAACAATCCGCACACATTTAATTTCGGCCTCGAAAGCGGTGAGGTAATCAATCCGCAGATCGGCGGCAACGACGCTCGCTGGATCAACCATTGTTGCGATCCAAACTGCGAAGCCATCGAGGAAGACGACCGCATCTTCATCTACGCAATGCGCGATATCGAAGCCGGCGAGGAACTCTTTTACGATTACGCTCTGGAAATCGACGAACCCATAACTGAAGAATCGAAAAAGGAATTCGTGTGCCACTGCGGTAGTTCAAATTGCCGCGGCACAATGCTCGGAAGGACTAATTAAGAAAGGGTGGTGTTGTCCACGCGCTGGCGAACGAAATTAGAACTGAATTTCTCCTTCCTAACTCTTCCTTCCTAATTCACTTTTCCCCTGTGTTTAGCGTTGTGAAACTTGTGCTCATCATTATCTTCGCAACCGCACTCGCCCGCGGCACAGATGTACCGATCACCCAGGACGAACTCGTCCGTCGCACCCAGGAGCTCTACGACGCCATTGTGCCCGGCAACCAGGCGCCTTGGAAAAAATATTTCGCTGACGACTGCATCTTCTCCGACGAGAAAGGCCGGACCCTCGATAAAGCCAAACTGATTGCCGACATCGCACCAATGCCGGCGGGATATTCCGGCGCCATCAAGATCGACAACGTCCAAAGCCGAATCATCGGCGACACCGGCGTCTTGAGCTACGACGCCAATGAAACCGAAACCATCTTCGGTCAAAATCTGACGGCGCGTTATCATATCACCGACACTTGGCTGCGGCGCACCGGCGAATGGAAAATCATTGCCAGCCAGGCACACCGTTACTACGAAGATCCAGCGATAGGAAAAATCGATCCGAAAAAATTCGGCGACTTCATCGGCATCTATGAGCTCGCGCCCGCTCAAACAAGATCGGTTACGGCCGAGGGCGAAAACCTATTCGTTGAACGCAAAGGCAAGAAGGAACAATTGTTCCCCGAGACTTCCGATCTCTTTTTCCGCAAAGGCGTCGAAGGGCGGATTCTCTTCCGCTACGACGAGCACGGCAAAATCGACGCCCTCGTCGACCGCCGAAATAACGAAGACGTTGTCTGGCGCAAAAGGAAATAAATTTTCGTGCGTTTTCCGAAAGTCTTCATGTTTCAGATCACACGCCGAGAATTCGAAGCTTCAAGGTACCAAATCGGCACCTAGATATCGCATCTGCTTCGTTCCGGCCGGGTCGTCGGAATCTGGTCGCTCCTCGATCAGCTCTTCTGCCTGAACAGTGTGAAAAGAAACCACTACCCAGTCGGGGCCCTCCGGCACCACAACTTGATGCCAGACGTTTCGAGGAATCGAAATCCATCGCCGTTCAAGTGGCGCGTCCGGCTCACTCACCAAAAGATTGGACTGCCACCGACCCTCGCCGCCGTCCGCCAGTCCGAATCGAACTTGCAAGTCTCCAGTTGCTTTGAACGACATCATCCGTTGATGACTATTCGGATGGCGTTCTGCTCCTGTGGTCGCGCCTCCGCGCAGGACGAAAACCCAGCTAGAGCGAATCCCCGCGGGCAACGCGCCACCGTAAATCGCTAACGGAATCGGTTCCCAAGCCATCTGCGCCTTCTCGGTTCGCGCCAGCTCCGTGCGAACGCGCTCGACAATCGGATAAATCTGCGCACGGATTTCCTCCGATCCGACAATCGCGTCCAGCGTTTTCAACAATGATCTCTCTTCCGCCGTCATATCCCGATTTTAAGAAAAACAGTTAATCCTGTCTATTCTCTCTGCAGATCTGATTTCCCTTTTTCCTGCGTTCCCGCTCTCCTGATTCCGCATTCCGCAATTCGCATTCCGAAGTTCTAGTTTCTGCGCTTCCTCCTTTTCCTGTAAAAAAAATCTCGATACGCCGACGGGAACCGCCTAGAAAGCTCAGCCATGACGAAAAAGCTTATCCTCCTTGCACCAGCGATTTGCTGTGTCGTAACCGGGGCGCTCAACGCCAACGCGGGCGTCGTCGCGACACGTTCCTCCAGGGAGGTCACCATTTCCAACTTTCCATACGAAAAAGGCGCATGGGAAGTCCAGTTGCTGGCAGGCGCGTTCTGGGATCCTGGGCTCTACGGCGACAGTCGGCCCCGATTTGACTACGCGCTACAGAGCCTGCGCTTGGGTTATGTGGTCACGGACCTGACCGGCGGCGGATTGTTCCGCGGCGACCTTGAGTTCCTGCTGGAAGCAATGGGCGGCCAGTTCTTCGAAGGTCCGGCCAGCTATCTCATCGGCGGGAACGTTCTCATCCGCTGGAACTTCGTGCAGGGTCCCAATCCGAAATGGGTGCCCTACATCCAGATCGGTGGCGGCGGTCTTTACCATGATGCCGACACCGACGCTCAAGACGTTCTTGGCAGCAACGTTGAAGCGATGGCGGTTGCCGGGCTCGGGCTTCGCTATCACCTCAATGCAAAATGGGCGATCGCAGCGGAGGTCACCTATCGTCACATTTCCAACGCCGGCGCGACGGAACGCAACCGCGGGCTGAATTCGGCCGGCGGCCAGCTCGGCGTAAGCTATTTCTTCCACTAAAATCGCCTACAAGCCTTATTCCTTCATAATTTCTAATTCTTAATTTCCGGCGTTCCGCCGTGCAGTTCCCGCACGGTCAGCGTCGGACGGTCATCCACTTTGCCGTAGGTTGCTTCGGCTTTGTGATCGCTGCGCTTGAATCTGCGTTCTTTCGACGTGCCGGTCTCGTCGCGCATCCACGTCACCGTTCGGCCGGCATTGGCCTTTAGGAATTTCGCGATCTCTTTTTCGGACAAGTCGGCGCCATCGACCCGAGAACACTTTTCCAAAACGCTCACGCCGTTATCGAAGACCACGAAGTAGAGATACCGATCCTTGTGATAAAGGGCGCTGACTGTTCCGTCGTCGCGCAGGTGGCGCTCGGCCAGGTTGCCATATGAATCGTCAATTCTGTCACCGCCATCACCCAGATTAGCGCAGACAGAGTTCACGCCCGCCGAAATCGTCAAGAAGAAGACGAAAAATCGCTTCATAAAATAGCTGTCACTCGCCGAGTTTCCGAAGGTTCCGTGTGAACGGGAAGATCGCGAGTCAGAATTGACGAGTCTGATGTTTGCCTTTGCTTTCTGCCCGCAATTTCCTGCTTCCCGCAATCCGCATTCCGCAATTCTTTCTCCATTCTCACTCTTAATTCTTCCTTCCTATTCTCGCTCTCGTCACTCGTCTTGACGTTGATGATCGATAAGGTTAGCGTTTTACGCAACTGAGATCGATCAATGTCACGCACAACTTTGTCTCCTAAATTTCAGGTGGTGATTCCAAAAGACGTTCGGGAAGCGCTTAAACTCAAACCGGGAACCGTATTCAATATCACCGAAAATCACGGGCACATCCAGTTGTTTCCGATCCGATCCGCCAAACAGATGCGTGGTTTTCTGCGCGGGATTGATAGCTCGGCGACGCGGGAAAAAGATCGCGTGTGAACCTGGTCGATTCCTCAGCGTGGCTGGAATATTTTGCTGACGGGCCAAACGCCGGTTTTTTCGCGCCCGCCATCGAAAAGGCTCGCGATCTGCTCGTGCCCACGATCGTCGTTTTCGAAGTTTACAAGCGTGTGCTCCAGCAAAGGAACGAGCGCGCCGCGCTTGAGGCTATCTCCGTCCTTCAGCACGGGCAGCTCATTGAGCTAACTGCTTCGCTGGCCATTGCCGCCGCCCGGATCAGTCACCACGAAAAACTTCCGATGGCCGATGGCATTATTCTGGCA
>Ga0193751_1003008_pt1 | contig 10041 bp, 11 predicted proteins | sample L1c2metaG_FD_143050 | JGI IMG/M metagenome (GOLD analysis project Ga0193751, IMG submission 143050) | Soil microbial communities from a riparian zone of the East river system, Colorado, United States - L1c2 | ecosystem: Environmental > Terrestrial > Soil > Riparian zone | place: USA: East River...
CCTCGTTACCCGAGCGCCTGGCGCGGCGCCTTACTTCAGCCTGGTCCAGTCGATTCCACACGATCGCACCCTACGCCGGGCAGAGGCGCGCACGCCGGGCAGAAGGGCGCACACGGGGTGTCGGCGCGGGCGTTCGCCGGATTCTATATTTAGTATTCAACTTCACATACAGTATCGAGCGGGCTTGACGACGGCCTCCCCGAGGCGCTCTACTACGGTATTCGGGCCCACGGCCCTTCCCCCGGAAGCATCAGAGCCGAGCTGCTTCGCGGGCCCTGGGACCTGATCCTTCGAGCGAGGGGGTCCGGCAGTGGCATCTATCGAGCCCGCGGCAGCGCAGGCCGACGGGTCACCGAGCCCGTCGTCAGAGGGATCAGCCTCGATGCGTCCCGCAGCTGCGATGCCATGATCGAAATCGCTGGCAAGCAGGTATTCACCGAGCTCTCCGAGATCATCGACCCAGCGCACACCGCCCTGGTGATCGTCGACATGCAACGCGACTTCTGCTGCGCGGGCGGCAGCTTTGACCGCCTGGGCGTTGACCTGTCGATGTACCCGCCAGTGATCGAGCGGATCGCGAAACTGATCGCGGCGGCGCGCCAGTCGGCCGTCACGCTCGTCTTCATCCAGATGACGGTGCTGCCCGACCGGGCAAGTGACTCACCAGCTCAGATCCGGTTCAACCTTCGGCTGCACGATGGTCATCACGGCCAGGCGGATCCGCTGCCCTACACCCTCGACGGGTCGGAAGGACAGCGGTTCGTCCCCGGTCTCGAGCCGCTCGACGGCGAGCTCGTGGTGAAGAAATACCGCTCGAGCGCGTTCTGGGGGACCAATCTTGACCTGCTGCTGCGCAGCAACGCCATCAAGTCGGTCATTGTCGCCGGCTGCACGACCGAGGGCTGCGTCGAATCGACAGCTCGAGACGCGATGTTCAGCGACTACTACGTCGTCATCGCGGCCGATGCCGTGGCCAGCGACGACCCGGCGCAGCACGACGCCTCGATGTACCTGATGGCCCGGCGATTCGACCTGGCAACTTCTGAGGTCATCCGCAAGACCTGGGCGGGATAGTCGCGATCGTTCCTGGTCGGAGGGTCAGGCCCGCCGGACGGTGGCCAGGAATCAGTGAGCCGCACAGCGCACATCGAGGGAGACGGCATGGCCAGGAAGCTAGACGGCAAGATCGCGATCGTCACCGGCGGCGCGCGGGGGATCGGCGGGCAGATCGCGACAGCCTTCGCCGCCGAGGGCGCCGACGTGGTGATCGCCGACGTGCTCGATAGCCAGGCGGCAGGGCGCCACCTCGCCGGACTGGGCTAGGCGATGTCCGTTCTGTCAGCGCCGGGAGTCATCTCCTTCGCGCGAGGCATACCCGCGCCTGAGATGTTCCCCGCCGATGAGCTCGCCGAGGCATCGCGGCAGGCATTCCGCAAGCACAGCGCGACAGCCCTGAACTACGGCGCGCCGGGCGGGTTCCGCCCGCTGCAGGAGTGGCTCGCCAGCCTGCACGGTGCTGCTCCCGGCCAGGTCGTCATCGGGCCCGGCTCCTTCATGCTGCTCGGGCTGCTGGTCCGCGTGCTGGCGCCGGCGCCGCGTCCCGTGCTCGTCGAGGCGCCCAGCTACGACCGGATGGCCAGGCTGCTGCGGCAGTCGGGCACGTCGGCCGTGCCGGTCCGCCGCGGCCGGGACGGCATTGACCTCGCGGGGCTCGAGGATTACCTGCGCACCGGAGAGCGGCCGGCCTTCATGTACGTGATGCCCACGTTCCACAATCCGTCAGGGACCACGCTGCCGCCGCCCGATCGCGAGCGGCTGGCGGACCTGGCGGTCCGCTACCAGCTGCTGCTCATCGAGGACGACCCGTACGGCCTGCTCAGATTCGAGGGCGAGTCGCCGGCGTCCATGCGCAGCCTGCTTCTGGCGCGAGGGGCCGGCCATCTGTCGGTCTTCACGTCATCGTTCTCCAAGATCATCGCACCGGGCCTGCGGGTGGGTTACGCAGTGCTGCCCGAGTCCCTGGCCGAGCCCGTCGCGAGCATGGCGATGGACACGTACGTGTCACCGCCGCTGTGGCCGCAGGCCGAGGTCTACGAGTTCCTGGCCGCAGGCTTCCTGCCGCCGCATCTGAGCCGGGTTCGCGAGCTGCTGCGGCTGCGCCGCGACGCGCTGACTGACCGCCTGAGCGCAGGCCTGCACGGACGAGCGCACTGGTCGACCCCGGAGGGCGGCTACTTCCTGTGGCTCGAGCTGCCCGATGGCCTCGGCGCGGCCGACCTGCTGGCGGACTGCGAGAGCGCGGGGGTGACGTTCGTGGCCGGGCCGGGATTCTTCCCGGCCGGGGGCGGCGAGAACGGCGCCCGCCTGTCGTTCAGCTTCCCCGCGGTTGACGACATTCGAATCGGCGCCGACCGGCTGGTCGCGGCGGTGCGGAACAGGCTCGCCGCAGCAGGCGCCCGCTGATGGAGGAGAGTTCAATGACGCACGACGCTTCATTCTTCCGGCGTACCGACTCCCTGGTGGCTGGCCCGCCGCGAGAGATCGTCGGTTACGGCGAGCACCCGCCGATGATCCGATGGAGCGGCGACGCAAAGGTCGCGATCCAGCTCGTGGTCAACTACGAGGAAGGCTCTGAGAAGACCTTCGCGATGGGCGACAACGAGAACGACATCCTCTACGAGCTGCCGTTCGCGCTCGAGGGGCAGCGCGACCTGGCGGTCGAGTCCATGTACGAATACGGCTCGCGGGCCGGCATCTGGCGGCTGTTCCGGGTGTTCGGCAACGCCGGCATCCCGGTGACGTTCTTCGCGGCGGCAGTCGCGCTGGAGCGCAATCCGGAGGTGGCCGCCAAGCTCGCCGGGCGGGGTGACGAGCCCGCCGGTCATGGCTACCGCTGGAGCAATCATTTCGAGATGACTCGCGATCAGGAACGAGAGGCGATCAGGCTCGCGATCGCCTCCATCGAGTCGACGACCGGCACCCGGCCGGCGGGCTGGTACTGCCGCGAGATGAGCACCAGCACCCGAGAGCTCGTCGTCGAGGAAGGCGGGTTCGAGTACGACTCCGACTGCTACAACGACGACCTGCCGTACTGGACGTCCATCCTGGGCCGGCCCCACCTCGTGGTGCCGTACTCGCTGGTGGTGAACGACGCCAGGTACATCGTGGGAACGGGGTACAGCAGCCCGGATGACTTCTTCCAGACCGCCAAGGCGAGCCTGGATCGCCTGCGCGAGGACGGTGATGACCTCGGGCGCATGATGTCGATCGGCATCCATCCGCGAGTCAGCGGCAACCCCAGCCGGTCGGACGGCCTGGCCCACTTCATCGACTACGCCCAGCGGTTCTCCGATGTCGTGTTCATGCGCCGCATCGACATCGCGAGGCAGTTCGCGGAGCAGCACCCGGCGTCGAAGGCGCTAGAGCTGTGAGATCCGATCCGGCCACCGATGACCCGGTACGCTGAATCCGTGACGGGCCCGGTCGAGCCACCCTGGGGCGGGACTCGCAGGCACAGCCGGCACCGTCCGGCGCTGGGCTCCGAGGCGGCGTCGTACGTGCGTGACCTGATCGTTTCCGGCCAGCTGCACGGCGGGGATTTCATTCGCCCGGAATCAATCGCGCAGGATCTCTCCATGAGCGCCACCCCGGTGCGCGAGGGCCTGCTGGCGCTGCGCAGTCAGGGATTCGTCCGGCTCGAGCCACGGCGGGGATTCGTGGTCATCCCGCTGACCGGCGACGATATCCGCGATCTGTTTGTCGGCCAGGCGCTGCTGGCCGGCGAGCTGGCGGCCAGGGCCGTGAAACGCAGCGACGAGGCTGCCATCGCCGATCTCGAGCGGCTGCACGCCGATCTCGAAGTCGCCGCCGGGCGCGGCGAACACGACGAGCTCGAAGAGCTCAACTTCCGGTTTCACCGGGCCGTGAACCTGCTCGCCGATTCCCCCAAGATCGCATGGCTGCTCGGGGTGGCGGTCTGCTATGTCCCGCTCCGCTTCTACTCCAAGATCGACGGCTGGCCGGCGGCCACGGTGCACGATCACCGCACGGTGCTTGATGCCTTCCGCCGCGGCGCTTCGAAGGCCGCGCGGTCGGCCATGAAAAAGCACATCGTGCACGCCGGCGAACTGCTGGCGATTCATGTCGAGAGCGGCGCGGCGGAGCGAGGGCAGGGATCCGCGCCGGGCCGGGATCCGCGCTGAGGCAATGAGATATTCTCGGCATGATCTAGGCGCGGCGCTAGAGGTGATGGCTCCCGGGACCGAACAACGAATGAGGGCCGATGGTCGATGCTGTGCCGCACGGGGGTGCGACGCCGTCCTCGGCCCCGCTCACCTGGCCGCTCGCGATCGCCGACACGCTCGCGGCCCGCGGCGTCACGGTGGCCGCGTATGTGCCGGACACCCGGCTGCAGGCAATCCTCGCCCGGCTGGCCGATCATGGCATCTGCCTGCGCTCGCTGACCCGCGAGGAAGAGTGCGTGGGATACGCCGCGGGCCAGCGGATCGCGGGCAAATGGCCGGTGGTGCTGATGCAGAGCTCGGGCGTGGGGAACGCCATCAACGCGCTCGGCAGCCTGGCCGTGCCCTATCGCCTGGGCATCCCGCTGGTGGTGTCCATGCGCGGGACGCTCGGCGAGGCCAACCCCAGCCAGGTCCCGATGGGCCGCGCCGCGGCGCCGATGCTCAATTCGCTGGGCATCCAGGCCTTCTCACTGCGCGCTGCCGAGGCTGCGCACGATGCGACAGACGGCGTGCTCACGCTGGCCTATGACGCGGGCGAATGCGCCGCGCTGATGCTCGAGGCCGAGCTCGGGGGCGGCCGTGAAGGCAGCTGACGTCGCTCTGGCCATCGTCGAGACGCTGCCCGACGCGCTGTGCGTGTCGTCGCTGGGCACGGCGACCTCAGCATTGCGGTCCGCGTCGGACGACGGACCGCATTTCTATTTCGGCGCGTCGATGGGCTCGGCGCTGGCCGGTGCCATGGGCGTCGCCGAGGCTGTGCCCGATCGGCTGGTCGTCGCCCTGCTGGGGGACGGCGAACTGCTCATGGGCGCCAGCACGCTGTGGTCAGTGTCGGCGTACCGGCCGTCGAACCTGGTGGCGGTGGTGCTGTCGGATGGGCTGTATGCCATCACCGGAGGGCAGCGGCTCAGTTCGCCGCCGCGCTTCGCCGAGGTCGCGCAGAGCCTCGGCGCGATTGCCGGGCTGCGCGTGAGCAGCGACGACGATCTGCGCCGGGCGCTGGTCCAGCTGCAGCGCCCGAGCCTGATCGAGGTGGAAGTGGCCGAGCGAGCGTGGCCGGGGCCGTCGCCGTTCGTCGATCCGGCTAAGGTCAGGCTCGCCTTCGCCGCCAACGTCGGCCGGGGACAGGAGCCTGCCGGGCGACGCTAGCCCTGCTTTGCGTCACGGCTCCCCTCGGTCGCCTCTGGCGAGGGCGGCGCCGATGCGGCGGAGCTGGGTGGTGGCGCCGCCCAGGGCGAATTCGTTGTGCTTGGCGGCGGTGAAGTAGCGGTGCAGCGGGTAGTCGGTGTCGATGCCGACTCCGCCGTGGATGTGCACGGCGGTGTGGGCGACACGGTGACCGGCATCGGCCGCCCAGAACTTGGCGGTGGCGATCTCGCTCTCGCACGGCAGGCCAGCGGCCAGCCGCCAGGCGGCCTGCCACAGGGTGAGCCTGATGGCCTCGACGTCGATATACGCATCGGCCAGGCGCTGCGCGACGGCCTGGAAGCCGCCGATCGGCTTGCCGAACTGGACCCGGCTTCGCGCGTAGGCGGACGTCATCTCCAGGGCCCGCTCGGCGACGCCGAGCTGCAGGGCGCACAGCCCGACCGTGCCGCGGGCCAGCAGCCAGCCGGTGATCCGCGCCCCGTCCCCAGCGCTGCCCAGGACCCTGCCGTCGGCCACCGCCACGGCGGCCAGCGTGAGCCGGCCCGCGGTGTCGCCGTCCACGAGCGTCTGCGGCTGGATGGTCACGCCGACGTCGGTCGGCGAGACGAGGAACACCGCCACTCCGCCGGAGGTAGTGGCCGGCACCAGGATGAGGTCGGCCCGCCGCCCGGCCGGCACCGCGGTCTTGGTGCCGGTCAGCATCCAGCGGCCGCCCAGCCGCTTGGCGATGACGGCGGGGGCGCGGGGATCGTCGCCGTCCTCCTCGGCCAGGGCAGCGGTCAGCACGATGTCGCCGCGCCCGGCGGGGGCAGCCAGCCGGCGCTGCTGCTGCGTGGTGCCGAACGCGGCGACCGCGCCGGCGCCGAGCATGATCGAGGCGAGGTACGGTGCCGGCGCGACCGCGCGCCCGATCTCGGTCAGCACCGCGCACTGCTCCAGCAGCGAGAGCCCGGCGCCGCCCAGCGACTCGGGCAGCGCCGCGGCCAGGACGCCGGAGCTGGCCAGGTCGGCCCACAGCGCCGGGTCGAACCTGTCGCCGCCGGCCTCGACCTCGCGCAGCCGCTCCTGGGTGACCCGGTCGGCCAGGATCTTGCGGGTGAGGGCGGCTAGCTCGCGGAGGGCTTCGTTCTGGCTGAAGTCCATGGGTTTCCTTAGTCCTCGAGTCGGTCAGCGGCGGGAGTACGGCAGGCCGAGCGCGGCGGCCGCGATGATGTCGCGCTGTACCTCGTTGGTGCCGCCGCCGAAGGTCAGGATCAGCGCGGCGCGGTGCATCCGCTCGATCCGGCCGGCCAGGACCGCCCCCGCCGAGCCCTGCCGGACCTGCGCGTTCGCGCCGAGCACCTCCATCAGCAGCCGGTATGCCTCGGTGGCGAACTCGGTTCCGTACACCTTGGTCGCCGACGCCGCCGCGGGGCCCAGCTCGCCCTGGCCCGCCTGCGAGGCGATCCGCCAGTTCATGAGCTTGAGGAACTCGACCTTGGCGTGCACCCTGGCCAGGTGGACCTGTACCCACTCCTGGTCGATAACGCGCTTGCCGCTGGCCAGCTTCTGCGACCGCGCCCAGTCGCACACCTCCGCCAGCGCGGAGCGGACCGGCGCCGCGGAGGTCAGGGCGACCCGCTCGTGGTTGAGCTGGTTGGTGATCAGCGGCCAGCCCTGGTTCTGGATACCAACAAGAGCCGAAACGGGGACGCGGACGTCGGAGTAGTAGGTGGCGCTGGTGGTCGTCCCGGCGACGGTACGCACCGGTGTCCAGGAGAAGCCGGGCGCATCGGCCGGCACGATCAGGATGGACAGGCCCTTGTGCCTGGGCGCGTCTGGATCGGTACGGCAGGCCAGCCACACGTAGTCCGCGTACTGGATCAGGCTGGTCCACATCTTCTGGCCGTTGATGACGTAGGAATCGCCGTCCAGGACCGCGCGAGTGCGCAGCGCGGCCAGATCGGTGCCCGCCTCGGGCTCGGAGTAGCCGATGGAGAAGTGGATCTCGCCCGCGGCGATCCGGTGCAGGTAGAGCGCCTTCTGCTCGGCCGTGCCGTACCGCATGATCGTCGGGCCCACGGTGTTGACGGTCAGGAAGGGCACCGGCACCCCGGCGACCGCCGCCTCGTCGGTGAAGATGAGCTGGTCGAGCATGGAGCCGCCGCGGCCGCCGTGCTCGGCCGGCCAGCTGAGGGCCAGCCAGCCGTCGGCGCCGAGCTGCCGGACGACCTCGCGGTAGGCCCGCCCGCTCCCGTACTCGCCCGCGGCGGATGCCAGTGACTCGCGGATCTTGGGTGTCATCAGCTCGGCGAAGTAGGCGCGCAGATCCTGGCGCAGGCGCTCCTGCTCGGGCGTGTAGTCCAGGTGCATCCGCCCTCCACGGCCGAGATTACTACATACGGTATAAATAGAACGTGTTCTAGGAAAGAGTAACCCGAGGGGAGCCGCGGTGGCTGAGGCGCGCTGGCCCCGGCGTCATCGACTGTGACCGTGACGTGACAGAATTCTGAGAGAAATATCCGAGGGGGAGGTGTCGATCGGGTAGTCCCCCGTTCGTCGTATCAGTTGTGCGGCGAGACGCGGACTGGTCATGGCCGGTTCAGCACGCCTGTTGACCACATCGATTTGGGAGAGGATCGATCTTCATGCCACAGCGCACTTCATACAAGCAGGGCACCCCGTGCTGGGTTGACCTGCAGACCACGGACGTCGCAGCGGCCAAGGCCTTCTACGGGGGCCTGTTCGGCTGGAAGTTCGATGACCAGCCTATGCCTGATGGCGGTGCCTACTCGATGGCGCTAGTCGGCGCGGACACCGTGGCGGCGATCGCGCCGCAGAACCCGATGCAGGCCGAGATGAGCATTCCGCCGATGTGGAACACCTATATCGCGGTAGATAACGTCGATGACGCGGCGGCCAAGGCAGCGGCAGCGGGCGGCACCATCCTGATGCCAGCGGCCGACATCCCCGGGGCCGGCCGGATGGCCTTCGTCGCGGACCCGACCGGAGCCACTGCCGGGCTGTGGCATGGATCCGGTCACATCGGCGCCACCCTGGTAAACGAGCCGAACACGCTGGTGTGGAACGAGCTCACCACCGTCGACAACGCCAAGGCGCTTCCGTTCTATCGCGCGGTGGCCGGCATCGAGTCGGCCGAGACCAAGATGGGTGACTTCGAGTACACGCTGCTCAAGGTCGACGGCGAGGACGTAGGGGGTGCCACCAGCCCGCAGATGGATGGCGTGCCCAACCACTGGCACGTGTGGTTCGGCGTCGCCGACGCGCAGGCCTTCGGTGCCGCCGCGACAGCAGCCGGTGGCAGCCTGCTCGTCGAGCCTATGGACATGCCGATCGGCAAGATCGCCACCGTCCGCGATCCGCAGGGAGCGGTGTTCAGCATCCTGCAGCCAGCCGCCGGCGCGTAGCCGGGCCCGGGCCTACCTCACCCACATCAGCTGAGCTGGAAAGCGATTCGTGCTGACCGGAGGAGGCTGGCGATATTGCCGTCTCCGGTCAGCACGGATTCGGCCCGAGATGGCTGCTGCCTCGGCTAGCCGCGGGCCGGACGATGCGGCCGGCCCGCGGCTGAGGATCAGGCCCTGGCCTCGATGATGAGGTTGACCGGAGTGGAGGTCGCCAGCCGCACCGGTCGATGCGGCGTAGAACAGCCTGCCGAGCGGGTAGGCGTGGTTGTCCTCTGGCCGGTCCGCCGCGACGGGCTCGACCAGCATCAGCGTGCCGCCCGGTGCCAGGGCGCCGCGGATGTGACGGGCCGCCCCGATCGGATCGCCCATGTCGTGCAGGCAGTCAAACAGGCAGATCAGATCGTAGCTGCCGGGGAACTCCTTGGCGCTGGCGACCTCGAAGCTGACGTTCTTGTCCGCGCCCGCCTCGGCGGCGCGAGCCCGGGCCGCGGCGACCGAGGCGTCGTGATAGTCGTATCCGGTGACCGTGCTCTGCGGGTAGGCCTGGCCGAGCAGGATGGTCGCGGCGCCGTGACCGCAGCCGACATCCGCGACCCGGATGCCCTCCTCCAGGCGGGCGACGACGCCGTCGAGAGCCGGCAGCCATCCGGCCACCAGGTTCTGCCGGTAGCCAGGGCCGAAGAAGCGCTCGGTGCCGGAGAACAGTCGATCGTCGTGCTGATGCCAGCCGATCCCCGCGCCGGTGGTGAACGCATCGGCCAGGGCATCCTCGTCGGCCCAGCCGGAGGCTATGAAGTCGAAGCCGCCGAGCAGGTAGGCGGGGCTGTCTGGATCCGCGACCAGCAGGGCGTGCTCGGGCGGGAGGGTGAAGGCCGATGTCTGCGGGTCGTAGGTCACCCAGCCGGCCGCGGCCTGGTTGTGCAGCCATTCGCGCACGTAACGCTCGGCCAGACCGGTGCGGGCGGCCAGCTTCGCGGACGTGACGGGGGCCGAGTCGCCCATGGCGCGGTACAGGCCGAGGCGATCGCCGAGATGGATGAGTACCCCCGACAGGCCGACGCCGAGTTCGCCGACAATCTGGTGCATGAACTGCTCGACCTTTGCTTCGTCGATGATGGGCATGTAGCCGCCTCCTTGCACGAGTGCTTGCGTGTCACCCATGCAGGCGCTGCATCCGCTGTCGCGACGCTACAGCCGCCAGGTCACCGGATGTTCGGGCTGGTAGACGCACCAGGTTCCGG
>Ga0193751_1003009_pt1 | contig 10037 bp, 8 predicted proteins | sample L1c2metaG_FD_143050 | JGI IMG/M metagenome (GOLD analysis project Ga0193751, IMG submission 143050) | Soil microbial communities from a riparian zone of the East river system, Colorado, United States - L1c2 | ecosystem: Environmental > Terrestrial > Soil > Riparian zone | place: USA: East River...
CAAAGGCGCTCTTGTCAGTACCACCTGCGGTAGCGGGTGGGTGATAACGATTTAGAGAATGGACGGCTAACTAGAACCCATGACCGACACCACCGAAGTTGGCAATCAATTACGTTTGGATCTCCTGCGCGAAGCTCTGCCGTATATCAAGCGCTTCAAGGGCAAGACATTTGTAGTCAAATTCTCGGGCAAGGTAACGGAATCGCGCGATCGCTTAATCTCTTTGGCAGAAGAACTCGCCCTGATGCATCAGGTCGGCATACGGCTTTGTGTGGTGCACGGCGGGGGCAAGCAGCTAAGTGAACTGGCCGCGATGATGGGAATCGAGCAAACAATCATTGAAGGCCGGCGAGTGACCGACGATGCCACTTTGGAAATGGCCAAGATGATCTTCGCCGGCAAGATCAATACAGACATTCTCTCTGCGCTGCGGCATCGTGGAGTTGAAGCTGTGGGGCTGTCGGGAGTCGATGGAAACATCGTGCACGCTGAGCGGCGGCCACCGACGGAGGTCATGAATCGCGAAACCGGCGAGAGTGAACAGATTGATTTCGGGCACGTAGGCGACATCCTGGAGATCAACGCGCGCCTTCTGACGGTCCTGTTGGACCAGGGTTACCTGCCGGTGGTTTCGTCTCTGGGAGCGGATGCCGAGGGCACCGTCTTCAACATTAATGCCGATACCATCGCTTCGGAAATCGCGATCCAGCTCAAAGCCGAAAAGCTGGTCCTGCTTTCTGATGTCGATGGTATTTATCTGCGCGCGGGCGAACCGGCCACGAAACTTTCGCGCCTGACGGCAGATGAAGCAGAAGAGCTTGTGCGGCGTGGAAGCGCGACGGGCGGGATGATTCCGAAGCTCGAAAACATCGTCGAACTCCTGCGCCGCGGCGTCGGGAGCGCGCACATTATCAACGGGACGGCGCGCAATGCTTTGTTGGCGGAGGTTTTTACGGACAAGGGTACGGGCACAATGATCTCGGCGTAAGCGACCTATCCCAGCGCGGACCTGGGCAGGTCTTTATCGCGATCGACTGGCGGATCCTCGTGCGGTGGCAGGTCCAACTCGGGAAACTCCGCCGTCCACTCCGCGCGATATTCGTCGTTCGCGAAATATTTCATATAAAGCTGCATATCTTCCTCGCTGCCGCTGCCGAGCAGATCCAGGCCGTAAACATAGCCGGGGTTGTCAGGGAATAGCACCGCATCTTCGCGCAACCCTTCCTCAAACAGATAGGAATATAACCGGCGATCGCTGAGATGATTTGTGTTGTGCAGATATGCTCCCAGCGAAGCCATGCGGTTGATGACCTCCCAGAGTTTCGGGTGCAATTGAACTTCGTCGAGCTGGTCGGGCGGCGGCACGTCCTGGCCGGCATTTTCCAGCCATTGAAGCAAACTGGTAGGTTCAGTGGTTTCAAACGCCAGAATGTGCTTTAGAAATTCTTCTTCCAGATCAGCCGATAACTGGGAATTATCGGAAACTTCGCCGCCAAGTTTTTCGAGTTGTGACCTTAGTTTTTCAATTCGCTTTTCCTGGTCGGGGTCGTCGTCAAAGTCGATCATTGTAGGAGTCCTTTCTGAAGGCTTGGGTGTTATTAGTCTTCAGGTTGCTCGAACACCACCATCTTGCCGCGAAAATCAAAAGTCACGAGATAGTCTTTGAAGAAACCGTTACCGATGTTCACCTGAAATTTTGCTTTATCATGGCCGGCCCCAGGCGGCCAGAACGAGGCCGGAGCAGATTCGAGCGACAGTCTGCCGATGCGCACTGACTTAAGCACGCCGGATTTACTTTCGTCCTCGCCGTTGTAGCCGACCGACTTCTCTCCGGCGCCGTCTCGCGTTTGATCTTCAAGGCCGAGGATTGCCACTGCCTCCGGAGTGAGCGCAAACGTCCCACTCGATCCCGTGTCGAGTGTAGCTTTCAGCTTTTGTCCGTTTATGAAGACGGAATCGATCAGCACCCCGCTGTCATAACGAAACGCCATGGCGATCTTGTTCACCGTGTTCGGCTGATTTTGAATTCCGGCATAAGGGGACTCAGCGAAAAAACGGAGCTTCGAAGCCGGGTAGTCGATCTGAATTATACGTTCTTTGAGGAAGGTGTACCCCAGCACGCCGTGAATGGGCCGTTCAAGTTTGTCGGAAAGCTTTTTGAGATCAATCGCTCTCGCCGCTACGTCCTTAGCGACTATAGTCCCGAGTTCGACAGACGGCAGCCTGGTCAATTGGACAGTTTGAGGGACCCTACCTCCGCCGGTCGCCGCGAAGCTCCCTAGTCCCAATTCTTTAGCGGCGGCCAGGTCGATGGCCGAAGGATCGGTGTCCGTGTCGAGCAGCATCTGGTAAGGACCCTTTCCTGCGATTTTGACAGTTACGACTATTTGGTTGTGGACGAATTCAAAAGGGACTTCAACCGGGGCCGACCGGATCTGCGTATATCCGTTCTCAACTGCTCCAAAAAGAAACAGAATTAAGACGACGGCAAACGCCCCTTTTGTCGCTTTTTTCCGGCGGCTTTTCCTGGGTGGCATGCTCAGTTCTTGCTTCTCCTCTGGTCTTGATCTCGGCGCTGGTTCGGTCTTCATTCCATTTCCGGTCTGCTCGTGACCATATCGTACACTGATTTATCAGATTCCTGCCGCCATGATTTTGCTTGCAAGAACGATTATGCCATGAGTGCGTACGAAACGTCGGCGCTTGCCTGTTTTTCTGGTCGCTAAATCCTTCTTGGCACACTCATTGCCATTGCCAAACGCGGAGATGGGGACGAAAAAGATTTCCAGAGACGACTTATATAAACGGCAGATTAACAGCAGCCATACCCGCTCCGTCATCTTGGTCATTGATATTGATAAGAGGTGAATGAGTTTGAGTTCGGCCGTCTTTTCGTGACGACCGTGGGTTGAGGCCGGGTTGTGAAGGGGAGAGCGCGATCCGGCCTCGATTTCCTCTCAGTGGTATTGATTCGAAAACAGGTTTGAGTTCGGTCGTCTTGCGACGACCGTCAGATGAGGCTGGGTTGCGAAGGGGAGAGCGCAATCCAGCCTCAGGTTTTTTTAGGAGCACTTCTAAAGACTTGCCGCTGCTCGAGTGAAGGGACTGGCTTGCGCGGTGCCGAACTCCTGAAATCTCTGGATGAATTGTTGCCGCCTTAAAGCGTTGCGAAGGCGATTAAGGATAGATCAGTCCGTAGAGTTTTTCAGCCCAATCCTGATCCAGATTCTGTAGTACGACGTATTGCTCAATCGCGCCATCGCGATTACCCTGCACGAGCATGGTTTTGCCAAGATTAAAATAAGCCTTCCCGAAATCCGGCTTCAAGCGAGTCGCCTGCCGGAATGCTTCGACCGCTTCATCGTGCCGGCCCAAAGCCTCATACGCTTCGCCCAGGTTGTTTTGGGCATTCGCGTCGCCGGGTCTCTGCGCGGACATCTGCTTGAAAATTTCGACCGCCTCCGCGTACTTCTTTTGCTGCAAATAGCGTTGGCCCAGGCGATCGTAAGCGGCGGTATAATCCGGCTTCAGTCGAATCGCGTGTTTGTATGCTTGAATCTCTTCGTCGAACTGCCCCCAGTCACGATAGGTTAGACCTAACGCATAATACGCATCAGCGGCGTTGTAAGGGTCGAGCTTAACGGCCTGCCGGTAAGCTTGCTCTGCCTCGCGGTACTGCTTCAGGTAATAATTTGCCAGCCCAATGTTGAAATACGATTCGGCTGAGGGCCGGATACCAACGGCCTTCCGGGAAGCCTCGATCGCTTCCGCATGGCGGCCCAGTTTCTCACTACAAAAACCTGTTTGCGCCCAAGCCTCGCCGTAACCACTGTCGGCCTCAGTAGCTTTCTGAAAATACGGCAAGGCCCGCTGGCAATCGTCTTTCGAAAGAAAAGTAAGGCCATCCCGGAAGTACTCGACCGCTCGCGCTCGTTTGTTGCGGCCGGTGGTAGCGACCAAATCGCCGAGCGACATTTGGAGGGACGTCTCAGACTGCGCAGAGCGATCGAGTTGCGCAATCCGTTCAGAAGGAATCGCAAAGTTAACGCTTTGTCCCCCGGTGATCTGCAGCGTGGCAACTCCAATCACCTGGCCCTGCATATTTACGACCGGACTGCCGCTCGACCCGGGAGAAATCGGCGCGGTTATCTGAATGATGCGCCCGAAACCCGGAATGTCGCGCACCGCGGAGACGATTCCGTTCGTGACGCTGCCTTCCAAACCAAAGGGATTGCCAATGACGACCACACTCTCGCCTTCCTGCGGCGAAGTTCGATCGAGCGAAAGTGGGCGGACCAGACTTGCCGGAGCGTCAACTTTCAGCAGCGCCACATCACCCTCGGCGTCCACGGCGACGACACTTTTTACCTGAAAGGTGTGGCCTGAATTCAGATGTACTTCGGCGCGGTAAGCACCTTCAATCACATGCCGGTTTGTTACGACGCGATCGAGGTCGATGAAAAAGCCGCTCCCGCGCGAAAGCTTTTCGCCGCGGGCATCGAACGTCTCAATCGCTACCGCGGAAGGTTTGATCCGGCGAACCAGATCGGGCAGAGCATCCTGGGAGAGAGTTGGCGACGACGGGACGATGAGCAGAGCAACTGCGCAGAGGAGAATAAGAATCTTCAGGCTGGCTTGGCGCGCCTTAACTACTTTCATTGCGCTCTCAGTATAACAATTGATCGCGAGTTCCGTGGTGTTCGCCAAGACCAGCGGCTGCTTGAGTCTGTCTGGCGGGGCAGTAGCCCGACCGTTAGGGAGGGCGCTCGTTAAGACAACACCCTCCCTGACGGTCGGGCTACTGGCTACTGCCCCGATCTCAATCCCGTCACAATCCCGGCAGCGCCAGCTTCTGCACGTGCCTCACGATGTCAACCAACTTCACATCTTCACTTTGCTTTGTCCGGCGATCGAAGAGTTCAACGCTCCCTTCAGCGATCTTCTTTCCCAGCGTGATGCGATAAGGAATGCCAATCAGATCAGCATCTTTGAATTTCACTCCGGCGCGTTCGTCGCGATCGTCGAGCAGGACGTCCAGGCCGGCGTGCTGCAAATCCTGGTATAGCTGGTCGCCCGCCTGGCGCAGCGTCTCATCCTTGACGTTCGTGATCGTCACAACGACATCGAACGGCGCCAGCGTTTTGGGCCATATGATCCCATTCTCGTCGTAATTTTGTTCGACTGCGGCTGTGATAATTCGTTCGACGCCGATACCGTAGCTGCCCATAACGATCGGGACTGGTTTACCGTCCGGGGTCAGCACAGTTGCTCCCATCGACTCGGAATACTTTGTGCCGAGTTTGAAGATGTGGCCAATTTCCATCGCTTTGTAGACTGCCAGCACGCCTGTGTCGCAACGCGGACAAGCCTCGCCGGAAGTGACAGTCCGCAAATCCGCCCACTGGTCAGGCTTGATATCGCGTTCGATATCGACCCCGCGAAGGTGATGGTCATCTTTGTTCGCGCCGGTCGTCATGTTGCGGCGATCCTTCAGGCCCAGATCCGAGATGATAAACAATTTCGGGGCGATTTGCCTGGCACGAACCCCGCCCAGGCTGCCCGCGCTGGCGCCCAACAACTCGCGAATCTCTTCCGGCTGGGCCGGCCGCGACGCGGTTGCAGCCAACGCATCAGTGAACTTAACTTCGTGGAGTTGATGGTCGCCCCGAAGCAAAGCCAGAACCGGACGCGGTTGGCCATCGATCGTAGCGATGAAAACCAGCGACTTGATTTGCCGATTCGCCGGAACAAGATACGGAGTCCTCACAAGGTCTTCAATCGTGCGGACACCAGGGGTCGGAAACTCTTCCGGCGCGTCAGGTCCGGCTTCATTCTCAATCACAGGCAGACGCGACGTCGCCTTCTCGACGTTCGCTGCATAACCGCAATTGGAACAACTCGCTATCAGATCTTCACCGGCGTCTGTCCTGGCGACGAATTCGCTCGATTCAGAACCGCCCATCGCTCCCGACGATGCTTCGACGATAGAAAACTGCACGCCACAGCGCGAAAAAATTCGTTTGTAAGCCTCTCGCTGATCAGCAAACGAGCGATCGAGTCCGGCGCGATCCACGTCGAACGTGTAGGCGTCTTTCATGATGAAAGTGCGCAAGCGCATCAAGCCTGACTTTGGTCTTGGTTCGTCGCGAAACTTGATCTGAATCTGGTACCAAACCTGGGGCAATTGCTTGTAAGATCTGATCTCGTTGCGCGCGATACTCGTGAACACTTCTTCATGCGTCATCCCTAAGCACATGTCCGCGCCCTTGCGATCTTTCAGGCGGAACATGTCGTCGCCGATTGCGCTCCAGCGTCCTGACTCCTGCCAGAGTTCCGCCGGATGCAGCGCTGGCAGATAAAACTCCTGCCCGCCAATGCGGTTCATCTCTTCTCGTAAAATCTGCATGACCTTCAAATAAATGCGATGCCCCAGAGGCAGATAAGAATAGATGCCGGCGGAGAGTTGGCGCACGATTCCAGCGCGCAGCAGCAGTTTGTGCGAAACGACCTCGGCGTCAGCCGGGTCTTCGCGAAGTGTCGGAACAAAGTATTGTGACCAGCGCATAGCAAAGCATTTTCGCTTAGCCATTGGACTAACGCAACCGAACGGTGTTCAGAGTACCGACTTCAGTCGGGTTTTTAATTAGTTACGTGAAACCCCGACTGAAGTCGGTACTCTAAACGCCTTTACCGCTATCGTTGCAGCTATCGCAAAGCGTGATGTACCATCGGCTCGCAAACTTTCATAAAAGATTCGACCAGATGAAAATAGCAATCGCCTGCGACTAACTCAATTGGACCAAGTCTCCATCAAATAACTCATGAATGAAAAACTAAACGCTCCGCTGGCTGATATTGATCCACTGATCGCTAACGCTATCGACCACGAGGTCGCGCGCCAGGCGAACGGTCTTGAACTAATAGCCAGCGAAAACTTTGTCAGCGAGGCCGTGCTTGAAGCCGCAGGCTCAGTCTTTACGAATAAGTACGCGGAAGGCTATCCCGGGAAACGCTACTATGGCGGCTGTGAGTATGCTGACGTCGTCGAGCAAACCGCGATCGATCGCGCGAAAGAATTGTTTGGCGCCGATCACGCCAACGTGCAGCCGCACAGCGGCGCGCAGGCGAACATGAGCGTTTACCTCGCGGCGATTCAGTACGGCGACACGATTCTGGGCATGAATCTCTCGCACGGCGGGCATCTCACGCACGGTCATCCACTGAACTTTTCCGGACTTAGTTATAAAGTTTTCGATTATGGGGTTTCACGCGAAACCGAAACGATCGACTATGACGAGCTTCAGCGCATCGCCGAAGAGCACAAGCCAAAACTATTAGTCTGTGGCGCCTCTGCTTATCCGCGCATCATCGACTTTGATCGAATCAGTGAAATAGCAAAGAGCGTCGGCGCGCGCATGTTCGCGGACATTGCGCACATTGCCGGGCCGGTGGTTGCTGGTTTACATCCCTCGCCGGTTCCCGTGGCTGATTACGTGACGACGACGACGCACAAGACCCTGCGCGGGCCGCGCGGTGGTTTGATCCTGTGCCAGGAAGAGCACGCGAAAGAGATCGATCGGCGTTTGTTTCCCGGAGTACAGGGCGGCCCACTGGTGCACATCATCGCGGCGAAAGCCGTGGCCTTTGGCGAAGCTCTGCGCGATGACTTCAAAGACTATCAGCGGCAGATTCTCGCAAACGCGAAAGCGCTCTGTGCCGAGTTGCAGGAGCAGGGTCTGCGCATCGTGTCCGGCGGGACCGACAATCACCTGATGCTGGTTGACGTGTGGATGGACGGTAAGGGAATCACCGGCAAGGTCGCCGAGAAAGCGCTCGAAGCCGCCAACATCACCGTCAACAAGAACACGATTCCTTTTGATCAGAATAAGCCTTTCGTCGCGTCGGGCTTGCGGATCGGAACTCCGGCAGTCACCACCCGAGGAATGAAAGAGCCAGAGATGCGCGAGATTGGCCGGCTGATTGCGGCCGTGGTTCATGAGCCCGAGTCAGACGGGGTGCTTCGGAAAGTTAAGGAAGGCGTTGCTGAATTGGCCGCGAAGTTTCCATTGTATGCGAAGAGGTTGAAGCGGACAGCCACGGGAGCTGCAGAAGCGTAAAGGGAACTTACTTGACGCGCGTGTTAGGTTAGGGGTGCGAGGCTCAGTTATCAGCAGCGTTAACGCTGCTTCCCCGCAGGGTTACTAGACCAGCCGTTCTACGGCTGGGTCGCGCGGTAGAAGAATTAAAATAGCGGCGTTTACGCCGCTTCCCCGAAGGGTTGTTAGACCAGCCGTTCTACGGCTGGGTTCAACGCTGACAGAACGAAACAGCGGCGTGAACGCGGCTTTCCCGAAGGGTTGTTAGACCAGTCGTTTTACGGCTGGGTTCAACGCTGAATCGAAGCAGCCAGCGGCGTGAACGCGGCTTTCCCGAAGGGCTGTTAGACCAGCCGTTTTACGGCTGGGTCGCTAGCGGCCACCACTCCACAGCCCGCTTTAGCGGGCTTACTCCCATGTCGACGCGAGCCTATTCCGAGATCAATCTTCATTTTGTTTGGCACGTCAAAGGCAATCTGCCAATCATTAACGAAACAATCGAGCCGCGTCTTCATCGCTACATCCGCAGTTACGCCTTACAGGCAAGGGGGTTGATCTTCCACGAGATCGGCGGTACCGAAACTCATATCCACGTCGCGGTTACAATCCCTCCGATGCTGCTGATCACGGATTGGATCGGAAAGCTCAAAGGCTCCAGTTCTCACTACGTCAATCACGAACTAATGAATCGCAAGGTGTTGAATTGGCAGACGGGCTATGGTGTCGTTAGTTTCGGGACGAAGGATTTGGAATGGGTGGTAAACTACATCCGCAATCAGAAAGAGCATCATAAAAGGAGTACAACCATTGAGCGATTGGAAAGGGCCACTCACGAAGACGAGGGCTAAGTGGGGAAAGCGCGCTGAAGCGCGCTAATCGTTTTTTGCTGGCGAGACCCCAGCCGTAAAACGGCTTGGTCTAGTAACCCTTCGGGAAAGCCGCGTGAACGCGGCTGAAGAGATAATCGTGTTTTGCCGGCCAAGCCCCAGCCGTAAAACGGCTGGTCTAATAATCCCTCGGGAAAGCCGCGTGAACGCGGCTGAAAATGTACGGCTTCATCACCCGACCTCCCGGTGCTCAGTTCGAATATTGCCGCGATGACAACTGCCCTATCAAGTCCCATCGTAGACACTAAGCCGATCCCACTCCTCCTTCTCCTCAAGCAGTTCTTCGGCTTCAGTTCCTTCCGTCCTTTGCAGGAAGAGATCATTCGCGATGCTCTGGCCGGCCGCGATGTGCTGGCGCTGCTTCCCACCGGCGGTGGTAAGTCACTCTGTTTTCAGTTGCCCGCATTGGCGCGTGCTGGATTGACGGTGGTCGTATCGCCGCTGATTTCATTGATGAAAGATCAGGTCGATGCGCTCCAGGCCAGCGGAGTGCCGGCCACGTTTTTGAATTCCTCGCTGAAGCCGGACGAGTCACGCGCGCGGCTGCGCGGTCTGCACAGCGGTGAGTATCGCCTGCTCTACGTTGCGCCTGAACGGATGATGCTCTCAGGTTTTCTCTCCGACCTGCGGCGCTGGAATATACACTTGCTGGCCATTGACGAGGCGCATTGCATTAGCGAGTGGGGACATGACTTTCGTCCCGAATATCGCCGGCTGGCAGAGTTGCGCCAACACTTTCCCGAAGTCCCATTGATGGCGTTGACCGCCACCGCGACCGAGCGGGTGCGCTCTGACATCGTAAAGCAACTTCGACTGCGCGAGCCGAAGCGCTATGTTGCCAGCTTCAATCGCCCCAATTTATCGTATCGAGTGCTGGCAAAGAGCAAGGCTTACGAACAGGTACTGAACTTTGTGAACTCGCGCGCGAGTGAAAGCGGCATCGTCTATTGCCAGAGCCGCAAAAGCGCGGAAAGTGTTGCCCAACGCTTGAGCGACGACGGTGTTATGGCTAAGCCTTATCATGCCGGTCTTGATGCGAAAGAGCGCTCAGTGA
>Ga0193751_1003010_pt1 | contig 10035 bp, 10 predicted proteins | sample L1c2metaG_FD_143050 | JGI IMG/M metagenome (GOLD analysis project Ga0193751, IMG submission 143050) | Soil microbial communities from a riparian zone of the East river system, Colorado, United States - L1c2 | ecosystem: Environmental > Terrestrial > Soil > Riparian zone | place: USA: East River...
GCCTGTGCGGGTGACAGAGAAGGACTGGCTTGCTTGGCACGCGGATTACAGCGACACGAACTCCGCACTCAGCCGCCGCCTACGAGAGGTCCAGCGCCAGATCAGGGGCTTCCTCGATCAGGTTCCCGCTGGTGAGATCCATGTCCTGAGCCTATGCGCCGGCCAGGGTCGGGACCTTTTCGAAGTCCTCGCTGGGCATCCTCGGCGTCAGGACGTCATAGCCAGGCTCGTTGAGCTGGATCCACGGAACGCTCAGCTCGCACGCGCGGCTGCAGCGCGCATTGATGGCAGCCACATCGAGGTTGTCGAAGGCGACGCCGGCATCACCGATACCTATCTCGGCGCGGTCCCAGTCGACCTCCTTCTGCTGGTCGGGATCTTCGGAAATATCTCGGACCCGGACATCGAGCGGACAGTTCGCGCCGTTCCCTCGATCTGCGCTTACGGCGCGACCGTCATCTGGACCCGGAGCCGTCGCGAGCCGGATATCACGCCCACCATCCGACGGTGGTTCGCGGAGGCCGGTTGCGAGGAGCGCGCGTTCGTCGCGCCCAGCAACGTGCTGTTCTCAGTGGGCACCGAGCGCTTCCTGGGTGCGCCGCTCGCCTTGCGGCGTGAAAAGCGGCTGTTCACCTTCGAGTAGGAGCCGCCCGGTCGCATCAAGGTAGCGTCCTTTCTCTACGTGACGGGAAAGGATTGCCGCGAGGACCCCAACTTCGCGCCCGACGGGCTCAGAGAGCACCGCGAGCTCACCGCTATCACGCTAACAACAGTTAGTGATACCCCTCCCCCGCCTCGGCTGGCTGGGCGAGAGCTGGCGCGTCGCTCGATGGCGGGCCGTAGGTCGCCAGGATGGTCCGCGCGTCCTCGGCGCTGACTCGATAGCCGCCGGCCCTCGGATCCCAGCTGATCAGCTCCCGGCCGGCTCGCCGCCGCATGGTGCGGTTGGCAACCCCCAGCACGCCCACGAAGCTGCGTCCTGGTGGCAGGCCGCCGCGCATTCGCAGCCCATCGTCGATGACCAGCGCCTGATCGCTCAGCGCCCTAGCGGCCAGCTCACGCAGGAACTGGCGACTGGCTGAACTGTGAATCCGGGCCAGGACCTCTTCAAGGTTCTCGTGAGCCGACGGCGCAGCGGGTACCGTGAGGTGCTGATCGGCACCCACCCAGTGCTGCACCAGCTCCACGAGCTCTTCGAGTGTTTTGGCCTCGAAGGTGATTCGACGCATCGGTTCCACCTGATTGCGTGTAAGGACCTCAGTGTACGCCAGTAGTTGTCCATTGTTGACCAGTATGGTACAATTATACTGACGGGAACACTGGCTATTGCAGGCACCGATCGTCGGAAGCCAGGCAACGTGCTCTCAAGCCTGCCGGCACCCTGGCCAGCGGTCGCCAGCGCATTCCTCACCGAGGCCCAGCTGCGGGGTGGCAGCCTGCGCACGCCAGTCGAGTACGCGCGGATCTTGAGCCGCTTCTTCGCCCGCTACCCAAACCCAACCCAGGTGACGCCGATCGGCATCCACACCTTCGCCTACGGTCGCAGCCCGGGCCGCGCCGGACCGGCGGCCTCGACGATCTGCGTGCGGTTGGCGGCCATCTCCGGCTTCTACGCCTTCGCCCAGCGGCTTGGGGCGATCGATCGCAACCCCGCGGCCGACATCCGCCGGCCCCGACCATCCGCACCGCTGCCGCGCGGCCTGGAGCCTGACCAGCTGCAGCGCTTGCTGGCCGCGGTCCCACCTACAGCCAGCGGCCGCCGCGACCGGGCGATCATCCTGCTGGTCCTGCTCGAGGGACTGCGGCGTAGTGAGGTGCTCGGTCTACGCGCCGCCGACATCGACCTTGGGACGGGCGACTACCAGATCCAGGTCAAGGGTGGCCATCGGCGTCGGCGCCGGCTGCCGCCACCCGTGCTTGAGGCGATCGCCGCCTCGCTGGCGGCGCGCGGCACGTCCATCGACCGGCTCGGACCGAACGCGCTCGTGTTCCCCATCTCCGGCTCTGGCTTCTACGCGAACCTGCGCCGCTACGCAGCTGCTGCGTCATGCGGCGGCCAAGCTGCGGCGTCGGGCAGGGGCATCCATCGAGGCGGTCTCCTTCTTCCTCGGCCACGCCAGCATCGCGACCACGGCGGTCTACCTGCGCCGACTCGAGACCGAGCCCGACGAGGCCTGGCCCGCAGTGGCGATGTCGCTCGGAGTGCTGGAGCGCGACCGCCAGTCGGGCACCGGCAGCGTGGCGCGCAATGCGTAACCAACCCGCTAGGCGCCGCCCGAGCACCGCCAGCGCGCTGCACCTGATCGGCCCCAACGTCGTCGGCCCTGACGGGGCCACACACTCCGTCCGCGCAGCGATCGAGCGGCTGGAGTGGCGTTCCTCATTGCCCGGCAGCGGGATGCCACCCCACCAGTACGTGGTGCTCGGCGCCTGCGACCCCCTGGCCGCTGACGCGGTGCTGTGCTTGCTGCGCCAAAGTCCGACCTCGTTCATGGCCTACTTCCGCGGCTACCGGTATCCGATGCGCTACGTCGAGCTCGACGGCTGGCGTTACTGGCGCACCGCGCTCAACGGGGCGCACATGCTCAACCGCTGCACGCTCGACTCGGTGGAGCCGCCACGGCGAGTAGATGAAGGGGCCAAGCCGATCGCCTGGGATGGACCGCCATGGGCCCCTTACGGCTCCCCATGGCCGCCCGGCTATGTCGAGGTCGCCCCCGGGCGGTGGGCCTATGAGTCGAAGCTCGACCCACGCCGGGGGTACGCATGCGCCAGCTGCGGCAGGCCTTACTGGCTGTCGTCGCCGGAGCGGCCGTGCCCGCATTGTGGGACCCGTCCCTGAGACTCAACAGAGGCTTCGGCGTCGTCCAGTCGAGGTACCCAAAGGAGGGTACGGAAGGGGTACGGATGACGTACAGCTGCGTAGTGGTCGAGGCGGAACCGCGAACGCTGCTGGACTTCACCGGCTCGGCTCCAGTTACGGCTTGAGCTCGCCGAGGCCGTCGGCGTGGACCGATTGGTGGTCCAGGTATCTGGCGAGGGCTGCAGGCACCGCCAATTCGATGACCATCGAAATCAGAGGCAGTTTGGTCTGCCTCGACGGCCAGTTGCGGCTCCGCCTCGGCTGAGGGCGCCCCGCGGCAGGAGCCCACTCCAAATGGGTCTGTCGCTCAGCGCATTTGGTCGCGACGATCGAGCGAAGCGGGCACCAGCCCGCGGCTTAAGGCGACACGCCCCGCTAAACAAACGCGCCCGAGCTCCGTTGCGCCGTCTTGAAGGATATGGGCCGCGAGTAGATAACCGTCTCGACGCCTAGCGTGGCTGGCGCGACAATCTCATTTACTCCCGCGCGTCTTCCCGGGCCGGATCATCGGTTCGGCGCGACAGGTGAGCCAGGAGGTCACCATCTGATGAGCCATCACACCATGAAAGACAAGATTCGGTCGGTCTATGCCAGCGGCGATATGGAGGCCATGGCCCAAGCCCAGTTCGACATGTCAGCCGATGACATCGTGCAGGAGTGGCCGCAATCAGGTGAGCGCATTCGGGGCAAGGACAACATCCGCGCGCTCAACGAGAACTACCCCACCGGAAGCGGGACGAGCCCCAAGGCTTCGCTGCGTCGCGTCCTTGAGCCCGGAGAGGCGTGGGTCATCGAGGGCACCATCGATTACGGGGACGGTGTGCCGGTTAGCAGCGTTTCGATCGTGGAGACCGGCGCCGATGGGAAGATCGTCCGGCAGACCGACTACTTCGCGAACCCGTTCCCGGCGCCGGAGTGGCGCAAGCAGTGGGTCGAACAGATGGAGCCGATCACGGTCGGCTGAGAGGCGAACTCTCCAGCGTCATCGTGAGCGGGCCCGCCTCGCGGACGGCGCGGTTATCCGAGTAACTCACAAAAGGCTCAGCTGACGACCAGGGTGATCACGGTCGTCCGGGTCACGCCTCCGCCGGTCGCGGTGATGGTGATCGAGTAGGTGCCACGCGGCGTGCCCTTGCTGGTGTTGACGGTCAGCGTCGAGGTGTTCGACCCGGGCAGGGTCAGCGTCGCGGGGTTGAACGCTAGCGTCGTCCCTTTAGCCTTGGGGCTGAGGCTGGCGCTCAACGAGACGGATCCGGAGAACCCGCCCGACGCGGTCAGCGTGACTCCGTAGGTCGTCGCTGCGCCGCGAGCGATGGTTCGCGAGCTGGGCGTCGCGGATACCGTGAAGTCCGGGATCGCCGGAGTCGCGCTGCGCTCGTTCGAGACGGGACCCGTCCCGGCGCTGTTGACGGCGGCCACCACATAGTAATAGGTCGTGCCGTTGGCCAGGCCCGCATCGACGTGGCTCAGGACGTTGCCGACCATCACCAGGAAGCTTTCTGTCCCGCTGGAGGTGGAGCGCGAGATCGTGTAGTTCGTGATCGGCGCGCCGCCATCAGAGGTGGGCGCGGTCCACGTCAGGGTGACTTGACCGTTGCCCGCCACCGCGCTGACGAGCGTGGGCGCGGATGGCGGAACCGGAGGCGGCGATGGTGCCTGCGGCGTTGCGGAGACCTCGTTCGACAGGCTCCCCTCGCCCACGGCGTTGCGCGCGGAGATGCGGTAGTAGTAGGTCGTCCCGTTCGCGAGGCCGACATCGGGATAGGCGAGCACGTTGCCCACCTCGGCGGCCTTGGTCTCGCCGCCACTGGTCGTGCCGCGGTAGATCTCGTAGTTGGTGATCGGTGAGCCTCCGTCGGAGGTGGGAGCGGACCACGCCAAGTCGACCGTGCCATTACCGCCGGTCGCCGACTCGGCCTGCGGCGGGCCAGGAACGGTGGCCGACGAGCCGCTCGGCGTGACGACCGCGAAGTTGCGTGTCTGCCACTGCGCGAAGAAGCCGCAGATGAGGAAGCACGGCCCGGTGACCTGGTTGCCGCCCCAGACGACCTCGGCGTGAGCCGGATCTGGCGTCGCCCCCGAATAGTCGCCCCATCGGCATGGGGTCGGCGGTGCGCAGCTCGGGTCCTGGTCGATCGCCGAGCTCGACCCGAGGAGGAGTTCCCCCGGCTCCATGCTGCCTAGAGGCGTGGAGGGGCCGCGCGCCAGCGCGCCGATCACCGGCAGCTGCGAGCTGCCGCCGCGGTTGTAGAAGATGGCCGCCGAATCTCCGCCGATCGAGGGCGAGATGGCCGCGTTGAAGATCGAGTCGGTGGTGCTGGAGACCTCCCCCATCTGGCGGATGGGGGTGCCGGCGTTCGCGGGCGTGAGCTCGTACCAGCGCGCGACGGAGCGACCGCCCGAACCCGCGATGGTGTGCTGCGTCCAGATGCCCTTCACGCCGACGCCGGGATCGTTGACCGCCACCGCCTGCGTCAGGCGCGCGTCCAGGGTGTCGAGGGTCATGTTCGTGCCGGGCTGCGGCGCCGCGGCCGGCAGGTCGTAGGTCGGCACGCTCAGGTCGCCATCGGCCGCCAGGTTGGGGACGCCGGCGCTCGAGGTGACATGCCAGACCATGAGCTTGTTCTGCGGACCCAAGTACCCTCCGTCGCCGCTCAGCGGCGTGTGGGCGGCGACCACGTAGCCGACGCTGGCCGCATCGGCGGTGTTGGCCGGGACCGGCGTGTAGGCCGCGCTGCCGTCGCCGTTCTGCAGCGGATTGGCCGGGCTGCCGAAGTAGTAGGCAACCGACGGGGCAGCGCAGGATGCGTCGCCCGCCGCGGGCTTGGGCACCGCCCACAGCAGGGCGGTCTCGAAGTGGTAGCCCGGGACGGTGTCGGTGTACACGTTGGAGCCGACCAGGATGAAGTCGTCCTCATGTCCGAGCTTCGGGTAGTCATCAAGGTCGCTGCCACGGCCGATCCCAAACCGACACCAGCCGTTGGTGAGGTCGCTGGGATCGGCCGTCTTCGACCAGCCGAAGAGGAGGGCATTGTTGCCCTGGGCGACATCAACGGCGGCGTACAACCACCGGTTCGCGCGCCCGTCCCACTCGATCTGGGGGTCGCTGACGATGTCGGAAGGCGAGCCGCCGGTGAAGCTGGTGAGGTCGGTCTGGCTGATCAGTGACAGGTTCGTGCGGTCGTAGACGCCGACCTGCTGGTTGACGAACTCGACGTAGTGGGATGGACCGATCGCACCGGTCGTGTCGGGCGGGGTGACAGCGTAATCGCTGAGCCCGGGCTGGTTGAGACCGTTGAAGAGGCCGGTCTGCGGCAGCTGCGTCGTCGTCAATGGCGTGCGCTGGCCGACCGACTGGTGGGCGCCGGCCCTCAGCCTCGCGGCGCGGAGTGCGCCCGGATCCGAGGTGAAGTACGGCATGACCAACGCCTTGCCGGTGTTCGTGTGGGGTGAACCCGGGCCGAGAGTCTTCGGCGTCAGATGGCCCGAGGGCGTCCGCACCGGCGCGCCTTCCGCTTGCGGTCCGGCAGCGCTGACGCGGCGAATCGAGGCACCCATGCCGATCGCCGGGACGAGGAGCAGGGCCATCGCCGCGGCCACGGCCGCGCGTGCGAAGGGGGTCGATGGCAGTGTTCGGGGCATCGGGCTGCCCTCGTGCTCGGAGGCCGCTGATCATCCGCCGAGGGCGTGCGCCTGTCGAGGTGCTGCGAGGGGTTCTGGTGCGCTACCGCACTGACCCGGCAGCATGACTTTCGGTTGCCTTACCGCACACGTGGCGATCACCTGAGGAGCCTGGGTCGACGAATGCGAGCTCCCTCGAGTGTATTGCGGCGGTCGACTAGGCACGCGGGCGTGACCTCCAAACGGACGACCCGATGAAGGCCCTGCGCCAGAAGGACCTTCTTCCCGTTACGACTAGAGTGGATCCGCCGCCCGCTGGGCGGGTCTTCGCTTCGATCATCCATCCGCGTAGATAAGCCGTGACGCCTTCGGCCTCCCATCCATCAATCCGCCGAGCCTCCTGGGGCATCCTCCCCTGGTCGGTGCTGCTCATCGGCGGCCTGATGGCCGTGGGGTTGCTGGCGGTCTCGGGCGCCTACGGCTTCCATCGTGATGAGCTGTACTTCATCGTGGCGGGCCGTCACCCAGCCTTCGGGTACCCCGACCAGCCGCCGCTGACCCCGCTCCTCAGCGCGGCCTCGGCTGCGGTGCTCGGCCTCACGCCGACCGCGGTGCGGGTGCTGCCCGCCCTGGCGATGGCGCTTGTCGCGGTGCTGACCGCGCTGATCGCCTGCGACCTCGGTGGGTCACGACGGGCGATGCTCCTGGCGGCGATCACCGTTGCGGTGTCGGGCTATCTCGCCGCGGGGCATCTCGACGACACCGCCGAATACGACCTGCTGGCCTGGGCGATCATCCTGTGGCTGCTGGTGAAGCTCCTCGCTGAGGGCGATCGGCGACTGTGGCTGGCAGTCGGCCTCGCGGCTGGGATCGGCCTCGAGAACAAGGACACCCTCCTGCTGCTGGGTGCCGGGCTCGCGGTGGGATTCGTCCTAAGCCGGCGCTGGGATGTGCTGCGCTCGCCGTGGGCGTGGGCGGCCATCGGCATCGCGCTGTTGCTCTGGGCGCCGGACCTCGCCTGGCAGGCGACGCAAGGCTTCCCGCAGTTCACGATGGCCTCCCACATCGCAGGCAACGCCGGGGACAACCGGGCCCAGCTCGTGCCGCTGCTGTGGCTGTTCGCCGCCCGTTGCTGTTCCCGGTGACGATCGCTGGCTGGGTGTGGATGCTGCGGGCCAAGGTCGTGGCGCAGTGGCGGGCGATCGGGATCGCCGGAGTGGTCATCCTCATCCTGGTGGTCATCAGCGGCGGCAAGGGCTACTACGCAGTCGGCATCCTGCCGCCGTTCATGGCGTCGGGCGCGATGCTCGTCGACCGCTGGCTGTCCCGGGGTCATCGACGCATGCGGGCAACTGGCTTCACCGCCGCGGCGGCGCTCTCAGGGGCACTCATAGCCTATCTGACCTTGCCGATCCTGCCAGTTACCACCTTCGCGGCGACCACGCTCCCCTCGCTAGTCCCCGACACGGCCGAGCAAATCGGCTGGCCGCAGCTCGTCAAGACGGTGGAGGGCGTGGTCGGCAGGTTGACCGCCAAGGAGCGCGCCCAAGCCGTGATCCTGACCAGTAACTATGGCGAGGCACTCGAGCTGCTTGGCAGCGGCCTCCCACCGATCTACTCGGGCCACAACGCCTTCTGGGAGTGGGGACCGCCTCCCGCCGACAAGACGGTGGTGGTCTACGTGGGTGACTGGACGACAGCTGACTGGAGTCCTTCCTTCGGGGGGTGCCGCACCGTCGCGCACATCGACAACGGGTTCGGGATCCAGAATCAGGAGCAGGGACAGGCCATTTCGGTGTGCAGCGGCCTGAAGGCGCCGTGGGCCGTCATCTGGCCGAGACTGCGGATCCTCTCCTAGCGTTCGGGTTCCCCGGCGCGTCAGGAATGCCATTCTGCTGGTGAGGCTGCCCTCACCCAGCCGAGCGATGCGTATCTCTTGAGTCGATTAGGTTGCTTCCGGGCTGGGAACGCCACCGTTTTATTCGGGTGATGGACCGCGTCGGGCTTGGCGGGGGCAATACGCCCGCCTCCACGTACTCCGGGCCAGTTGTAGGGTATGGCCTCTAGCTGGGCGAGGCCGTCTCGCCCAACTGTGAAAGAAGAAGCGCGCGCAGAGCCATCACCTCAAGCCATGCTGACCAGGTGAGGATGAAGGCGCGCTGGATCAGTCCATTCCAGGCTGCCAGGGCGTCAGAGCCAACCGAACTTGCTAGCAGAACGAGCGCTAGCAGTACCACACCGGCCAGCGCCGAGACCAAGGTGTACCCGACCATCGACCTGGGCGCATTGTCCCGGCGGAGGGCCGCCCCGAACACGAACATCGCGGCGATCACGCTGAGGAAGGCAACGGCGCTCGCGATCTGGTGTGCAGCCGAGGCCGTGCCGATGTTGAACAAGCCCGCCCCCAGAATGCCCAACCCGAAGACGCCCAGCAGCAACGCTCCGGCGACGGTCAGGGTCCGCCGCTCCAGATCGCGATACAGGATTCCTGCCAGCAGCAACGAGAAGCAGCCAAAGACGACGAACGCGACGGTCTGCGGCCAGCCTGGCGACCCGACCTCCAGCCGGCTGACGGTGTCGGTCACTGGGTTGTAATCGGGGTGCCAGAGTGGCCCAGTCACCCAGACCACGGTGAACGCGACCGGGCCGCATGCTGCTGCAAGCCGGAGCGCGCTCGGCGGCTGCCGCCTCAGGGAAGGGGACACGGCGATATATGGCAGGGTGACGGCTATCCGCCGGCAATCGGCGGAGTCGGTGCTCCGCCAGCGCGGAGCAGCCCGGATTCATACGCGACGACCACGGCCTGGGCGCGGTTGTGCAACCCGAGCTTGGCAAGGATCCCGGCAACGTGGGTCTTGACCGTCGCCTCGGAGACGACCAAGGCCTCGGCGACCTCGGCGTTGCTCATGGCCCGGGCCACCAGGCGGAAGACCTCCGTCTCCCGGGCGGTCAGGACCCCCAGGGCCTGCGCGGCAGCCGGGGGCGGTGCATCGGTTCGCGCGTAACGCTCAACGAGGCGGCGAATGATGGCAGGAGCCAGCAGGGCGTCCCCGGCCATCACCGTCCGCACCGCGCCGACCAGGCGCTCGGGCGAGACGTCCTTGAGCAGGAACCCGCAGGCACCCAGCTGGAGCGCCGCATACACGTACTCATCAAGGTCGAAGGTGGTGAGGATCACCACCCGGGGTGCCGCTCCGTCGACCGACCCGGCTGGCTGCTCCACGATCCGTCGGGTGGCCTCGAGACCGTCCATGCCCGGCATGCGGATGTCCATCAGGACGACATCGGGCCGGTGGCGGCGCACCAGCCGCAGCGCTTCCTCGCCATCGGCGGCCTGCGCGACGACCGTGATGTCCGGCTGGGCCTCCAGGATCATCCGCAGCCCGGCGCGCACCAGCTGCTGATCGTCCGCGATGAGAACCCGCACCGCAGCGTCGTTCATGCGGCTTCGTCGGCCAGCGGCAGCCATGCCCGCACCGCCCAGCCGCCGCCGAGCCGCGGGCCGACCTCCAGGTGGCCGCCAGCCAGCACCGCCCGCTCCTGCAGGCCGG
>Ga0193751_1003011_pt1 | contig 10034 bp, 12 predicted proteins | sample L1c2metaG_FD_143050 | JGI IMG/M metagenome (GOLD analysis project Ga0193751, IMG submission 143050) | Soil microbial communities from a riparian zone of the East river system, Colorado, United States - L1c2 | ecosystem: Environmental > Terrestrial > Soil > Riparian zone | place: USA: East River...
ATTCTTCAAGGCCTATGACGTCACCAAGGAGGCACTCGACCGGCTCGGCATCTACCCCCGTCGCGGAAACCAGCAGGACCGTGAACAGACAATGGAGGTCGATGAGTTCGAGCGCGGCTGGCCGGGCATGACGCTCCAGCAGCTCTACGACGTCATCGCCGGTATCGGCTGTGCCGTCGAAAAGGACCTTGCCCATTGGGCACCTGCCGTGCCCCAATTTCAAACCTCCGAAGCACGGTCGAGCTTTGAAACCCTGTTCGCGAACCCGAACCTACCGAAGGACGTCCGGAGCTGGCGCGCCCTCCAGGGCAAGCTCGGCCGCTTCCGGCGGCTGGGAGTCTTCGATAGCGCGGCGGCAGATGGCCTCGACTTCGACCGTCTTATCCAGCCCGGTCATGTCTCGATCGTCGACCTCTCCGACAGCGACTCGCCTCAACTCAACAACCTCGTCATCGCCGAGCTCCTCCGAGGCGTGATGGACCATCAGGACGTCGCCTACGAGCGCAGCAGCAAGAACGGTGAGCAACCGACCCCGGTTGTCGTCTTCATCGAGGAAGCGCACGAGTTCCTTTCGGCCGAGCGGATCAAGCGCATGGAGGCGCTATTCGGGCAGGTTGCCCGTATCGCCCGCCGAGGCCGCAAGCGCTGGCTCGGTCTCGTCTTCGTGACCCAGCTCCCCCAACACCTCCCGGATGAAGTGCTGGGCCTCATCAACAACTGGGTTCTGCACAAGATCTCCGATGCCAACGTCGTCTCGCGTCTCCGTCGAAGCATCGGCGGCGTGGATGACGCGCTCTGGCATCGTCTGCCCTCGCTGGCACCGGGTCAGGCGGTCGTCTCGCTCAGTAGCCTCAATCGCCCCATGCTCGTGGCCATCGATCCGACCCCATGTAAGCTTCGAATGGTTGACTGAGCACTCTCCGGGCCTCAGAGCTCCGTCAGCGTCCTCCCGCCTCGCCGTCTGCTACTGTCGCATGGCCCCGCGTCCGGGCCCGTGCTACAACAGCACCATGAAGAGCGAGAATGGCCTATCGCTGAAGCTGGAAGAGGTCTATCAGGCCGTCGACATCTCCGATGTGCTGCTCATCGCTTTTCCCCACCTTACCGGCCGTCTGCTCTTCGACGTTCGCACCCGGCCCGGTGAGAGACCGATCATTCGAAGCGTCCCACCCGTTCGGGGGCCGGATGAGCGCTTCGCCTACCTTCGCAGTCTAAGGCCGGGCCTCGCTGACCCCGAGCGCTACGTGTTCATCCAATGGCCGCTCGGCGTCGAGAGCCTCGTCACCAACGACGTCTGGCGCCATATCGAGGAGCATTGCATCGCTGCTGGCGGCGACAAGTCCGGCGAGGAGTGTGCCAGCCTGTTACGAAAGCTCTACGAGCTCGATCATCACGAGGACATGGAGGCGATTCACGGCAAGTCCTACAAGACCATCTGGCCGCATGAGCCTCGCTAGACCCAGAGGCCTTGAAGGTCCGGACGCCGCACCCACCCCAGCCAACTCGATAACCAGACGAGGAAGCCATGCAAACTGAGATCTATGAGTCAGACCCGTTCACCGGCAGGAAGGGCCCGCGCCTCGGCGCGCTCGACTCGGACTATCGCTTCGAGCGGAATGATGAGTTCTTCCTCAAATCCGGCAAGTATCGCGTGATCATGGTGCGCCTCGATATCGCCGACAGTGGCGGCATGCGGCGTGAGTTACATGTCCTCAAGCTCTAGATATCGGCTGGCCCGCCGCGGCGCCCTCGCCGGGACGGTCTGGGAATCGCCGGCCGGCCCCCTCGAGATCCTCGCAAGCGACGGTGGCCTCCGCCTGATCCAGTTCGCCGCGAACGGCGCCGGAGTGACAGCCGGGACCGCGGGCGTCCCGCCCGGCCCCGCCCGCAGGCGTTCGCCGAGGGCGAACACGTACCCCAATCTGCAACCCAAGGCCGAAGCGATCGTTGCTCAGGCCGGACAGCAACTGGAGGAGTACTTCGCCGGCACACGACGGGACTTCGAGCTCCCGCTCGACCTCTGCGGGACCCGGTTTCAGATCGACGTCTGGCAGGCCCTGCTGCGTGTCCCGTACGGCGAGACGATCACCTATCGCGCGCTCGCCGCCTCAGCGGGCCGGCCCGCCGCCATCCGCGCGGCGGGCGCAGCAAACGGCGCCAACCCGCTTTCCATTGTTGTGCCCTGCCACCGAGCGATCGGAACGAACGGCTCGCTCACCGGCTACGCCGGCGGCTTACCAATCAAGCGCTTCCTGCTTGACCTCGAGCGCGCAGTTCGTCAGACCTCACGCCCCCAGCCGCCACCGCCAGGCGTCTCGATTGAAAGTACGTCGCCCGGCTGAACCCGAGTGCTGAACTTACCAGGCAGATCCTTGGCCTCGCCGCCCGCTCTCGTAAGTAGAGAGCGCCCAACGGCGCCGGCTCCGCCGCCATCGAGACCATACGGCGCAAACCGGCGACGGTCCGAGACGAGCGTTATCGTCGCGGGCTCGAGGAACTCATAGGTCCGAACCACGCCGTCTCCACCGTTGTGCAGTCCTTGTCCGCCGCTGCCTGAGCGGATGGCGTACTCGCGGATTCGGAAGGGATAGGCCATTTCCAGCGCCTCGATCGGCGTATTCAGCGTGTTCGTCATGTGTGTGTGAATAGCATTCGCGCCGTCTCCTTGAGGCCCGGCTCCTGCGCCTCCACAGATCGTCTCGTAGTAGGCATAGTGTTTTCCACTCCGCGGGTCGTATCCGCCGATGGTCAGATTGTTCATTGTCCCCGAGCTCGCCGCTGGGATGAGCCCCGGCAGTGCCTTCGCCAACGCGCCCAGCACCACGTCGGTCACGCGCTGAGACGTCTCGACGTTGCCTGCCGAGACCGCGTGCGGCGGCGTCGCCGAGACCACGGACGCGATCGGAAGGGTCAGGGTCACTGGCCGAAAGCAACCGTCATTCGATGGAACGTCCTCATCGAGAAGGCAACGCGCCACGTAGTAGACGGCCGAATGCGTCACCGCCGCGACGGCATTGATCGATCCGCTGCGCTCAGTCGACGAGCCCGTGAAGTCGCAATGCAGCTTCCCGCCACGGGCAGTGACCCGCACCCGAATCAAGACCGGCTCGTCGCTTTCGCCATCGTCGTCCAAGCAGTCCTCGAACTCGTAGACACCCTCCGGAATCTGCAACAACGCGGCCGTCATCAGCCGCTCGGCGTAGTCCATCAGCGACGTCATCTGCGTTCGCAGCTCGCGTGCGCCGTAACGCTCGATCAGCAAGCGAAACCGAACCTCGCCGGTCCGGTTGGCCGCGATCTGCGCATCAAAGTCGCCACGACGCTGCTCCGGGCCGCGTACGTTGCGCAAGAGCAGGTCGTAGACGCCGCTGTTCAGCCGGCCGCCTTCGTAAAGCTTCACCGGCGGGATGATCATGCCCTCTTGGTAAAGCTCCGTCGCCACCGGCATCGAGCCCGGCGACATACCGCCGATGTCCGCGTGGTGCGCCCGGCTGGCGACCCAGCCGAGGATTCGCCGCCCGGAAAAGACAGGGCTGATCAGCGAGACGTCCGGCAGATGCGTTCCGCCGAGATAGGGGTCGTTGAAGATGACGATGTCCCCCTGCCGGAACGGGGCCAGCACCTGCACCGCCTTGACCGCCGAGGGCATCGCCCCCAGGTGCACAGGGATGTGCGCCGCCTGTGCCGCCAGGCGTCCACCGGCGTCGAACACAGCACAGGAGTAGTCGCGCCGCTCCTTGATATTGGGCGAATGCGCCGTACGCCCAAGCGTCACGCCCATCTCCTCCGCGACTGACGACAGCAGCGCGTCGAAGATAGCCAGTGTCGCCGGGTCGTCTCTCATGACTGCGTCCCGTACGCTCTGCCGATTAGGCCGAGACGGGGATGAGAGTGAAGACGCGGGCGAGGCGAACGTCACCACGGCGCAGTGCTTCACGGACATCGTCGAGCCTTCTCGCTTCGGTCGGCGATAGGTACGGCGACCAGCCCTCTTCCTCTTCAGTCAACTCGACCTCAACCTGAGCGGCGTATGAGCCCTCGCGGACGAGCTTGGTATGCCGCCTCTTGTTCATTGCTTCCTCCGAAGGAAGTCATTCGTCCAGCGAGCCGGATCGGATCGATACGCTGTGACCAGCACCGCCGGAAACGTGCGGCCTCTCGGGATACCCCACACTACGTGCAGCGGGTGGCCATTCTTATCCGCTCGCAGAACAAGCGTACACGGCCCCTTCGAATAGTCGGGTAGTCCTCAACGACGGTTGCCGTACCGAGGCCGCCAAGCACTTCTCGCGCCAAGATGCCGTCTTCAGCCATTTCGTCGTAGCCATGCGCTGAGATCTGAATCTCGCCGCCTTGAACAAGCTCAACGACTCGGCGAAGCGTATCACTCATGCGGCGACGTCAGTCTTCGCCACGCGGTTGCTGCTGAATTAATTGCTCCACCCACACCGCGTCAGCGGGGTCAGGGCTCGGAGCGATAACCGGGAGGTTAACATCAGCCGCGCCTAGCCGGCCGCCGCGCTTTGAGCCGGCGTCCCTGCCCCCGCAAAGTGGGGCATGACCTCCTTGGCGAACCGTTCCATCGCGTGCAGCGTTTCCGCACGACCGAGGCCGCCGAAATTGAAGTACACGATCACCTCGCTGATTCCGGCCACCTCGCACTGCTTGAGAATCTCCACGCAGCGCTCGGCGTCGCCGGTCACCACGCTCCGCTCGCCGAGATCGCTTGCCTTGAGCGATTTGAGCTTCTCGACGATATCGACGAAGTAGGCGATGTGCGGTGGCGCCTTGTCGCGATCACTGGGGAACGCGGGCACGATGCCCTGTAGGTAGGTGAGCAGGCGCTCGCGGGTTCGATCCTCCTCGTCGCGATTGTGCGCCACGAAGGCAAAATAGCTGCACATGACCTTCGCGTCCGGATTGCCCGCTTCCCGAGCGAGCCGCAGGCTCTCCTGTGTAGCCGCCTGTACCGAGCCGAAGGCCATCGCCGCCGCGAATGGCGCGAAAATCGTGTTCACCCCCAGACGCGCCGCCAGCTCGATCGAGGGCCTTGAGAAGCATGCGAGATAGACCTCCGGGTGAGGCCGCTGCACCGGGGCCGGAACGACGCTTAATGGCACCGGGGTTGAATAATGCTTCCCTGTGAAGCTGAATGGGTCGTTTCGCCAGGCTGCCATGACATACGCCATTTGCTCGTCGAAGACATCGCGGCTGTCCTCGAATGAGGCGCCGAACGCCGCGTATTCGCGCTGGTCGTAGCCGCGACCGGCTGAGAAGAGCGCCCGTCCGTCGCTCAGCTGGTCGAGCAGGTTGCACTCCTCTACCACACGCAACGGGTGGTTGAGGGGCAGGACCACTGTCGCCGGGCCAAGCCGGAGTGTTTTGGTGCGTGCTGCCACGGCGGCGAGGAGTATCCAGGGTGATGGCAGTACGCCAAACAGACCCAGGTGGTGCTCCGGCACCCAGGCGCTGTTGAAGCCCATCGCTTCGGCTTCAACGCACTGCTCGACAACCTCATGGATCAGCGTTCCCGGATCCCGCCTCCGGCTGCCATACGCAGGCGGGTTGTCAGTCAGCGTGAAATAGCCAAACTTCATGGCGAGGCCTTTCTTTGCCGATCGTCAGCCGTGTTTGCGTCGGCCTCAGCCATGCTATCGCGCCACGGATATGATTGCCCCATGCTGGATGCTGTCTTATTTGATCTCGACGGCACGCTCATCGACTCGGCAGCGGTGACGGCAGCAGCCATCATCGAGACGCTGGCGGACTTCGGTTGCTGCGTCACACTCGAGCAGATCCAGGCCAACGGCGGGCGGGCGCTGCGAGGCTGGTTCACCGGCGACCTCGACCTGGCGCCGGATGTCGCTGAGGCCGCCTATTGGCGCTATGTGGACACAATGACGGCCCGCGCCGCCATTAGCTCGCCCATGCCGGGTGCCGGCCCGCTCCTCGAGGCCCTGCAGCGGCGCGGGGTGCCGATGGCATTGGTAACGAACCGTCTGACGCGGATTGTGCTGCCGATTATTCAGGCGGCCGGATGGTCCGGGTATTTCACCGTGATTGTCGGCCAAGAGACAGCGGCGCGGACCAAGCCCGCGCCTGACCCCGCGCTGTACGCGCTCGAAGCCCTGGGCGTACCTGCCGGCCGTGCGGCGCTGATCGGCGATTCCGAAGCAGGCATACGCTGCGGAGCCAGCGCCGGGATCGGCCTGCTGATTGGCCTTGCGGATGAACGCGTAGCGCCGACGCTGACCGAGGCCGGCGTCACGCACATCTGTAGGACGCTCGACGAGGTCCGGAACATCCTTCTCTCGATGATTGCGATCGCATCTGCCCCTAGTCGGTCCAGGCTGCCTTGAACGTCACCACAGGCTCGACAAGCCGATGGCGCGCAGGTCGAGTGTGCGCAGTGGCGACAGCGCCGCCTCCATCATCGTCGCTATATCCTCGACCCGCTCCTCGTCCAGCGTGATGCCGGCGATCGCGGCCCATTCCTTCACAACCTCAGGGGTTATTTTCACGGTCTCGTCTGCCATGTCGAGGCTTCTGCAGGTTTCACCGCGATTCCTGGTCGATTACAAGACAGTATCCGGCGCGGCCGGTCAGTGGTGCGGAGCTTCGAGTAGAATGTTCCCGAGCCCGTCCACACGCGCGTTCCACCGGGGCGGGATCGCAGTTGTCGCGTCCATCTGGGCAACCACCGCCGGCCCAGAGAACCAGTCGTCGGCGCAGAGCAGCTCGCGCTCGTACACCGGCGCTTCACACCAGCCGGCCGGCGCGTACCACTGTCGCGCCAGGGCGACGCGCGCACGTTCCACGCCGCCGCTTCGCCGCTGTGGAGGCGAGAGCTGCGGCGTATGACCCTGCGCGATCACCATGCAGCGCAAATTCACCACCTCCACCGCCCGCCCTGCATCCGCGTGACCGTAGCGCTGCTGGTGTAGTCGGTGGAACTCCTCCGCAATAGCGCCAGCGCCGAGGAGGAGCCTTGAGTCTCTACCTCCCTCTCCCTCTGGGAGAGGGCCGAGGTGAGGGAAAGGTACGGCGATCTCGAAGGACTGTCCTGCATAGCGCATGTCGAGGCTCACCCTCGCTGTCAGCAGTGCGGCTTCGTAACCCTCTCGCTTCAGCTCAATACGACCGTCCCGCTCTACCTCCTCAGCCAGTCGGGCGATCACGCGTACCGTTTCAGCCGCCGTATCCGCATCGATTCCCCGCATGACGGCGCGCTGATAGACCCGCGTGACCGGCGCCGTTACCATGCCGAACGCGGACAGCACGCCCGGCCACGGGGGCACCAACACCCGCGGGATTCGCAGCGACTCCGCGAGATCGCAGCCGTGCAAGGGACCAGCTCCGCCAAAAGCGACGAGCGTGAAATCTCGTGGGTCGTAGCCGCGCTCCACGGAGATCACGCGGACGGCGCGCTCCATATCGGCGTTTGTCACTCGAATAATGGCGCCAGCGAGATCGTAGGACGAGGCGCCCAACCTCCGCAGCGCCGCCAAGGCGCGCTCGGGCTCGAGCGTCATGCGGCCGCCCAGAAAGTGCCCCGCCTGCAGACGGCCCAGCACGAGCTGGGCGTCGGTCACGGTCGGCTGGTCGCCTCGCCCATAACAGGCCGGACCCGGCTCGGCGCCGGCGCTCTCCGGTCCGACTCGCAGCGCCCCGCCGGCATCGATCCGTGCCAGCGAGCCGCCGCCGGCACCCACTGTATGCACGTCAACTGCCGGCATGCGCAGGGGCAGGCCGCCGACCTCCAGATCGAGCCGGTCGAGGATACTACCGGGGCAGAGAGCAACATCGGTTGAGGTCCCACCCATGTCGAAGGTGATGACCTGATCGAAGCCTGCCAGCCGCGCGGCGGCGAATGCCCCTGCCACGCCTGCTGCCGGGCCGGAGAGCACCGTGCTGACAGGTCGCGCAGCAATCGTCGATGCTCCGGCGCTGCCGCCATCGCTCTGCACCACTCTCAACCGGCGTATGCCTGCCCGCTTCAGCCCGGACTCCAAGTCCCGCACGTAGCCGGCGACGACTGGTCCCAGGAACGCGTTGAGGACGGTGGTGCTCGCGCGCTCGTACTCGCGATACTCGGGTACCAGCTCAGACGACACCGACACCTGGAAGCCGCGGCTTCTGGCAGCAGCAGCGATCGATGACTCGTGCGTCGGGTTCAGATACGAGAACAGGAGCGAGATTGCCAGCGACTCCACTCCGTCAGCCGCCGCGTTGTCCAGAATGCGCTCGATGTCCACGGGCTGCAGCGGGCGCAGCACTGCTCCGTCTGAACCCACGCGCTCCCCCGCTTCATAGCGCCGCTCGCGCGGCACAAGCGGCTGCGTGCGGTGCGGCTCGAGGTCGTAGAGGTGGGGCCGGCTCTGCCGTCCAATCTCGAGCAGATCGCGCAGCCCCGCGGTGTTGATCAGACCGGTCCGCGCCCCTTTTCGCTCCAGGACGGCGTTGGTCGCTACCGTCGAACCATGGACGACCTCGCCAATCCCATGCGCGGAATCGGTGGAGGCGGCGCCCATCTCGGCGATTCCCTCCAGCACGGCGCGGCTGGGATCGAGCGGTGTCGAGGGTCGCTTGAACACAGTGAGGCGCCCGTCGACGAGCAGCATGAAATCCGTGAACGTGCCGCCAACGTCGACCCCGAGGATTCCAGCCATCAGGTGTCAGCGATCGCGGTTCGTGACCAGCTCCAGAGGAATCGCCTCGTTGAGACTGCCGCTTCGATATCCGGCCAAGTCCATGGCAACGTACAGGTAACCGCAGGCCTTCAAGCGATCCACTGCAAGGCCGCGGACATCATCCCGCATGAGCAGACTCATCCCATCGGCATCGGTCTCGATGCGGGCGACCTCACCGTGATGGCGAACTCGCAGCTGGCGCAGACCAAGCTCGCGCAGCGCTTTCTCGGCTGAGCCGATCCGCTCGAGCGCCTCCAGAGTCACCTGGGTGCCGTAGGGAATCCGCGAAGACAGACACGCCATCGCCGGCTTGTCCCAGGTCGGCAGACCCCGCTCCTGCGATAGCCGGCGGATGTCAGCCTTGGTCAGGCCGGCTTCGCTCAAAGGGCTGCGGACGCCGTGGCCTCGTGCGGCCTGCTGGCCCGGCCGGTAGTCGCCGCGATCGTCCACATTGAACCCGTCGGCGACCCAGGCGAGACCCTCCGCCGACGCAATCCGATCCAGCTTGCTGAAGAGCTCGTCCTTACAGAAGAAGCAGCGGTCGGGGTTATTCGCGATGTACGACGGGTCGTGCATCTCCTCAGTGTTAATCGTGACGTAACGGCAGCCGATGCTCTCAGCGAGCTGTCGCGCCTCCAGCACCTCGTCCGGGGCGACGCTCGGTGAGATACCGGTCACGGCCAGCGCCCGTTCGCCGAGAACATCATGGGCGACAGCCGCTAGGAAGGTGCTGTCAACCCCGCCGGAGAAAGCGACAAGCGCCGAGCTCATGTCGCGCAGAATCGATTCCAGCTTGGTGAGCTTCTCGTCCATCGCCAGCCATGATACCAGCAACAAGTTGGGGGGCGCAGTGACTCGCGCCCGCCAGCGTTCTCTTTATCGCGATCGAGGGCTGTGAAGGGCGCCGCTGGAAATTGGCTCGTCGATGAACAGGTCGCCATTGCGGATCTTGATGTTGAAGCCGCAACCGGGGTTGGTGCAGGCCCAGGCCTTGTAGTGGATCGTGGCGCCCTGACTGCCGAAATCAGACAGGGGCACAAGATCGCCGTCGTTACACCTGCGGCACTTTGGGAAGACCATTTCCACGAGCCACCTCCTCACCGTTATCCCTTGGCCTGAGCCATGAGTATAACAGATGGTCGTAATAGGATACTGAACGCTGGCGTCTCTTCACATTAACACTCTATTAATAGATTCGCATACCCCGATGGAAGCTTGAACGGCAGATCTCTTCGACATTTCCGCAATGCTAGGATCAGCGCATGGAAGCCTCATATCAACGCCGGCGAACGCGCGAGGTCCACGTCGGGCCGATCGTTATCGGCGGTGACAATCCGGTCGTCG
>Ga0193751_1003012_pt1 | contig 10030 bp, 8 predicted proteins | sample L1c2metaG_FD_143050 | JGI IMG/M metagenome (GOLD analysis project Ga0193751, IMG submission 143050) | Soil microbial communities from a riparian zone of the East river system, Colorado, United States - L1c2 | ecosystem: Environmental > Terrestrial > Soil > Riparian zone | place: USA: East River...
TGGCTCCAGAGGTAGGATTCGAACCTACGACCAATCGGTTAACAGCCGACCGCTCTACCACTGAGCTACTCTGGAATGTTTCAGTCGGCTCGACAGAGTCTCGCCCCACCGAGGAAAGTTGGTTGCGGGGGCTGGATTTGAACCAGCGACCTTCAGGTTATGAGCCTGACGAGCTACCAGGCTGCTCCACCCCGCGAGACAATTATGGCGAGATGATGCGCGGAAGCAAACTCAAAGCCGGTTCGCAGGCGGCAACCCGATCGGGGAGAGTCAGTTTCGTGCGCTGCGAATTCGCGTCGAAGGCGTTACTATTTTTTCAATAAATTCCACAACGTTGGCATAGAAGGGGCTGCAAAATCACGCCTCAACCCATGCGCGTCCTTATTGCAGATGATCACCCGGGTGTTGGCAACACGGTGGCTTTGTTGGTCAATGCCGCCAAACATCACGTTTGCAAAGTGGTCAGTTCCGGTGCGGCAGCGATCCGCGCCTATAACACCTACAAGCCGGACGTTGTGTTGATGGATTATTCTATGGCCAAGCTGAATGGTGGAACGGCGTGCCGATACATTCTGACCGAAGATCCGGGGGCACGAATCGTTTTTGTTTCCAGCTGGCCCGTGGTTGATCTTGTTGATATTGGGGCCGTTGCCATCTTGCCAAAGCCGGTGGACCTGAAGGACCTCGAAGAGCTGCTCAATAAAATGGACGCGCAACTGGTCTTCGATTACGCGCGGGCCAGGTAAAGGCAGGAGCGTAATTCGCTCACTTTTATTCGAGGCGACAGAAATTTGCGTTCTTCCGGGGAGGCGTTTCCGTTAACAGGTGACGACGTCGCATCCGGCGAAGAAAGATGGCGGTAACATTTTGATCGGCACTGCGAGCTGGACCGATCCCGGATTCGTCGAGCGTTGGTATCCGAAAAGAATGGCGACACACGAACGGCTCGCCTGGTATGCGCAACATTTCGCGATGGTCGAGGTCAATTCGACCTTCTATTCGGTTCCCGACGCGCGAACAGTCGAGCGTTGGTGCGCCACCACACCGGATAGTTTCACTTTCGACGTCAAGCTGCATCAGCTTTTTTCGTTTCATTCGACCCAACGAAAATTGTTGCCCCCGGAGTTGCAGCGGATTGCCCAGACCGACGCAAAAGAGAAGGTGAACACGTCGCCAGAACTGCAAGATGCGCTTCTCGAATCTTTTCTGCGGCCGATGTCGATCTTGCAATCGGCCGGAAAGCTCGGTGTATTTTTATTGCAGCTTTCGCCGGCGTTCTCGCCGCGAAAACATCACCTGAGCGAGCTCGAACCTTTGGTCGAGAAGCTGGTCGATTATCAACTCGCAATCGAGTTCCGAAATCGCAACTGGCTTGTAGGCGATCAGCTAAGATCGACAATCGATTTTCTGCGCAAACGTAACGCGGGATTTGTGAACGTCGACGCCCCGGCCTCCGATCATTTTTCGGTCGTGCCTTCGGAGTTAAATGAAATTACGAATCCGAATTTCAGCTATCTGCGTCTGCACGGCCGCGACCCTAAGGCGTATCTAACCGGAAAGACCGTAGCCGCGCGCTTCAATTACGATTATTCCGACAAGGAAATTGAAGAAGTAGCCGATCGTAGCCGCAAACTCGCGCAGGACGCGAAGGACGTGCACGTGGTGTTCAACAATAACAATCTCGATTACGCGCCGCGGGCGGCGACGCGTCTGAGGGCGGCGCTCGGTCAATCGGTGGCGTTGCCGTCGCCGCAGACACCCGAATTGTTTTAGATTACACTCGCGCTCGTGCCACAGTCGCCACCAGTTGAAGAGCGCAGTGACGGGCCGCGTTTGCCCGATTTCTTGGCCCGAAAGAAACAGTGGTTGGCCGATCATCACATAACGTTGATGACGATGGCGGACACGCCGCACTCGATCGCACTCGGCTCCGCAATCGGGATTTTTTTTGGATTCACGCCGCTTTGGAGTTTAAAAACGCTTCTTTCCATCGCAGTCGCGTGGATATGTCGATGTAACAAGATTGCCGCCGCGATCGCTGTGACTGTGCACGATGTCCTTATTTTTGTGATGCCGGCCATTTACTTTGGAGAGTACAAGGTTGGCTGTTGGGCGCTGCATCGGCCGGCTCCGGCGCATCGGATCCGGTTTCACTTTGGATTGCATGATTACGTCCACTGGGGCGTGTTTCAGAGAGTGGTGTGGCCGGCGTTTATTGGCTCGCTGTTTCTGGCGATCCCGTCCGCGGTCGTCGTCTATCTTGTCATGCGAATGCTCATTAGCCGGGCGCGGTCGCCCCAGGCCTCAGCCTGAGGACCGTTTTCAGGCAGGCGGTGTGTCACTTTTTCTCCTTCGAAGGCACGGGAGTTGCATCACAAAGCGCGAAATGGCTCGCCTTGTGCCCCAAGTAGGCCCGACGCAGCCAGCAATAAATCATATGAAACCAGTTATCGTTATCGCTTCAAGCCTTCTGCTTTGCTCATGCGCCGACATGTATGTTACCAAGACCGATGTGGCCACGCCCGGCGGCCGGATCGCCGGCGCTATCGACGCCAAGGACTACGGTTCGAAGGGCGTCCACATGATTACCAACTGCGGGGTAGGGGCGAGCAATCCGAGCGCTATCTATATTAGACCTTTCTGCATCGACACTGCCGTGTTCAAAGGTGACGAGGCGTTAAGTGACGGCGAGATGCCAATTCGTAAAGCCTTGTCGCCTGTGGAGTTTGCCAACGATTTAAAGGAACAATTGGAAAAAATTGCGCCGGCCAGAATTTTGAAGGATACGCAATCGCCGCGCACCGGCTGGCTGGTCGAGGGTCACTTTCAGATGATCGACGGCGGAAATCCGTATGCCCGCTTCTTCGCAGGTTGTTTTGGCGCCGGGCAATCGTTTCTGGCGTTGCACGTCAGGATCATAGATGTCGATCGTCACACAGTTGTTTATGAATTCGATATGGCCGGTGGCAGTCGTTTCCAAGGCAGACATGGAACAGTGCGCGCCAGCGGGCTCGGACGGGCGACCCACTTTGATCTCGTTAACGCGGCGGAGCGAATTTATCTGACTTTGAGCGCGAATCCTTACCGTTACGGTGAGCGCGCCAGCGTTAGTTTGCCAGAATAAGGCGTCGTTCGCGTTATCGCGGGTTGCTAACTGATCGGCGGCGATTAACGTCCTGCCGTTTCAAACTGTCGTCCGTGATTCTTACACGCCGTTTTACCATCATTGCTGCCGCGCTTCTTTTTGGCGCACTTCGTTCGGCTTTTGCAGCGCAAGCCTACATCATTGTCGATTCGCAGACCGGATTTGTTTTGCAGGAACACGAATCCAAGCAGAAGCGCCAAATTGGCAGTTTGACGAAAATCGCGACCGCGATGGTTGTTCTAGATTGGGCGGAGCACAAAGGTGGTGATCTCAATCAGTCCGTTGTGATTCCGCCTTCCGCGTTTGTGGGCACATTAGAAAACAACATCGGATTTCAGCCCGGCGATGAGATTGCGCTGCGCGATTTGCTTTACGCCGCACTGGTTCAATCGGACAACGTCGCTGCCTACACACTCGGGAGTTATGTTGGATCGATAATTCAGGGGCCGGCGCCGGCGGGACAGAAATCGAAACTGTCAGCGGTCGATGTCTTCGTCACTCAGATGAATGCGCTGGCCAAGCAATTGAAAATGGAACGGACGCGTTTTGTGAATCCGCATGGCGTCGACCAAGACGTGAAACCGCTTCCATACTCGAGCGCTGAAGATCTGGCCAGGCTGACGCGTTATGCTCTGAACAAGGCGAGCTTTCGCTTTTACATTTCTCAGAAGGAACGCCAGATCTCGTTTCGTCACGGGGGCAAAGAACGGCGCTACTCGTTGCGAAACACGAATGAACTTCTCGGCACTCAAGGGATCGACGGTGTGAAAACCGGACAGACTGCGCGGGCGGGCGAATGTTTGGTTCTTTCGGCAGGCCGTGAATCTGAGGTCGTGAAACAAGGACAAGGCGTCAGTATTTTTCCGCGTCACATCATTGTTGTTTTACTCGGCAGCAGCAGCCGATTTGCCGAGGGCGCCCAACTCATTGGCCAAGGCTGGCAACTCTACGATCAGTGGGCCGCCGCCGGACGGCTTGTCGATCCGAAGAAAATGCTTTGATTGTGTCTTCGTTATGAAGACGCGTATCGGCATTCTTACCAGCGGCGGGGATTGCCCCGGGCTCAACGCCGTCCTTCGCGGTGTCGTTCTCGCCGGCGAAAAGCTTGGCTGGGAAATAATCGGATTCCGCGATGGGTTCGAAGGCCTGTTGCCACCCGGAGATTACGTCGTGCTCGATCGCAAAAGCACCGAGGGCATCATGGCGCTCGGGGGCACGATCATTGGCACGACCAATCGTGGTCATTTTATTGCCAAAGTCGGCGCCGGTGATCGCGCAGTCGTCGCGAGCGAAGTGATCGCGCGGGCGAAAAAAGTTTTGGACCAGCTCCATGTCAAAGCGCTCGTCATCGTCGGCGGGGACGGTTCGATGACGACGGCGATGCAGATGCAGGAAGCGGGCATCAATTGCATCGGAGTCCCGAAAACGATCGACAACGACATCGAAGCGACGGCAATGACATTCGGATTCGACTCCGCCGTCGCGGAAGTGATGGACGCGCTTGATCGTTTGCACACCACGGCGACGAGTCACAAACGGGTGATGGTTGTCGAGGTTATGGGACGCCACGCCGGCTGGATCGCGCTTCACGGCGGCATCGCCGGCGGCGCCGACATCATTTTGATTCCGGAGATCCCGTTCGATTACGACAAGATTGCTCAGGCAATAAAAAGGCGAGAATCCGCGGGGCGACTCGGCTCGCTCGTTGTCGTAGCCGAAGGCGCGCGGCCAAAAGATGGGCAGCAAATTAAGCGCGATATCGAGGGCGGCGAATTTCGGTTGGGCGGAGTCGGGGACGTGGTTGCGCGCGAAATTGCCGAACGCACTGGAAAAGAAACGCGATCATGCGTGCTCGGACATTTGCAGCGCGGCGGGCCACCGACCACCCTCGATCGGATCCTGGGAACGCGCTTCGGAGTTAAAGCCGTGCAATTGGCCAACGAAGGTCACTTCGGTTCGATGGTCAGTTATCAAAATTATCAGGTGCGCCACGTTCCAATCGCCGACGCCGTGAACCGTTTGCGGCTCGTCCCACCGCACGGCGAAATGGTGCAAACCGCTCGCGACGTCGACATCTCCTTTGGCGATTAGATGTCGATCTTAGCGGCGCGGTGTTTCGGCAGTCGCGATATTCGAGTAGGCCGAATTTCCGGCCGCGTTGTAAGCGCGGACTCGATAGCTGTAGCTTTTACTCTTCGCGAGTCCGCTGTTCGTAAATGTCGTGACATCGGGGTTCACGGTGGCGATCTGTGTGAAGTTCGCGCAACCGGCGCCGGCGCAACGCTCGATCTTGAATCCCGATTCGTTCGTCGAGTTGTCGATCCAGCTGAGATTGATCCGCGATGAGCTCGCAGCGGCAGAGTTCAAATTGCTCGGCGCAACTGGAACCGCTGGGGTCGGCGTCGGCGTCGGAGTTGGTGTCACGCTTGGAGTTGGAGTAGCGGTTGGTGTGGGCGTTGGAGTTGGAGTAGCGGTTGGTGTGGGCGTAACTGTTGGAACGGGCGTTGGAGTTGGAGTGGGGCTTCCGGTTCCAGCAGGAATCACAAACAAAGTGATGCTTTGCGGCGGCACGACAACCGCGACGCTGTTGCCGTTTACACTTACATCGCTCAATCGCGTGATCGAGTTCGCGCTCGTTAGCTGCCACACTTGCGCGGTTGTGCCGATCAATTGATTCGCGATCGTGATTGTAACCGGCGTCGTTCCGGAAAGAGTTTTGCTTACCACCATCACCGTCACCGCGTCGTCGATCGAACGAACGGCGGCAAAGGCCGACACATTGTCAGGATTTGGGACGTTCGCGAGAACACTCGTGTCGCCGAACGCGGATTTGTTCCCGTCGTAGTTGCGATACAACTTCATCGCCTTGTATGTCGGCGTGCTGGGGTCCGGCGTGGTCCAGCGCGCGGCAAGATCGATATTTTCCCGTCCAAAAATCCCGAGAATGTCGGCTTGGGTCGTCGCGCCGTTGATGTGGCCTTCGCCACCCCAGTTGTACTCCGTCACGCCGATCTGCGTGCCGGGATAATAAGTGTTCGCCCACGAGCGCAGCCGCGGAATCAACTGCACCTTGTCGTTGATCCACGTTTCGTCGATGTAATTGGGATCCCACAGCGAGCGGGTTGATCGATTGCGCCGCAATTGCATCGCCGTTGAAACGTCGTCACCGAACTCGCCGCCCTGCGGATAGTAGTGAACGGTGAAAATGTCGAGCAATCGTCGACCAGTATTCGCTTCATTTTGTCGCAACTGATCGAGCATCCACGGCAAGTAATCCGCGCCGCCATGCGCCGCGCGGTCCGGAAACGCGCTCCAGTTATGCGCGGCGCCGTATTGTTGATCGTAGCCGCTGTAAAAATATCCGCTCCAACCCCATTCCTCCGGGCCAACCACGAGCGCGCTCGGGTCGTTGTTCTTGATCATTGCCGCGAAATCAAGAATACGGTTCCGCATTTCATCCATCGACGCGCCGACCGGATGCACGTCGCGATGGGTCGAATGCCAGATGCTCGGCTCGTTATCTAGAATGTAATAACGCAGGCCGCCGTTCGCGTTTCCGCCCCAACGACTCAGGAGATGTTGCACCCAATTTTGCTGGAACGCGGAATTCGACGGAACGTTCGCGTCGTTTGGATCGTTATTGGTTACATTCGTGCCGGAAGTGAGAACGCCGTTGCCCGCGTCTGGGAACCATTGCCAATCGTTGCCGGTTTGCGGGCCGTATTTCGCAATCGAGAAACTTGCGAGCTTGCTACGATTCGCGCCGAGCTTCGCGACCCAATCGAGCATCGGAATCGTGATCATCGCCTGCGCGCTTGCCGATTTCGCATCGGAAATAAATGTGTCGCCGCGCTCGCCTGCGACCGCGCTGTTGTCAGCGATGCTTTCGAAATACCAATCCTGATCTTTATTGTCTGCGTTAAGCTGCCAGTTGTAACGGCTGGTGTTGTTGCCACCCATCCGGTTCAACGGCGCGTTCAGGTCCTGCAACCGCGCGGCGGTCGCGAATGCCACGCCATAAATGTTCGGATTGATTGCGTGCCGATTCGCCGCCGCGTCCACATTTACGGTCACACTCGGGTTTTGCGCGTCCGCCACAGTTGCGCCGATGATGCACGCGACCGAAATGATCGCGCGTGTAAGGTGTCGATCCATTATTTGCCCTCCGTTCGAAGCGCTCACGAAAGCAGCTTTTTTCGAGCCAGAAAGTGTCTAAACTGCGCCCGGTGAAAATTGTTCTGGCATATTCAGGCGGACTCGACACGTCGGTCATCCTTCGCTGGCTGAAGGAAAATTATCGCGCGCAGATCATCGCCTTTTGCGCGGACATCGGTCAGGAAGAGGAACTCGCGGGATTGGAAGACAAAGCGCTCAAAACCGGCGCCTCGAAATGTGTCATCGAGGATCTGCAGGAAGAATTCGCCCGTGATTTCATTTTTCCGATGATCCAGGCCGGCGCGATCTACGAAGGTCAATATTTTCTTGGGACGAGTATCGCGCGACCGCTGATTGCGAAACGAATGGTCGAGATCGCGCGCGCTGAAAAAGCGGGAGCGATTGCGCACGGCGCGACAGGGAAGGGGAACGATCAGGTGCGCTTTGAATTAACCGCGGCTGCGCTCGCGCCCGAGTTACAAGTCATTGCGCCGTGGCGGGAGGAACGTTTCCGGAAACAATTTCCGGGTCGCGCCCAGATGATCGCGTTCGCGAAGCAAAATAAAATTCCGGTCGAAGCGAGCGCAGAGAAACCGTACTCGACCGACCGCAATCTTCTCCACATCAGTTTCGAAAGCGGCGTGTTGGAAGATCCATGGTTCGACGCGAGCTCAAAGAAAATGCGCGGAATGTACAAACTGAGCGTCGCGCCTGAAGACGCGCCGGACGAACCGGAATATGTCGATCTTGCGTTTAAGAACGGGAACTGCGTTGAGGTGAACAAGAAGAAGCTTTCGCCCCTCGGCGTGATGAAGATCCTAAATAAACTCGGCGGCAAACATGGAATCGGCCGCGTCGATATCGTCGAGAACCGTTTCGTTGGAATGAAAGGTCGCGGCGTTTATGAAACTCCCGGCGGCGCAATTCTGCATTTCGCGCATCGGCAAATGGAAACGCTGACGATGGACCGCGAAGTGACGCATCTGCGCGACAGTCTGATTCCGAAATACGCCACTCTTGTTTACAATGGTTTCTGGTTTTCGCCTGAGCGCGAAGCGCTTCAAGCGCTCGTGACCGAAACCCAGCGCGACGTTACCGGCGTCGTTAGGCTAAAACTTTACAAGGGCAACATCATCGTCGCCGGCCGCAAAAGCCCGAAGAGTCTCTACGATCCGAAAATCGCGACCATGGAAGGCGAAGCGTCGTCCTATGATCAAGGCGATGCCACTGGCTTCATTCGGTTGAACGCGCTTCGATTGAAAGTTCGCGCTTCGTTGAAAGAGGCGCGGAAATAAAAAACACAATGGATCCGAAGAAATTCTTCGGCGAGCTGAAACGCCGCAACGTTTACAAAGTCGCCGTCGCCTACTAGAAGGAAAGGGCGTCGAACCCGAAGATCTCTAGATCGCGCGAGAACGATTGTCGATTGTTAGCGCTGACCCACTTTCGCTCTGTAGAGACGGAATCGGTTCGTTAAATCGCGAGGTTTGAGATAGTAAAAGACTCATGCCATCCGAGCATTCCGCCGATTTGAGATTCGAGATCGGGCACGTTTTGTTCATCGACATTGTGGGTTACTCGAAGTTGCTCATCAACGAACAGAGTGAGCAGATTCAAAAGTTGAAAGAGATCGTGCGCGGAACCGAACAATTCCGGCTAGCCGAAGCGGAAGGCAAACTGCTTCGTTTACCGACGGGCGATGGAGGAGCGTTCGTTTTTCGCAACAGTCCGGAAGCGCCAGTTCTATGCGCGTTGGAAATCAGCAAGGCACTGAAGAGTCATCCTGAGCTCAACGTTCGAATGGGAATTCATAGCGGGCCGGTCAACGAAGTTAGCGACCTGAACCAACAAGCGAACATTGCCGGCGCGGGCATCAACATCGCCCAGCGCGTAATGGATTGCGGCGACGCCGGACACATTCTGCTCTCCAAACGCGCCGCCGAAGATTTAGTGCAATACCGGCAGTGGCAACCGTACCTGCACGATCTAGGCGAATTCGAGGTCAAACACGGACTTCGGATCGGGATTGTGAACTTCTGTGGCGACGGGGTCGGGAATTCCCAAGTCCCAAAGAAATTCCAGGTTATCAAGAAACGTCACGCTAAAGCACGATGGGCTGTAATCGCAACCGCACTGCTGTTGTTTGGCGCAATCGTCGCTGCCTTCTTTATGCTCGCGAAGAAATCGGCAAGATCGACATCGTCCGTTTCGGAAAAGAGCATCGCTGTTTTACCATTTGAAAACCTGAGCGAAGAAAAGGAGAACGCTTTCTTTGCCGATGGTGTGCAGGATGAGATTTTGACCGATCTGGCTAAAATCGCCGATCTCAAAGTCATCAGTCGCACTTCGGTCATGCAATACAAGAACGGCATGAGCCGTAATCTGCGTGAGATTGGCGAGCAGCTCGGTGTGGCACATGTTTTAGAAGGAAGCGTGCAGCGGACGGGCGGTCGAGTGCGCGTGAGCGCGCAATTGATCGATGCGCGCACCGACGCGCATCTGTGGGCGGAGCATTACGATCGTCCACTTGATGACGTCTTCGCCATTCAAAGCGAAGTCGCACAGGCGATCGCCGATCAGTTGAACGCCAAGCTCTCCCCGGCGGAAAAAGCGGCCATTAAGCAAGCACCTACGGCCGATCTTGTGGCCTACGATCTTTATGTGCGAGCCCAAGCTTTTCGCGCCGCCACAAGTTTCAATGCGCGGCTGAAGGAAAACCTGCTCGAGGCC
>Ga0193751_1003013_pt1 | contig 10024 bp, 7 predicted proteins | sample L1c2metaG_FD_143050 | JGI IMG/M metagenome (GOLD analysis project Ga0193751, IMG submission 143050) | Soil microbial communities from a riparian zone of the East river system, Colorado, United States - L1c2 | ecosystem: Environmental > Terrestrial > Soil > Riparian zone | place: USA: East River...
GCCTGCACCACTTCAAGCACGAGGGCTACTGGATGGGAGTCACGTCGAACCTCGGTGACCGCGTGCTCGGCACCAATCCCGACCAGCGAACCGTGCCCAAGTCAAAGACGGCGCGCACACTCGGCGTCGAGACCTACTAACGCATAAGCGGCCCGCAGTCCGGTTAGGATCAAGCCGTATCCGGGAACACACGCATCGAACCCCCGGAACGGAGCCCAGATGACCGATAACGCGCAGGTCGTAATCCTCGGCGGCGGCTACGCAGGGATCACGGCGGCCAAGGCGCTGGACGATGCAGCGGACGTGACGCTCGTCGACGCCAGAGAGGCATTCGTCCACAACATCGCGGCCCTGCGAGCGCTGGTCGCACCCGAGTGGATCGACCGGATCATCTTCCCCTACGACCGGCTGCTGGCCCGCGGCAGGTTCGTGCAGGGCCGCGCTGTCGAGGTCGACGTGGGCCGCGTCGAGCTCGACTCCGGCGAGGTGCTGACCCCTGACTACCTTGTGCTCGCGACCGGCTCACGCTACCCGTTCCCCGCTAAGTCGTCCGAGCAGTCTGCCGAGGACGCCCGCGACAGCTACCGGACCGCCGCCGCCGAACTGAACAGCGCCGAACACGCACTCTTGCTCGGAGCCGGGCCTGTCGGGCTCGAGCTCGCCGGCGAGATCAGGACGAGCCATCCCGATACGCGCGTGACGATCGTCGACCCGGCGGACGAGATCCTCGCCGGGCCGTACGACCAGCGCGTCCGCGACGAGCTCCGGCGCCAGCTCGCCGAGCTGGGTGTCGAGCTGCTGCTCGGCACCTCTCTGATCTCAGATCCGAGCACGGCCGTGACCGAGCATCACGCTTTCACGGTCACGACGACCGGCGGCGACGAGATCGCGGCCGACATCTGGTACCGGTGCTACGGGGTCGTGCCGCAGACCGGTTACCTGACCGGAGCGCTGGCGCAAGCCGTCAACGCCGATGGCCGGATCGCCGTGACCTCCGAGCAGCGCGTCCGGGGTCAGGACAACGTGTTCGCGGTCGGCGATATCGGGGACCGAGAGGCGCCGCTCGGCGGCCGCGCGATGCGCCAGGCGGCGGTCGCCGCCGACAATGTCAAGGCGCTGATCGCCGGCGCAGAGCTCGTCGCGTACGAGCCGCGGCCGCCGGCGATCTTCGTCCCGCTCGGACCCGAGGGCGGCGCCGGACAGATGCCCGGCGCCGACGAGATCGCAGGGGCCGAGCAGGTAGCCGAGATCAAGGGCCGCCACATGATGGTCGACCCGTTCGTGCAGATGTTCGCGGGCGCTAAAGCGCAGCCAGCGCCGCGTTGAGCGTCGGGCTCGGGCGCATCGCCGCGGAGGCCAGTTCCGGGTCAGGCCGGTAGTAGCCGCCGATGTCGACGGGCGAGCCCTGCACGCCGTTCAGCTCGCCGACGATCTGGTCCTCGTCGGCGGCGAGCCGCTCGGCCAGCGGGCCGAACCGCTCCGCGATCGCCGCGTCGTCCGTCTGGCCCGCCAGCTCCTGCGCCCAGTAGAGCGCCAGGTAGAAGTGGCTTCCGCGGTTGTCGAGCTCCCCGGCCTTCCGCGACGGCGAACGGTTCTCCTCGAGCACGCGCCCGGTTGCCCGGTCGAGCGTGTCGGCGAGCAGCTTCGCCCTTGGGTTCGAGCTCTTCTCGGCGAGCATCTCGAGTGACACCGCCAGTGCCAGGAACTCGCCGAGCGAGTCCCAGCGCAGATGGTTCTCGCGCTCGAACTGCTGGACGTGCTTCGGCGCGGAGCCGCCGGCCCCGGTCTCGAACAGCCCGCCGCCGTTCATCAGCGGCACGATCGACAGCATCTTGGCGCTCGTGCCGAGCTCGAGGATCGGGAAGAGGTCGGTCAGGTAGTCACGCAGGACGTTGCCGGTGACCGAGATCGTGTCCTGCCCGGCGCGTGCGCGCTCGAGCGTGAACCGGGTGGCCGCGGCGACGTCCATCATCTCGATCTGGAGGCCGTCGGTGTCGAGCTCAGCGAGCGCCGGGCGGACCTTCGCCAGCACCTGTGCGTCGTGGGCTCGCGTCTCGTCGAGCCAGAAGACCGCGGGCGAACCGGTCGCGCGGGCGCGCGTCACGGCCAGCCGGATCCAGTCCTGGATCGGGGCGTCCTTGGTCTGGCACATCCGCCAGATGTCGCCCGCCTCGACCTCATGCTCCATCAGAGTGGCGCCGGAGTCGTCAACCACGCGCACGTGGCCAGGGCCGGCGATCTCGAACGTCTTGTCGTGCGAGCCGTACTCCTCGGCCTTCTGAGCCATCAGCCCCACGTTCGGGGTCGTGCCCATCGTCGACGGGTCGAATGCGCCGTGCTCGCGGCAGTGGTCGACCGTCTCCGCGTACAGCGGCGCGTAGGAGTGGTCGGGGATCACGAACTTCGTGTCCTGCTGCATATCGTCGGCGTTCCACATCTGCCCGGAGGCTCGGATCGCGGCCGGCATCGACGCGTCGACGATCACGTCGCTGGGCACGTGCAGGTTCGTGATGCCCTTGGACGAGTCGACCATCGCGATCGCCGGCCCCTCTTCATAGCACTGCTGGATCGCAGCCTCGATCTCGGCCTTCTGGCCGGCCGGCAGCGCCTCGATCGCGGACAGCAGCGCCGCCATCCCGTCGTTGGCGTTGACGCCCGCGGCCGTCAGCGCGTCGCGCTGGGTCGAGAAAAGCTCCGCGAAGTAGGCGCGGACGGCGTGGCCGAAGATGATCGGGTCAGAGACCTTCATCATCGTCGCCTTCAGGTGAACCGAGAACAGAACGCCCTGCTGCTTGGCCTCGGCGACCTGCGCGGCGAGGAAGGCCTCGAGCGAGGCCCTGCGCATCACCGCAACGTCGATGATCTCCCCCGCCTTCACCTTCACCGGCTCGCGCAGTGCGGTAACGGTGCCATCCGGTGCTGCATGCTCTATCCGCACCTCTCCCGCAGCGGCGATCGTCACCGACTGCTCAGTCGAGCGGAAATCGCCGTCGGTCATTGTCGACACGTGCGACTTCGATTCCGCCGACCAGGCGCCCATCGAGTGCGGGTGCTTGCGCGCGTAGGCCTTGACCGACGCCGGGGCGCGGCGGTCGGAGTTGCCTTCGCGCAGGACCGGGTTGACGGCGCTGCCCTTGACCTTGTCGTACCGGGCGCGGGCCTCGCGCTGCGCATCGTCGGCGGGCTCATCGGCGTAGTCGGGGATCGCGTAGCCCTTGCCCTGCAGCTCGGCGATCGTCGCCTTCAGCTGTGGCGCCGACGCCGAGATGTTGGGCAGCTTGATGATGTTGGCGTCGGGCGTGGTCGCCAGCTCGCCGAGCTCGGCGAGCGCGTCCGCGACGCGCTGTCCGTCGTTCAGATGTTCCGGGAACTGGGCGAGGATCCGCGCCGCGAGCGAGATGTCGCGGAGCTCGAGCTCCACATCGGCGGCGCCGGCGAACGCCTGCACGATCGGAAGCAGTGACTCGGTTGCGAGCGCCGGAGCTTCGTCGGTGTGGGTGTAGATGATCTTCATGTTGCGGTGACCCTACCTTGCGCCCGCCGGCAGGTGGCCGGCGGCTCCTGCCAGCGGCCGAGCGGGTCCGCCGAGGAGTACCCGGGCCCCGAGGATCTTGCCTGCAGCCACGTGGAATACAGCGACCGCCCTGCGGTCGATTGATGCATCAGGGCGCCGGCCGACACCGTGCATCCGGCAGACCGCCAGCACCCGGCTGCCGTTAGAGCGGATGTCCTCCAGCTCGATCGCCAGCGAGGACCAGGTGGAGTGGAGGTCGGCAATGTAACGCCGGATCCCGGCAGCCCCGCGGTACGGCCCGCCGTTGTCGCCGAGGGTGAGCGCCGGCCACCATTCGACGTCTTGCGAGCAGACCTCGAGCAGCGCGCCGGGATCGCGGCGGTTGACGGCCTCGATCGCCCGCCGGGCCGGCTCGAAGTCGCGATCGTGCGCGCGGGTCGTGGCGATCTCCTCGAGCTCGGCCTTGAGCCGCGGCACCAGCGGCAGGTCGGCGGCGACCTTCGAAAGCAGGTCGAGGCTCGCGTGGTAGTGGTCGAGCTTCTCCTCAAGTGAGTGCTCGACCCGACGTGCCACCTCCTCGTCGCCGAGCTGGACCAGCGCTCGCCGCAGGCTCGCCGACTTGGCGACCTTGTCGGCCGCGAAGATCGCCTCGGCATCGGCGCCGGCGCTCGCGACCTGGTCGCGCAGCAGCGCCTTGCGCTGTTCGAACGAACCGTTCTGCGACGGCTCCGTAAGCGCCCGGACGAGCGCTGCGACCCGCGGCCCGAATCGAGCCTCGAGCTCGTGGAGCGTGACCTCGGAGCGCTCGACCGTGTCGTGCAGCAGGCCGGCTGCCACGACCTCGGGGTCATAGCCCGCTGCATACAGCAACCGCGCGACCTCGACCGGATGGGCGATGTAGGGCTGGTCGTCGAACTCCTCACGCTGGTCGGCGTGGGCGCGGGCGGCGAGGTCGAACGCCTGCCGGATCAGCGGCGTGCCCTGGGCGAACTCGAGCTGCGAGGTGGTCATATCGGCGACCGCCGTGCGCCGCGGCGGGCGACGATCCTATCGCGCCGCCGCTCGGGTTCACGCAGCGATCAGCAAGGCGCTCGGCGCCAGCGAAGCCCTTAGGTCCGGCCTAAACGAGCTCGTGCTCGTGCTCGCGCTCTGCGACCGCGCGCTCCTCGGCATGCAGCCGGGCGAGCGCGCGCTCGTAGTCGTCGAGGCGCCGGAACGGGCGCATCCACGCCCAGCCGTCGCGGCCGGCGAGCTCGCGGCTGCGATCCGGGTCGCCCGGACGCGGCGTGCGCCTACGGGTCGCGCGCGCGGGGCGCTCAATACGCTCAACGCGCTCGGGCGGCTCGCGCTGTGCGAGCAGTGCCTGGTGCTCGGCGACCGCCGCCGCAAGGTCTGGCGCGGGGCCCTCGTCGGCCATCAGGCTCGCCTCGAGATGCGTGCACAGGATCAGCAGTTCGCGCTCGGTGGCGCGGCGCGCAAGGCGCACGCGAGCGCCGCGGAACGCGAACCGGTCCCACGCCCGCGCGAAGCCGATGAAATCGGTGCGGCCGCCGTTGCGATGGGCCGCGAGCATCGGGCAGATCCCTTCGCCGTCCGTGTACGCGCCGACGATGATCTCGTTGGTGTTGATCCCGCGCAGCATCGCTTCACGGGTTGTGCGCGGCAGGCAGTCGATCGCCTGACGCAGCTCGCTGATACTCGCTTGACGTCGCGTTGACATAGGGTTCAGGCCCTCCTGGATGGCGGGCCGGCCACGTTACCGGTGGTCGTCTGAGCGGACAAGCGTTCCCCTGCGGGCGGGCGGAAAATTGCAGAACACACTCGGAGGCGGTCGCAGATGAAGCTCGGAATCAACGTCGGCTACTGGGGCATGGGGATCCCGCGCGAGGATCAGCTCACGCTCGTCCAGGAGGCCGAGAAGCTCGGCTACGACTCGGTTTGGGCGGCAGAGGCCTACGGCTCCGACGCGGCTACGGTGCTCGCTTGGCTCGCCGCGCAGACGAGCAAGATCAAGCTCGGGTCGGCGATCTTTCAGATGCCTGCGCGGAGCGCGGCGATGACCGCGATGACCGCCGCCACGCTTGACGAGCTCTCAGGCGGGCGGATGCTGCTCGGGATCGGATCCTCAGGCCCGCAGGTCGCCGAGGGGTGGCACGGCCAGCGGTTCGCCAAGCAGTTGCAGCGCACCCGCGAGTACGTCGCGGTCGTCCGCAAGGCGCTCGCCCGTGAGCGCGTCGAGTTCAAGGGTGAGACGCTCGAGCTGCCGCTCCCCGACGGACCGGGCAAGGCACTGAAGCTGATGATCGCGCCCGTGCAGGAGCGGATCCCCGTCTATCTGGCGGCGATCGGCCCGAAGAACACGGCGCTGGCCGGCGAGATCGCGGACGGCTGGATCCCGACCTTCTTCTCGCCCGAGTTCGTCGGCGACTTTCGCGAGCTCTTGCAGGAGGGCGCCGACGCCGCCGGACGCTCGCTCGACGGGTTCGACATCGCGCCGACCGTCAGCGTGTACGTCTCGGACGACCTCGAAACCGCGCGGAACCTGATGCGCCCGGTCCTGGCGCTGTACGTCGGCGGGATGGGCTCGCGCAAGCAGAACTTCTACAACAACCTGATGCAGCGCTACGGGTTCGAGGCGGCGGCCACGAAGATCCAGGACCTGTACCTGGAGGGCAAGAAGGAGGAGGCGGGCGCCGCGATCCCCGACGAGGTGATCGACATGGTCACGCTCTGCGGCCCGCGTGACCGGGTCAAGGACCGCCTGGCCGCCTTCCGCGATGCCGGCGTCGGCACCTTGCAGCTGATGCCGATGGCGTTCGCGCTGGAGGACCGGCTCGCCCAGCTGCGGGCTGTCGCGGAGCTCGCAGCCTGAGCGCGAGCCGCTCGCTGCGCATCTTCCTGGGCGCGTTCGGCGAGGCCGGTCACGCGTTTCCGATGATCGCGCTGGGCGAGGCGCTCGCCCGGCGCGGCCACCTCGTCACGCTCGAGACCTGGTCGCGCTGGCGCGCGGAGGTGCAGGGCGCCGGAATGCAGTTCGTGGCCACGGTCGAGACGCGGCGAGCGCTGGTCGACGCGCAGCCGGACGTCGTCGTCCACGACATCCTGACGCTCGCGCCTGCACTGGCGGCGGAGCTCGAGGGGGTCCCGGCCGGAACGCTGATCCCCCACGTCCATCCTGCGACCGCGAATGGATTCCCGGCGTACGCGTCGGGTGCACGGCTGCCGCGCACGGCCGCCGGTCGCGCCATCTGGAACCGGGTCACGACGCGCGTGCGGCGCGGCCTCGAGCAGGGGCGCGACGAGCTCAACGACACCCGCCGCCGGGTCGGCTTGGAACCGATCGACCGCGTCCACGGCGGGATCAGTGAGCGGCTGTGCATGGTCGCGACGTTCCCGCAGCTCGAGTACCCGCGCGCATGGCCGCCCGGTACCCACATCGTCGGACCGCTGGCCTGGGAGCCGCCGTACCACCGCGTCGCGCCGCCGCCCGGACCGGAGCCGCTCCTGCTCGTCGCCCCGTCGACGGCGCAGGATCCGCAGCACCGGCTGCTGCTCGACTCGCTCGCCGGCCTGCGCGACGAGCCCGTCCGCGTACTGGCCACGTGGAACCGTCGCCCGCTGCCGCGCCCGGCGCCTGTCGGCCCCCGTCAGCGGCTCGTCGAGTGGATCTCCTACGCCCAGACGATGCCCGGCTGCGCGCTCGTGATCTGCAATGCGGGCCATGGCACGATGGCGCGGGCGCTCGCGTCTGGGGCGCCGGTCCTCGCGGTTCCGCACGCCGGCGACATGAACGAGAACGCGGCCCGGCTCGATTGGGCGGGCGCGGGCCTACGACTCCCATGGCCGCTGCTCTCGCCCGTCACCTTGCGGCTAGCGGTCAGGCAGGCGCTCCGGACGCCGGGCCTGGCGGCGCGGGCTGCCGAGCTGGCACGCTGGTCGGCGGCCAACCGCGGTGCCGAGCGGGCGTCCGACCTGGTCGAGCAGCTCGCGTCCGGCGCTTCAGCCGCCGCGCCGGTGCTCGGATGACCCATCAGATCAAAGCTCCGGGGGTGGGACTCGAACCCACAACCCTTCGGTTAACAGCCGAATGCTCTGCCGATTGAGCTACCCCGGATCTGACACGTCGGGACCCGCTGTCGGGACCGCTCCACTCTATCGACCGGAGCGCCGGATCACCTGAGCGAGACTGCGAGCTAGCCCGCGTCCTCGAGCTTCGAGACCACCATCCGGATCGCCTCCTTGACCGACTCCCGTTCGCGCGCGAGCGTGGTGACGTCACCGCTGCGGCCCGCGCGGGCGCGCCGCATCGCCCGCTCGATCCGTCCGAGTTCGAGCACCAGCCGGGTGTGCTCGAGGTTGTCGGGCCCGACCTCGCTCGGCCGTCCCGCCCGCTTCACAAGGTCGGCGATCGTGCGCGCCAGCTCGTCGTCGGTCGGGTCGATCCCGGTCAGCGGCATGTCGGTCCGGGTCGCAAGGTGGCGCGCCGCCCGGCGGGCGAGCTCGCTCGAGAGGTGCTCGTCGGGGTCGATCGCCGCGAGCGCCTCGCGACCCTGCCTGGGGAACGCGATGCAGAGCGCCAGGAACGTCCGTTCCGGCCGCTGCGCAACGTCCATCAGCCCCGCATTGCCGTTGGGAGTCGGCGCCGCAGACACCTGGCCGGCCCCAGCGGCCCCGCCCCGGCGCGGACCGGGTTCGGACAGCAGCGCCGCAAGCCTTGCCTCCGTCAGCTCGAGCGTCCCAGCGACCTGGCGCACCAGCTCCTCGCGCACCACGCTCGGCGGGACGTCGGCCATCAGCGGCCCGATTTCCGCCAGCGCGCGGTCGCGGCCCTCGGCGCTGCGGGTGTCGGCCTTCTCGAGGATCCGCGAGATGTTGAAGGCGACGAACGGCCGCGAGTCCGCGACCAGCTTACGGAGCGCGTCTGCACCTTCGCGGGCGATCAGCTCGGCCGGGTCGCTGCCCGACGGCATCGATACCACCCGCAGGTCGAGCCGGCGGCCGTCCGCGCCCTTCGCGGCCTTCAGCATCGCCTCCTGGCCTGCGTCGTCGGCGTCGAGACACAGGTCAAGCACGTTCGCGATCTTCTGGAGCACGTCGAGCTGCTGATCGGTCAGTGAGGTGCCCATGATCCCGACCGCGTTGCGCAGGCCGGCCTGGTGGAGCGCGAGGACGTCGGTGTAGCCCTCGACCAGGATCGCGCTCCCGGCCTTGGTCGCCGCGACGCGCGCGAGGTCGATCCCGAACAGCTGCTCGCGCTTGTGGTAGAGCTCGCCGTCGGAGGTGTTGAGGTACTTGGGCTGCTGGTTGTCGCGCATCGCCCGCGCCCCGAATCCGACGACCCGCCCGCGGACGTCGACCGACGGGAACATGATCCGCTCGCGAAAGCGGTCGTAGACCTGCCCTGGGCGCGCGTGCGATCGCTGGGCGAGCCCGACCGCGACCAGCTCCTCGTCGCTGTAGCCCGCCGACCGCGACGCCAGCAACAGCTTGTCCCATGTCTTCGGCGAGAAGCCGACCCGGAACTCGCGCAGCGTCTCCTCCGTCAGTCCCCGGCCCAGCAGATACTCGCGGGCTGCCGCCGCCTCCCCGGCCTCCCACAGGTAGCGGGCGTAGTAGGCGGCCGCGCGGCGCATCAGCGAGTACAGCCGCTCGCGCCGCTGGCGACGCTCGGCCGCTGCCGGATCTTCGTTCTCGGTCTGCAACTCGAGCCCGAAGCGCGAGGCGAGCGACTCGAGCGCGCCCTTGAAGTCGAGCCCCTCGGTCTGCATCACGAAGTCGATCGCCGTGCCCGACTCCCCGCAGCCGAAGCAGTGGTAATGCTTCTCGTCGGGTCGCACGTGGAACGAGCCTGTCCGCTCGTCGTGGAACGGGCAGTTGCCGAAATAGCTGTTGACACCCGTCCGCCGCAGCTCGACGCGAGCGCCGACGACGGCGAGCATGTCGACCGCCTCGCGAACGCGATCGACCGAATCCGCCGTGTAGCGGCTCACCGGTTCACCGGGCTCGCCGCACTCACGGCGCGAAGGCGACCGGCACCGACAGCGCCTCGAACTCGCGGATACAGAACCGGTCGGTCATGCCGGCGACGTGGTCGGTTACGCGCAGGGCCAGATCACCCGGCGGGATCGACGCCGGGATCGCCTGCGGGTTGGCGCAGAAGTGATCGAACAGCGTGTGCACCACCACCGCGATCTTGTCGTGCTCACGACGCGCCTCGGGGCCGAGATAGACGCGCTCGAACATGAACTCCCGTAGCTCCAACATCGCCGCCCCGGCCTCCTCGCCCTGGACGATCTCGCCCGCGACTTCAGAGTGCTCGACCAGGTCGTGGACGAGCGCGTCGATCCGGTGCGCGCCGCTGTCGCCGAGGATCGCGATCGGCTCGGCCGGCAGATCCTGCTCGCGGATCACACCCGCCCTGACCGCGTCGTCGATGTCGTGATTGATGTACGCGATCCGGTCGACCAGCCGGACGATCTTGCCCTCGAGCGTGGCCGGCTCGGTCGCCCG
>Ga0193751_1003014_pt1 | contig 10021 bp, 14 predicted proteins | sample L1c2metaG_FD_143050 | JGI IMG/M metagenome (GOLD analysis project Ga0193751, IMG submission 143050) | Soil microbial communities from a riparian zone of the East river system, Colorado, United States - L1c2 | ecosystem: Environmental > Terrestrial > Soil > Riparian zone | place: USA: East River...
CCATCCCAACGATCACGTAAATTACGGCCAGAGCACCAACGACGTCTTCCCCACCGGCATGCGCCTGGCCACTCTTCTGGAATTAGAAAAGCTCTACCCGGTTTTGGACTCGCTCGTAGCCGCGCTAAATAAAAAAGGAAAAGAATTCCACGACATCCTGAAATCCGGCCGCACCCACATGCAGGACGCAGTCCCCATGCGCCTCGGCCAGGAATTCGCCGCCTACGCCGGAGCCATCTCCCGCGCCAAGGATTCAATCCACTCCGCCGCCGAACTTCTCCGTGAACTCGGCCTCGGAGGCTCCGCCGTCGGCACCGGCATCAACACTCATCCCGACTACCGCGAAAAAGCCATCCACAATCTAGCCCGCATCTCGGGACAAAAACTCGTTCCCGTGGACGACATGCGCTATGCCATGCAATCGAACCTGGCAATGGCCGGCGTGTCCTCTGCTCTGCGCAATCTCTCGTTAGAAGTCATTCGCATCTCCAACGACCTGCGACTGCTAGCCTCCGGCCCCAACACCGGCTTCGCCGAAATCAATCTCCCCGCCCTCCAGCCCGGCTCCTCGATCATGCCCGGCAAAATCAATCCTGTAATCCCCGAGCTAGCCGCCATGGTGTCGTTTCAAGTCGTCGGCAACGACGTAGCCGTAGCCCTCGCCGTCCAAGCCGGACAACTCGAACTCAACGTGATGATGCCCACCGTGTCCTACTGCGTCCTCCAATCCCTCACCATCCTCACCAACATGCTGCGCCAGTTCACCGACAAGTGCATTGCCGGCATCACCGCCAACGACAAGCGCTGCAACTTCTACGTCCAGGCCACGGTCTCGCTGGCCACGGCGCTGAATCCCTACATTGGCTATGCAAAAGCAGCGGAAATCGCGAAGGAAGCGGTTGCCACGGGTCGTTCCATCATTGAGATCGCGAGAGAGAAAAAGCTCCTCAGTGAAAAAGACATTACTGAAATTCTCGACCCGGTGCGCATGACGGAGCCCGTCCGCCCCCTCGACGCCGCAAAAAAGCGCAAGCACATCAAAGGCAAGCGCTAGCGCCGTGCCCGCCACCTTCAGAGCATTTCCACCACCCAGTCATCCTGAGCGGAGATTGATCATTCGCAAAGCGAATGATCAATCGCAGTCGAAGGCCCCCTGCCCTCTATCCCGAACCTACAGCGTAAGGGAATTCCCCCGTTGCAACTAAGTACAGGAATCCCTGTACGCTAAATGGCATGGTTGAAACCACCTACACCAGCCTGCGCGAAAACCTGGCGTCGATGATGGACCGCGTAGTGAACGATCGCGAAGTGGTGATTGTTCGCCGCAAAGGCGACAAGAAAGTCGCCATAATCCCCGCCGACGAACTCTCCGGTCTGCTTGAGACTGCCCACTTGTTGCGTTCGCCCAAGAACGCCGAACGCCTGATGAAGGCTTTGCATCGGGCTACTGCGACCAAAGGCAAGCCTCAGTCCCTGGACAAGCTACGGCGGGAGATGGGACTTGCCAAGCCGCGTTAGCTACGAGGCCGTATTCCAACCCGAATTTCGCGAAGACCTTCGCGCCTGGATTGAGACTGATGGACGGGTCGCGCTGCGGGTTCTGGACCTAGTGGAAGCGGCCCTGCGCGATCCTCTTACTGGAATCGGTAAACCCGACCCCCTTAAATACCTGATGGCCGGTTGCTGGTCACGGCGCGTTACCCAGGAACACCGCCTTGTGTATCGCGTGGCCGGCCGCCAAATTGACTTTTTGCAAGCGAAATACCACTACTGACCGCCACAAACATCTGCACAAAATTTCCCCCTGCCGCCGGGGAGACAACAGGGGGTTGATTCCGGTGGGAGGTCTCAACTTCCCTCCCGGCATCTCTCCTTTCTACGTAATTCCAACCTGCCAAGTTCCCCGGAGGGCGAGAACAGTTCCAACTCCAAATGAAAAACCCCCGTTCTCGCGGGGGTTGAATATCTTCGAAGCCTTTCAGTGAGTGCCAGCCATCCCTCCGCCCTCGCTTTCGTGCGTATCGATCGAAATTAGAAACGCGTTCCGGTCCGAGTACGAGAACTCGTGCCCCTGCACGTTGGCGCTATGTTCGAGGGAGCGGTACATTTCGAAGCCATCGTTATTCTGCGCTCCGAAATATTTCACGTTCTTCAATACCACGCCCTTGCCATCGGCGCCCGGCTCGCGCTGCAGCTTCATGGTGGCCATTTTTCCGCCACCGAGCATAGCGCTAACCACGTCCCCACTCCGACTGACCTCAATCGGCGCTTCCTGCACTTTCAATTCGCCCCACTCAAGACCATAGGTCTTGAGAATCATGGGTGCCAGAGCATCTCGTTGTTCCTTCTTGGTAGATGGATCAAACGAAACCACCACCCACGCTCCTTTTTTGTTCGTGCCCCACTCGTCGCCAAGATCCCCGGTCAGCCAGTACTTGGCTCCCGCCAGGTTCGTGTCGCCCGAGTGTCCTTCGCGCACTTTGACCGCCATGTTGAATTCGCAGTGCGGGTGCTCGGCATGTTTATTGAAATAACAGGGACAGAACAGATGGCAACTACAAGCTTCCACGTAATCCGCTTTCATCTGCCAAGCAGGTTTTCCGGGAGTCGAAGCCAAGAGGATTAACACACACAGTGTGAGAAGGCTTATCTGCTTCCAGCTTCTCATATAACACCTCCTTCTAACGTTTCTCGATCCGAAGGGGCCATGGCACGAGTGGGTGACCGAAAGGATTTTACTGCGGTTTTGGAATTTTCGCCAGACCGGACTTCTCCTCTAGCGTCTCAAAGCCTGCTAGGGTCTTGCCAGCCGCTGATCGAAATGGCAACTAGCCGGATCACCAACAACCAACTTCCTAAAGTCCGGATGCGCGGGATTAAGCAGGAAGTTACTCTCGGCGGAAACCAGTGTGCTCGGGACCCGGAGCACCGCCGAAGCCGCGCCTTCGACCCACTCGTCTCCGATTCTTCTCAGCTCCACCGGAGCCGGGTCAGCACGCCAATTGCGTGGCAGATCTGAAGGTTCACTAACGAAGCTCTCTTCAATCTCTACACCAATCAACGCGTAGCGCTGAATCAATTCCGGCCCGTCCATGTGCACGAGCATCTCCAACACGGCCAAGGACTGGGTCTGAGGGGTGTAAACAATGGCAATCCCCGGACTATTCCACCGCCCTCCGTATTTCCGCGCTCCACCCCCGCTGAAAGCCGTCTTCACATGCTTGCGCTTGGTGATGCGCCAAGCCGTAAAGCTCAAGAAAAGACTCCGTGCTCTAGCCGCCCAATCAGGTTCTCTACCTCACGCGCCCCCAACTCCGTGCGTGAATAGGCAAGAGGTGTTTGGTTTTCCAAGGCCTTCTTTGCCGTAGTCAGCCACCGCAGCGCATTGGCTTCATCGCCCTGAAACAGCTCAACGGCCTGTTCGAATACGGAAGAAAGCCGCAGCAACTTTTCAGATTCATCTGAAGTCAGCCGGCCCGACGACTTGCGCCGCGCCAGCGTTCGGGGCGGTATCCCCATAATCGACGCAATCTCCGCGAGCGAAATCCCAGAACGTGATTCGAACGCCGGCAGAAGGTGAAACGAAAACCCCCGCCCCACCTGCCGAATCAGTTCCCCTGAATTCTCAGCCTTCAACCCCAGCGTCCGCCCCGGAAGCTGGGAGTTCGCAAGCCTCGCCTTTTCCGCAGCCTGACCCATACTCAGATTCTAGCCGCATTATGCCATCTTGTCAATATTTTAACGCCATATGGCAGAGCCCCGGTGGCTCACTGATCCGCCGAATACTCGTAAACCCCGCGCCCGCTCTTCCTCCCCAACCGCCCCGCCTTCACATACTGCACCAGCAGCGGCGCTGGACGATACTTCTCCCCCAGGGTCTTATGCAAATACTCCAGAATATGCAGCCGCGTATCCAGCCCTACTAGGTCCACCAACTCAAACGGCCCCATCGGATGGTTCAATCCCAGCTTCAGCGCCTTGTCGATATCCGCCGCAGAGGCAACCCCCTCCTGCAGCATGTAAAACGCTTCATTCCCGATCATGGCGTTGACCCGGCTAGTGATGAACCCCGGCGACTCCTTAATCACCACAACTTCCTTCCCCATCCGTCGCCCAACTTCGGCCGCCGCCGCAATCGTTTCGTCATCAGTCTCCAGCGCCCGCACCACTTCCAGCAACTTCATCTTGTGCACCGGATTAAAGAAGTGCATTCCCACACACTTCTTCGCCCGGTAAGTCACGCTGGCAATTTCCGTGACACTTAGCGACGAAGTATTCGAAGCAAGAATCGTCCCTGGCCGGCAAATCTTATCGAGCAAAGTAAAAATCTCGATCTTCGATTCCATCTCCTCCGGCACCGCCTCGATCACCAGGTCTGCCTCGCGCGCCGCTTGCTCCACGCTCGCCGCATACTCCAACCGCCCCAGCGCAGCCTCGGCATCTCCCGCAGAAACTTTCCCCAACTCAACCGCCTTGTCGAGGTTAGTCCGAATCTCGCTCTCAGCCTTCCGCAGCGATGCCGGAAGCAGATCCTCCAGCACCGTACGATACCCGCCAAGCGCCGCGACATGCGCGATCCCCCGCCCCATGGTTCCCGCGCCAATGACCGCGATACTTTTAATCTCAGCCACTACTTCTCCACTTGCTCCACCAGTTCATTCAGTTTGGTGGCCGCGCCCCGCAGGTTTTCCGCCAGCTTCTTCCGCTCATCCGCGTCAATCCCATACAGCGACGCATGAATGCGCCGCAGCGTCGTGTTGATGTCATCAATGTAATTAATCAGACGTATCAGTTCTCCAGTGGCTGCCATAGTAAGTCGCGCTCCTGATGCCAGTTGGCAAATTTGAATGGAATATTCGGTGAGTCTCTTTATTCTCAACTGAGGCGCAAATTAAGTAAAGGCACGCCAGCCTTCGACGACAACTCCTTGCAAGCACTACACATAAGGCCATAACCAAAAGTAATCAGCCGGATTGATTCTTTTTGCCGTCCTTTAACCCCCGCCGTAATCTAATCAGTTACATGAATGACACCTCCCGCAAGGAATACATCTTCGCCAGCGACTTCGATCAGACGCTGACTTTCAACGACTCCGGCTATGTTTTATCCGAACTCGTCGGCATTCCTACCGCCGAATTCGAGCGCAAAGCCACCGGCATGGCTCGCCTCAACCTCGTCCAGCAAGGCGGAGAACTCGCCTACCTGCTGCTCCACGATCCCGAGTTCAAGAGTCGCGTTCGCAAAGAACATCTCTACGAAGTCGGCAAGCGCATCCGTTTGAAGGAAAACATTGCCCTGCTCTATCAAATTCTCGAGAGCGGCATCCCCGGCTTTCATTTCGATTTCTACGTCCTCTCCGCCGCCCCGGTCGAAGTTGTTCGTTCCGCACTCGAGGGCATCGTCCCTGCGAACCACATCTACGGCACCGAATTTCTTTACACCAGTTCCGGCGAAATAGATACCATCACTCGCGCCAACGCCGGTTATGGCAAAGTCTTCGTCCTCGACCAACTCCAGACCCGCGCCCAGATCGGCCCTGATCACATCGTTTACGTCGGCGACGGCAGCTCCGACGTCCACGTCATGCTCCACACCAACGTCCGCGACGGCTACACCATCGCCGTCTCCGAAGCCAAACATGTCTCCCAGGTCGCCAAGCGCACCGTCCTCAGCACCAGTGCCCTCGCCGTTCTTGCCCCCATCCTGGAAGACATCGCCGGGTGGAACCGACTTCGCATCCGCTCCTTCTTCGAATCCTACGGAATCATGATCCAGGAATGGGACCGCGTAAGAACCGACTGGCTGACCCTCCGCACCGCAACCGTCTCCGAATCCGAAGCCGCCGCGGCCACCGCCAAGTAGTCTGGCGAATGGCCCCCAAGCATCCTATAAATAAAGCGATGTCATTCCGAACCGCCGCGGGCGGAACCTGCTTTTCGCCTGCAGCGACCACCCTCTCGCCTGGCAAGAACGCCCTGTCATCCTGAGCGAAGGTTGTTTGGCAACGCAAAGCACCTACCCAGTCGAACCCAGTCGAAGGACTCCTACCCTCTCTCCCCAATCCTACCGCGTAGAGGAATTCTCACGATTACCCATCCGACTGCCGACCAGTCCATTTGTCTTTCACTTGCTACCTTGGTACATTGGTACCAATGAGCGACCAAACCTACCCCGTCGAGCGCGTCCAAACTGGCGTCCGCATCGAAAAACGTCTCCTGAAAGTCCTCAAAGCCTTCGCCGAGTACCACGACCTCACCCTAGGAGATTTGCTGGAAGGAATCGTCCTCCATGCCTTCGACGGCAAGTCCCCCTTTAGCCCCGACTCCCTCAATCGCATTAAAGAACTGAAGAAGTTCTACGCCCTCGACCTCGACTCCACCGCCAGTCATCGCCTCAAAGAAACCAAGCCCGAGCGAAAGCGCAAGAGGACGTCATGAAAACTCATGTAAATAAAACCGCCCTGCTCGCTCTCCAATGGTCGCTGGGAGTCGTCCTCTTCATCGAAGCCGCCCTCCTCGCATTTTCCAAGACCGAAATCGACTTCGCCGGCCACCCCGGAATCCATCATTGGATTCGCCTCGCCCTGGCCTGGAGCGAAATGCTAGCCTGCGTCGTGTTCCTCATACCTCGCACCATGAAAGCAGGGGCCACGCTGCTGATCATGGTTCTCGCGCTGGCCGCCTTCGCTCACGCGCTCCACGACAATTTTCAGATCGGAGGCCTGCTCATCTTCGCCGCTGCGGTCGCAGTCGTGTCCTCGCAAGGCGTTCCTAAAGAGCAGCAATCATGACCGAGCAGGAATCAATAACCGAATTCGAAAGCGGGACCCTTCCACCAGATGCCTTCCATCACGCCGACCACGTCCGGATGGCCTTCGCCTACCTTTGCCAATATCCCGTCCTCCAAGCTCTAGAAAAATTCTCCGCTGCCCTGCAGCGGTTTGCCGAACGTCACGGAAAACCCAATCTTTATCATCAGACCATCACCTGGGCGTACGTGTTCCTGATCCATGAACGCATCTCGCGCGCTGCATGCCACCAGACGTGGGACGAGTTCGCGCGCGCAAACCCCGACCTGCTGACTTGGAAGAACGGCATTCTGAAAAAATACTACGCAGAAGAGACCCTCCAGTCGGATGTGGCAAGGCGGGCGTTTGTCTTCCCCGACAAGTTCGTATCTCCCTGATCGGCCGCAAGCCTCGATCCGATAAATAGTCATGTCATTCCGAACCGCCACAGGCGGAGAGGAACCTGCTGCTCGCTTGCCGCGCCCGCAGTCGAAGGACCCCTACCCCTCTCCCAGCCCCTTCCGCAACCGGGAATTCTCACCATGCCGTCGCAGAGTGGCCGCCCTCTTGAATCCGAACAAACTCCTCCTTCATCTACCATCCATGCAGGAACAATTCCTATCCTCGCCTTCATCTGGAAACACATCCGCACTCTCCATCGAAGCGACGCACTCCGACGGCACCCTGCTCGACGCCTACTCCCGCGCCGTAGTCTCCGCCGCCGAGAAAGTCAGCCCCTCAGTCGCCAAGATCGAAGTCACGCAAGCGCGCAACGGTCAGCGAGGCGAGCGCCACGGCGGCGGCTCCGGATTCGTCTTCACCCCCGACGGTCTCATCCTGACCAACAGCCATGTAGTCCACAACGCGACGCGAATTCAAGTCTCACTCCCCGACGGCCGCCATTGCCCCGCGCACCTCATCGGCGACGATCCCGCCACCGACCTCGCCGTAGTCCGCCTCGATCGCCTTGATAACGACGCTCCCCATCTCACGGCCCTCGCCTTCGGCGATTCGCAAACTCTTCGCGTCGGCCAAGTAGCCATCGCCATCGGCAATCCCTACGGTTTTCAGTACACCGTCACCGCCGGAGTCGTCAGCGCCCTCGGACGTTCCCTTCGCTCCTACTCCGGCCGCATGATCGACGACGTCATTCAAACCGACGCCTCCCTCAATCCCGGCAATTCCGGCGGCCCCCTGGTTTCCTCGAATGGCGAAGTCATCGGCGTCAACACCGCCACCATCAACGGAGCCCAGGGCCTTTGCTTCGCCATCGGCATCAACACCGCCAAGTTCGTAGCCAGCCGCCTGCTCCAGCAAGGCCGCATCCGCCGGGCGTTTATCGGAGTCGAAGCGCAAACCGTTCCCCTGCACCGCCGCATTGTGCGTTTCTACGATCTCCCCAAAGAAACCGGAGTCATCGTCCTCGCCGCCGAACCCAGCAGCCCCGCACACAAAACCGGCCTCCGCGAAGGCGACGTAATCGTTGCCTTCGGCGGCCAGCCCGTGGCTGGAGTCGATGACTTGCACCGCCTGCTCACCGACACCAAAGTCGGTGTAAGCACCCCCATCACGATCCTCCGCCGCACCGACCAACTAAACCTCGAAATCATTTCCCAAGAAAGCCGAGAGTAATGTCATCCTGAGCGAAGTAGATGCTTTACGAAGCAAAGCATCTACGCAGGCGAAGGACCCCTTTTCATCTCAGCGCGAAGTTCGGCCCGGAGGGGAGTTCTCATAACTGCCGGGGCCGCTCAGTACCCATCAGTTTGGATTTCTCAACAAGTCAGGTCACGGTTGGGTAAAATCCGTGGAACGGTGCAGCAATGACTAAACGAACGCGGATCATGTATATCGAATCGAAAGCCGAGGGATTGGTCGGTCCAGCCCGGATTGGACGTGTCTTTTACAACAAGAGGGGATGCACCCTTCGCTACGGTGAGAAAGAATTGCAAAGCCTGAAAGGGCGCGGATTCAAATCGAACTATCGCGAAATCAATACAGACGACGAGTATTGGATTTCTGGCCCGCGTCGAGACGGCGCGGACCGCTTGTATGTCTGCAACATAGCTGTGGACATCGACGACGACGTTCGGGAAGAATACTGGACCACGATTCGCAAGAAACCAGAGCTTAAGCAACGCCGCATCACCCGAGCCTGAACCCCACTTTCGGTTCATTGCAACTCCCTCCCCCCTATGTTAGTTTCTGAATCGGAAAGGGGTTCCTTTGCTCGCGAAAATCCCCGCCGGACTGGACGAAAAAGAAGCCGCAATTTACCGGCAACTCGATCCCCAACGGCTCCCACAACACATCGCCATCATCATGGACGGCAACGGTCGCTGGGCCCGCAAGCGCCACCTCCCCCGCGTCGCCGGACATCGCGCCGGGGTCACCTCCGTCCGCTATACGGTTGAGTGCGCTTCCCGCATCGGCATCCCCTCCCTCACTCTGTATGCCTTCTCCGAAGAAAACTGGAAGCGCCGTCCCAAAGCCGAAGTCGCCTTCCTGATGCAACTCCTGTCCCGCTACCTGAAACAGGAAGTCCCCACCCTCCACAAAAACAACGTCCGCCTGCAATACATCGGACGCCTCCACGAACTCCCCCCCACGGTTCAGGAAAAAATGGAATGGGCCCGCCAGGAAACGTCGCGCAACACCGGCATGATTCTCACCCTCGCCCTCAACTACAGCGCGCGTTCAGAATTAGTTGACGCTTTCCACTCAATGCTCTCCTCGGCGACGAACAATGGCGGAATCGAGCACCTGAAGATTGACGAAGAAACCATTTCCCAGCATCTCTACACCAGCCACCTGCCCGACCCCGACCTCGTAATCCGCACCAGCGGCGAAATGCGCCTCAGCAATTTCCTCTTGTGGCAACTGGCCTACGCCGAAATCTACGTCACCCCAACTCTGTGGCCCGAATTCCGCGGCACCCACCTGCTCGAAGGCATCGCTGATTATCAAAAACGCGACCGCCGTTATGGCGGATTAAACGAATCCCAATCCTCCCGCGCCGTGCGGAGCTGATCTCCATTGGAACTCCTCAAGCGAGTCCTCACCGCCGTCGTCCTAATCCCCATCGTCCTGATTCTGGTCCTGCGCGCCCCCGTCCCAGTGCTGGCATTGGTGACCGCAGCCGTTGCCCTGCTCGCAATTCATGAACTGCTCAAGCTCTCCGAAGCCTACGCAATCCGCCCCCAACGTTGGCCCACGTACATCTTCGTCGGACTT
>Ga0193751_1003015_pt1 | contig 10021 bp, 7 predicted proteins | sample L1c2metaG_FD_143050 | JGI IMG/M metagenome (GOLD analysis project Ga0193751, IMG submission 143050) | Soil microbial communities from a riparian zone of the East river system, Colorado, United States - L1c2 | ecosystem: Environmental > Terrestrial > Soil > Riparian zone | place: USA: East River...
TTCAAGAAGGCGTGGCCTTTAGCTTGAAAGACACTTTCTCGATTTTTGATGAAATGAAAGTTCCTGTGACGAAAATCCGCCTGGGCGGCGGAGGTGCACGTTCAAATCTCTGGCGCCAGATTCAGGCCGACGTGTTCGCGCACGAAGTCGAATTGGTCGAAGCGGAAGAAGGAGCCGCTTACGGCGCGGCAATTCTTGCCGCGGTTGGCGCGGGCCATTGGAATTCCGTGGACGAAGCCTGCGATGCCGTGGTTCGCGTCGCCGCGCGAGTCGTCCCGCGCTCAGACTCCTCGAAGCTCATGCAGAATAATTACTCGATTTACCGCCGTATCTACCCAGCGCTTCGCAGCATCAACACCGGCGATTCCATGTAGCAATCGGCCTAATTTTCTAAGAATGCTTCGGTTTGAACTTCAAGCAATAGATTGCTCCGATTACTGCCAGCAATCCGCCCCACCAAATCGGCGCATGCAGAGAGAAAAGCACGACGGGATTCACCGGCGGATGCCACAGCTCATACATCCCCGCGCTGAAAATCAGCACGCCATCCACGAACAGCGCAATCCCAATAAAAAACCAAATGGAAATCATGCTCACGACCTCCGCTTACCAAAAGTAGACATTCAGGACGAAAAATATAACCACCACTACCCCAGCCCAAAAATGCGGTTTTTGATAAATGGGCACATTGCCGACAGACGGCACTTCCGTTAAACCGTACACCAAACCATTCAGTTCGCTGTCGGTCTTTGGTTTCGTCGCCAGACTTACGGCCACCGTCACTATCACGCAAACCAAAAACGACCACAGCGCCTGATACATATCCTGAGCAAGCGCCTTCGCGTGCGGTGACATCGCCACGTAACGCAGAGCCGAAGGATCCACCTTCACCCACGCCCACATGCTGATCGAAGATGCTGTGCCGAGCAGAAGGCCCCAGAAACCACCCGGTCCAGTCGCCCGTTTCCAAAGCATTCCCAAAACAACCGTGCCGAAAAGCGGGGCGATGAAAAAGCTGAAGAGCGCCTGCACATAGTCCATGATGCTCGCGAACTGCATCACCAGGTACGCCGTGGCGACACTAATCAACACGCCGATCACGGTCGTCCAGCGGCCCATATTGACGTAATGATGGTCGGTGCCCTTGCTGTTAATCAGCGGACGATAGATGTCATAAGTCCAGACCGTGGTGAACGCGGTCACATTCCCCGCCATGCCGGACATAAAGCCTGCGATCAATGCCGTAATTCCCAGGCCAAGCAACCCGGGGCCACAGTAGCGCGCAAGCATTAAAGGAAGAACGTCGTTATAGCTGTGTGCTCCGGTGACTGTGGCCACCGATTCGGGCACAAGGTTCATAGGGAGTACAGCCAAGCCCAGGAGCCCCGGCAAAATGACGATGAACGGCACCATCATCTTGAAGCCCGCCCCAATTATCGGCGCCATCTCCGCACTACGGATATCTTTCGCCGCAAGGATGCGTTGCACGACCAGAAAATCCGTCGTCCAGTAACCCATCGAAATAACCGCAGCCAATCCGAACACAATACCTGTCCAGTGAATTCCCATTGGGTTGCCCGTGAAGGAGCCCAAGCCGGACCACAAGTGCACGTACTGTTCCGAGGCTCTATGAGCAATTTGTATTTTCAAATTGCTCCAGCCGCCTGCTTCGTGAAGGCCAAGTATGGGGATCAGCAATACGCCAGCCCAGATCAAAAAGAACTGCAGCACTTCATTGAAAATTGCCGATCTCAGCCCTCCGAGCGCGACGTAAACAGCGACCGTGCCCGCCGACAGCCAAATGCTGACGTTGATGTCCCATCCCAAAACAATTTGCAGGACCTTGGCCATGGCAAACATATTCACGCCGCTCATCAGCACGGTCATGAATCCAAACGAAACAGCCGAAACCGCGCGGGCCGGTTCTCCAAACCGCAATTTCAAATAACCTGGCACTGAGTGGGTCTTCGAAATGTAATAAAACGGCATCATCACGAGCGCGAGGAATAACATTGCGGGTATTGCGCCAATCCAGTACCAATGCGTCGCGAGAATCCCGTACTGGTAAGCCGAGCCAGCCCAACCCATCAGCTCCAGCGCGCCAAGATTGGCGGATAGAAAACTAAGTCCGGCCACCCAAGCGGTCATATCGCGCCCAGCCATGAAAAAATCCTCGCCGGTTTTCGCGCGGTTTCGGAGATAAAATCCGATGGCCAGGACGAGCGCGAAATAGAAAACGACGATGATCGTATCGAGCGTCGAAAGCCGGACCAGATGCTGCGCTTGAAACGCCGCGAAAAGTGTCATTGCGTTCTATTCGCCTCGGTCCACGTTCACGACTTCCCCTGCAACTTTCGCGGTGCACAAAACGACTTCGGTCTCGTTTGAAACAGGGTGCCAGATTTCAAGTTTGTCGCTGCATTGTATCGAAAGGTGCAAAAACATCTCTAACGATTAACCACGTTCAAAGTTGCGGTAATCAGGTCAACGGAATTTCCGCCAGCCATCACTTCGAATGCCCCCGGTTCTACCACGCGTTTCATGTCACGATTCAGATAGGAAAGCTCGTTCGGTCCGAGCGTGAATTCCACCGTTTTCGTCTCGCCAGGATTCAAGGAGATGCGCTGGAATCCGCGCAGTTCTTTTACTGCCCGCGTCACCGAACTCACAGTCTGGTGAATGTAAAGCTGCGCCACTTCATCACCGCGAAGCGCGCCCGTGTTCGTCACGTCCACACTGACTTTCGTTTGTCCTTCGGGACCAATCGTGTCCTGCGCAAGCCGCAGATTCGAATACTTGAACGTGGTGTAGCTCAGCCCCCAGCCAAATGGAAAGAGCGGCAGCACGGAGCCGTCCACAAATCCCCGCTTCGCTGAAGGCTTCTGGTAGTAATAATCCGGCAGTTGCCCCACGGAACGCGGCACGGTAATCGGGAGCTTGCCGCCAGGATTGTAATCTCCGAAAAGAATATCTGCCGCCGCCTGGCCCCCTTCTTGCCCTAGATACCAGCCATCCAGAATCGCGGGCACATTTTCCGAAATATAATTGATCGAATTCGGCCTGCCATGGAGCAAAAGCACAACCGTCGGCTTCCCTGTCGCGACGATCTGCTTTGCCAATTCATCCTGGTTTCCCAACAAATCCAAACTCAAACGGTCCCCCAGGTGGCTTTCCGCCCATGCTTCGCGCGAGGTTTGCTCGTTTTCGCCAAGCACCAAAATCACCACGTCGGCCTTCTTGGCAACACGCGCCGCATCCGCAATCCGCTTGGCGTTCAGCGCGGGATCGCCTAACACTACCTTGTCCGCGTTCCAGTCCGGCTGTGACTCTGTGATTTTGCAGCCTTCTGCGTAAAGCACCTCACTCGCGGAGCCCAACTTGTCTTTGATTGCTTGCAGAACGCTCAGGCCGCGCCCGGGCTTGTTGCTGTAACCGCCCAAGTGCATTTCTCCCGCGTTCGGACCGATCACCGCCACACGCTTGTACTTAGCCTTGTCCAGTGGGAGCAGATTGTTTTGATTCTTGAGCAGCACGATGGCTTCGCGCGCCGCCTTCAACGCTAACTGCTGATGCTCAGTCGAATTCGTGATCTTTTCGGCGTAGGCCGGATCAACCATGGAGTCTTCAAACAGCCCAGCCACGAATTTCGCGTGCAACACCCTCGCCGCAGCGCGGTCAATCAACGCCTGAGAAACTTTTCCTTGCTGCACTTGCTCGATCAAACTGGGATATGCTTCCGCAAACGGCAGCTCAATATCCACGCCGGACTCGAGCGCCAGCTTCGCTGCCGCATCGTTCGCCGCAACAATGTGATGCACTGTCCGCAGTTCCCTAATCCCAAAATAATCGGACACTACCATTCCATCGAATCCCCACTCATGCCGCAGAATGTCATCCAGCAAATGTTTGTTGCTGTGCGAAGGGATGCCGTCAATTTCGTTGTACGACGCCATCACGGTCTGAACGTGTCCTTCTTTTACCGCCGCTTCAAACGGCTTCAAGAAATATTCACGAACCACGCGCTCGGAATAATTTCCTGGCCCTACGTTCGTTCCTCCCTCTGGCTGCCCGTGCACTGCAAAATGTTTTGCCGTAGCCATCACGTGCGCCTTGTCAATCCACGGCCCATTGCCCTGAAATCCGTGAATCGCCGCCAGACCAATGTGCATCACAAGGTAAGGATCTTCGCCGTAGGTTTCTTCCGTTCGGCCCCACCGCGGATCGCGCGCCAAATCCAGCACAGGCGCCAGGCACTGTTGAACGCCGCGCGCCCGCACTTCGGACGCAACAGAACTAAACACATCATGAATCAACGCTTCATCCCACGTGGATGCCAGCCCAATCGCAACGGGAAATGCTGTCCCCTTCGGCGCGGCGTGCCCATGCAAACATTCCTCGTGAAACATCACCGGAATTCCCAGCCGCGTGTTTTCCTTCACCCACTTTTGAATCGCGTTCGTGAGTTCCGCCATTTCTCGCGGGCCGGCATTTCCGCCCGGATTCTCACTCGGTCGCGAAACCTGCCCGATTCCGTTCTTCAATGTGATTTTTGCGGCGTCCGGAAGGAACATTCCTTTCTGGTCCACGATGAATGGCTGCGCCTCTCTTTGAGATGTGCGATTTTCCCAGGCGCTTTCTATTTGCGTCAGTTTTTCTTCAAGCGTCATCCGCGCGAGCAAGTCCGCGACACGCTGATCAACCGAAAGCTTTGGATTCTTGTATGCCAGAACATCTTGAGCGCAAGCGTGAAAGGAAGCGGCGGCACAAACAAACAGCAAAGCAGCAATCGCAGAAAGCAACGAACGAAGTGGAATCCGGTATCTCAAGTGGCAGCCTCCCAAGTTTCAGGCGCTTGCAATCGCGCAGGCGCATGGTACTCTACGCGCCGTTAACGTTAACGGCAAAGAATTTCGTATTCTATTTATTCGCGCCGGGGAGAGCTTGATGAGATTTCAACCGAAACCGGAACACAAGTTTTCCTTTGGACTATGGACCGTCGGCAATCGCGGCCGCGATCCTTTTGGCGATTTCGTGCGCCCTCCTATTTCTCCAGTCGAGATCGCAGGCATGCTGGGCGAAGTCGGCGCCTGGGGCGTGAATTTTCACGACAATGATCTCGTTCCCATGGACGCAACGCCTTCCGAACGCGACGCCATCGTCCGCGACTTCAAACGTGCCTGCAAGGAAAACGGCCTTGTCGTCCCAATGGCTACCGTTTCTCTTTTCTTTCATCCCGTTTTTCGCGATGGCGCCTTTACGGCAAACGATCCCGAAGTCCGCGCCTACGCACTGCAAAAAACCATGCGCGCGATGGACCTCGGCGCAGAACTAGGTGCCAAAACGTTCGTCCTCTGGGGCGGCCGAGAAGGTGTCGAAACCGATGCATGCCGCCGCGCGGACGAAGCTGTAAAGCGTCTTCGCGAAGCAGTAAATTTCCTCTGCGAATACAACATTAATTGTGGCTACAAATATCGCTTCGCCTTGGAAGCTAAACCGAACGAGCCCCGTGGCGACATTTATATGGCCACCACCGGCCACTACCTTGGATTTATTCCCACTCTCGACCATCCGGAGATGGTTGGCGTCAACCCCGAAGTCGCGCACGAACAAATGGCTGGATTGAATTTCATGCACGGTGTAGCGCAAGCGTGGGAAGCCGGCAAGCTCTTCCACATCGATCTCAACGATCAGGCGCCCGGCCGCTATGACCAGGATTTGCGCTTTGGCTCCTCCAATCCTAAGTCCGCTTTTTTTCTTGTGAAGTTTCTCGAAGACGTCGACTACAGCGAGCCGCGTCACTTTGACGCGCATGCCTACCGCACCGAGGATTACGAAGGAGTGAAGGACTTTGCCCGCGGCTGCATGCGCACGTATCTGATCCTTAAGGACAAGGCGGCTCGCTGGAACGTCGACAAGGAAATTCAAAGCATCTTAAAAGAAATCAACCTCGCCCCGAGAGATCTGCCCAAAACCGGAAAATATTCAAAATCCAACGCAAACGCGCTCCTGGGCCACGTCTTCGACAAAGACGCCATGATGAGAAAACGTCTGCCGTACGAGCGCCTCGATCAGCTGACCATCGACATCTTGACCGGCACGCGCTAAGCAATCTCCTTTCAAATCACAAATCGTTGCGGCGTGCTTCGGATGAATTGGCTAGAAATATATGAATAGAGCGCCAGAGCTAACAGCCAGATTTCGCGCGATGTTTAATACGACCGCGACGATTTGTCGAGCCCCCGGCCGGGTCAACCTGATCGGCGAGCACACCGACTATAACGACGGTTTTGTTTTGCCGGCGGCCATCGAATATTCCTGTTGGACCGCAGCGGCAGCCCGGAAAGACAGGAAGGTAACAGTTTATTCCGAGAACTTGGGTAAGTCAGTGACCGCGGATCTGGACGATCTGAAACCAATTCAAGAAAATACCTGGGTGGGAATCGCGTGGGCATTAGAACAGGCGGGAAATATCCTGAGCGGCGCGGACCTGTATTTCGCAGGAGAAGTCCCACTCGGGGCTGGGTTGAGTTCTTCGGCGGCCATCGAGGTTTCGACGGGGCTAGCCCTTTCGCACATTTCGCGGCTCGATATGGAGCGAACCGCTTTAGCCTTGCTTTGCCAACGAGCCGAAAATGATTTCGTCGGCGCTCGGTGCGGCATCATGGACCAATTTATCTCCTGCCACGGGCTAGCAGATCGTGCGCTGCTGTTAGATTGCCGCTCGCTCGAATTTCGTATGCTCCCCATTCCGTCGTATGTCACCCTCGCAATTTGCAACACCTTGGTGAGGCACAAACTGGGCGCCAGCGAATATAATGCACGGCGTGCTGAGTGCGAGCAAGCAGTGCGGTTGCTCAGGCAAGTGTTACCGGGGATCCAGGCTTTGCGAGATGTCACCCGATTGCAACTCGAAGAGCATCGCAATTTGCTTTCAACCAATCTGTATAAGCGGGCCCGTCACGTGATCACGGAAAACGAACGGGTGTTGCAGGCTGCGAACGCCTTTCAAAGCGGTGCGATTAGAGAACTGAACCAGTTGATGGCCGATTCGCATAGTAGCCTTCGTGACGACTATAAAGTGAGTTGCCCGGAGCTCGACTTAATGGTTGAGATTGCCATGCGCCAGCGCGGTATTTTGGGCGCGAGGATGACTGGCGGCGGATTCGGCGGCTGCACCATCAATCTTGTTGATACTACGCACGCCGAGGAGTTTCGGCATAGAGTATCGGCCGCGTACACGAGCGCGACGGGATTGCATCCCGATATTTACCTGTGCAAAGCATCGCAGGGCGCGGAAGTTATTGGTGAGGATTCCGCGATCGCAGAAGACGGTTCCGCTGCGAAAGCGAAGCGTGGAACTTTGTGAGCGAGAAAAACGAGAGGTTTTCGGAGCTGCAAAGTATTCCCCACCGGCGATTCAATCCTCTTCTCGGCGAATGGGTGCTGGTCTCCCCTCACCGCACGCAACGTCCGTGGCTCGGCAAAGTTGAACAATTTGTTCCGCCGAGCGGCTTGCAATATGACTCTAGCTGTTATTTGTGTCCTGGTAATGAGCGCGCGAATGGAGCGCGCAACCCAAAATACACTGACACGTTCGTTTTCGATAACGATTACCCGGCGCTGGTCCCAGGTACGCCCGCTCTCAAGATAAATGAAAGCAATCTGATCGTGGCCGAAGGCGAGGCAGGAAATTGCCGGGTAGGCTGCTTTTCTCCACGTCACGATTTGACGATTCCGCGCCTGTCTCTAAGTGAGTTGCGCGCGGTGGTAGACATGTGGGTCACAGAGTTTCAGGCACTGGCAAAGCTCGAGTGGGTCCGTCATGTTCAGATTTTTGAGAACCGCGGCTCATTGATGGGCGCCAGTAATCCGCATCCGCACTGCCAGATATGGGCGAACGCGACGTTGCCGAACATACCGGCCCGAGAGCTGAACTCCTTTAATGAATACCGCAACGTTAAAAAGTCATGCCTGTTATGCGACTGCCTGCAATTGGAGTTAAGGTGCAATGAGCGAATTGTCTGTCAGAACGATTCTTTCGCCGTAGTTGTTCCATTCTGGGCAGTGTGGCCGTTCGAAACGCTAGTGCTAAGCAAGCGGCACTTTGCCACCATGAATGATTTGTCTCATGTCGAACGCGATCTGCTTGGCGACATTCTGCGCAGGGTTACGTCGCGTTACGACAATCTTTTTGAAACTTCGTTTCCTTATTCGATGGGTTTCCACCAGGGCCCCACGGACGGAAATGTTTATCTAGAATGGCATTTTCACGCCCATTACTACCCGCCGCTGCTACGCTCCGCCACAACTCAAAAATTTATGGTGGGTTACGAGATGCTTAGCGCTCCGCAGCGCGATGTCACGCCGGAAACTGCGGCGCGGCGCCTGACACAGGTCACGGAAACTCCTCGATAGAGTTCGCGATTATCGAGTGGCCTGACTTTGGCCAGTTTTTCTTCAAGCAGAGTGTTGTATAACATTTTTGGTATAAGACTGGTGTTTATACAGCAGAATCCCAAGACTTCTACGGAACAGTTATGCTGACACCATATCCTTATTCCTAGGTGGATCGTCGCGAGCCGCGTTAGCGTTTAACCGCAAAAACTGTCTCAAAATTGGGGTTCACTCCACCCCCTCACGCTTTCGGGCAACGCCGCTGTGCGCGCCACATGACTTGTCATCGTCAGAACGTCTAGGCAGCACTCGAATCTGCAGCCCTTCGGTTATAGGATCACAAGATTTCTTCTCTAGGCCGGTGCACGCGAAATTCGGCGGGTCCAATCCATCAAATTCTTCAGTAGCTCTTGGATCAGTTGTTTAGTCGGCTCATGGATCAGATTTCCGTTTTCATCGAATCGATGTGCAGCATCCGCGATCATGACCTCAGGCTGATTGAGGGAAAACAAGTTGAGAGTTACAAAGATGTGCCGCAGATGGTATCGGGCCCGAGCGGTTCCGATTGCGCCGAGAGACGCGCCCATGATCGCCGCTGATTTTCCAGACCAGGCGTTGTCGCCCTGGGGCCGAGAGGCCCAATCGATCGCGTTCTTCAAGATTGCCGGAATGGAGTAATTGTACTCGGGAGTTACGATCAGAACGGCGTCGGCGCGGTGAATGCGCTTCTTCAGTTCCACCACTGATGAAAGTGGGGACTTCTCGTCAGCCTGATTAACATCGGAATTCCATCAAGCTGAAAGATGTCGATCTCACCATTCTCCGGGACGAATAATTTGGCCGCGCGGAGCGCAGCCTGATTGTAAGAGCCGCGACGGAGACTTCCAGCGATGCCAAGAATACGGACGCGGCTGCTCATTTGTTGTCTCTCCCGTTTACCTTCGGACTCTTTCCGAAGACATTGCTTCTCGGCCTGCGACGACGGCTTACGTGAATACTTGTAATGACGACTGGGTGGCCTGACCAAACAAGGCAATCCGCTACTGCGATTTCTCTGGAGTGAAGCAGCAATCCGTGCGCCGACGGAGAGATGCGTTCGATTCGAGCAATGGGTGTACGAAACTGCCATCGGCAATGTGAATTTTTCCTTCGGTCTCGATCACGAAAATCTAGATAGCCCGACCTACCCAGAACAGAACAGGACTCAGAAGGAGTATGGCCAGCGGAATCGCCATGAATGCCAGCAGTGCTCTAGGCCAAGTCATTCCTGGAGGACCCGCCATTGCAGGTACCCCATTCGGCGCACCAGACTGCAGAATCCTTCGATTGTGTTTGTGTGAATCTCAGCGCATGTTATGGCGCATCAATTGTTACGCGTCCCGGGCGTGTAGTGGGCTTGCAGGTACTGAATGATTTTTTTCGCGCTCTCGTCCGGAATGGTCGCTCCAAACGTCTTAGTCATCTTGTTGACCTCGGCTTCCCAGGTTGCCGCTGGCAGGGGCGGCTGCATCGTGATGTATCGGGGGCTGTGGCAGGTGTTGCAATAGATCTGGACATCCTGGCGGCCTTCTGCAGGCGCGAGTTCCAGCGCAGGCACCGGGTATGCAGACACCTGATAGACTGCATC
>Ga0193751_1003016_pt1 | contig 10021 bp, 10 predicted proteins | sample L1c2metaG_FD_143050 | JGI IMG/M metagenome (GOLD analysis project Ga0193751, IMG submission 143050) | Soil microbial communities from a riparian zone of the East river system, Colorado, United States - L1c2 | ecosystem: Environmental > Terrestrial > Soil > Riparian zone | place: USA: East River...
AACCCCTTCGCGGCTCCAGTTCTGCTCGGTGGGTTGGACGTTGCCGGCCCCATCGGTGGCGCGCACGCTGAGCTCGTAGTCTCCGGGCCGGGTCGCGTCCCACTCGTAGGTCCACGGGCGCCACGCGAATGCCGAGACCGGATCGCCAAGCTGGGCGCCGGTCCACGACCGGCCGCCATCGGCGCTGACCTCGACCTTGGTGATCGGGGCGCATCCAGACCAAGCCCGGCCGGTGAGGATCTGGGGTGACGGGGCAAGGAAGCGGACGCGAGACATGAACTCCGGAACGCCGGGAGGCACCATCAGCGCTCGAGGCAGTATGCGCGTGACCGGAACGCCCGAATCGTCGTCTCCAAGTCGGTAGTGGTAGGCGGTCGCTTGCTGATAACCGCCAAAGCCGGCGGCAACGAGGGTGATTCCGCGCAGCCACTTTACGTGAGCCATTCCGTACCAGCCCGGCACGATCAGCCGCAATGGAAAACCATGTTGCGGAGGCAAGGGCTGTCCGTTGATCGCGTAGGCGAGGAGCACCTCGTCGCGATTAGCCTCGGCAAGCGGCAGGCTGCGTTCGTACTGCTGCTCGATGTCGCCTTGAATGCCACGATCCATGCCCGTGAACACAACCTCACTTCCAGGATCCAGCGGCTCGGCTTCGTCGAGCACGGATCTCAACGGGATGCCGGTCCACTCCGCCGTGCCCACAGCCTCATTCAGCCACGGTTGGCTCATCGGCCGCGGCGAGAGCCGCGCGCGCCCGTTGCCTGCGCACTCGAGCGTCACGGCAAGCGTTTTCGAGGGCCTGGACTTGATCTCTTCCAGGTCGAGTCGCAGTGGACGTTTGACCCGCCCGCCGATGGCAAGCGCCCACTCGGCGGGATCGACGGCAGGGATGTCGAAATGTGTCAGCAGGTAGTGGAGGCCGATCGGGGTGATGTCGTATCGGAGAGCCTCGATCGGCATCGAATGGTTCCGAACCGCAAGCTGGAGCTCGCTGGGAGTGATGTCGGGGCCGTCGATCAGGGTGGCGGCGGCCGGGGAGTCCGGGACCTTCCTTTTCATCGGCCCGCAGTCTAAACCCACCTTTAGGATTCCAGCGAGATGATGGGCATCACAACGCGCCGCCTCCGAGCCCAGGGGCTCACCGGCAAACCATTCGCGTCGCCTGTCGATGCCGTGCGCCGGCTGGGCGCCGTCCAATCGCAGGACTATGGCGGAGCCAAGTGGGCGCTTGCGCAGCGCAGCCGTGCGACGACGGATTCGGCGCTCGATCGCCTTTTCGATCAGGGGGAGATTCTCCGCACGCATGTGATGCGGCCCACGTGGCACTTGGTGGTCCCTGAAGACATCGGCTGGCTCCTCGACCTGACCGCATCGAGAGTTCGGGCGGGGCTGGCATCGCGCTACCGCGAGCTGGAGATCGACGACAAGGTCGCAGGTCGGGCCTGCGCGGCTTTCGCCGCGGCACTGGCCGGAGGCAAGCACCTGACGAGGGCTGAGCTCGGCAAGACGCTGCGAGCCGCGGGCATATCGCCCGAGGGCCAGCGCCTCCCCCACCTCCTCCTCCGGGCCGAGTTGGACAAGATCATCGTCAGCGGCCCGCGTCGCGGAAAACAATTCACCTTCGCGCTGTTCGATGAGCGGGTGCCCAACTCACGCGAGATGGATCGCAACGAATCGCTTACAGAGCTCGCACGCCGGTACTTCCGCAGCCACGGTCCGGCGCAGATACCAGACTTTACATGGTGGTCCGGACTGACGGCAGCCGAAGCCCGAAAGGGCATCGAGCTTGCGGGCGGAGCCCTTGAACACGCGTCCATCGAGGGCAAGGACTACTGGTACGACGCGACCGCGAGCCAGGTACAGGGCGCCGGCGTCATAGCCCACCTCCTGCCCAACTTCGACGAGTACACGGTCGGCTATCGCGACCGGTCGGCATTGATTCCTGCAGGCGGGAGATTCGATCCCTCGCTCTTCTCGTTCGGCAGCATCCTTTCCAACGTCGTCACGATCGACGGTGTCGTACGCGGCGCCTGGCGTCGATCGTCCGCGCGTAGCGGTTTGCTCATCGAAATGCGTATATCCGAGAGACTCGCCGCCCGTGAGGTGGCCGCGGTCGAGGAAGGGGTTCGCCGTATGGCTCGCTTTCTTGGGCGCCCTGTGAACGTCGCCCTAACCCAGGGCTGATTTCAGCCACTCGGTGATCGCCGGCACAAGGTCGGGTGCCAGACCTGGCGACCGCGCGTCATCGGCGTTGAGGCCCGTCGAGTTGACGAGCAGTCCGTGTCCAGTAGGAAGCATCCGGATGGTGAAGTTCGACTTGTTAAGGCCGGTCAGGATCTCGGCGCAGACGTGGGTGGGCACTGTGCGATCGTTGCTGCCGAGCAGCCAGAGCGTCGGTACACGAAGCGCAACAAGCGCCGGCGCAGGGTCGTAGCCCGAGTGATCGGCGCGGACGGCAGCTTCCATTTCGGCTTGCGACGCGGTGGGAAGGTGATCGCCACCTCCGCTGTAGTCACTCCAGATGTTGGTCTGTCCGACCGTGGTCGCAGGCGCCGAAACGAGGATCGCGAAGGACGCGCCTGCGTGCCTCTTCATCGCGAGCGGCACGGTCCAGCCGCCCTGGCTGCCGCCGTGGAAGCCGACCCGGTTCGGGTCGATGCCAGGCCACTTGCTCAAGAAGTCGAGCGCTGAGGCGGCATCGTCGGCGTAAATCTGCAGCGACTCGTCCGTGGGGAACTCGCCCGGGTAGCGCCCGGTGGAGGCGCCGATTCCTCGCTTGTCGTAGGTCAGCACATCCAGGCCCAGGCCGGCGTAGATCCCAACCCAGATGTCATAGAAATACCGTTCGCCAGGCTCCGAGCCGTGGACGATGACGATGCCCGGGTGGGGTCCGGCGCCTAGAGGCTCGGTGATGCTGCCGGCCAACATCGCGCCGTCCGCGGGAATGGTCACATCTGACTGCTTGTAGGCGAGTCGATGCGCGATGACCGTGGCGTGAGACGAGGCCAACGTCAGCATCGTCCCGTCGAATCGGAGGTTGGCAAATGTTGGAAGCGGCAACTCGAATCCAGGCCCGACGCTGAAACGGTTCGGCGCCGCACCGTCATAGATCGTGCGGTAGGTCGCGTTCCGAATGTCGAAGAACCAGCCGTGCCTCGCGATCACAAACGAACGCCCATCGCCGGTGGAGTAGGTTCCGAAGAAGGGCGCCAACTCGCGGGGGTTGGCCGCACGCTGGGTAGGAGTGGCCACCTGGGGTGTGGTTGACTGGGTGCACGCCACCGCCACGAGCAACGCGATCCAGGCCGCGGCGACCGCCCGCATCGCTGCGTAGATTACCACGGATCCGTGGTATTTAGCACGGGTCCGTGCTAACCGCTAGAGTGACTGTTCGCATGTCGCGTCGCGCAGACGTCTCTCTTCTGTTCGACCTCTTTGTCGTCAGCCAGCGAATGCGGAGGGTGCTGGCCGACGGCATGGCCGGCTCGGGCGTGCGACCTGATGAATACGCCGTATACAGCCTGCTCTTCATGTATGGGCCTATGACGGCGACCGAGATGGCGGAGCAGCTCGGCCTGCCTCTCTCGACAGTCCTGGATTACGTGAATGCCATTGACGAGGCGGGCCACCTGAGCCGGGTTCGTCACCCGGATGATGGGCGAGCAGTGCAGCTCGCGCTCAATTCAAGAGGCGTCGCCGCCCACAACCGCGCCAACAAGCATTGGGAGGTGGTCCGCAAAGAGATCGAAGGATCGCTTCGGATGCCGAAGGGTCAGATACGGGCCGCGCTCGCCGCGCTGGATGACGCCGCGGCTGCCGCTGCGCTCAGTGTAGGAAGAGCCGGAGCTCGTAAGTGATCACGCCGGCTTGCCGACCGATTTCGCCCATAGGAGCTCACTGTCGTTGGGCAGGTCAGCGGATGTCGGTGGCGCGATCTCGTCGATGATCGCGAGCAGATTGGCCAATGGGGGCGATGGGTTGTCGCGGGCGTACGCAATTCCATATTCGACGAACGGCGACGGTATCAGCCGCCTGTAATCAAGGCCTTCGGCCCGTGCGATGACGGCCCGGTGCATGGTCATGAACGAGATGGCGTTTCCGGACTGCCCTAGGGCCCCGGCGATCTGGTCCGGTGGTTCCTCTCGAATGATGTTCAGGGGCTCGCCGGTGTATTTCGTCAGCCAATCGACGCCGGCTGCGTTCAGTTTCGGGTTGATTCCCGGGATGACCGCGACGATCGGCTCGCCGCGAAGGCTTTCGATCGGCACGCGCTCTAGTTGCGCGAACCGATGGGTCGCGGGGATGACCACCACGATTTCCTGATGGTCCACCGGACGCAGCACCAGTCCGCTACGCGGTGCAACGGCCGCGCCGATGAAAGCGAAATCGATCTCGCCTGACTCCAGGCGGTCCATGTTCGACTGCGAGTATCCGGTGGTCATCTCGAGCTTGATGGTCGGGTAGCGCCGGCGATACTCGGCAATGAGGTCGGCCGGAAGACCCATGTCCCACAAGGTCAGGTACGAAATGCGCAGGCGCCCCGCGATGCCCGCGAGGTGGTCGCGCAGCGCCGCGAGCGCGCGATCCTCGATCACCACCAGTGTCCTTGCGTGCTCGATCAGGGCCTCGCCGGCGGGCGTCAAACGGACCTCGCGTGCGTTGCGAGTGAAGAGCTGGACGCCAAGCTCGCGCTCGAGGACCTGGATCCTCTGCGTGATGGCCGGTTGGGTGAGCTTCAGGCTTGCTGCCGCCCGGCCGTAGTGGCCGGTGTCTACTATCGCAACAAAAGCGCGTAGGTGGCGCAGCTCCACTGGGGCACCATAGTAGTGGGTTGCGATCGAGATTCGATTGAGCAGTCGACGTACTCTGCGTAATCACGAATTCGAATCACCAATCACTTTTCTCGGAGATAGCCCCACACCGTCGTTCCGTATCGATAGTCTGCGCAGGCCGGTGGCACAACTGCGCGCGCGCGTCCTGATGGTCGACGACGAGCCGGCGAACCTCCTCCTGCTCGAAGAATTCCTTTCCGACACCGCGACCGAGGTTTACAGCACAACGAACCCTCGCGAGGTCGAGCAAGCGTTCAAAGACTTCCAGCCGGATATCGTCCTGCTCGACCTTCACATGCCGGAGATAGACGGCCGCGAGATTCTCAGGCGGCTCAGAGGGCCTCGTGACAGCCTTGGATTTCTGCCGGTCGTCGTGCTCACCGGCGATACAAGCCGCGCCGCTCGCAACAGCGCCTTCTTACTCGGCGCCAACGATTTCCTGACCAAGCCCCTTGACAAGACCGAGGTGGTCCTGCGCGTCCGCAACCTGCTGCGGACGCGCGAGCTGTATGTCGAGCTGGAGGCGGCGAACGCGGCCCTGGAGCAGGACCACCGCTAGAGTCTTCCACCCGGCATCATCTAGGGATGACGACCCCGCAGGGAGGGATCTTCGCCCTCGGAACCGCCTCTCACGCTTATCTGGAGTTCGATGCCGTGGCGGCGTCGGCTGCGCCGAACCTCGTGACAGCGGTCGCTTCGTTGCGCGAGCCCCGCACCACGATGGGCGGAGTCAACCTCGTCGCCGGATTTCGGCCCGAGCTGTGGCGTCAGGTCATGCCTGACGACGCTCCCACCAATGTCGAGGGCTTCAACGGCGATTTGAGGGGCGCGGATGGATTCGTCATGCCGGCGACGCAGCACGACGCGGTGATGTGGATCTCAGGCAGCGCGTATGACGTCGTCTTCGACATGGCCCGCGAGGTGATCGCGGCCCTTGTTGCGCTGACGACTGTAGCCGAGGAAACGTCGAGCTGGCCTTACCGCCACGACCGAGACCTCACAGGTTTCATCGACGGCACCGAGAATCCGACGCTGATCGAAGCCCCGAGCATCTCGTTGGTTCCAGACGGAACTCCGGGAGCTGGTGGCTCGATCCTCCTCCTTCAGAAGTGGATCCACGACGCGACCGAATGGGAGTCGCTTCCGGTGGATCGACAAGAGAAGGTGATCGGACGCCGGAAAGACGACAGCGCCGAGCTCCCCGACAAGCCCTCGGACTCGCACGTCGCGCGCACCGACCAGGATGTCTTCGGGAAGGTGTTCCGGCGCAACATGCCGTTCGGGACCGTGACGGCGCACGGCACGATGTTCGTCGGCTTCAGCTCCGAACAGCAAAGACTGGCCAAGATGCTGGCGAGCATGGCGGGTGTGACCGACCGCGTCAGGGACACACTCACGATCTACACCCGAGCTGTCAGCGGCGCGTACTACTTCATCCCATCGACCGACGCGCTGCGCAGGCTCAGCGGGTCGTAGCGCGAAGGATCAGCTGCTACTCGCAGCCACAGGCTTCAGCCCCGTCGCGGAGAGAATCTGCTCCTCACCAAGAGAGTCCTCTTTCAGCAGTGCCTGCGCTAGGGCTTCCAGCTGGGGGCGGTGATCGGTAAGGAGCTGTATCGCTTCCGCAAAGCATTCGTCTGCGATGCGCTTGACCTCGGTGTCGACGTCACGCGCGGTCGCTTCGCTGTAAGGGCGTGCCAGCCCGAGGCCGTCGCCGCCACCGTCCTCGCGAAATGCCAGCGGTCCGATCTTCGGGCTCATCCCCCAATGCACCACCATCTCGTGAGCAATCTGTGTGACCTGCTGCAGGTCGTTGGCCGCGCCCGTCGACACCGTGCTGTAGATCACCTGCTCGGCAGCCCTACCGCCCAGCGCGCCCACGATGCGACCTCGTACGTAGTCCTCGCCAAAGTTGAATCGGTCATCAACGGGCCGCGAAATGGTGACCCCGAGAGCTCCTCCGTGCGGAATGATCGTCACCTTGCGCACCGGGTCGGAGCCGGGGACCAGCAGGCCGATAAGGGCATGGCCTGACTCGTGGTAGGCGATGCGTTCGCGGTCAGCCGGCGTCAGCATCAAATGGCGTTCGGTCCCGAGCAAGATCCGATCGATCGCCTGGTAGAAATCCTCAGACGAAACCGTCGTCTCCCCCTTGCGAGCCGCGCCCAACGCGGCTTCGTTGGCCAGGTTGGCCAGGTCCGCGCCGACCAGTCCCGGGGTGGCGCCCGCGATGGCGTCGAGGTCGACGTCCGGGGCCAACGGCTCCTTCTTGGTGTGGATCTTCAAGATTTCCGCTCGGCCGCGGCGATCGGGGGGCTGAAGAGTCACGCGCCGGTCGAACCGGCCCGGCCGCAGAAGGGCCGCGTCGAGAACGTCGGCCCGGTTCGTGGCGGCGAGCACGATCACGCCGTTCCCAGGCTCGAACCCGTCCATCTCCGTGAGGATCTGATTGAGGGTTTGCTCCTGCTCGTCGTTGCCGCCGATACGAAACCCAGAGCTGCGGCTGCGGCCGATGGCATCGAGCTCGTCTATGAAGATGATGGCGGGCGCTGACTGGCGCGCCTTGGTGAACAGGTCGCGCACGCGCGACGCCCCCACGCCGACGATCGCCTCGACAAACTCTGATGCGGACTGGCTGAAGAAGGGAACCTTCGCTTCGCCGGCCACAGCGCGAGCGAGCAACGTCTTGCCCGTTCCCGGTGGCCCGATCAGGAGGACCCCTTTGGGCACAGTGCCACCGAGCCGCGTGTACTTCTGCGGCTCGCGCAGGAAATCGACGAGCTCCTCGAGCTCCTGCTTGACCTCATCGATCCCGGCGACGTCCGCGAACGTCGTTCCAGGCCGCTCCGGGTCGTACAGCCTGGCCCGGCTCTGCCCAAAGGCGCCGAGCAAGCCGCCCGGCCCACCGGCGCTCGCGGCGCGGCGAATAACGTACAGCACCGCCACCACGATCAGCAGCGTCGGCCCGAAGCTCAGGAGCAGCGTCAACCAGAGTGGCGGCGGCGGGTTCTCCGGCTTGGCGTTGATCGTCACTCCATGCTGCTCGAGGAGGGGCTCGAGGCTGTCGTCCGCGAACGACGGGCGCTGGGTTGTGAAGTGAGTGGCGCTGACCGAGCTGCTGGGCGACTCCTTGACCGAAGTCTTGGTCACGCCTGTGATCGAGTCTCCGGTGGTGGTGACGCTGACTACATTCCCAGCCGCGACCTGCTGCTTGAAGACGTCATACGGCAGGGTCACCGTGGCGGGCTGAGCCGGCGCCAACAGCACGTTGGTGATGAAGATGTTCGCGACCAGCAGGATGCCAAGGGTGATCCAGAAGCGGGTCGAGCGAAACGGGCTCTGGGGAACGGGCCTTACAGGCTTCTGGGCCGGCGAGCTTGCGGGAGGTGGCGGGCTGGACACCGATGCTGATGGTACTGCGCCTAGACGATCACCCCGACCTGGCGCTCGCGGGCTCCCGCTCCCCGACCCCGACGAGCAGCAACCAGGCGCCGGTGACCATGAAAACGAACGACGACATCATCCCGAGGCCGACCAGATAAAGCCCCCACGCGCCGCCGAAAAAGAGCACGACCGCGCCCGCTTGCTCCACGACCAGGCACGCAAAGCTGCCCAGGGTGCGCAGCAGCACGCCTCGGTCGGCGCTGGCCGCCGCCGACCGGATGCTCGAATACAGGATGAATTCGACGACCACGAGCACGCCTATGAGCTCGATGGCGATCGCCTGGTTGTTCTGGCCGCCCATGAGCACTAGCGCACATCGGATGAAGACCGCCGTCAAGCCGGTGAGGATGGTGCGGGCTCGATGGCGGTGGACTGGATCCTTGGTGATGTCGTCGAGGTGCAGGGTCATCGCCACGAAGACCAGACCCGTCAGCGCGGCGGCGCCCGCCCCGACCGTCATGAAGTAGTCGTGCCAGTAGCTGAGCGTCGGCCCCACGGCGGGAACCGTACTCCCTGGAGTGGGGCGGCGGACGATCGGCGTCCGCCGCCCATTCTTCTAAGGAATCAGTCTCCCTCCGTCCTCACGGCTCCTCGGATTTCCCCAGCCCCGAAGTTGACCGTGTGGACATTCACGTACGCGTCGCCGGCGGCGATGATGCTCAGCGCTCCGGCGAAGTCGCCCGCGCCAAGGTTCTGGCTTGCCGACAAGCCTTGAATGTCAGCGGCTGTGACCCCGCTGCGCGATACCGTGCCACCGTTGGGAGGACACGCCGGCGTCCCTGCAGGGCCGGCATTGGCCGTCCCAGGCGTCCCGCACAGCCACAGGAAGATGCCGCCGTTGACCGCAGGCTGGCCGAAATGGATGTGGGCCATGAAGGCCGGGCTGGACAGCTTCGAATACGTGAGCGTGTAGGAAAGGGTCGACCCGGTCACCGTGGCCTCGAAATGGCCCGTGCTCGGGCTCAGCTTCGGCGGGCTCTCCTGAAAACCGGTCAGTTTGGCGCGCATCGACAGCGTCGCCTCGTCGGCGCTCGTGGCCGCGACCGTCAATCCCAGGACGGCGACCACGGCGGCAGCTCGCAAGATCCATCTCAGTGTCATCTGAGTACCCCCACGTTTTTGGTTCTGCTGGCGCTAGCTCTACCGTCTCGCCCAGCCGGCTCCCTGTCAAGAAACGAATTGCGCGGCGTGCTATACGTGACACCATGAATCGATTCTTCGACGAGCTGGGTGAGAGTTGGGTGGCCGCGGCGGAGCGGCGATCGGCCAAAATCGACGCGCCGACACTGGACGCCAAAGTCGCGCTGGAGCTCCTGGATCTCGCTCGTGTCGCAGCCAGAACGCAGGAGCGGCGCTTCGCGCCGCTGTCCTGCTACATGGCGGGAATCGCGACCGAGCGCCTTCGCGCGGCCAAAGGTGGCATCGACGATGCTACGGCGGCGGCCTTCATCCTCGAGGTCAGGCAGGAGCTGGAGAAGGAGTACCCCGCCCCCGTCTAGCTGACCCTGATGACGGGCAGCTGGCGAAAGCTCTGCACCGAAACCCGCGCGGCCACCGCGGAGGCGACGTCGCGGAAGGCTTTCGCGCCCGAGGTGTCCGGACGGGACACGACCACCGGAGCGCCGGCGTCAGCCTCCTCGCGAATCACCTTCTCCAGCGGTATGCCGCCGAGGTAAGGGACGCCGAGGCGCCGAGCGGCGCGCTCCGCACCTCCGTGGTCGAAGATGAAGTGCTCCTCGTTGCAT
>Ga0193751_1003017_pt1 | contig 10019 bp, 9 predicted proteins | sample L1c2metaG_FD_143050 | JGI IMG/M metagenome (GOLD analysis project Ga0193751, IMG submission 143050) | Soil microbial communities from a riparian zone of the East river system, Colorado, United States - L1c2 | ecosystem: Environmental > Terrestrial > Soil > Riparian zone | place: USA: East River...
CGTCGAGGCGATCGCGTTGTTGCGCGACCGAGGCGTGTCGTGCCAGCTTCGGATCATCGGAGCCGGACCGGAGGAGCCGCGGCTGCATGCTCTTGCGGCGAAGTACGCGCTGGGCGATTCGGTGACGTGGTCGCCGTTCATCTCGCAGCACGAGCTGCCGGCCGAATTCGGAGAGGCGGCGATCACCGCGCTCGTGTCGCGCGGAAAGGCAGAGGGACTTGGGCTCGTGCTCGCCGAAGCGCTGCTCGCGGGCAGCGCGGTTGTCGGTACCGCCGCAGGGGGCATTCCGGAGGTCGTGGTCGACGAGCAGACGGGCCTCATCGCCAGGGACGGCGACGCCGCGGATCTCGCTCGCCAGATCGAGCGGCTCCTGGCGGACCCGGAGCTGCGCGACCGAACCATCGAGGCGGGACGCATTCGCATCCGGGCGCAGCACGCGCCGGTTGCCGCGGCGGACAGGTTCATCACTATCTACAAGGAGGTAGCGAAGGGTGGGTACGGAAAGTAGTTATTGCGAATGAGCCTCTCGTTCAAACTGCTCGGGCCCAACGAGGCGCCACTCCTCGAGCACCTCGCCCTCAACGATCCTGCCTTCGATCTCGATGGACGCGGCAAGCCGCTGGAGCCGCTGTCCCCAGCGGCGGCGCAACGATTCCTGGCGGATCCCGCGGTGCTGTTCTGGGTGGCGAGGGACGGCGAAGAGATCGCCGGATTTCTGTACTGCCTGCTCGTGCCCCTGCGGTCGAGCGACGAGCAGGAGCTCCTGCTCTACGAGATCGGCGTGCGCACGGAGTGGCGCCGGAAGCGCGTGGGGCGGCTGCTGCTCGACCACATGGAAGGATGGATGCGAACGAACGGGGTATGCGAGGTGTGGGTGTGCGCGGACAATCCAGCCGCGATCGCGTTCTATCGGGCGTGCGAGTTCGAAGCGCCGCAGGCGCAGCCGACGTACATGACGTACAGGGTGCGCTGAGCGGCCGGCGCGTTGCAGGGTGCGCGGGCGCGACGGACGCGCCGCCGAGATGACTCGACTTGACATTCCTCGGAGGGCGCGTAGCGTCACCTGCTTCATACGGCGCTCACCGGCTCCGGTCGGAGCCACGCGCGCTCCACCCACAATTCAAGCACGGAACACATGCGACTCCTTCCCTGGGCCGTAGTCATTCTCGCAGCCGCGTCGGCGGTCGGATGCGAGAGCTCCACTCGCGTCACGCCGGAACAGCAGGATGCCGCGCTGGCTCCTTCACGGAGTGCGGCGGCCAATGCCGCGCCTACAGGCAAACCGGAAATCGACCCCTCATACGCGAATGGCAAAACCGTGTACATGATCGGGCCGCACACGATCGTGAATGCCCGGGAGACGATGCCGAACGCGTACGCGCACGCGGAGGAGCTCTACATCGTTGCGTATCCGCAAGCGACGCTTCCGCAGCCGGGAGCGGGGCCGATCACGCTGCCATCCGGATACCAGCCACAATGCGATCCGTGCTTCCATCCGGGACTGCCCTTTCCGTTCGTCTATCACGACCACGTGCTCACCGGTGCCCCGGGGATGGGAAAGAACGGCACCGCGGGCGTGTTCAAGGCGCCATGGAAGATCATCGTCCTCGTCTACAATCCAGCGTACGTGGCATCGCCGACCTTCAGGCCGATCACGAGCGCAACAGACCTCGACGCGGCCGAGGCGGCGGGGAATGTGTTCCTGCCGATTAACGCCGGCGGTGACAACGTTTACGAGGTGGACACGGGCAACCTGCTCATCTGTCCACTGGTCTCGAGTCACGCGTGACTGTGGCGAGAGGCGGCGGAGGAATCGCCGCCGCCTCTCGCTTTTCGCGTCATCTCGATTGAGCACTGTGCGAGCGCCACGGCGCAGGGGATATTACGACATCGCGCGTGTTGTTACGCCCCGTAGCTCAGGTGGATGGAGCAGGCACTGAGCACAAACTCTCAATTACGAAATCCGCCGCGGCGTAAGCCGCATTATGAGCGACATCACCGGAATTTCAACTAAGACTGGGACACACCCCGGTGCGCTCGAGCCTATTTGTGCGAGAGCTGATAACACGCTACGTCGTATTGCGACACAGCATGTGAGTTTCCGTTCGCCAGAGATTGCGTACCTGGACTTCCCGCGTAAACGGTCTCGGCATGCGCAAAGCCACCGGAATTGAATCCGTTCGGCGCTGTTGTCTCCTGCTGACAGCTTGCTCCTGGCTGACCAGTGGTGGAGGGGTTTCCGACAGCGCGTGTCGTTCCGGTTTGCGTTACCGAAAGATTCGGCTGCACGGAGGACTGCGTCGAAGGCGCCGTGGGGCTTTCCGCGCAGGCGGCGAGCACGGCGAAGGTGGCGAGAAACGGCAGTAATTTCATAGAGAACTCCAGCCGGAAGTAGGGACCGGTGAGCCTCTGCACAGACTGCAGCGGAGGTCACAGATTTCCACAGATCTGGTGCATTTGATAGGCCATTACGGTCGCCATGCGAGGAAGGGAGACGATTCAAATTGCCGCCATACACACGAAGTTTTTTTGATACGGCCGTCCCAAACCGGCGACACCGCGCGGCGACTCCCTTCATCAGGAGCGCAACAATCGCTTGGACCGGACCAGAAAGGATTCGCGACCGGCGTGCGGGCGACAACAATTTTCTTTACGTTTTCTAGTACGGCCGAGCGCCCAGTATTTATTGGAGAAGTACTCGCACCGCATTCGCACACTTTTCGCCGCGGCCAAGCACGTAACTCTTTACACCCCCGTAGGTCAGGTGGATAGAGCAGCGGTTTCCTAAACCGTTGGCCGAGAGACCACGTGCTTTCTGTTCCGGCACAATAATGCGGGCAGAGCCGACAGTACCAGAAAAAGCCCGCACACGAACTGTTGTCGCGTGTGGGCCCGGAGACTCAGCGCGAAGCTTGGATTACTTGGACGCCATCACTGCTGTCCGATCAAGTTCTTGACGCGGAAAAGGTTGTCGAAATGAACGATCACCCCGTCGGTGGTCGCGGGCAGCGCCAAATAATGTGTCCCAACAGCTACCAAGTACAATCCGCCCCCCCCTTGGCGCTCCAATATTGATGCTGTCGACGGCCTGCGAGGCGCGCTGGCACTTTGATTCGTCCGTAACTCCAAGTACTTGACTGATTGGGACGGACGGAATGCCCAGCGTGCTGCGCGAATCGACATAGACTTTCCACGTCGAAGCGCCATAAGACTGCGCTTTGGCCAGAAATATTGCCCCCGTGGTATCGGTAAGCGGATTACAGAACAGGAACAGCGTGCGGGCGGCGACGGGAGGTTCGAGTGTAGCTCGCCCCGCCATCGCCACTAGCGTAGAAACAAGAACGGCTGCGCCGATCTGCTGAAAGGTCATGGGTTCTCCCGAAATGAAGGAGCCGTCTGGCTCCCGTTGCCCATGGAACACCTCTGCAATCTGCGACTTTGGTGCGGGCGATGACAAATTGCTTTACGTTTTCTACAAGCGCCCAGCACCGCAGAATTATCAGCGAAGTGTTCGTACCCAAGTCGCACACGTTCGGTCACGGCCGAACACGTATCTCCCCACGCCCCCGTAGCTCAGGTGGATAGAGCAGCGGTTTCCTAAACCGTTGGCCGGGTGTTCGAGTCACCCCGGGGGCATTGCGACAGTCTCTTGGCTCGCGGCCGCGTCGCATCCCACGACGCAGTCCGATTCCCGGCTTCCACGCGACACCTCGCTCGCTGCGGGAGCTACGCACCCACCCCATGCTCCCGCCCAGCCGGCGCCCGCCGAGACCCGCGACCCGCCCGCGCGACGAGCGCCCGCGCGAGCATCGCTGCGTAGCCCCTGATCGTCCCGATGGTCGCGCTCACCTCGTTCGCTGAGGTCATGTACGGATCCGGAATCTCGTGCGCGCGATACGAGCCCGACGCGTTCATGCCGCCGAACAGCCTCAGCTTGCGCCGCGACTCCGGGAACGTCGCGAGGATGTTCACGTAGTTCAAATCATCCATCGCGAAGATGACGTCGTAGTCCGCCACGAGCTTCCTGGTGATCCGCGTGGCGGCGTGCTCGCGCAGCGAGAGCCCGAGCTCTCGTGCGGCTTCCACCGCGCGCGCATCGGCGGGTCGTCCGTCATGCGCGTGGGTGCCCGCGGACGCGATCCTCACGTTCGCGACGCCGGCGGCGCGCAGCTCGTCGCGCAGAAATCCGGCCGCGGCCGCACTGCGCATGATGTTGCCATGGCACACGAACAGAACCGAGTCGGCGTGACGCGGCAGCGATACGCGGCGCTCAACGCCTACCATCCGCAGCAGACGGCGCCGCACGTACGTCGGGCGCCGCTGCGCGATGAGATTGCGCGAGTCCTTCGCGATCGAGAGGAGTGAGTCCGGTACGATCGCGCGAAGCACGAATTTCGTGGCGTCCTTAGTCGACTGGATGAGCACGTGTGCGACTTCCTGCTGCGCTGGTAGCGGATCGGTCCACGACCACAGCGCGGATTTCGTGCCGGAAGAGAAATCGGTGCCGAGCTGCCGAAGCGCTGTGCCGACCGGGGTACGATTCTTAGGTGGATACGCGAACACGGTGCCGGCGCGCGCCAGCGAACCGGCCGTCCACCGTACGCGGAGCCCGTGCCGATAGGACGCTGGAGGAGCAGGGGCGATCCCCTGCGACAGCTGCCACGCGTACAGTGGGAAGTCCATGCCGGCGGCGATGTCAAGCGGCAACGAGCCCCAAAAGTGCCCGCACACATCCATCAAGCTGGTCTCGCCGGTCGCACTGTCGGAGCGAAACTTCACGGACGCAACGCCGTCCCATTCGAGCGCTCGCAGCAATCGCAGTGAATGGTCGAGCAGACGGGCGTTCACGGCCTCGGAAACCGCTACGACCGTAACGCCGCCCGACGACGGACTCTCGGACAGCCGCCGATGCTGAAAGCTCGTGATGAGTGCGCCCTTCGAGAGCAGCACCTCGACGCCAACGCTCTGGCCCGCGTGATACGGGTGGAAGAGCAGTCCCTCACCGAATCGCGTTTGCATCGCGAACGTCGCGCGCAATTCGTCCGCACTCGCGAAGATGCGCCTCTTGAAGTCGTGCGCGCTCTTCGCACCCGCGTCGCGCGGCCTCGCGACGAGCGGAAATCGTAGCCGAGGGAGGACGGATTCCAGATCGCCCGCGCGAGCGATCGTCGCCGGCAGTGGTGCCGGCACGCCGGCGTTCCGCGCGGTCTCGAACAGGACGCTCTTGTCCAGAATGCGGTGCACGATCGCGGGCGGCGGAGCGCCGACCGCGCAGGAGCGCGAGATCTCGCGATAGGCCGCGCTCACGACCTGAAGGGTCTCGTCGCTGGTGGGCACGACCCAGCCCGCGCCCTCCGATCGCGCGAGTCGCGCGAGCACCTCCGCCTGCTCGGCCACATCCCCGTGCAGGCGCAACGTGCCCGCAATCGCGCGCGACGACACCCGCAGCGACTCGGCTCGCGGGTTTGCCACCATGCAGCGCACGCCGGCGCGATGCAGCGAGCGCGCGATCGTTACGACCTTGCGCGGTTCCGCGCCCACGATGATGACGGGCCGGGCGTTTCTCGTCACCCGCACACCCTGCGGGTACGGTTCAGTAGTGCGTCAATGTTCGGAGTCATGATATTCGAGAAATGTATCGTCTCGCGATATTTGCGGCGGTGGGGAAGTACCGTACATCTTTCCGTGTAGCCGCGCGATGGTGTGCCTGACGGCGGCGCCGATACGTCGTACGCGTGAGGAGGAACGCATGACCAACCCGAGCTCGATGACGTCCAGCCCGCCCGCTTCCGGCACATTGCATCCAGATTCGGATCACGCGCTCGAGCCGCTGTGGGCACGGATCGTCGGGGGATTGGCGGGTGGCCTCGGGTTCGCGCTCTGCGTGCTCTTGTTCGGACCGCCGATCGGGATCGCGATCGCGATCGCGGCGGCGCTCATCGCGTTCGTGCGCCGCGCGCCGGCGGTGGCGATGTTCTTCGCCGTGGCCGCCGCGATCTGCGCGATCGCACTCGCTGCGTCGACGATCGCGATCTTCATCTCGGCGATCGCGTTCGGCGAGGGACTCGCCCGGTGGGCGCGGCCGCACCGGGCCACCTCGGCGGGAGATCGACCGGCGAGCGACTAGAGGTCGAGCTCCCAGTCCTGCCCGAGTTGTTCGCTGCCGAAGTGCGTGTGCTTCTCTTCACGAACCAAACGAAATCCGTTGGCCACATAGATCGCCCGGGCGGCGACGAGCACGGCGTTCGTCCACAGCGTGACCTTCTCGTAGCCCGCGTCGCGCGCGAACTGCAGGCACGCGCTCACGAGGCGTCGCCCCACTCCGAGCCCGCGCGCGCTCGGCTCCACCAGCAACAAGCGAAGGCGTGCGACGGTATCGGACTCGCGGACGAGCAGGATCGAGCCCACGCGCTGGCCGCCGGCCACCGCGATCCAGAAGCGCTCGCGGGCGGGGTCGTGCGCGCGCATGAACTGGGCGACGATGTCGACGACCAGCGCCTCGAAGTGCTCGCCCCACCCGTACTCCTCAGTGTACAGCGCCCCGTGACGCTCGATGACCCAGCCGAGATCGCCGGGAAGCGGGTCGCGGAGCTCGACCGATCCAGCGGCAGATGCCTCGGCGGGCGCGCCCTCCGTGGTCGCGCCAAGGATGCGCTCGATGGACTGCATCGCGTCGACGAGGGCGCGCTGGTCTGAGGCGGACCGGCCAGCGAGGAGCGCGGAGATCTCGTCGTGCGCTCGGCCATCGAGCCTCGCGAAGGCGTTGCCGCCTTTCTTCGTGAGGGAGAGAATCGCGCGCCGACCATCGGCATTGGACCGTCGCCGCCGAACGAGGCCTCGCTTTTCGAAGGAGTGGAGCATTCGGCTCAGATATCCGGCGTCGAGGCCGAGCGTGGAGGCGATGTTGGTGGCGGTAGAATCGGTTGCGTGGGCGAGCTCATACAACACGCGAACTTCGGCCAACGACAGGTCGCTTTGCAGCAATCCTTTCTGGAGGACGCCGATCTCTCGTGTGTAGAACCGATTGAAGCCGCGGACAGCGGCGATGTGCGCTTCGAGCTCGGAGTCGGGCATGAGTCGAGGGGCGGGGGTTGAATCCGGGGGCGAAGAGGAGGATAGCGATTTACTTGACTTTGTCAACCAATGAGGCGTCGAGCATGTGGCCGGGCAGAGGGCGCCGCGAGCTGGCTCCGGTGGACGAGGCGGCGAATCGATGCGGCGCGAGCCGATTTACTTGCATGACACCACGTCACTTAGCTATACTCACCTAACCTCAACCGACAATGTTTTCCGCTCGCGTCCAAGCGAGCGTGAATGCAGTGCGTCACTTTTCGGATCTCCATGACCAAGAAGGCACGTCCCGACGTGGAGCAGCGCGTCGATTCGCTGGTATCGTGGCTCGAACTGCACTCGCGCCAGATGATGTACGGCTCATTCGGTCTGCTCCTGGTTGCCGGGGGCTTCTGGTACTACAGGCAAACGACGGAGAGGCAGGCCTCGAGCGCACTATCCGCGCTCTCTGATGCCCAGTCGGCGATGGAGGCGGGTAACATGCCGCTGGCCCAGAGCGACGCCGAAAACCTGATCAAGCGCTACGGCACCACCGACGCGGGCCTGCAGGGGCACGTGTTGCTGGCGCAGGTGCACCTGACCAAGGGGGAGTTTCAGCAAGGCATCGCGGAGCTCACGCCGGTGACGGTTGCGAAGGATGCGTACACGGCGGCCGCGGCCATGAACCTCGTGGGGGCCGCCCTAGAGCAATCGGGAAAGGCTGCGGACGCGGCTGCGATGTACCGGAAGGCGGCCGCCAAGGCGCCATTCAAGATCGACCAGGACGTCTACATGGCCAATGCGGCGCGGGTGCTGACGGCGGATGGCAAGGTGGACGAGGCGCGGAAGATCTGGTCGGCGCTGGCGAAGGACGATGCGAGTGCGGCGTCGGCGGAGGCTCGGGTGAGGCTTGGCGAGCTGGAGGCAAAGGCCGGCCAGGGGTGAGGAGGTCCCGCTGGCTGTCGCGTGAGCGGCTGAGCAACAGAGAATCAGAGGCGTCCAGCGATGGGCGCCTTTGTCGTGCGTGGAGACGTGGCGGGAGGGTGTTGGTCGAGGAGGAGGTGCCGCGACGCTGGCTCGATACGTTGTCTGAACTGAACTACGTATAAGATACATTATGTAAACTAAGGAGTGGGGAGAAATGTGGACAACGGCCACGAGCCACGTTGTCCACTGCTCCACATCTCGTTGAAGATTAACCACTTAGACAGCCACCGAAGGGCTCTTCAGCGGCGGTCCGCCAGCTCTCAGGCGCCCGGAGCGGCGAGATCCGGCAGCTCGGCCCGCTCCGCGAGCTCGCCAGTAAATACGATACGCCCTTCGCCCCCCAAGCTCGGCCACCACGAGCCTCCATCGGCCCGCAAACGCACCCTCAGGAGCCGTCCACTTCGCGTGACGAGTGAGGTGTCGACCCCGCTCTGGTTCCAGGCCTCGAGCAGGATCGCGGTCGCGATAGCGCCCGAACCGCAGGCCAGCGTTTCTCCCTCGACGCCGCGTTCGTACGTCCGCATCGACCAGCGATCGCTGTGCCGCGACACGAAGTTCACGTTGGCGCCATCCGCCCGAAAGCCGGAATTCCGGAGTGCGCGTCCCCGCTCCTGGACATCGACTGCCAAGACATCGTCGCATCGCACTACCAGGTGCGGAACGCCGACGAGCGAGAACCCAATCCTGCTTTCCCCCGGCTCCAGCGAGAGCGCGACGGCCGCCGAGCTTTCGGTGACCGCCGGCAGATCGATCTCTGGCCCTGCGGAGCCCAGGCGCGACGGCACGACGCCGTCATCGGTCTCGAGGGACAGACCACCCGGAGCCATGACGCCGAGCTCGGTGGCGAGGCGAGTGACGCACAGAGTCGCGTTGCCGCAGAAAGCGCTGCGCGAGCCATCGCTATTGTAGTACCGCATTGCCAGCGAGGCCCCTGGGCGCCTCGCGTCCGCCAGAAAGACGACTCCGTCGGCTCCGACACCGGTGCCGCGGGCGCACAGCGCCAGAATGACGTCCGGGCGTTCCCATGGATCGGCGAGCGATCCCCTTGCGTCGAAGACCACGAAGTCGTTCCCGGAGCCCGACATCTTCCAGAACCGTCGCCCCACGATCAGATCTTCCCGGTGATCGTCCGCCAGCGCAGCCGCCAGACCATCCAGATCGCCTCGAAGACGATCTTCCGGGACATCTTGCTCTGCCCCTCGGTGCGGTCGTGGAAGACGATCGGAATCTCGACGATTCGGAACTCCTTTCTCCAGGCTAGATAGCTCACCTCGATCTGGAAGCCGTAACCGTTCGATTTCACGGAGTCGAGATCGATTGCCTGCAGCACGGACCTGCGAAAGCACTTGAAGCCGCCGGTGGAATCGTCGAGTGGCAAACCAGTTACCCAGCGGGCATAGAGGTTTGCCGCGTAGCTCAACATGAGACGCCGGATTGGCCAGTTGACGACCGTGACCTTCCCGCGATTGTAACGCGAGCCAAGGACGAGGTCGGCATTCTGGATGGCCGCGAGAAACGTCGGAAGGTGCGCCGGGTCGTGCGAGAAGTCCGCGTCCATCTCGAAGATGTACGCGAAGTCCCTCTCGAGTGCCCACTTGAACCCGGCGCAATACGCCGTCCCCAACCCGAGCTTTCGGCCCCGGTGCATGGCGTGGACGCGCGGCTCACGCGCCGCGATCTCGTCCGCGATGTCCCCCGTCCCGTCCGGCGATCCGTCATCGACGACGAGCACCTCGAGTCGTGGATCCTGCTCGAGGATGCGGCTCACTAGCGGTGGAATGTTGTCGCGTTCGTTGTAGGTCGGAATGATGACCAGCGCTCGCTCAGCCACGGCGCCTCCGGTCAGCGGCCGCTCCGGCCGCGATGCCGACGATCGAGAGGCCGAGCGCGAGGAGCGTGAGCGTCTTGCCGCGCTTGTACGCCGGGCTCGTGAAGGTCAGCTCGACGCGCCGCGCGCCCGCCCCCAGCACCACGCCCATCAG
>Ga0193751_1003018_pt1 | contig 10018 bp, 10 predicted proteins | sample L1c2metaG_FD_143050 | JGI IMG/M metagenome (GOLD analysis project Ga0193751, IMG submission 143050) | Soil microbial communities from a riparian zone of the East river system, Colorado, United States - L1c2 | ecosystem: Environmental > Terrestrial > Soil > Riparian zone | place: USA: East River...
AAGGCCGCGCGAATTACAACGGTGAAATTTTGGATGGCGCGGCCGCGCTGCAACGCGCCGGAATTACGCCGGTAGCTCTCGAAGCGAAAGAAGGCCTCTCACTCCTGAACGGCACGCAAGGAATGCTCGCGCTTCTGAGCCTTGCACTTTTCGAAGCCGATGCTCTCGTGGATGCCGCGGACATCGCCGCCGCTCTTTCTCTGGACGCTTTGCGCGGCAGCCCCGGCGCATTCGATCCACGCATCATGCAAGCGCGCGCATATCCTGGCGCGGCCATCACCGCCAAAAATTTGGCCCGCCTCAATGAAGACAGCCAGATTCGCGAGTCCCACCGTTCGAACGCGAAAGACCCGCGCGTGCAGGATGCCTACAGCCTGCGCTGCACTCCACAGGTTCACGGCGCCGTGCGCGATTCGCTTGCACAAGCGCGCGCCATGGCCGAAGTGGAACTCAACAGCGCCACCGACAATCCGCTGGTGTTCGCACCATCCACGATTGAAACCGGCACGGGCACCGGTGCCACGTCCTCCGATGGTGACATCGTGAGCGGCGGAAATTTCCATGGCCAACCTTTGGCCATGGCCGCCGATCAAGTGGCCATCGCTCTCGCTACCCTCGGCGGCATCAGCGAGCGTCGCATCGAGCAGATGACCAATCCCCTCACCAGCATGCTTCCAGCTTTTCTAACGCCCGAGCCCGGCTTGAATTCTGGCTTCATGATCGCGCAAGTCACCGCCGCCGCATTGACCAGCGAAAATAAAGCGCTCGCCACGCCCCATTCCGTCGACTCCATCTCCACTTCCGGCAATCAGGAAGACTACGTTTCCATGGGCATGAGCGGCGCGCGCCGCCTAGCGCGCATGCTCACAAATCTCCGCCACACCATCGCCATCGAACTTCTTTGCGCCTGCCAAGGCATCGATCTGCTCGCTCCTCTTCAAACCGGCCCGCGCGCGCACAAAGCCTATGCCGCCGTCCGCGATAAATCCCCCAAGCTAACCAACGACCGTCCTCTATCCAAAGATATTGAATCCGTATCTGCTCTGCTGCTAGACGATTCCTTTTCCAAGATCCTTTTGTCATGACGCCGATTAGTTTTGTCTCTCACAATGTAAAGTTAGAAGACGTCTCACAACGTCACACGGTATCTCTCAAAACGTAAAGTTAGTCGAAGGGGGCCCGACGCTCGTTTTTTAGCGTGGGTCCTGTTTTTAGCTTGGGTCTTTTCTGTTGGAGAGCAACACAGTGCGAACCACGCGCCGAAATTTTTTACGTCTCGCAGCCGCTTCCGGCGCATTCGCATCCCTCCCGCGTCGAACATGGCCAGTTTCTCCCGACGATTTGCAGACCAAGCTAGCCACCGACCCGCTCCGCCCACAATTCCACTTACTCCCGCCAAAAAATTGGATGAACGACCCCAACGCCCCAATTTTCTGGAACGGCTCCTACCACATGTTTTATCAGTACAATCCCGACGCCCCCGTATGGGGCGACATGCACTGGGCTCACGCGATTAGCGAAGACATGATTCACTGGCGCCATTTGCCAATAGCCTTGGCGCCCACGCCAGGTTGGGACGACGCTGACGGCTGCTTCACCGGAAGCGCGGTTGACGACCGCGGCACCGCCACAATTCTTTACACCGGCGTAAAGTCCGTTGCGGTAGAGCGCGCGACTCTACGCGATGGCCACAATAATTTTCGTGAAGTGCAATGCCTCGCAACTTCAGCGGACCCGCAACTCCGCACCTGGACTAAATGGAAGCACCCGGTCATTCAGCCGCCGAATGATCCCATGCTCGCAGGATTTCGCGACCCATTCTTGTGGCGTCAGGATGATTACTGGATCCTGGGCGTAGCCGCAGGCCATTTCAAAAACGGAGGCTGCATCCTTCTCTATCGCTCCAAAGATTTGGGCGTCTGGAACCCGCTCCACGAATTGACCTCCGGCCACTGGACAGAAAAAGAATCCATCAATCCCGTGGACTCCGGCGAAATGTGGGAATGCCCGGATTTTTTCCCTTTCGGAAAAAAGCACGTCCTACTCTATTCCACCGCAGGCAGCGTCTTCTGGGAATCCGGCGAGCTCGACCCCAAAGAATTAAAATTCCACTCCCAGCGCCGCGGTATCCTCGATCACGGCGCATATTACGCGCAAAAAACTCAACTCGACGCTTTCGGCAATCGCATCCTCTGGGGTTGGATTCCAGAAAAACGCCCAGACGCCGACTTGATCGCCGCAGGCTGGGCGGGCTGCATGGCCCTGCCACGAGTTTTATCCCTCAGCCCCGCAGGCGAACTGGAAATGACCATCGCGCCAGAAGCGCAGTCACTGCGCGGCCAGTTCATCACGTGGCCGAGCACGGATTCGAACCTGGACGAACGCTTAAAAGTTACTCCGATGATCGGTCTAGCCGATCCGCGCGCCGAATTAACCTGGAAAGCCTCACCATCGGCACACACATTCGCACTGGAAGATAAAATTGGTCCATGGTGGTCAGCTTCCATCAAATCGCACGGATCCAACGCTTCCCTTCTAAACGTCAATGGTTCGGAAATAGAAATACCGGCATCCGCCAATCAGCAACATGACTTTCATCTTTTCGTCGACGCTTCCGTAGCAGAGTTAATCGTCAATCGGCGTCACGCTATCACCACACGCATCTACCGCAAGCCCGATGGCCCGCTATACGTTGGCTTCTACGACAAGCATCCCGCAACCATGATGTCCGTAAGGATTTGGCAATTGCAGCCCATCTCCCCCGATCGTCTCACCACCTGACCGGGGCCTGAGTCTCAAGGGACCGCTGACGAACCCCTCGCACCCACAAAAAACTCGAAACATTTCGCACCCATTCCACGTTATCTGTCCTGAGGTAGAACTGCCCATGCTCAACTTTCTCCCGGATCTCAAACACGGCCTCCGTGTCCTGCTGAAAAACCCTGGCTTCACCGCAGCCGCCATCATCGTCCTGGCCCTCGGCATCGGAGCAAACAGCGCCATCTTCAGCGTCGTGAACGCCGTCCTCCTCCGCCCACTCCCCTTCCGCGATCCCGCTCGCCTCGTTCAGGTGTGGCACGTGCCTCCGCCAAAAAGCTTTCCCGGCATGACCGAGTTCGCCGTCTCCGCCGCCAACTTCATCGACTGGCAACGGCAGAACGATGTGTTTGACAAAATGGCCATCTACACCGGTTCGAGCTTCAATCTGACTGGCCGCGAACAGCCCGAGGCTCTCCAGAGCGCCGCCGTTTCAGCAGACTTTTCTCTACTTTGCAAGTGCAACCCATGCTGGGTCGCGTTTTTACTCCAGAGGAAGACCAGCAGGGCAAAAATCATGCCGTGATTCTCAGCTATGGCTTATGGAAAAGTCGCTTCGGCGCCAATCCCAATATCGCGGGCCAATCGGTAAATCTCGACGGAGAGGCGTACCTCGTCGCGGGTGTCATGGGTCCAAAATTTCGCTTTCCAGACTTTGCACATTATTGGACGCCCATGGCCTGGACCGATAAGCAGCGCGCTGTTCGCGGCGAGCACACTATCTGGTCATAGCTCGCCTCAAAACCAACACCCCGATACCACAAGCCCAGGCCCAGATGAACGCCATCTCCACGCGCCTCGCGCAACAATATCCCGAAGACGACAAAGGGTGGGGCGCGGTCGTCATCCCCCTTCGTGAGCAAATCGTTTCCGATGTGCGCCCGGCCCTCCTGGTCCTGCTTGGAGCTGTTGCTTTCGTACTTCTGATCGCCTGCGCTAACGTCGCCAATCTGGTGCTGGCCAAGACGTTCGGCCGCCGCAAGGAGATTGCCATCCGTGTAGCCCTGGGCGCCACTGCCAGCCGCGTCGTTCAACAAATCCTCGCTGAAACCTTGCTGCTGTCTGTTGCCGGCGGCGCGCTCGGCCTTCTCCTCGCACATTCAGGCATAGCCGTGATACTAAAATTCCTTTCCGATAATTTGCCCAAATCCACGGAAGTCACCCTCGATGCCTCCGTGCTCGCCTTCACCATTTTTATTTCCATTCTCACTGGCGTAATCGCCGGCCTGCTTCCTGCAATCCGCATGACGAAAACCAACGTCAACGACGCGCTGAAACAAGGCCTGGGAAAAACAGACTCCGACTCCGGCGGTAGCCGCACCAGAAGCATCCTGGTCGTCTCCGAGGTCGCCCTCTCGCTCATTTTGTTGGTCGGCGCAGGTCTGATGATTCGCAGTCTCTGGCTTTTGAGCACGCTCGACGCAGGCTTCGATACTCACAATGTTCTGACCATGAACTTGGTTGTCCCAAACAATAAATATTCGCGCCCCATTGACGAGATCGCGTTCTTCGATCGAGTGCTATCGAAAGTGCGCGCTTTGCCCGGAGTTGTATCCGCCGGACTGATTGACGATCTTCCCTTGAGCGGCGGAGGTTCTCATCAGCCTGTCGCCATCGAAGGCCGCCCTGTGCAGGCTATGTCCGATCAACCCGAAATCGATACCCGAACTATTACGCCAGGATATTTCAGCGCCATGCACATACCCTTGCGTCGGGGGCGCGATCTTTCTGCCGCTGATGGGCCCGACCGTCCCGCCGTAGTTTTAATAAGCGAATCCATGGCCAAGCGTTTCTGGCCGAATGAAGATCCCATCGGCAGGCACCTCACCATGACCTTTTATCCCGACAAGGTCCGCGAAATCGTGGGCATCGTTGGCGACGTGAAGTTGGACGGCATGGACGCGGCCGCCTCGTCTGCCACTGTTTATTTGCCCGCCGCACAACTCTCCGGTTCGAGCCTCGGCGAATGGCATTCGTCTCCCATGCAACTCGCGGTTCGCACCCAATCGCAACCGAGCAGCCTTGTCTCCGCAGTCACCGGCGCGATTCATTCCATCGATAGCGATCAACCCGTGACTGACATCATGAGCATGGACGATCTCGTCGACACTTCTCTTTCCCAGCGCCGTTTCAGCATGCTGCTTCTCGCGGCTTTTGCAGTCCTCGCGTTGCTGCTGGCTGCTGTTGGAATTTATAGCGTCCTGGCCTTCGCCGTCCGGCGCCGCATCCGCGAAATCGGCATTCGTGTAGCCTTGGGCGCCGAGGTAAAAGATATTTTGCGTTTGATCGTCACCGAAGGGATGAAGCCCGCGCTCGTCGGTCTGCTGCTTGGCGTCGCCGGCGCGCTTGCCCTGGGACGGGTTATAGCCAGCTTCATCTACGGCATCGCCCCATACGACCCACTGACCTTTGCTGCGGTCGCTGCGCTACTCGCCGCCGTCGCGTTGCTAGCCAGCATAATCCCCGCCTATCGCGCCGCCAGGATCGAACCCACTCGCGCCTTACGCGAGGAATAACCGCCACAGAGCCGGGAAAATTACGCACAAAGAAAAATACCGCGAGCGAAAAACTTCTCGCTCGCGGTATTCAATTCTCGCCTAAACTCCGTCAACCTTTACTCCTTCGGCCGCCAAAACTCCGGCGCCGACTTAGCTACGTCGTCCGGCACATAACTGATCTTCGGATTGATCACAAACAAATTGGTCTCGCTGGATTCAATGGAGGACGCGGACAGCTCACCGAGTTTTTTCATTCCCTCCGCACCCATGGCCTCCTCGAATTTTTTGCCCGCTGCCCAATTTCTGTCAATTTCCGCGCCGTTCTTTAAAGGAGTAATGACCACGTATGCAGGTCCTCCACCATAGACCATTTGAAACATGTCCCAGTGTCCTTCTACTCCCTTGGCGTAAGCATCTTTCACCAGCTTCACGATTGCGTCCCATTCCGCCTCATGACCGGGTTTGACGCGATAAACGCTCAGCTCCATCATCCGCGCGGTTCCGATATCCGTGGTGGGATGGTGACTCTGGTCTTCTCGAAAGAACCACACACTCTGGTCCACACTATCGAGCAATGGCGCGTCCTCTGCATACGCGCGGTCCAGCGCCGCTGCCAGCTTCCCGTTCTTCTGCTGCGCATGTACATCCTTCTCCCACGCATCGAACGAGTCATAGCCGGTAAGAAACACTGACCGCAGTTTGCCGCTCAACGAATCCAGCCCAAAATAATACGAGGGCCACTTTGCATCGCGCATCGCTGTCACGAACGCGCTTTCTGTCTTGTCGTGCGGCGTCCCGTTCTTTCCCGGCTTGAGAAATTCCCGCGTCACCGTCAACACCTTTGGTGGGGTCTTCATCGCCTCGGAATGTTCTTGGGCCGCAGTTCCAACGGAAAATCCCATAGCCATACACACGCCCAGCACACCAAAGCAAACTCTTTTCATATTGGCCGACCTCCTCGGCTGAAAAAATGTTTTCAAATGTAGGTAGGGCCCGTTCAAAGACCTGCGAATTTTTCAACAGGGGTAACAGCTGTTCGCAGTTCCGCGGACATTATGCGAAGACAAAAGTGAAGTCAAGTTCCGTGACACACTTACCGCTAAGCCTTGCGTGCGATCACTTCCAGATATTCCGCTTTAACGTGAGTCTCGTTTGCCGGTCCTTCGTTATGTTCAACCCAAAGTTTCTCAAGATCAGCGGCCAGCCCTTGCTGCCCCACCGCATCAAGCCGCGAAAAAGCTATCTTCGTCGGCCCAAAATATTCACGGAATAATTTCACCACCTCCGCAGGCGCATACGGATATTTGAATTCCATATTCTTTCGCGTGGTCTTGACTTTCCAACCTACTTTAGAAAAACGCTCGGCAACAACTTCCTCTTTGCCCCACAATACCGGCGCCTCCAGATTCTCCGGCGGCGGCAAATATCGCGCATTGAGCGCGAAGGTCTTGCCCACAAAACCCGTCGGCGTCCAGTTCGCCATAGCGATAAATCCATCCACGCGGCAAACCCGCGCCAATTCCGTCGCCACCAAATCAGGCCGCGGCGCAAACATGGCCCCAAACATCGAAATCACCGCATCGAATTCCGCTACCGGGAAAGGCAGCGCCTCCGCATCCCCTTCGCGAAATTCTACCTTCAATCCTTCATCAGCCGCTCGCACCCGCGCTTGTTCCAGAAGATTCGTCGCGATGTCCACACCAATCACGTTCGCGCCTTCGCGCGCCGCGGGAATTGCCGTGTTTCCCGTTCCGCACGCCACATCCAACACATCTGCGCCGCTCCGTATTTCCAGTCCCTTGATAAACTCCGCCGCTTCTTTCTCGAGATATTTCGCGATTTGGCCAAAATCTCCGGCCATCCACGCCGCTTTCATGTTTTTCTTCAGCTGCTCCATCTGCGGAATTGACGTTCCCACATTACCCTCCAATGGGCGTACGTTAGCACACGTCGTCAAATTTCGCGGCCATCGCTGCCGCAATGCAGAACTACCTATTCGCAGACAAACCTATCGAGGATTGCCTAATGCCCGCCGGAAAAATGAAATCATCTGATATCCCGCGATATAACTGAATGGCCGCAGCTCCAGCGAATAATGCCCGCAGGCCAACTCCAGCACTCGCGGATTCGAACCATGCCGCCGCAGCGAATTCAGCATTTGCTCCGTCAATTCCGGCAACATCGTGGGATCGTACTTCCCATAGACCATGAAACAGTTTCGATCCGCGCCAAGTCCGCGCTCCACATACGGCATCGGGCTGATCGGCGCCCAATAATCGCGCAACTCATCCACCGTTACGTGATGCCGCAAACTTTCCCATACGTGATTGGTGGTCATGCCCTGACTCACCACGTCCGCATAATAAGTAGAAATGTGAAAGAAGCCGCCCGCGCGAATCGCTTCATCATGCATCAGCGCGATGTACCCGACGGACGAGCCGATGCTCGTCCCCAACAGTCCCAGCCGCTTGTAACCTTGCTGCTCCAGCCACCGCAAACATCGCCGCGTATCTTGCACCGCTTGCCGGTTCGCTTGCAGCGTCAGCCCAATATTCGGGCCGCAAATCTGGTCCGCGCGTTCGTGTCCCTTGGCCATGCGCCGGTCGTGATACGGCATGCTCATCTTCACCGCCGTAATTCCCAGCCGCTGAATCCACTCGCAAAGTCCGCGCTGTCCATGCCACTTGGCATTCCAGTTCGGAAGCACCAATACCGCCGCGCCATTTTTCTTTCCCGGAAAAATCTGCGCGTGAACAATATTGTTTTCCGGCCACGCCGACTCAATCGAACTGGGAAACGTCAGCACATTGTCGCTGTCCACTCGAGAATCTGGCGGCGGCGTAGTCGCAAACCATTTATGACTCGTTTCAATGGCATGCCGCGCGTACTGCCGTAGGTATTCCTGCGGATTCGACTCACCAGCGCTTCCGTCAATATGCTCCAGCCCCCATTTAAACGGCTGCACCCGCCGGTTATCATCGGTAGTCCACCGCTGATGCTCATACCGCCTAATTCTGCGTTCAAACCATTTCATAAAATAGAAATCCCGTCGTCATCGCTGCTGAACAATTGCACTTTCGATTGTACTAACCTTGCGTTTCTTGCGCCTCTGACTGCCGCATTTCGCTAAATAAATAGTTCCACGCCGACGTGAAAAAAATCGGCCAATCTATTCGCTTGGGTCCGGCTGATAGCCCTCTTTCCGTGAAACACCTCGGAAGTGACCCCCTTGGACCCGAACAGCTTCCACAGATCTTTTTGCGTCAAATCTCGCGCCTCCATCAAATGTCGCAGCGTCTGCTGCGGGCTGGCCTGCGGTATCGGATAACGTCGCGTCTCATACTCATTGATCAGCACAGTCAACAGTTCTGCCAATTCTTTTTCTTCACGAGAACTGTCTGTCAATTCTTCGAGGCGCATCAATTCATTCGTCAGACGCTCACATTCCTCTTCCGTATGAATCACGTGAGGCAATGTACGGCCCAGCAGTTGTCCGTAAGTCTTTTTGTCCAGCTCCAACGTCGTAGTGGTCATGATTTCCAGGCACCGTTGTCATAATCCGAATGCGTCAGCAGTTGCAGAGTCGCTTTGACAGCCACAATCCGCGCCTCTAGACTGTCCAGCATGGTCGTCCGACTATCGCCAGAAACGGAATCGCGTCTGCTGGAGCTTGCCGCTACAACCGGTCGCGCTCCTGACGAACTCGTCGAGGATGCCATGACTGGGTACCTCTCCGAATTGTCTGAGGTTCGCAACATGCTAGATACCCGCTATGATGACATCAAGAGCGGCCGCGTCCAGCCAATTGATGGCGAAGAAGTTTTCAATCAGTTGCGGGAGAAGAGCAAGAATCGCCGCGATTCCTGACACAACGTGTTAGCCATCCGACACGCCACCCACGCCGTTTCTTGAGGCCCGTCCTCCACTGTGGCACAGTCAATCCGTGGTCCTCTTCTTCTTTTTTCTTTTTGGAATCATAATTGGCAGCTTTCTCAATGTGTGCATCTCGCGCATTCCAGAGGGCCAGTCCATCGTTTCTCCCGGCTCGCGCTGCCCACGCTGCCTGGCACCCATCAAGCCTTACGACAACGTCCCCATCCTCGGTTGGCTGTGGCTTCGCGGCAAATGTCGCGCCTGCGCGCTGCCCATCTCGCCAATGTATCCGCTGATCGAACTCATAACCGGGTTGCTCTTTGTAGGTTGCTATCTCAGCTTTGGTTTGACCGTTGAGACCTTCAAGTGGATCGTCTTCTCCTGCATCATTATCGTCTTGACCATCACCGATCTCCGCGTGCGTATCCTGCCCGACGCCGTAAACTTCCCGGGCTTTATCGCCGGATTGATTTTTGCGTACTTCGTGCCGCCGGGCGACGGCACCGCCATCCTGCTCAACGTTCGCCTCTTGCACGGCCTACTTCCAGAACGCGCATTAGGTATTGTCGACGCGCTTCTCGGCGCCGCCTTCGGTAGCCTCCTTCTCTGGGGAGCCGCCGCTCTCTATAAAATCGTTCGTGGCCGCGAAGGCATGGGTTTCGGCGATGTAAAAATGATGGCCATGGTGGGAGCTTTCCTGGGCCTCCGCGGCTCTTTCATCACCATTCTGCTCGGCACGCTGCTGGGCAGCGTTTTGGGCCTGGCGCTGATTCTCGCCCTCTACGCCATCGGGTGGAAGCGCCGCCTTGCCGAACGCGCCAGCCGCCGCG
>Ga0193751_1003020_pt1 | contig 10016 bp, 9 predicted proteins | sample L1c2metaG_FD_143050 | JGI IMG/M metagenome (GOLD analysis project Ga0193751, IMG submission 143050) | Soil microbial communities from a riparian zone of the East river system, Colorado, United States - L1c2 | ecosystem: Environmental > Terrestrial > Soil > Riparian zone | place: USA: East River...
CGAGCAGTTCGAGCGCCACACCCACTCGGCCTGGCGGCCGCGCTCAGGATCGATGGTCAACCACCGCACGCTCACCTCGGCCATGATCGACAGCCGCGACTTCCTCGCCGCCAAGCGCCGGGCCGAAAACGAGGTGCTGCTGCCGGCCGGCCCCAAGATCGCCTTCACCGGCGGGCTCGACTTCAACGATCATCGCCTGATCTGGGACAAGCTCGACAAGGTCCACGCCAAGCATCCCGACATGGTGCTGTTGCACGGCGGATCACCGAAGGGAGCCGAACGCATCGCCGCCCGCTGGGCCGATCATCGCAAGGTGCCGCAGATCGCCTTCAAGCCCGACTGGACGAAGCATGCCAAGGCCGCACCGTTCAAGCGCAACGACCAATTGCTCGATGTGCTGCCGATCGGTGTCATGGTCTTCCCCGGCACGGGCATCCAGGACAACCTCGCCGACAAGGCCAAGAAGCTCGGTATCCCGGTTTGGAAGTTCGGCGGCGGCGCGTGAGCGCCGCTAGCTGCGAACCCGGGCCACGTTTGCCCTCGGCCCAAAGCCGATCCTCACGGCACGGGTGACGACCGCCCCATCTTGACCCGTAACGGCTCTTCGCCACGGCAAGACCGAATGGCCAGATTGGGTGGACAGCTGCGTTCTTTCGCACGGCGGATGACACCGCGGTCGAGCCGGCAAGATAGATCAACCTCTGGGTGGTATCCAATCTGCGGCTTCGGTTCGAGTAAGCGCCGGGCTCGGATGATTGGGCCAGATGGAAGCGCGTTGACTCCGGCGGAGCGGTGCGCTTAAGGATGAAGCGATGATCGGCGGTAGAGGGCAATTCGGGCTGAGCGGCGGCTGGCGCCGGATAGTGGCGCTGGTCGCCGTGACCGCGTGGGTTTTCGCCGTCGCGGTCTGCCCGGAAATGCCGGAGGCTTTTGCCGCTGCGACACATCCGAACATCCATGGTGATCGCGCGGGCGACAAGTCGGGGCACGCCGACGGGCATACGTCGTGCCATTGGGCCGCGCATGCTGGCGCGGTGCTGCAATTCTCGAACGCGATGCGCACCGGCGGCGCAATCGCGGCATCTGCCCCGCCGGACGTTGCTCTTACCCAATCTGCCTTTGCCGCTCCGACCAGCCCGGCTGTTGCGGTTGCGCGAACGATCGACGATCGGCTGCGTCCGCGCCGCGCCCGCTTCTCCGGTTTCTGGCCGCACGCTCCGCCTCTGACCCTCTGACGTCGCGCTAATCGGCCGGCGCCCGTCGCCGGACTGCCAGCGTCGATGCGCGCTCTCAGCGCGCAAGCGTCCCACGCAGGGTCAGAGGTTTTCTGCAAATGCCTTCAATCGAGAGGCCGCGTGCGGCCGGCTGCCCGATCGCGCCGTCGTGCGAGTGCTCCTCCGTTCCGCACTGCCGGACGGATGGGCGCCCGTGATCTCGCCATCTGCCGCCGACAGCCTTCCGGCCCGGGAACTGGTTCCGATGCGCCGGTTCCCGCGCGCCCGATCCTGGTCGGGCAGGCAAAGGGGGATCGGAACCGCCATTCGAGGCGCCGCCGCCGTCCTCGCCCTCGTTGTGATGGCCGGTGCCGGGCACAAGGCCGACGCGGCGGGTCTGACCTTGCCGCAGCTGATCGATATCGGCGTCGCGAACAACAGGGAGCTGCAGGCGGCGCGCCAGGTGGAGGCGCAAGCCCGCGCCCGCCTCTTGCAAGCGGGGCTCTTGCCCAACCCGCGCCTCGCCGCCGGGACGAAAAACGAGCCGACGTTCAACTTCGGCGGCGAGTACAGCGCCAGCGCCGGGATAAGTCAGCAGTTCCCGGTGGCTGGGCGCATCGCACGCCAAAAGGATGTCGCCCACGTCGATATCGATTTGGCGCTGGAGGAAATCAGGGAAGCCGAGCTCAAACTGGCGGGCGAGGTGGCCGCCGGCTTTTACCGCATCCTCGCCCTCAACCGGCAGATCGCCGCACGCGACCAGCTGATGGCGGCCGATCGCAAGCTGCTCGGCGTCAGCCGAAACCGCTTCAAAGCCGGCGAGGTCTCCGAACTCGACGTCAATACCGCTCAACTGGAGCTGCAAAAGCTCGACCAGGAGCGGGTGCTGGCCGCGAGCGACCGGACCAAGCAGCTCGGCGAGTTGAACCAGCTCCTCGGCCGATCTGCCGCGCAACCGCTGGCGCTCGACGACACGCTGCCGGCGATCGACCGGCTGCCGAACCTGGTCGCGCAGCAACGCCAGGCGCTTGAGCGGAGGCCCGAGCTGCGGTCAGCCATCCTGACGGCACGGCGTGCCAGCGCCGATTTGGGGCTGGCGCGAGCCGAGCGCTGGGAGGACTGGACTGTGGGGCTAGGCGTGGAGCGCAGCCGGATAGCGGTCGACGGTCTGCCGCGGCAGGCATCGAGCAACGCCGTGGCCCTGAGCCTGTCGATTCCCCTGCCGCTGTTGAACCAGAACCAGGGGAAGATCGCGGAGGCCGGCTCCAAAAGGACGCAGGCGGAGGTGCGCATTGCCGCCCTCGAACTGTCGATCGCCAATCAGGTCGAAAGTCTGTTGGCGGAACTCGCCCGGTTACAGCAAATCCTGGTCCAATACCAGCGGAACATGCTGCCGACCAGTAAACGAAATGTAGAAATCGCCCAACAAGCTTACAGCAACGGCCAAATTGCGATCGTTGAGGTGGCGCAAGCGCAGCGCCAATATGGCGAGCTGAACATAAGTTATTTGACTACTCTCCATCAGTATTTTCAGGCGTTGGGAAAATTGCACACCGCGACGGCGGATTACATCAAGCCCGTCGCGCCGCCCGTCGCATCCGGCAATGGCACACGGTAAGGGGCAATGACGTGAAGTTCTCGGTCATGACACGCGGCACAAGCGAACGGTCGATGACGGCGTGCGGTGCGCTGCTGTTGCTGGCCCTGTTGATGGATCTTGGCACAACTGCCGGCGCCTTGGCGCACGGCGAGGGCATCGAGGTCGGCGGCGGAGCACGCGGCCCTGTGAAACTCTCGCCAGCTCAACAGGCCGCGATCGAGGTACACACGGCGCCTGCCGGCACGCGCCCGCTGGCCACGCTCCTCAAGCTCAACGGCGAAGTACACCTGCTACCGGATCGACAGGCCAATGTCAGCATCCGGATCAGCGGCGAGGTCAAGGCCCTCTCCGCCAACGTCGGCGACACCGTGCGTAGTGGCCAGCGTTTGGCGTTGGTCCAGACCCGGCTGGTGGGCGATCCGCCCCCGACGGTGCCGATCGCCGCGCCGATCGACGGCGTCATCGATGCACGGAATGTCGTACTCGGGCAGGCGGTCGAGCCCAACACCGAGATCTTTCACCTCAGCGATCGCTCGCAAATGATCGTGATCGGCAAGGTCTACGAAGAGGACCTCGGCAAGGTCAAGCCCGGTCAGGAGGCCCATATCCGGCTGCTGGCCTATCCGGAGGAAGTCTTGACCGGCAAGGTGACCCTGATCGAGCCCAATCTCGACCCGGCGAGCCGCACGGTCAAAGTCTGGGTCCAGCTGGCCAATCCGCGGGGTCTTCTGAAACCCCACATGTTCGCCACCGCCAGCGTCGTGCTGCGCAGCAACGAGGCTGCCCTGGCGATCCCCAACAGCGCGATCATCGAAGCCAACGGCGAGAAGTTTGCCTTCGTCCGCGACGGGGACACCTTCAACCGCGTCGAGGTCGCGATCGGCGCCAGCGACGACCAGTACAGCGAGATCACCGACGGTCTTGTCCCGGGCGACGCGGTGGTGACGCAAGGTCATCGCCAAATCTACACGCTGTGGCTAACCGGCAGCCAGACGAAGGCGAAGGACTGAACATGTTCAATCGTCTGATCGCCTGGTCCCTGCACAACCGCCTGATCGTCGTCGCAGCGACCTTCGCATTGTTTCTCGTCGGTGGATACTCGCTGCAGCGCATGTCGGTCGATGTCTTCCCCGAGTTCGCGCCGCCCCAGGTGGTGATCCAGACCGAGGCCCCGGGCATGGCCCCACAGGATGTCGAAACCCTGATCACCTATCCGCTCGAGAGCGCGATCAACGGCACACCAGGGGTCACCAGCGTGCGCTCGAAGACCTCGGTCGGATTGTCTACCATCACCGTGGTCTTTGATGCATCGAGCAACATCTACCTCGATCGGCAGCTCGTTGCCGAGCGCGTCCAGAACGTCACCGCAATACTGCCCAAGGCGGCGAAGCCGCCGGTGATGCTGCCGGTCACCTCGGCCGTCGGCTGGTTGGTCAAATACTCCCTGGTCAGCGATAGCCTGTCCCCCGAAGACCTGCGGACGCTGTCCGACTGGGAAATCCGGCCGCGCATTCTGGCGCTGGGCGGCATCGCCTCGGTCGTGTCCATGGGCGGCGAGGTCAAGCAATACCAGGTGCGGCTCGATCCCGACCGCATGCTCGCCTACCAGGTCAGCGCCGACGACGTGCGCCAGGCGCTTTCCAAATCGAACACCAACGTGTCCGGCGCCTTCCTCCAGAAGCCGGGAGAGGAGCTGATCATCAGCGGCGTCGGACGCATCACCTCGCTCGATGATGTGGCCAACACCGTCATCGCCACGCGCAACGGCAGCCCGGTCATGATCGCGAACGTGGCGAAGGTTGCGTTTGGCGGCGAAATCAAGCGCGGCGACGCCGCCTTCGCGATGAAGAACGCTGTGATCGGCACGGTGTCGAAAGCCTACGGCGCCGACACGCTCACGACGACGTACAAGGTCGAACAGGCGCTCGCGGACATCAAGAAGAGACTGCCCGCGGGCGTCGAGATGGACACGCAGGTCTTTCGCCAGGCCAACTTCATTGAAACGGCGATCGCCAATCTCAAGGAAGCGCTGGTTGAGGGCGCGCTGATTGTCGTCGCCGTGTTGCTGCTGTTCCTGATGAACTGGCGGGCCGCTCTGATCACCTTTCTGTCCATGCCGGCGTCGTTTGTCGGCGGCATTCTGACGATGCGCGCGTTGGGGATCGGCATCAACTCGATGACCCTCGGCGGGCTGGCGATTGCGATCGGGGTCGTCGTCGATAACGGGATCATCACGGTGGAGAACGTCGCGCGCCGGTTGCGGCTCAACCGCAATGCCGCCGCTCCGAACCCGGCGATCGAAGTCGTGTTCGACGCCGTCCAGGAAATTCTCAACACTGTAGTCTACGCCACGGCAATCCTCATCCTTATCTTTCTGCCGATATTCATGCTGCAAGACCTGGCGGGACGAATCTTCAACCCGCTCGGGGTGAGCTACGTTACATCGCTCGCGGCCTCCCTGGTGGTGGCGGTCACCATGGTGCCGGCGCTGTGCTATCTCCTTCTCGTGCGGCGAGCGGAAAAGGTGCGGGATCGCGGCGTCGTGCTGCACCCGATGGGAAGTCGCGAGAAGCTGTTGGATACGACACCGTCGAACGGGTCGGGAGAAGACGAGAGGGAGACCCGCTTCGTCATCTGGCTGAAGCGTGGTTTCGTCCGCCTGCTGAACCTCTCGTTGCGACGGTTCTGGTGGGTCGTGACACTGTCGATCGCAGCGCTGGGCTCGGCGCTTGCCTTGCTCCCACAGTTTGGCCTGTCGTTTTTGCCCGAGTTCCACGAGGGCAATTACATCGTTGCGATGACGACCCTCCCGGGCACCTCGCTCGATGAATCGATGCGCCTTGGCGCCTTGGTCCGCCAGGACCTTCTCAAATACCCGCAAGTCGTCTCGATCGACCAGCGCGCCGGACGCGCCGAACTCGACGAGGACGCACAACCGCCGAACTTCAGCGAATTCGATGTCCGGCTCGATTTTGCCAAGGACGCGAACATGTCGCCGGACACGCTGCTGAAGCAGATCCGGGCCGATCTGGCGAATATACCGGGGGTCGTGTTCAATGTCGGGCAATTCATCGCGCACCGCATGGACGAGGTGCAGTCCGGCATACGCTCGCAGGTCGCGATCAAGATCTTCGGTGACAATCTCTCGACGCTCTATCAGCTCGGGCAGCAGGTACAGGATCTGCTGCATGGGGTCGCCGGCGCCGTCGACATCAATCTCGAGCAGCAGATCAGCGTGCCGCAGGTCACCATCAAGATCGACCGCGGCAAGGCAGCGCGCTACGGCATCAAAGTCGGCGATCTCGCCGAGGATATCGCGATCTCGCTGAACGGCGAAACCGTGTCGAACATTCTGGAAGGGCGCCGGACGTTTGATCTCTACGTGCGTCTCGACCACTCGGCGCGCAACAGCGTCGAAGCCATCCGCAACATGCTGGTGGACGCGCTTGGCGCCGATCCCGACAAGAAGTCCAAGATTCCTCTTCGGGAAGTCGCCCAAATCGACGTCGAGGACCAGCCTTACTCGATCAACCGGGAGAGCGTTCAGCGCTTGATCGTCGTCGGCTTCAACGTGCAAGAGCGAGACCTGGCGAGCGTCATCCGCGAGACGCAATCAAAGATCGCGGTGCAAATCAAGCTGCCGCCCACCTACTATATCGAATACGGGGGACAGTTCGAGAGTCAGCAAGAAGCCAACCGTACCCTCGCAAGCTTCGGCGGGCTCGCCCTGCTCGGCGCCGTGCTGCTGCTCTACAAGGTCTTCGGGACCTTCCGGGAAGCCTTTCTGGTCTTGTTCAACCTGCCGCTGGCAATGATCGGCGGGATCGTGTCGCTGTACTTCTTCGGCGCTGAGATAAGCGTCGCCGCCTTGATCGGCTTTATTACATTATTCGGGATCGCCACGCAGAACGGCACCATTCTGGTCAATCACTACAATCAGCTGCGACGGGAGGGCATCCCGCTGCACAAAGTCGTCGTGCAAGGCACGCTCGACCGTCTCGTCCCGGTGCTGATGACGGCGGCGACTGCCGCGCTCGGGCTGATCCCGCTGCTGTGGGGCTCCCCCGTCGGCAAGGAACTGGAACAGCCGCTCGCCCAGGTCGTGTTGGGCGGCCTGTTCACCTCCACCTTCTTGAACTTGGTCGTGGTGCCAACGGTCTACAACCGCGTCGAGCAATGGCACGAACGGCGGCAAGCCAAACTTTACCCGCGGCTAGCGCAAACGGAGACCGCAAAATGAAGACGGCGTTGATGAAAATTATTGCGTCGCGAACCCTCGTCTTCGCGGCCATGCTGGCCGGCACCATTCTGTTCAATGCCTCGGCCTACGCGGCGGAGGAAGCCGCCCCAGTCAAAATTCCGGACACCGTTGCAGCCATATGGCAGTCGGTGGATCAAGCCACCGAAGGGATCGCCAAGGAGATCCAAACCGGCAAGCTCGGCGAGCTGCATCGGCACGCCTTTGCGATTCGCGATCTGGTGGCGGCGTTGCCGGCTCGTTCTGCCTCGTTGCCGCCGGACAAGTTGGCGAAAGTCAAGTCGGACGTCAAATTTGTTGCCACTCTGGCGCAGCGCCTGGACGCCGCCGGCGACGCCAACAACAAGGCGGCGGTCGAATCAAACTTCGAGAAATTGAAGGACGTTATCAAATCTATCAAGGGCAATTACTCCGATACTCTGCCAAAGTAGTCATAAATTATTTCCAACAATGCCAAGTCCGAGGCGTTGCGCTCTCGGGCCTGAAATAAAGACGCGCTTGCGTCGAGCTACGAAAATTGCTGCCCGACGGCGCGGCGGCTGGAGATAGGGATGCAGAATCACGATTTCGTTCGGCAGCTCGGCGACGCCCTCTTGATGGCGCTCGGCATGTTTTGGGATGTCGGCTGGAGCCTCGTGCTCGGCTTCACGATCTCAGCGGCTATTTAGGCGGTGGTGTCGACCGATCAGATGCGCCGGGCTCTCGGCCGCGACGGTATCCGCGAAATCGCGTTCGCCACGGCCGCGGGCGCCGTGAGTTCGAGCTGCTCCTATGCCTCGGCTGCGATCAGCCGCACCCTTTTCAAGCGCGGCGCGGCCTTCATCCCCGCGCTGGCCTTCCTGTTCGCGTCGACCAATCTCGTCATCGAACTCGGCATCATTCTCTATCTGCTGATGGGCTGGCAGTTCACGGCAGCTGAATGGATTGGCGGCGTCGTGCTGGTCGTCATCATGACGGCGCTCGTGCGCCTGACTTATCCGGCCAAGCTCATCGAGGCCGCGCGTCATCATCCCGAAGCGGCCGGCGGGCACGAGCATGATGCGATGACGGTCGCTGGCGACGGCTTCTGGCGCAGGCTCCGCCGGTCCGAGACCCGCATCGCCATTGCGCAGAATTTTGCGATGGACTCCACCATGCTGTGGAAAGATCTCCTCGCCGGATTCGTCATTGCCGGCGCGCTTGCCGTTTTTGTCCCGAATGACACCTGGGACGCACTGTTTCTCAAGGGCATGTCGCCTTGGCTGCAAGTGCCTGCCAACGCGCTGCTCGGGCCGCTGGTCGCGGTCATCACCTTCGTGTGCTCGATCGGCAATGTGCCGATGGCCGCCGTGCTGTGGGCGTCCGGCATCAGCTTCGGCGGCGTGCTTTCTTTTCTCTATGCCGATCTCATCGTGTTGCCGCTGCTGGATGTCTATCGCCGCTATTACGGCTGGCGCATGGCCGCCTATATCGCGGCGGTGTTTTACGCGACCATGGTCGCAGCCGCCCTGATCATGGATCTTGCTTTCACCGTCGCCGGCGCGATCCCCAAGCCCGATCAGAATATCCGGGCGACCATGGTGCAGTTCAGCTTCAATTACACCTTCTGGCTCAATCTCGCCTTTGGTGCGCTGGCCGCGTGGTTCTTTTGGCTGAACCGCCAGCATCCCATGGACCATGCCATGCGGCATGGAACCGACAGTCATCCGGGTCACGAGCATCACGCGACGGCCGAGCATCACACAAAGCGGGGCCATGACGGCCCCGTGCACTCGTCTGCGGGCCAGGATCAGAGCCGATGATCCTCGGCTTGCGCCGCGAGCTGTCGGGTGCAAGCCCGCCGCTCGGCGCCGATATCGCGCCCACGCCTTGGCTGCTGATGCCGAACGTAATTATCTTTTCCATAGCCCTATTATTGCTTTCGGCCAGCGCCAGAGCGGAAGTTTGTCTGACGGAACCTGAAGTAACGATAGATATCGTCGCTCTACACGATCCGCCTACCTTGCACTCCGAGTTCAGCCTGCAGCAGTTGCGCGATATTGCTCAGAGCACGCATCGCGGCGGCAAGCACGAACCCCTCGGATATTACTTTGGCAAGTTCGGCTATACCATCGATATGCGCTTTGCACCCGCCGGCTTGGATTGCCCTGAGACCATCGCCATCACGCTCACCATGGGCCTCTTCGATCGCCAGATTGAAGTAGCCGGCGATCTGCCCGAGGGACGCTGCCTCTACCGCACCGCCCTCTTGCATTATCGTCGCCACGCGCAAGCCGATGATGATGTCTTCAGCCGGTATGCGCGGCGAGTAACGCTGGCATTGCACGCAGCTCCGACAAGGCAAATAGGCGGGCCAAACCCTTCACCCGCCGACATCGACAAAATCAAGCTGAATATCGAATCCATCGTCGAGAAAGCATTATCGTCGTTCAACGACGACCGCGATGCGGCAGAAACCGCGGTCGATACCCCCGCGGAAGTGGACCGCCTCGCGCATGCCTGTGCGTTAACGCTGATCCTTGGTGCGGCCCATGGCCTGACGCCACCAACCCGTGAAGGGTCCGCTACGCGAGCGTGTGGAAGCACCGGCTTCGCCCGCGCGGTGATCGCGGCCCGTGCCGCACATTTCGGGCGCCTGTCGCGCGGGGATGGTCCCCGCCTCCAAGACAGGAGCCGGAACATGTCTCAAGCCCTCTCAACCGCTCACGCCCGCCGCTGAACCTCGCCACCACCCTGATGGTCTCGATCACCGTCTTCCAGGCCGGCAACGGCGAATTCGGCGTCATGCCGTCCGCCGAATATGATGGCGATCCCGCCGCCATCGTCCACGAGTTCGACCCCTTCCAACCCTGAAGGGGCGACGGTCACGCCCGGCGGCGCGGAGACCCGGACCGGATTTCCGCTGCCGCCACCGATCGTCATCGGCTATACTCTGCGATGCGCCGTGGTGGTGGTGGAAGGCGCG
>Ga0193751_1003021_pt1 | contig 10014 bp, 11 predicted proteins | sample L1c2metaG_FD_143050 | JGI IMG/M metagenome (GOLD analysis project Ga0193751, IMG submission 143050) | Soil microbial communities from a riparian zone of the East river system, Colorado, United States - L1c2 | ecosystem: Environmental > Terrestrial > Soil > Riparian zone | place: USA: East River...
CTCCCATCTGCGCGGCTTTGCCGCCGCCGACGGGGAAGACCGCCTGGCCGGCCTCCGCCGCTTCGTGCAAGAGCCGCGCCAAATCCTCCGCAGTGGCCGGCTTCTCAATCGTCGTCCTGCTCGTCACCACCATTTCGCCTCGACCGCAAGGCCCGAGCGTCCGGCAAGGTACGGGCGCTTGTGCTCGGGATCGGGAAAGATCTTGCCCGGGTTCATAATCCCGGCCCCGTCTAGCGCGCCCTTCACGCGCCACATCGCGTCGAGGTCGTCGGGGCCATAGACCCACGGCATGAATGCGCTCTTCTCCAGCCCGATGCCATGCTCGCCCGAAAGGGCGCCGCCAAGCTCCACGACCGCGCGCAGCATCTCTTCGCCGGCACTTTCGACCTGAGGCCAAACGTCGGCGTCGCGAAGATCGAAGAGGATGTTTGGATGGAGATTGCCATCGCCGGCATGGAAGACGTTCGCGACCGGGAGCTTGTAATGCACGCCGATCTCGCCGACGGTCGAAAGGATCTGCGGCAGCTTCGATCGGGGCACCACGCCGTCGTGCAGGTAGTAGTTGGGCTTGATTCGTCCGAGCGCGCCGATCGCGCCTTTGCGCCCTGCCCAAAGCAGGTCGCGTTCGGCCGGCGTCTGGGCCTCGCGCATCGCATAGCCCTCATTTCCTGCGAGCACCACGCGGATGGCCGCCATCAGCTCGCGCGTCGATTCGGAGATGCCGTCGACCTCGACGAGGAGAACGGCGCCGGCATCGGTCGGGTATCCGGCGCGGTAGTGCGCCTCGACCGCGCCGACGGTGACCTGGTCCATCATCTCCATCGCCGCGGGGACGATGCCGTGGGCGATGACCGCGGACACAGCTTGGCTTGCAGAATCGATGGTGGGAAACGCGACCAGCAGCGTGGCTACGCTCGGCGGCGTGCGGAGCAGGCGCACCTTGATCTTCGTGATCGCGCAAAGGGTTCCTTCGGAACCGACGAGCACACCGCACAGGTCGAGGCCGACTCGATCTGGGGCGTCGCCGCTCACCCACTGCACGTTTCCATCCGCGAGCACCACCTCCATGCCCAACACATGGTTCGTGGTAACCCCGTAGTAGAGGCAGTGGGGGCCGCCTGAGTTCTCGGCCGCGTTACCCCCGATTGTGCAGGCCTTCTGGCTCGACGGGTCCGGTGCGTAGAACAGCCCGTGGGACGCGGCGGCCAGGGAGAGCTCCTGGTTGACCACGCCCGGCTCGACCAACGCGGTTTGCGAAACCGGATCGATTTCGATGATCCGTCGCATTCGCGTCACCTGCAGCGCGATGCCGCCGCGGATGGTCACCGCTCCGCCCGAGAGCCCGGTGCCGGCGCCGCGGGGCACCACGGGGATGCGGTGCTTGGCGGCGATCTTGATCACCGCGGAAACCTCGGCGGTATTCGCGGGCAGGACTACGGCATCAGGTGCTGAACCCTCGATTGACGCGTCGCGCTCGAAGATGCGCAGGTCGTTGGCCGAGGCGATTACATGCTCGCGGCCGACCGCCCGGCGCAGCTCGTTGACTATCTCTGGCTCGAGACCCATCACGCGAGCGGAGCCTCGGGCTCGGGGCTGCGCTCGAAGGCTTCGAACCGCCGGGTCGTAGAGCCGGGCATCCCGGGGGCCTCGGTTGCATCGGCGCCGACGATCAGAAGCGCGAGCCATCGGTTGCATTCCTCGTCGGAAGGCATGCGATCGCGGCGCTCAAAGATGGCCTCCTGGATCCGGCTGTGCGGCGAGAGCTGGATCGTGTACCAAACGGACAGGCCGTCCTCGGTCACGGCGTGATGGCGCTCGTCAACTCGGCGGTTGATAGGGAGTTTCATAGGTCGCTCCTCCGCGGCCGTTCGCAAGCTCGCAGCCTGGGTCGCGATCTCGTCGCCCATTAGGACAACGCTCCGGCTAGCACGGCGGATCTTCGGCGCCCATGCGGCCCCATCCCGTCGTTGCCTCCTGCGCGCGCTCGGTCACGCATCTACGCGATGCGCTCCCTCACGTGCTCGTCGGCGCCTAGGGCTGGGACCACCTGGACACCGAATCTCTCGCCGCGCCAACCGGATCATTGTCCAGTCCAGCTTAAACTCGAACCCATGGATGGCCGAAAGAGGGTCGAGGCTGCGATCGCGATGGGGGTGGCCGACCGCCCGCCATTTGGTGCTTGGGGGCATACATATCGCGAGGAATGGTCGGCGGCGGATCTCGCCGCCGTCACCGTGGAGCGGGCGCGTCAGTTCGGCTGGGACTTTGTGAAGTTTCAGCCGCGCGCGTCCTCATTTGCAGAGGCGTTCGGCTCGGTCTACAAGCCGGCGGGGCACAAGCTCAAAGGCCCGGTTCTCGAGAGCGAGGCCGTCGCCGACCTCGACGCGTGGAGCACGGTGGCTTTGGTCAACCGCAAGGCGCTGGACGACCAGGTCGAGTCGATCCACCTGGTGGCCAAGGATCTGGGGTTCGGCGTGCCGGTGATCCAGACGGTGTTCAGCCCGCTAACCGTCGCCGGCTACCTCGTGGGCAAGAACTCATCCCGAGTGGTGCGAGAGCTGCGCAAGCATCCCGACCTGGTCCGGCCGGCAATGGACCGAATCGCGGAGGCGCTCGTCGATTTCTCCAAGCGTTCTGTCGCCGCGGGGGCGGCGGGCATCTTCTACGCGATCTCCGGTTATGCAAGCCGAGAGGCGATGCCCGAGGACGTCTATCGCGAGCTTGTGCTGCCGACTGACCTTGCGGTGCTGAGCAATCTTCCGCACGAAGCGTGGTTCAACGCTGTGCATCTGTGCGGGTCAAAGCTGCACTTCGACCTGGTGAACGACATGCCGTCACAGGTCGTGAGCTGGTCGATTCACAATCTCGGCACTCCGACGCTGTCGCAGGGCCGCAACCTGAGCAGCCGGGCGGTGATGGGCGGGCTCGGCCAGCGGAAGAGCCTGCTGTACGGGCCGCCTTCGGAGGTCCAGGCCGAGGCGAGGCGCGCGATCGCGGACACGGGAGGCCGCGGCCTGCTGCTGGCTCCCGGCTGCTCGGTGCCACCTCGCGTGCGCGACATCAACCTGGTGGCGATCGGAGAAGCGGTAGCGGCGTGAGTCGACGCGTGGCCGGTCTTGCAGAGATCGTGCTCTGGGTCCAAGACATGGACGCTGCGCTGTTTTTCTATCGGGATATATTCGGGCTGGAATTGATCTCGCCGCCCGAGCTGCCCAACAAATTTCTTCGTGCCGGCAGCGGTGGGGACGGAGTGCCGGAGATGATCGTGCTCGTTCCACATCCAGATACTTCTTCGCCATTTCCGCGTGAGAAGGCCAAACGTGTGCTGCATCATCTGGCGCTTCGAGTCGAGGCTTCCGCGTACGACCACCTCAAGGATCGGTTCACGGCCGAGGGCATTGAGGTGCGCTCAGGGATCCACCCCGTCCTCAAGGCGGTGCGGACTTTCTACGTGGACGATCCCGACGGCAACGAAGTGGAATGCATAGCCATCGTTTGATCAGGTACATCTATCTCGTCGCCCTGCTGGTCATCGCATGCCAATCGAGTCCTATTTCGGACGCTGGTCAGTCTGCGACGCCGAGCCCGACCAAGTCACCAAGCGCCTTGGTTGTTTTCACGACCTGGGTCTCGGACGCAAAGGTGACGGATGGCCCTGAACCGGGCTACAGGCCCGCCCTCAGCGGCCTCACCGGCCATGACATACAGTCGGCTGTCCCGATCATCGACGCGACGGGAACGTCGTGGGCCGTGAACATAACGTTCACCTCACGAGGCGCGAACCTGTTCGCCAAGCTCACCCACGACAAGGTGGCGGCATGTCCTGGTGATGCAACCAGTGCGGGCACGGTCTGCCCGCAGCGGCACCTGGCAATCTGGCTCGACCTTACCCAGACCGATATCGACCAGTGGGAAGACCCAACTTAATGCCGCTAATGTTTCGCGGCCCTATGACCTCGGCTGCCTTACGGTGGCCTCATCGACCGCAGTTTGCCCAAAACTCATTTCGGACCCCATCACGCTTCAAGAGATTGACGGCGGCCACCTACTCATGAATGGCGTTTTCACTCAGCAGAGCGCAACCGCGCTCGCGAGCGCGATCAACTCGATCTCACCCGCCACCTAGCAGATACGAGATTCGCCACTCGGCGATGACGGCCGTCCGCGATGGTCTATGTGTGCCTGTGCAAGTGCCAATTCGGGATTCGTATGGGACGAATGGCTCCCTTGCCGCGGGCTTCACTGATTGGTACGTTGAGCCGCTTTCACGAATGGGCCATCGGAGTGGCCGTTGAATAGAGGAGTTCGCGATGACCAGGTTTCGTGTTCTTGCGGCAGCCATCGCGAGCGTCGCCGCGCTCGCCGGCCCGATTGCCGCTCAGGCCAGCTCTTGCTCCAACTTCAGCCGTCCGGCGCCCGCATGCAATCTGGCTTGCACGTCGCCGGTCGTCGACGGCAACTGGGTTTGGCTGCCGAGTATCCAAGTTCCGGTAGCGGCGTGGGGCTTTGCCCCTCCCGGCACCCCGGACTCTCAAGCTTTCGGTTTCCCAGGATCCAATGGCAACTACACAAGGCCGTCGCCCGCCTGAGCGTCAGGTGGTCTGGGGCTTGTTCTCTGGCGCGGGCTGAGGGCTGCGGGTGGCGAGCGTCACGGCCACGCCCACGATGAGTGCGATCGTCCCGATCAAAACCGAGACCGGCTCCGGAAGGTGGATACCCAGGGCGTGGTCGAGGGAGTACACCCCAGGCCCGGTGAGCGCCAGAGCGGCCACTGCGCCCAGCAGCGCGATGTTGTACTCGTAGCCACCCTTGCCCACCCAGAAGCCCCTGGGCAAGTGCACCGTCGCGATGGCGACCAGCATGGAACCGGCGATGGCGAGGCTGCCGAGCGGAGACACGAATCCGAGTGCAAGCAGAATGCCGCCTCCGAACTCAGCCAACGCGGCTACCCAGGCCCATGGCTGGGCCGGACGGATGCGGAGCTTCTGGACCGTCTGGGTCCAGCCTTTCATGCCGGGTCCGCCCCACCAGCCGAAGAGCTTTTGGGCGCCGTGCCCGGCCAGGATGAGCCCGACGACGAGACGAAGAATCAAGAGTCCAAGTGCTGTCATAAGAATCCCCCCGATTTAGTTGTGTACGCAAATACCCTACCTCGGGGGGCGTCAAAACCTTCCGTGTTGCCGGAATAGACTCTTGAATCCGAACGGGGCCCGTAGCTCAGAAGGTCAGAGCGGCCGACTCATAATTGGCTGGTCGTTGGTTCGACTCCAACCGGGCCCACCAAATCCAAACTCGTTTCCGCCTGTCTCAAGGGAGCTAATGTGATATTGGCGGTGGGGGCTGACTGTCAATGTGACCGCCAATCCTGCCTCCGTTCGACGACGAGGTTGTCCAGAGTCATCTACTCGGCCAGCGAGTGGTGGTGGGCTCTCGATACCTCGCATGTTGGACGACAGAGCATTTCCTTGGTAAGGAAAAGGTCCCCGGTTCGAATCCGGGCGTGGGCTCCACGACCCTTCTGAGGCTCGATTTCGTATTCATTTCGAGGCTTTTGGAAGGCCATGGGTGCGCGACTGGAAACGACCGGGAAGCAGACCGGAAATTGCCGTGTTAAAAGGTCTGTTTGTGGTCCCTGGCTCACATGGAGGGCCAACATGCGGACCACAGTGCGTGTCATCCAGGGTCGTCTCGCGGAGTCAGAGCCCCACCGAACCTCGGCGATCGAGGCCGCCTACCAGCACTTCCGGCTGGACAAGCAGGGCAGTCTGGTCTCGCCGAAGACGCTGCAGCACTACGAGTGGACGATTCGGCCATTTCTGCGCTGGCTCGACGAGGAACATCCGGAGGTCCTCCGGTTCGAGCAGCTCAGTGTCGAGATGGTCCGTCAGTACCGGGTCGACATGTCTCAGCGCCTGACGACGCGCGGGCGCGTGCCCCAGCCGGCGACCTTGAACGATCTGCACCGGTTGCTGATGACATTCCTACGCTGGGCGGAGGACGAGGGCTACGCGGTCGACCCGAGGATGCGACGACTCAAAGCGCCTCGCGTCCCGCTCAAAGAGGCGACGGTCTTTCACATCGCGCAGCTGCGAGTTGTGCTCGGCGCCTGCAATCCCGAGCGGCCGCAGGAGGAGCTGATCGTGCGCATGTTGGTGGGGAGTGGGATACGAGCCGCTGAGCTCTGCGGCCTCGCGGTGCGGGGACCCGATGGCTTACCAGACCTGATGCTCGACTCGCTGGACCGCGGTCGGGTGGAGCTGCGCGTGCGCTGGGACGCGGGCGCCAAGGGCAAGAAGTCGCGGCGAGTGCCGATAACGCCCAAGCTGGCCGCAGTGATCAAGCGCTACAGAGGCGCGGCATCGCGACCATGCGCGGGTGCCGACCATCCTAGTGAACGATCGCGGGCTGTCGTACACGCCGTGGGGTATCGACCAGCTCATGGACCGCATCGAGAAGCGGGCAGGCTTTCACGTGCATGCGCATGCCTTCCGGCACACGTTCGCCACGGTGGCCTGCCAGGCGGGTTGGAATCTGGAGCGGCTCCGAGCGGCGATGGGTCATGCCGACTATGCGGTGCTGCACCGCTATGTGCGCTTGAGCAGCGAGCGGGATCTTGGCCCGCTAGTGGAGTGGGCAAATTTCATCGTCATGGCCGGCATCAATAGACCCTAGGTCAGGCTACGGTGTATCGATGGAGCCGCCGCGCTTGCACGCGTTCGGTCGATTCAATGCCAGCACCCGTCGATTGTTGGGAGTTGCTCAGGCCGAGCGTCGAGGTGGCAAGTTTCTGGTCTCGGGGCTGATCTTGCTGGCCGCCGCCTCTAAAGGGGACGCATTTTCCGCAAAGCTGTTAAGCGCAATGCGCACCGACTTGTCCACTTTGGTCGCCGCTACCGATGCCGAATGGAGCGAGCGCTCACGCTATCTCCAAGATGAACCCGCCACCGTGGTCAACGAGGCCATTAACAGTACGGCCGCCGCCACGCCACCCAACCGTCACCCAGGGATTGAAACCTTGTTGGCTGCGATGCTGAGTTTCGATAAGTCAATGGCAAGCCGAGTAGTGAGACGTCTGGGAGGCGTGCCCGATGCTCTGGCGAAACAGTTGAACAACCTCGAACGTGCGGATGGTTGAGCCACCTAATCCAGGTGAGTGACTGACCGGTCGCCCAACCATGGCGCGGGGAGCTCCAGGACGTTTCCGGACGATTTGAAAATGCCGGTAAAACGTCCGAAGACGCCGTAGAAACGTCCTCGCGGTCTCGTCCAGATTGTTGGCGATGAAATCTGTGATAGCCGACAAGATGAGCGCCTCAATGTGTAGGGGACGTTCTGGGACGTTCGAAGCGTCCTGCAACGCGGTTGAAACGTCCCACGGCTCGCTGGTCTGCTTCGTCGCGATGACTTCGACAGGATGGACCGATCTCGGTTCGGCATCGGCGCGGCGGCGACGCACGGCACAGCCGCAGCGTCTGCGGCGGCCCCGGAGCGCATGCGGCGCCGCTTGGAGCGCGTGCGCGCGTCCGGGCGCGCAACGCGCAGCGCGCCCCAGTCGTGGTGCAGCCAGCTTCCACAGTGCGACGCAGTCAGCTGAAGGCACATGCCGGGCGTCGGTCAGCAGCAGACGGGTGGAACCGAGGTCCGGACAGGGCGGTCCGCATCCCCTAACAGAGGACCGCCAAAAGCCAAGGTGAAGCTGTAACGGCCACCTTCAGCGTGCTCTCTTCGGGCATCGATTCGCTCTACATCTCCTTTAAGGGCGAGGCCGGCGCGGAACTAATAGATGCTCTCGAGGTCTTGAAGGCTAAGGCGCAGGAGACCGGCCAGCCGCAAGTGGTTCGCCTCGGAGGCGACCGCAGGGCGCTCGTGCAGCCGTCCGGGTGGGCGAGCTATCGCTACTGGCTTCGCTGCGGCGACTTCGACGTCTTCATCGGGCGAGGCAAGAGTCTGCCGGCGGCCTATGCGCGGCTTGCGAGCTCGTTCATCCACGAAGTCGGATCGAGCAGCGCCCTCGCCGAGCTGCAGTCGTTCGTAGAGCTGGCGCTCCTATCCGAGGTCAACGAAACTCTGTGTTCTCGGGTAGACATCTACGCGGATTTCCAAGGTTGGGTGCCGCGACCGCGGGACTACGACCGGTTCGTGACGAGAAGCCGACGCAACACCTGGCACATCACCGTGCACCATGACGGGCGTCGGTTCACAGGCTTCACGTTCGGTCGCGGTGCGATCGTGGCCAGGCTATACGACAAGAGCGCGGAGATTGCTCACTCGGGCAAAGACTGGATGCGCGTGGTTTGGGGTGACCGAGGCGATCCATCGAAACCGGTGTGGCGCCTTGAGTTCCAGTTGCGCCGCGAAGTTCTAGCTGAATGCGCGCTGTCGGAGCCAGACGAGGTATTGGGGCAACGCCAGGACCTCTGGACATACGCCACTCGATGGCTATCACGGCGATCGCCCAGGCCGGGTGAGAGGCGAACAAGGTGGCCGGTGGCGGGCGTGTGGACGCAGCTTTCGCAGGTGAAGCTCGGGGCTCCGCAGAGCCCGTTGGTGCGCCGCCGCATCAGAAAGCGCGACGAATCCGTCCTCGTCCGGGGTCTGGCAGGCTACGCAAGCTCTCTCGCAGCCACGGCCGGCGTCGCCGACCTGGACGTCGCGATGTTGGTATCGCGGCGCCGAGTGGGTGAGTACATGGACGCAACAGGACGAGACTTTCGCGATCTGGTCCTGGCCAAGCGGGAGCGGATGCTCTGAAGCAGCGCCGCCCCTTTGATTGGTCGGTTGACGCATGTGCGATCGATCGAGCACGGATCCTCTGCGGCTGGACGCGCCGGGATCTAGCGCACCAAGCTCATGTCGACGAGGGAACGCTTTGCGATCTCTTCGCTGGTCGCCGCCGACCAACATTCGGAACTCTCCGGGCGATCTGCCAATCACTTGATTTACCTCTCGAGGATGTGATCGCGTTCTCCGATGCGAAATCGGAACCATTACGGCGACCACGGGAGTAACCTCTCGCGCTGTGCTGCTCGGTAAGGCTGGGTCGATGACTACCAATCTCGGCGCGGACCAGTGCTACGAACGGCTGCGAACAGGAATGCGTGGTCTCAAGTTAGGGAGTCGTGTGGATGCCTCCGGCTTCAGATTGGCTAAGGCTGGGCGGACGGCAATTCGGATTCGCGGAACGTTCGTACCACAGCCTGCTGGCGGCACCGTCGTCAAGTACCGAATCGAGTTTCTTCCGGCATTACTCTTGGCGTGGGCCATCGCCACACCGATTGGCCTCGTTATGCTCGGGATGCTGTTGTGGCTAGCACACGAGAGTCTTTGGGAGCTCTGGCCGCTGATCCCGATTACGGTCGTAGTGATTGGCGCCAACTTGTGGGTCTCAGATCGACAAGCACATTGGCTGGTCGGTTTCGTCAGCAATAAACTGGAGTCTGCCTAGTCGACGGCTTGGGGGTTGTTGGTTGCTCGGGCCAATTGGCGGTTTGTTCGATTGGCTGCAGCGCGCTGCTCCTAGCTTCGGGTTGATGACGCATACCCGAGGCGCCGAGTTAAATGGTCTCCGTCGAAACTGACCTTCGGCGGTAAGCTCAGGTCGAGTTCGCCAGGGATCGAAGACGCGCGTGTCTGACCAGGCCGCCGTCATCGGTACTTTCGCAGTGGTAGCAGGTTTGCTTGCCATCGTTGTGTTGGCGACCAACACGTACCGAGTGTCGATCGTTCTTGCTGCCGAAGCTATGACCGCCGCGCCGGGCCAGCCATTAGAGCTGATTTGCGGCGTTCGCTTAGGGTGGATGAACGCGAGTTGGCCCGCGAGTCGCGTGAGAATCGCTGACGAAGGCATTAGGTTCAGCTGTCTCGGAGTATCGGTTCGAGCAGCGTGGAGAGACGTCACGATGGTGGAGTTGGTCAAGCCGGTCAATCAAATTGGGTCGGGTGTACGCTTTCGCATTCCGACCCGGCGGCCCAACTCAGCAATCGTTTGGCTTGGGAATCGGGCGCTCGCCGAGC
>Ga0193751_1003022_pt1 | contig 10013 bp, 10 predicted proteins | sample L1c2metaG_FD_143050 | JGI IMG/M metagenome (GOLD analysis project Ga0193751, IMG submission 143050) | Soil microbial communities from a riparian zone of the East river system, Colorado, United States - L1c2 | ecosystem: Environmental > Terrestrial > Soil > Riparian zone | place: USA: East River...
CGCGACACCTTCTTCTGGATGTCGGGAGGCATGTCCTTGCGGATGACGTTGCCACCGAGAGGAAGCGGGAGGCCTGTATTCTCCAGCCACCACGCTCCCATGTCAGCGATAAGGTGAAGGCCGTCATCCTTGTAGGTGAGCTGTCCCTCGTGAATCAGCAAGCCGGCGTCGACTTCTCCACCGAGCACGGCTTTCTCGATCTGATCGAACGGAACGACCACCGGAGTGAAATCCGGCTGGAACAGTCGGAGCGCGAGATACGCGCTCGTCATCAGTCCGGGGACCGCGATCGGCTTTCCCGCGATGCTCTCGCGCGTCATGGGTTTTCTGGAGACGAGCATCGGTCCGTACCCATCTCCCATCGACGCTCCATGCGGCAACAAGGCGTATTGATCGGACAGATAGGCGTAGGCGTGGATCGAAACAGCGGTCACGTCGAGCTCTCCACGCAACGCGCGACCGTTGAGCGTTTCGATGTCCTGGAGCTCGTGCACGTAGCTGAGGCCTTGCGTATCGATCTGTCCGTCGGCGAGCGCGTAGAACATGAATGCGTCGTCCGAATCCGGACTATGTGCCAAATGGATGGTGCTGGATGTCATGATCTTGCCGCCAGACTTCTCCGCGCCTGCTGCAGGGCATTGGTGATGTCGTCCTGGTGTCTCAAATATTCCTCGCGTTTCTTCGCTAGTTCCGATTTTTCGGCGGCGACGAGCCGTCGTTCATACAAGTGCAGCTGGACAGAGTCGCCAGCAATTACTGCAAGGCGTGCTTCCAATATCAGCCCAAGCAGGTGATTCGGATTCCCCAGAAGAATGCTATCGGCTTGTGCCTTGGCCATGGGAAGCGCTCCGACGACTTCACCGATACGTCCCAGGTCATATCGTTGATCGGCGTTGAGGGGAGATAAGAGAAGGTACGACTGAATGGCCATTGGAGCGAAGAATTGTACGCTATCGATCTTTCCCTGAGAGGCGAGGGTCATCACCCGGTTGTACAGTCGATCAGCGCGCTCTTGTGGTGATAAGCTCGAGATGTCGGGCGCGCGTACGTCCGCCGGTTGATTGTCCGCGGATCCGCGATCATCCAGCCCTGCTTGTGGGAGCGCGTTTGCCGACCCGTCGACAGTACTGCTACGTCGAGCGTTGAAGCCTCTTCCCGCGGCCATCGCAAAAAGGGCGAGGAAGGCCAAGGCAGCTACGATCCAGGGGAGGGAATTCGTTTTCGTTTCGCGCGGGGCGGCAGCTCCGGCTGGCGTCCCGCAACGGTGGCAAAACTTTGCTCCAGGGCTCAGATCGGAGCCGCATGAGGGGCATTTGGCGCCCGCCAGTGGAGCGCCACAATTAGCGCAGTAGCGACCGTGAGCGGGACTGCCGCAGGAAGGGCAGATCTGGTCTGACTCTGTAGAGGGCGACGTCATCCGCTGAAATTACTCAGAGTCGCGGCTCGCGGAACTGATAACTGCAGACTGTGGACTAACTACCGAACGGCAGCTCCCAAACCGTACGGCTTCCGGCTGACGTGCGGCAGGCGACCGGCTGCCGGCTTAAGGTCAACTACAAAACGTGGTGTGAGTTGCCAGAAACCGAGTGGCCGGATGCCAGTAAGCGACTCATTCTGCCAGGCTTGCTTGTGATGCAATCAAATCGGAAACAACATCTCCCTGTACTTCGGAAGCGGCCAGAAGTCGTCGCCGACCACCAGCTCGAGCGCGTCACAGACCTTTCGGACTTCGGCCATCGTGTCTGCTCCTTCCTTGGTAAGCAACTCGGCCTGGGCCGGCGGATCGTCGTGCTTCGCTTCGGCACGCGCGATCACGTCGCTCAGATCTTCGCGGAATTCCTGCAACTCCTGGACGAGCTCACCGATCTGGTTCGCGCTCGCGACCTGGGGGACCACGGCGATGCCGGCGGTTTTTGCCTGTGACGCGGAGCTCGATAACTGACTGAGATATGCATACGCGGCCGGCACCACGAGCGTGTCAACCATCTCGCGCAAAGTGTGCAGCTCGATCAGCATGTCTTTGACGTACCGCTCGACGCGCACATGATAGCGCGATTCGAGCTCCTCCTTGGTCAGTACGCCGAGCTTGGTGAGGAGCGCGCGAGATTGCTTGGAGACCATCTCTTTCAACGCTTCGGGAGTGCGCCGGAGATTCGGTAGGCCGCGCTTCTTCGCCTCCACCACCCATTCCTCGGAGTAGTTGTTGCCCTCGAAGCGAACGGGTGCGCTCTCCTTGAATGATTCGCGCACGACCTTGAGAACAGCATCGTCGATCGACTTGGTTTTCTTGAGTGCTTCGCGCAAAGAATCCGTGATCTCGCCGATGGAATCGGCGACAACTGTGTTGAGAAGCGCGACGGGGAACGCGATCGACGCTGACGATCCGACGGCGCGGAACTCAAACTTCTGGCCGGTGAATGCGAAGGGAGACGTGCGATTGCGATCGGTGTTGTCGCGTGCAACTTCAGGGAGTCGAGCCACGCCAAGCTTGATCATCTGCTGCTCCGCAGTGCCGGAGCTTTTTCCAGCAGCGATATCCTCGATAACTTTGGTAAGCATGTCGCCCATGAAGACCGAGATGATCGCGGGCGGAGCCTCGTTGGCGCCGAGTCTGTGCTCGTTTCCGGAGGAGGCGATGCCGGCACGGAGAAGTCCGGAATGCTTGTGAACTCCCTTCAGCACGGCGGCGAGAAACAGCAGGAAGCGCAGGTTCTGGTGCGGAGTCTTTCCCGGCTTGAGAAGATTCAATCCATCGAGCTCGGAAGTTTCGGCAGTGACGGACATCGACCAGTTGCAATGCTTGCCTGATCCGTTGATGCCGGCGAACGGCTTCTCGTGCAGAACCGCCTGAAGGTGGTGTCTCAAAGCCACTCGGCGCAGCGTCGCCATCACCAGCATGTTGTGATCGACGGCGAGGTCTGTCTCCTCGAAGTACGGGGCCATCTCGAACTGGGATGGCGCGACTTCATTATGACGCGTAGTTATCGGCACACCCAGCTTGTACAGCTCGAACTCGGCTTCAGCGATGCATCCCTGAATACGCTCGGGAATTCCGCCGAAGTAGTGATCCTCGAGCTGTTGGCCGCGCGGTGGTGGTGCGCCCATCAGAGTACGTCCGCCCATCACGAGATCCGGCCGCATCGCGAAGTGAGCGCGGTCGATCAGGAAATATTCCTGCTCCGGGCCGAGAGTGGTGAAGATGCGTTGCACTCCCTTGTCGCCGAGTAGCTCGAGCAGCGCGATCGCTTTCTGAGAGAGAACGTCGGAGCTGCGGAGCAACGGCGTCATCTCGTCGAGTGCTTCACCGTTGTAACCGATGAACACGGACGGTATACAAAGCGTGCGTGCTCCGGTGGACTCGACGATGAACACGGGACTCGCGGGGTTCCACGCGGTGTAGCCTCGTGCTTCCCACGTCGCACGGAGTCCACCCGAGGGGAAACTCGATGCGTCGGGCTCGCTCTGTATGAGCTGGTCGCCGGTGAACGACTCCATGGGCTGGCGGTCGTCGTCGAACGCAAAGAAGGCGTCGTGCTTCTCAGCGGTGAGGCCTGTCTGGGGCTGGAACCAGTGAGTGAAGTGGGTGACGCCACGCGCGATTGCCCATTCCTTGATCACCTGTGCGACGACCGGAGCGATCGCTCGGTCGAGCTTCTTGCCCTGACGAATCGATGCGGCGAGGCTGGCAAACACCTCGCGTGGAAGCTTGTCCCGCAACTGCCGCACGCCCAGGGTATTTACGCCGAAATACTGCGAAGTGGGACCGGGGATCCCGTCATCGTTGAATCCGGGAGCCACCCGTGGTGAGCGGTTCGCGAGCTCCTGGATGATCGACTTACGCTGGCTGATGGTCGGGGCTGTCATGGGGTCCACGGAGGTGATGTTCTAGGCAAATCGTGCAGGTCGTGCACTCTCGATCGGTCAAATTGGCTATTGAACCCTCAAAAAGCAAGGAATCTGGTCCAAATTCGTGCAGAAATTGCAAAAATTGGCGGAAAGGGCTACGTTCCGCCCATGCCCCGCCATCGCTCCCAGATTCCCGACACCTCAGGCGCAACCGTCCAGGACATCCTGGAGCTCGCCGAGAAGAACAACGTTCGATTCCTCAGGCTGCAATTCACCGATATCCTCGGCATCAACAAGAATGTCGAGATACCGGCGTCGCAGTTCGAGAAGGCGCTCGCCGGCGACATCATGTTCGACGGCTCATCCATCGAAGGGTTTGTACGGATCGAAGAGTCCGACATGCTGCTCGCGCCCGACTTGAGCACGTTTCAGATATTTCCCTGGGGCGACGAGAGCAGCAAAGTCGCTCGGGTCATCTGTGACATCAATACTCCGGACGGAAATCCATTCGAGGGAGATCCACGCGGCGTGCTCAAGAAGATGATTGCCCGAGCTGCCGATCTCGGCTACGCGATGAACGCAGGGATGGAAGCCGAGTTCTTCATGTTCAAGCCGAAATCGGACGACGAGCCGTCGACGATTACACACGATGTCGGATCGTATTTCGATCTGGCGCCGGCCGACCTGGGTGAAGATGCGCGCCGAGCGATAGTTGATGTGCTCGAGAGGATGGGATTCGAGGTCGAGGCGGCGCATCATGAAGTGGCGCATGGCCAGCACGAGATCGATTTCCGCTACGCGGATGCCCTGAAGACCGCCGACAATCTCACGACGTTCCGCTTCGTGGTGAAATATGTCGCGCGGACATTTGGGCTGACTGCGTCGTTCATGCCGAAGCCGATCTTCGGTCAGAACGGAAGTGGAATGCACACGCATCAATCGCTTTTCCGCGGCAAGGAGAACGCCTTCTGGGACAAGAAGGCAAAGTGGGAGCTGTCAGGCACGGCGCTGCACTACATCGGCGGGTTGTTGCGACACGCGCGCGGATTGACCGCGATCACGAATCCGCTGGTGAATTCGTACAAACGCCTAGTCCCCGGATTCGAAGCTCCGGTGAACGTCGCGTGGTCGATGAGGAACAGGTCACCGATGATTCGCATTCCAGACCGCCGGGGAGCCGGCACGCGCGTAGAGCTGCGCATCCCTGATCCCTCCGCGAATCCTTACCTCGCGCTGGCAGTGCAGCTCGCGGCGGGACTCGATGGAATTGCTACCCAGGCTGACGCCCGCGAGCCGGTGAACACCAACATCTGGGAGATGTCTCACCGCGAGAAACGGCGCTTGAGGATCGACGACCTCCCGCACAATCTCGAAGAGGCGTGCAACGAGCTCGAGAAGGACGAAGCGATCACCGAAGCCCTTGGGCAACATATCACGACACAATTTCTGGCGGCGAAGAGGCTCGAATGGGAGGAGTACATCAGTCAGGTCTCGCAGTGGGAGCTCGATAACTATCTGGCGAAGTACTGAGCGCGGATGCAAACGTCGCTCGTCAACTCCATTCCAATTGCGCTCACGACGCTGCGACTATTGCTAGCGCCAACTCTCGTGTGGCTGGTGTATGCAGCGGCGTCCGGCAGAATGTTCGCGATTGTAATAACTGTGGCGTTCGTGTCGGACTATCTGGATGGAGTGATCGCACGGACCCTCGGAGTCGCGACACCGGAGCTCCGTCATTTCGACAGCAGAGCCGATCTCGTCTTCTATGCGACCGCCGCCTGGGCCGTGTGGAGTCTGCGTCCTGATGTCGCGCGATCGATCGCCATTCCTGCCCTCATCGTCATAGGGCTCGATGTCGTGCGACACGTTTTTGATTTTATGAAGTTCGGTCGCGATGTCGCGTACCACGCATGGAGCTCGAAGGTGTGGGGACTCTCACTCGCGCTGGCCCTTGTGATGTTGCTCGGCTTCGGAGTTAGCCGGCCATTCGTTGCGATCGCGGTCGGTCTGGGGTTAGTAGCTCAGCTAGAAGGACTTCTCATCTCCGTGATTCTTCCGACGTGGACCAGCGATGTGCCTACGTTTTTGCGAGCGCGGGAGCTGAGAAGAGGCGCCGGAAGCGCGAACGCGATCTCGCGGTAGCAATTAGTGAGTGGTGCGCGCGCTCGGAAGTGTGGTCGAGCGCTTGCGCACCACTCGGGACGTCGCCGCTTAGCTCTTTTTGCGGCTGCGCTTACGGGGAACCTTGGCGCCTTTCTTACGCGCCTCTGAGAGGCCAATGGCGATTGCCTGCTTGCGGCTCTTGACCTTTCCCCCCTTCCCGCCTTTGCCTGACCTGAGCGTGCCCTTTTTGCGGCGACGCATTGCGCTCTCGACGCGCTTCGAAGCTGCTTTGCCGTACTTCCGTTTGCCTGAAGATTTCCGCGCAGCCATGCTATTCCTCCGGTGAGTGCGTTAAAAACTGATCTTTGTCGGTCTGGCGCATCTTGTGCCAAGAAGAAGGGCGTCGATCGAATCGTCTGGTCATTCTCCAAGCGGGCAAGCATGAGCACTCGGACGGGTCTGGAAGCCGAAGCCATCAATCGTCTCACCGACGGCGTGCAGCCGGCGACGATGCGGGCAACTCTTGTGCAATGTCTGGCCGGAGAGCTCGCCCCGTCGGCAGCCATCTCGCAAATGCTTGCGGAGGGAGCGCCCTATGTGGTACGTGCCGCGATCGACGAGGTTACGCATCGCGCTGCTACGATCTCCCGCGCCAGCGATATGCTGGTGCACGACAGGGTCGATGAGCTGACGCAGGTATTCGTCGAGCACGTCGCGGCGCTCGGCGATGTCAGTGACGCGACGAAGACTCCGTCCGGCCAGGAGATTTCCCGGGGAGCGCGGGCTCCCCGCTCTTCTGAGGAGCAGTCCGAAAGACGTATTTCTGAATAGCCTCGAGGATAGCCATACAGAAACCGGCCCAGGCGAGGCCGATCGCGATTCCTGCCAGCACGTCCGATGGATAGTGCACACCGAGGTACAGGCGGCTGAATGAAATGGCCGCGATGACGATGAACGCCACGATCATCACCAGCCACCTAGCCCATTCTCGCTTGTGGAGTCGGGCAGCAAGGAACGCAACCGTGGTGTAAACGATCGCCGAGCTCATCGCGTGCCCGGACGGGAACGAAGAGCTGACGACGTGGACTTCTGGAACGAAGACCGTTGGACGCGGGCGATTGAACCCCAGCTTGAGGACCCCATCCAGTACGATCCCGCCTGCGGTGGACGCAAGAAGAAGGATCGCTGAGTACTTGTGCTCGGTTAGCACCAGAAAAAGCGCCGCGACGGCAACAATCATCATCACGACAGCGGTCGTACCGAGCGCCGTGATCTCCACCATCGTCGCGTCGAGAGCGCTGGTGTGGTGCGCCCCAAGCCATCGGAGTACCGATTCGTCGAAAGCCTGCGTTGTCCCGGGTCGAACGTGGCCCGCAAGCATGACGAACAGCCCCGTACCGGCAACAGCGACGATGAGACCAACGACGAGGAATATTCCGATCGCGCCGACCAGCGAATCAGTCTTGCCTGCCGACGCGCGAAGCGCGGCGTAGATCGGGTTCGCATAGACAGAGAGCGGCCCGCGCGATTGCGCTCTCCGTTCCTTACGCAATGGCATGCGGACAACTACTCGCAGAGAATGGACCGCGAGCTCTACTTATCAGATATCGGGCGTAGGCGTGTCGTTATTCTCGCGGCGGTCTGTGCGCCTGCGATCAGCCCCCCTCCGATCTTTCTTCGATCGCGAGCGGAGCCACCGCCAGGTGAGGTAGAAAGCGACTGCCAGGATTATCCAATAGAAAGGCTTCACTATCTCGTGCAGCACCTGAGCATAGGTCTCGAGTCTGTTGATCAGCACAATGAACAGCAGTGAAGTGCCCCAGACTACGAGAAGCTGTCGCGGCCTGCGGCCATAGATCATTGGATTCTCTCCGGCTCGATTATCGAAAAATTCATCTCGGTATATAGTGGACGAGTCCTTGCACCGTTGGTCCCAAATGGGTGTGATTCTCGATAGGGCCAAGCGGCCATTCAACATCCACGCGATGCTTCACCGTATACGGCTCGAAGTTAAGCAGTTCGCGGACGCAGCGATGTTCGACCTGGCCGAACAAGGTTACGCCACTGCGTTCCACCAGTTGGTCGCTTGCATAATATCCGTGCGCACGAGGGACGAGGTTTCGCTGCCGACAGCGATCCGGCTGTTCAAAGTGGCACCGACGGCCGAGGCGGTCAGCAGGTTGAGCGTCCCGAGAATCGCCGAACTTATTCGACCGTCGAGTTTCTACGAGACCAAGGCGCACAACATTCGCGATCTTGCCAGATGCGTCGCGGAGGAATACGGCGGCGAGCTGCCCTGTGATTTCGAGGTGATGACGTCGTTTCGCGGGGTCGGGCCGAAATGCGCGAACCTCACACTTGGGATCGCGTGCGGAGCGACGGAGATCAGCGTCGATGTCCATGTTGACAGAGTGACAAACCGGTGGGGTTATGTCCAAACGACGACGCCCGAGGGGACCCGTGTCGCGCTCGAGAAGAAACTGCCGCGGAAATATTGGGTCGAGATCAATCGATTGCTGGTGCCTTTTGGAAAGAACGTGTGCACCGGAAGGTTGCCAAAGTGCTCCGCCTGCCCGGTACTGGGGTACTGCCGGCAGGTTGGGGTTACGGAGCATCGTTAGAGAGAAGAAACTGGAAGTGCAACAGATTGAGTGGTCAGCTGATAGCTCGTAGCGGATAGCAGATAGCCTTACGGCGTCGGGACGTCCCTGTTTGCAGGTCAGGGCAGAGGCAACTGCGCTTAATCTCACGCAACTGAGTGGCGTCCTGAGGTTCTCAGCTAACAGCTATCGGCTTCCAGCTATCAGCTGACCACTCGTTCTTTTGAACTATCCGGTCGCGCCAGTCTCTTGAGGGAATCTCCCGTAAGTCTGAACGTCGTCCACTCATCCATGGCTTTTGCACCGATCCGCTTGTAGAAATCGATCGCCAGCTCGTTCCAGTTGAGCACCGCCCAGTCGACTCTGCCGCAGTCGCGGTCGAGTGCGATTTGCGCGAGAGCGCGCAGAAGGGCAAACCCAACGCCGTGCCTCCTCGCGGTGGGCCTGACAAATAGATCTTCGAGATAGATGCCGCGCTTGCCGAGCCAGGTGGAATAGTTGTGGAAGAAGAGTGCGAACCCAGCTGGCGTGTCACCAAGGTACGCGATCAAAACTTCCGCAGCCGGTTTCTCGCTGAAAAGTGTTTCGGTGAGGTCTCGCTGCGTCACCGATGCTTCGCCCGGCTGCGCGCGCTCGTACTCGGCGAGCTCCAGAATGAGCTCGTGAATCAGCGGGACGTCTTTCTTCGTGGCGCGAACTATTCGAGGCTCAGCGGAGTTTTTCTTCATTCGCGCATTATCCGACTGGCAGAATCGGGTGTCAATGCCATCTTTCGCGGGATGAAACACCGATACTTCGGGTTGATGATAGTGCCGTTCATCGCTGCTGCCTGCGGCTCGCCGTCGCCGCGAATCAAAGCGGCGATTGCCGCGCAGGAACCGTCTGGACCTCGTCGCTTGCCGACGGGTGTCATGCTCGATCCGGCGGGCGCGTCGTACGACCTTGGCTCGATGCCGCTCGCAATGGCAGTATCGCCGGAGAAAGACAGAGCGGTGGTGTTGCTGAACGGGTGGAGAGAACAAGGGATACAGGTTGTAGATCTGTCTTCAGGGCGGGTCTTGCAGACGATCCCTTTGCCAGCGGTATTCCTCGGAATTGCATTCAGCCCGGATGGAAAATCTCTGTTCGTGTCTGGCGGTAATCAGGATGTCGTGTACCGCTTTGACTGGCGCGCCGGAGCTGCGACTCTCGCGGACAGCATCGTGCTCGCAGTAAAGCAAAAGGGAAAGAGCGGAACGAGGTATCCGGCCGGAATTGCGCTCTCGCCCGATGGCCGCACGCTGTACGCCGCGGAAAACCTCGGCGATTCCCTCGCGGTAATCGATATTGCGACCCGGCGGGTGGTGCAGAGGCTTGGCACCGAGCGTTATCCCTACGGTGTGGCGGTCACGCCCAGCGGAACCGTTTACGTCTCGGCGTGGGGTGGATGGACAGTCTCGATTTTTGGGCAGCTCGCGAATACGG
>Ga0193751_1003024_pt1 | contig 10012 bp, 13 predicted proteins | sample L1c2metaG_FD_143050 | JGI IMG/M metagenome (GOLD analysis project Ga0193751, IMG submission 143050) | Soil microbial communities from a riparian zone of the East river system, Colorado, United States - L1c2 | ecosystem: Environmental > Terrestrial > Soil > Riparian zone | place: USA: East River...
CAACTTGGCCGAGATTTCCGGCCAGTACCTGCACAAGGGGAGCCTGGTCTACGTCGAGGGGCGGCTGCAGACCCGCTCGTGGGAGGGTCAGGACGGCCAGAAGCGCAAGACGACGGAGATCAACGCCACCGAGATCCAGTTCCTCGAGACGCGCAGCCAGTCGCAATCGCATGCGACCGCCGGCGAACCGGCCGAGGCGACGGTTGCCGCTACGGCGAGCCACAGCGAGGAGCCCTCGCGCGACGTCGAACCGGACGACATCCCGTTCTAAGGAGCCTGACTAGGAGCCATGCCACCACCGACCGACAAGCGGGACCGCAAGCCGCACAAGAAGGTCTGCAACTTCTGTGTCGAGAAGGTCCACCTGATCGATTACAAAGAGGTCTCGCGCCTCCGCCGCTTCGTCAGCGAGCGAGGCAAGATTCTTCCGCGCCGTGTCACGGGAACATGCGCCCGTCACCAGCGCCGCCTCGCCGTCGCGCTCAAGCGCGCGCGGCATGTGGCGCTGCTCCCCTACACTGCCGACCAGCGCTAGAAATCGCGCGCCGTATACTGCGGTGTAGTTGCGTCTCCCGCGCCTCCCGGTCGTGCTCGCGGCCGGGGTCGTCTTGCTCACGTCCATGCCAACGGCTCGGGCTGCGGCTTCGGAGCCCTCGTTTGTCATGCCGTCGCCCTACGTGATCGCGATCGATCCCGGGCACGGTGGCAGTCCGACCAGTGATCCGACGCAGCTGTGGGATCCCGGCGTGGTGGTAGGCGCCGTCATGGAAAAGGACATCACGATGGATCTCGCTCGGCGGCTCCGCACGCTGCTGCAGCGAGAGAAGGTCAAGGTCGTCTTCACCCGCACCGGTGATCAGTACGTCGAGATCTCAGAGCGCTGGAACCGGGCGCAGGCCGCCGGAGCCAGGATGTTCGTGAGCCTGCACGTCAACGCGTATGACGGCGATCCCTCGATCAACGGCTTGGCCGTCTTCTATCCAAAGGCCGATAGCCTCCCCTTTGCCCAGTCGATTGAGACAGGTCTGGCCCAGAGCCTGAAGCGCTTTCAGATCGCGGACGACGGCGTCGTCGCCAAGCCTGAACTGTGGGTGCATTCCAATATCCCAACCGCCACGGTCGAACCCGCCTACCTGACGAATCCACGCGAGCGGAGCTTGCTGCTGCAGGATGACTTCCGAGACGCGATCGTCACCGGGGTCTTCCAGGGACTGCTGGCCGCCGACCCGCAGATCGAGCAAACCAGACTGCAGATCGCCCGCGCCGAGTCCGCAGCCGCCGCCCAGCGCCAGGCCGACACGGCGGCGGCGTCCGATGCCGCTCGCACGGCTACCGCAACGCGATGGGCGATGATCATCGGCGGGTTGGCGCTGCTCTGGGTGGTCATGCGCACGGCCATCCGGCGGCAGTCGAGAATTGCGCAGCCGCCCGCGTACCGCCGGCGAAGTTATCGTCGCCGTCGATCCGTTTCCCGACGATATTGATCGGTCGCCAGCGCTGGGCCGGACGGTAAGCTAGGGCGCATGGCTCAGAACCATCAGTTGCGAATCCCCGGCCCGACGCCGGTGCCCGATCGCGTCCAGCAGGCGATGGCCGCTCCCATGATCAACCACCGTGGCCCGGAGTTCAGGGCTCTCCTGCCCGAGCTCGAAGCCGGTTTGCGCTGGGCCTTCCAAACCGACAACGACATGCTCATCTTCCCCGCGAGCGGAACCGGTGGGTTGGAGAGCGCCGTCGCCAACCTCGTGTCGCCCGGCGAGCGTGTCCTCGCGGTCACGATCGGCTCGTTCGGGGATCGCTTCGCCGACCTGGCCGGGGCGTTCGGCGCCGACGTTGCTCGCTTGACGATGCCTTGGGGGGAGGCGGCGGATCCTGAGGATCTCGACGACCTGCTCACTCGCGAACCGGCCGTCGCGACCGTGCTGATCACCCACAACGAAACCTCGACCGGCGTCACCAATCCACTCCGGGCGCTGGCCGAGGTGGTCAAGCGTCACAAGCGTTTGCTGGTGGTCGACGGGGTCAGCTCGATCGGCTCCATCGACCTTCCCGTTGATCGGTGGGACGTCGATGTTGCGATCACCGCGTCGCAAAAGGGTTGGATGCTCCCACCTGGCGTGACCATGCTGAGCGTCAGCAAGGCGGCCTGGCAGCGCCAGGCTAACGCCCGCTCGCCGCGCTTCTACTTCGATTGGGAGCGCGCGGCGAAGATGCAATCCAAAGGTATGACCTTTACCACGCCGGCAGTCGGCATCCTCTTCGGATTGCGTGAAGCGCTGCAGATGATGCGCGAGGAAGGGCTGGCCGCGATCTTTCAGCGGCACCTACGGGTAGCCGCCGCCTTCCGCGCCGCGGCACGTTGGGGTTGCGCTTGCTCGCCGCCGATCCGCAAACCGCGTCGCCGACCGTGACCGCAGTCTATTTCCCGGATCCGCTGAGCGGCGAAAAGTCGGAGGCCGTCTTCAAGACATGGCGTGACCTCGGCCTGGTGGTGGGCGAGGGACAGGGAAAGCTCGCGGGCAAGATCTTCCGGATCGGACACCTGGGTGCCGTCGACGAGTCCGACGTCGTCACCACCGTCCAGCTATTGGAGCAAGGCCTGGAGGCTCATGGGCACTCGGTCACCAAAGGCGCGGCGCTGACCGCTGCCCGGCGCGCGTTGCAGTCTTCGCAGCCCAGCCTCGTCGCCTGAGCCCCGTGCCGCGCGTTCTCGTCGCCGACCCGATCGCGGAGGCGGGGATCGCCCGGCTGCGCCAGCATGCCGAGGTTGACGTCGAGTTGAAGCAGAGCCCGTCAGCCCTGCTGGCGAGGATCCCGGACTACGAGGCGCTCATCGTGCGCAGCGAGACGCGGGTCGACGCCGGCGTCATCGAAGCCGGCACCCGCCTCAAGGTGATCGGCCGCGCGGGTGCCGGGGTCGACAACATTGATGTCGAGGCCGCCACACGCGCCGGCGTCCTGGTCGTCAACGCCCCCTCAGGCAACACGATCGCCGCTACCGAGCACACCATGGCGATGATGCTCGCGCTGGCACGGCACATCCCGCAGGCGGACCAGGCGGTCAAGGCCGGCCGATGGGAACGTTCACGCTTTCTCGGCACCGAACTTCGAGACAAGGTGCTGGGAGTCGTCGGCCTCGGCAGTATTGGGCGCGAGGTTGCCCACCGCGCGCAGGCTTTCGGCATGCGCGTCATCGCCACCGATCCGGTCCTATCCGAGGAGCGCGCCTCGCAGCTCAATGTGAAGCTGGTCCCATTCGATCAACTGATGGCCGAGGCGGACCTGATCACGCTGCACGTGCCGCTGACCCGCGAGACCCACCACCTGGTTGACGCCCGGGCGCTCGCCCTCGCGAAGCCCGGCGTACGCCTGATCAACGTCGCCCGCGGCGGGATCGTCGATGAATCCGCGCTCCGCGACGCGCTTCGGGACGGCCACGTCGCCGGGGCCGCCATTGATGTCTTCGAGCGGGAACCTCCCGGCGAGAATCCTCTCCTCTCGATGCCTCAGGTCGTAACGACGCCGCATCTCGGGGCCTCGACCGAAGAAGCGCAGATCAGCGTGGCGCTGGAGATCAGCGACCAGGTAATCGCCGTGCTCGACGGTGGCATGCCGCGCTTCTCCCTTAACGCTCCCGTCGCGCTTCCCGAAGCGATGGCGTTTCTGCGACCCTTCATACCGGTGGCGGAGGGCATCGGCCGCTTCTACGCGCAGGTCGGTCGGCAGCCGGCCGCCCGTCTGCATGTCGACTACGCCGGCGAGATCGCCGACTACGACTGCTCGGTGCTGACCGCGGCCTTGCTGACCGCCTTTCTCAGCCGCTTCAGTGCCGAACGCGTCAACCCCGTCAACGCGCGCACGGTCGCGGCCGCCCACGGCATCACGGTGGTCGAGCAGCGCGGGGCGCGGGCGACGGAATTCGCGAATCTGATCAGCCTCCAGGCGGTGGGCGAGCACGGCACGACGCGGGTTGGCGGCACGCTGCTGTTGAACGAGCCCCACATCGTGACCTTCAATGATTTCCGGATCGACCTCGTACCGCACGGCACCTTCTTGATGAGCTGGCATGCCGATCGGCCGGGTGTGATCGGCGCCATCGGCACGTTGCTCGGTCAGAAGAACATCAACATCGCGAGCATGCAGGTGGGCCGCGACCGTCCGCGTGGCGATGCGGTGATGATCGTCTCGGTCGACGACCCCGTCCCGGAGTCGATCCTGGCGGACATCCGCCGGATTCCCGGGATGGCCGACGTGCTCTCCGTCAGCCTGTAAGGTCGATGGCGACGGTTCGCCCGTTCCAGGGGATCCTCTATGACCCGCATCGGGTTGACCTTTCCCAGGTGGTGGCGCCGCCCTACGACGTGATCAGTCCCGCTGACCAGCGTCGGTATTACCAGCAGGACCCGCACAACGTCGTGCGACTGATCTCGGGTGAAGTGCGCCCGTCCGACACGCCCGAGGACAACAAGTACACGCGCGCCGCCGGCTTCTTTCAGCAGTGGCTGGCGGACGGACTTTTACGCCGCGAAGCGAGCCCGTGCTTCTACATCTACCGGCACGAATTCGAGGATCCGACCACCGGGCAAACGCGCGTCCGGCGCGGCGTGATGGGAGTCGTCGAGCTGGAGCCATTCGGTCAAGGCGTCTTGCCTCACGAGCAAACGCACGCGCGTGCCAAGGCCGATCGGCTTTCGCTGACGCGCGCCGTCGAAGCGAACCTGAGCCCGGTTTTCGGCCTTTACGAGGACCCGCAATCGATGGTCGGTCCGATCATCGAGCCGATCATGGCGGCACCGCCACGACTGTCGATCACCGGCGAGGATGGGGACCAGCACGCCGTCTGGGCGCTGCGGGGCGCCGACCAGGTTCGCGCACTTGCCGAGGTGTTTCGTGCCTCACCGCTGTACATCGCCGACGGTCACCATCGGTACGAAACGGCCCTGAACTTTCGAAACAAGCAGCGGCTCGATCATCCGCAGGCTCCGCCCGATGCTGCCTTCAACTACGTCCTCATGCTGCTCGTCGATATCCGTGATCCGGGTCTCACCATCCTGCCCACCCATCGACTTCTGCACGACTTCGATCGGTTCGACCCCGCGGTGGTAGACCGGCTTGCCCGTCGCCATCGCGTGACTCCTCGCGCCGACCGGGGCGCGCTTCTGGCCGCGATAGAGCAGCCGACCGGGGGCCATCGAATCGGTGTTGCCCTGCCTCCAACTCCCTCCCCCCGTGCGGGAGAGAGCCGGGGTGGGGGGGCCTGGTACACCGTTGACGTCGACCCGTCAGCAGGTGCGGATCCCGTCTCGGGACTCGACGTGTCCGTCCTCCATCGGGAGATCCTCGAGCGCGAACTGGGTCTGGCGCCGGCGGAGGTGGAACAGGAGCGCTACTTGAGCTACTCGCGAGATGTCGGCAGCCTGCTGGACCGGGTTGAGGCCGGAGCCGCCCAGGCCGCCTTCCTCCTGCGGCCCCCGGCGGTATCCGATGTCGTCGAGGTAGCGCGCGCCGGCCGGGTGATGCCGCAGAAATCGACCTATTTCTTCCCAAAACCGGCCTCCGGGATCGTCTTCAACCCGCTCGGTGCCGACATCCGAATCGGAACGGGTATTCGATTCGAGCGGTAATACATTTGATCGGTTGCTTTGTTTCATTTTCGTGAGCCGATTTGGCTTGCCCGCGACAGGGGGCTTGGCTACTATGCTGAATCTAATGAGCGCCAAGCGTGTCGTGATCTATATGCCGGATGAGCTTGTGGATGCGCTCAACCAGGCCACCGCACTCTCCCCACAAAGCCGCAGCGAGATCATCTGCGCGGCGGTCCGGCAATTCCTGGCCGACGGCCCGCCTGCCGGGACGGCCGAGCCAACTGGCCCCGACGAAGCCTTCTTCGACCGGGTGGCGGAAATGATGCAAAGCGGCCTGCTGCAGCCTGGAGACTTCAGCGATCCGTCGGTGGAGGAACCGAGGCCGAAAAGCAAGCTCTGGATCAACTGATCCCCAGCTCGAGCTCAGCGTTTTCTCGAGGCCGCAAACCGGGTATAAGTTAGGTCGATCATGCCCGTCTACGGCTACCGGTGCACCAACGGCCACCATTTCGAGGTCCAGCAGCGCATCACCGACCCGCCGCTCACCCAATGCCCGGAATGCGGGGCGCCGGTGACCCGCGTCTTTTACCCGGTTGGCATCATCTTCAAGGGTGGAGGGTTCTACAAGACCGATTCCCGCGGCGCCAGCAGCGACGGTAGCATTACTCCGGCGGACGGCGCCAAGCCCGACGCTGACACCAAACCCAAAACGGACAGCAAACCTAAGACCGACACGAAGGCGAACAGCACGCCGGACGCGGGGGGTTCGACCCCTCCGCCGCCCGCTACAAGCGACGACAAGACCAGCAGCAAGGAAGGAGCCGCATGACGACCAAGAACATCGTCCAGGTCACTGATCAGAATTTTGAAGCGACGGTCGGCGGCTCGACACAGCTCGTCCTCCTCGACTTCTGGGCCACCTGGTGTGCGCCCTGCAAGATGCTGCGACCGGTAGTGGAGGAGCTGGCGACGGAGTACGAAGGTCGCGTCGTGGTGGCGGAGCTCGACGTCGATGCGAATCCCGTTACCGCGTCAAAATTCGGCGTGCTCAGCATCCCGTCGCTCATCCTCTTCCGCGGCGGCAAGCCCGCGGATCGGATCGTCGGCTACAAGCCGAAAGCCTACCTGCGACAGAAGATCGACGCCGTCCTTTAACCTTCATCCGGCACGGGGGTGCATGGGCTCAGGTGGGCTCCACGGTCTTCAAAACCGCTGGTCGGCATCCTTGGCGATGTCGACGGACGGATCGTTCCCGTCGCGCCCCCGCCATTTCCTATTGGGCAGGTGGTGCCGGAAGCGGCCGTCGCTACTGACGGCAGTGGTGATTGCGAGCGAACGGGCGTTCCGACGGCATAACTGACGGCACATCGGCGACGCGTCGACTAGATGCGTTCAGTTGGGTGAGCGGGAGACGGGACTCGAACCCGCGCAGGAACCAATCGCCGCGCACCACGGTTCTCTTTACGGCGTTCCGGTTTTGGCTGCTGTGTGACAGTCGATGTGCTCTCCCGCCAGGAGATCCAGGCGCTCGAGGATGCTGCGCAGACCGAGCGCGACAAGCTGATCGTGCGCGTGCTCGCCGACACCGGGCTGCGCCTGGCGACCTGGTCGGGCCGCGGACCGGCGACGTGGTCCGGCGCGGGCGAGGCAATGTGTACTTGCAGGTCCACGGCAAGGGCGAGAGCGATCGACTCGTGGCCATCCCTCAGGTGCAGCACCGGTCGAGCGATTCATCCAGCACGGTCGGCCGAAGGACAACCTGAGCCATCACCTTTTCCTGGCATCGCGTCGGCAGGGGACGGCCCAAGGCTATGAGGCGCTGACCACGCGCGGCGTGCATCAGCTGCTCCGCACGCTGGGGCAGAAGGTCGGGCTGGGCAAGCGGGTCTACCCGCACCTGTTGCGGCACTCGTACGCGACCTTCGCGCTCCAGCAGGGCATGAACCCGATCCAACTGGCCATCATCCTCGGGCACCGCTCGCTGGTGATGATCCAGAACGTTTACGCCCACCTCTCGCCGAGCGACAGCTACGACGCGATGGCCAAGCTGCTGCTGGCGCAGGACGAGCGATGAGGCTGTCGAGCTTGCTGCATCGGCTGGCCCGGGACTAGCCGGTAGCGGGTCTGCTACGCGCCAAAGGAGCCGGTGCTATGCTGCGTGACACTTGGGGGTGCCGAGATGAGAGGTGAGGCGGCGTCATCGGCGGGGCCAGAGACTGCTTCCAGCCGGCCGCTTGGGTGGTACCTCGCTGGAGAGGTCGGGCAACTGGCAGGCGTTTCTGGTGAGCGTGTCGGGCAATGGGCTCGACGCGGCTACATTGACTCCTCCGTTCAACGAGAGATCCCGCGCGTCTACAGCTTTCAGGACGTTGCTCATGCGATGGTGGTCCACGAGCTCATCGACCGTGGGGTGCGCCATCGCGACATCCTTGATGCGGTGGAGAACCTACGCGCGGAATGGGGGAATTGGCCGCTGCTGAACGCGCCATTGGCCACCACGGAAATGCGTATGGTGACAGGCGCGAAGGCGAACGAATTCCTGGTCCTGATCATGGGCGCCACGCAGATCGATGCGGCTCACCGGGCGGGCACGCAGGTGATGCTCGGATTACCCCTGGGTCTGCGTTGGGTCGTCGATCTATTGCGACGCGGCGGCTGGGCAATGAAGGATCTGCCGCAAGTGAAGAGCATTGAGGTCGATCCAGAACGGCTGAGCGGGAGGCCCACCATCCGCAATCGCCGAATCCCGGCCGATAAGGTTGCCCGAATTGCTGCTACCCGTGCGGGGCGCGCCAGCCTACAGTCCGATTTCAAGCTGACTCCCCGGCAGATCGCTGACGCCGTGAAGTGGCATCAGGCAGTGACTCGGTTCGAAAAAGCCGCGTAATCCAAGGACCGACCTGTGGAGGGCAGGCGGCGACTCTTCATCGACGAGGATCTCAACAGCCGCATCGCGACCGAGCTGCGTACCCGTGGTCGCGCCGACGCCAAGTCGGTATCGCGCGCTGGTTACCGGGGATACAAGGATCCTCCATTGCTGCGGGGGATCGCAGAGAAAGATCCCGAGGCGGTGCTGGTGACGGGCGACTACAACATGCCGGCAGCCCACGCTGATGTGCTTGCGGACACGCGCCTGACGCTGGCCATCGTTGATCCTAACCACCCACCCGAGTACAGCGATGACCATTGGGATCGCGACGTCGTCCATAAGTGGGCGCACAAGATGGAAGAACAGCCGCGTGGGTCGATCCGTGTCTACACTGTTGCCGGGTCGCGGCAATGGCGCCCGCGCCGCCGACCTCGCGTTGTGAGGCCAAGCTGATGGATGTCTGACATTCTCCTGGGCGCGATCATCGGGGCGGGTGCGGTACTCGCGGCGAACCTCCTGCAGTTCCTCGCCTCATGGCGAACGTCAAAGAAAGCCGACGCGAACTGGCGGCGTGATCAGCGGCGCGACGCCTACGCCGACCTGATCCAAGCTGCAGACGACTACCGCAAGGCAGCGCACGATCTTTATGTCACGCCGGTTCTGTTTGGCGATCTCATCAACCGGGCACCGCAAGCGCCGGGCACCGCGCAGATGACGACTGTACGCTACACGGTCCCGTCGTACTCGGATCGGTTGATCACATTCGAGGACCGAAGCCACCTGCTCGACCGGGCCGCGAGCCGCGTCAACCTGCTGGGATCTAGAGAAGTTCAGGGCCACGTAAATGCCCTTGCACTCCACGCGCTCCGCACCATGTCCAACGCCGCACAGGCCGACCCAAAGGTTTCCGAAGAGGTGTGGGGCGCGACGACCGACCGGTTCTTCGGCCTGTACGATGCCTTTCTTAACGCGGCGCGGAAGGATTTGGGATTTGACGCGCTGCCACCGACCGCCCAACTGGGTGGCCCAACCGCCTCCTTGCAGGGGCCCTGACGATGCCGCGTTATCACTACTGGTTTCGCCTCTCGCCGCGTTGGATCTTTGGTTTGTCTGAACCTGGGAAGGTGGTCGTACCAGATCAGACGGATTACACCGGCGCGGTGGTCGATCAGCGTACGGGCAACGTCCTCACTTCCGGGACGGAGTCGGTGCTGCGCAAGCTCGAGGATCAGGTCAACGTCGACTTGACGGTCGCCGGGGCCTCGGTGTCCTTCTCGGATGACGTGTTGAACATCGCGATGGAGGCAGCGTCACCCGAGGCTGCGGTTCAACCGGTGACTGATCTACTCAACCGGCTCCTGCCGATGGTTTCGTTCGGGCTTGGGCAGCTGATGTCGGTGAAATTAATCCAAGCCACGGATGATGCGGGCACCCACGTGCGATTCCGAATGGAAACCCGCGAGTACCTCGCGATCTACAATCTCCCCCTGCTGCGCCGAGCGCTCCAGGGGCTGCCCAATCAACTCGAGAGGGCTGCTGAAGATTCGAAGCTCTCCAC
>Ga0193751_1003025_pt1 | contig 10007 bp, 11 predicted proteins | sample L1c2metaG_FD_143050 | JGI IMG/M metagenome (GOLD analysis project Ga0193751, IMG submission 143050) | Soil microbial communities from a riparian zone of the East river system, Colorado, United States - L1c2 | ecosystem: Environmental > Terrestrial > Soil > Riparian zone | place: USA: East River...
GGCCGCACGCCTGGTGACAGCACCTCGCTGAGGTTGATCCATCCCTGTTCGTAGATTGCCGGGAGCAGATAAAACGAGGCCAAGCCGGCGCCGAGTGCGATGGCAAGCGCCGTTCGCAACAGGGGACGCCAGGATCGCTTCTGCACTGCCAACAAAGTTGCCAGGCCAGCCACTGAGTAGTGGATCATCACCGCTGCGGGCAGATTCGTCAGCCAGGCCGACGCCAGCGTGAGACTCAACCAGAGGGTCGGGCGAAAGCCAGGCTCCTTGAGCCGCAAAAGACAGAGCAGCAGAAGCGGCGGCAGGGCGGCGGCCAGAAGTTCGGCGTATGCGCTCCGCCAGTAGACGATCAACAAGTGATAGGGATTCAGTGCATAGAAAGCGGCCGCAAACAAAGCGTCCGGGACGGGGAACCACTCACGGGCGAGCCGGTACATGGCCGCTCCGGCGAGCGTGAGCACAATCCAGCAGTACGCGCCCGGCACCATCTTCCAGGGCAGAGTGGCACCGAGCGCGGCGCCCAGGGTCCAGGAAGTGGGCGGATAAAACAGGAAGCGAGCTTCGCCGTAGCCCCAGTGCGCCAACGCCGCCCAGCGCGGATATAGGATACCGTGCTGCCATTGGCCGAGGACGTCCATCCACGAAAACATGTGGAACTCGAAATCATGCCCGGACGGACTGCCCCGCCAGAAAAACGGAGCGATGGCCAGCAGACAGGCGCCGGTTAGCACCAATGCACGCGAGATCGGGTTCTTGAGCAAAGGACCTTTAGCTTACTTTAATTTCAGTAGGCACGCGGCTTGCCGCGTCTCTTTTCGCGACGGAGACGGGGCAGGCCCCGTTTCTACAGGTGGGTCGGCGGCGCGCAGAGCAATTCTATTGCATCGGAAAATTGTCGGAAAATTAACCGCAGCGAAACTATTTACGAGGGGGTGTCGAGGTAGTCTGCGATCAACGAAGTAGAACGGACCACCGGGGACTGGGCCGACACCAAAGACGGGATGTCGATCTGGTTTCCGGTTTTTGCTGGGATGATTTCTTGCTGGGATCGAGGTTGCGGTATCGAGGAGGCGATGCTCGGTGAAGCTTGCGGGGTCGCTTCGTTGGGCGGAAGTTTATCGGTTGGCGTCTATTGGTTGACGCTGACCGGATTTCGTTGGCGGTGCAGTTCCGCGAGAAACGCTTCTTCATCCAGCGCGTTGCCAGACCGCAGCAATTCCAGCAGCGGATCGTCCGCGTCGGTTGCGGCGCTGCCGGTCTGGTTTAGGTCGACCGCGTTGGCGACGAGAGAACGAGGAGAAGTTTCCAGTTGCGGAGTGGCGCCGGGTTGGCCGGTGAGGAACTCGATGAACTCGCCAACGCTCTTGCGCTGCTCCTCTGTGCGGGCGGGAAATTCAATGCCCATGCCATGTCCGGGATGCATTACCCGGACCAAGAGGGAAGGGGGATTCGGTCTGCACGTAGCAGCCGCCCAGACTAAGATCCGTCAGTCTACATTGGCTGGCTGCATCGGGCTCCTCGGGTAATGCGTCGTGCGCGCGGGCGGCCAGCCACTCGCCCATTTCTTCGCGCATCTTGTCGTCCATGTCGAGAAAGCGCAAGCCGGTTTGACCATTGGCGGTACTCCAGGCAACCGCCGCATCACCTTCAATGCCGGCACCGCCGTCGGGGAGTTCGAAGGAGACGCGAACCATGGCCGCAGATGGAAGGGGCTTGGCCGCCAGTACATCCATGCCGCCGGCGCTCAGGTCGAGTAGGATGCCTTCCACCGTGTTGCTCTCGTCGATGCGAATCGAAACTGCGGCCTGGACAGCGACCCGAAACGATTGCCGCCTTTCGCGCTTCAGCAGCGCCGTGGCAGCGCGCAGGGTGTTTTGAGCCTGCTCGCGTGCGATGGGCTTGGTGAGGATGAAATGAGCGCCTGCGCCGAGGATGGAGCGGATCTGCGAGGAGTCGTGCAGCAAGGCAACGGTGACGGGCGGCTTGCGGTCGGGCCCAGCGAGGCGGCGGCAGCCTTCGAGCAGCAGAGAGGCTCCTTCGGGACCGTCGAAGTCGGCGTCGAAGTCAACTATGACCTGATCGAACTGCTCCTCCTCCAGTCGCGTCACGGCGACATCGGTCGCGCTAGACCGATCCACCGCGACGCCGAACTGCGCCAGGACCTGAATCAATGTTTCCGCACTCAGGTCGTCCTTAGACACCAGCAATGCCCGCAATATCATGGGACCGAACCCTTCCCGCCTCGCACCTTTCTTCTAAATTCCGGCTTTCTACGGCCAGCGCGGAGTTACGCTGCGCGCCGGCTTGGACGCGGCAGTCGAGGGCTGAGCACTGGCCTTGGCAGCCATCGCATTGGAATTTTCGTCGTCCACTTCCGCCAGCACCGCGCTATCGTCCTCGTTGTCATTTTCGGCAAGCAAGGGCGCGACTTCGCGCAGTTTTTCGGCAGCTTGCTGCAGCATCTCGATCTGCTTGCCCAGCTGCGTGTACTGCGCCTGCTTCCGGCGCAAAACCTCATGGATATCCTTCATACGTCCCCCTGCGCCTGACTGTAGGTTTGGACAAAGGTAAGGTCAACGGCAAAGCCGTCGCGGCCCGTTACGGCAGTAACCGGAGAGGACATGAGGCGGGCGTCAAAGCGGTGTTTGAATAACGCATGGCTAAGGAAGCGAAGGAGGCGAGACGGTCGTAAAGGGGGGCGGTTCGACGGGGAAAAGGCCATCAAGTAGATTCCACTCAAAATCAAAAGCCCCGCCTTGCGGCGGGGCCATGAGTTGAGTGTTCTGGGCGAACCAACAAACCGACAAACAAACTTAAGTTATCCGCCGATCAGCTTGCGACGGAACATTCCAGCGATACCCACAAGCCCCGTTCCGAGCAGACCCAAGGTTCCCGGTTCCGGTACGTTGATGTTCGTGGTACCCGTATGGATGTGCCCAATACCCTGGCTGAATTGTTTGCCGTTAACGACATAGATGGTCTGTTGTGTCGTTCCGGTAACGGTACGACCGTCCCACAACTGGCCTGAGATAGCTCCAGCGAGAGTGTACGTTTTAAGTTGCCCATTCACGTTAGTCAGAGTCCAACTAACGTCACCAGTGAAGCTGCCGGTGAAGATCGCTGTGTTGTGTCCCTGTGCCCAGTTGCCCTTGCCAACGACGTTAAAGGTTGAACCCGCGGACGAAAACGTTCCGCCAGCCGCGAGCGTGCCGCTGGTCATAGCGCCGGTCGTGAAGCTGACCGTACCGAGAGAGTGACCCGGAGCAGCTACGATGTTGTTGAAGCTATGCAGTTGCGAACCGAACGACGAGATGCCCGCAGTCGAAACCGAAACCGTGCCAAACTGGTTAGTGAGAGTAATACCGTCCGCCCAAGCGGCAATCGGCAACGCCAATGCCAGCAATACTAGAACTACCACTCGCCTCATTTTAATTCCCTCCCAAATTTTCTTTCTTTCATTTTCCTTGTTTCACCTTGGAACCTTGTGTCCAAGGTATAGGTCGCCGTTGTTACTAGAGCATTTGTGCTTCCAAAACTACAGAACCTTGCTTCTTGTTATTTATCAACAACTTAGCAACATTTCCCGTGACTGTCCAAAACCTCAGAATGCAATCTGCTGCATACTAGCAACAACTCGCTTTCCCAGATCGCCAGAGGCTCAATCCCGCAGGCGGCGTGGCCGACTACGAAACGGAACAACCATGGGTTCGGAATCGGTAGGGAATCTCTCGACCAGAAAGAAAACTTAACCTTGGGGGACCCGCTTCCAGAACCTTGCGCGACTCTTTAGTAACCAATCGCGAAGTGACTCATGCTACCACAAGCCCGAGATTTGGCAAGTGGCTCGTTCGTGCCATCCAATCCCTCAATCGTGGGATGTTCCACTCGGGCCGGGTTGCCTTATCTTTGGCGTGTGAGCAGTTCTGGGGGAGGGCTGTTCAAGCGTCCCGTGATTCTATGGATCCGGGGCGCTTTTTATTTCCTTCCCAGGTCGTCTGAGAACATCGGCACTTCTTCACTTTTTCCAGACGACAAGCTGCGGTAGGCGGCGTCCAGAATGATCTGGTTCTGCCAGCCTTGCTGGCCAGGGACTGGAAACACTTCCCGCCCTTCGACCGCGGCAGCGAAGGCATCCACCTGCCTCGCGTAGGCAAGTTGGTTGGAAACGGTTTCCTCGGCGACGCGTTGTCCGTCGCGCCACAGCTCCAACTTAATCGGATGCTCCACATTCAGCGCATCGTCTGCACGGAGCACGCCAGCGTCGCCGACAATCTCCAAGGGGGTGCGATAGTGTGCGCGAAAGGAAACCAGCGCCGCGGCCAGTGTGCCTCGTTGAAATTCGAGCGTGACGATAGCCGCCGACTCCACGTTGCCCGATCGTTCGTCGGAGCGCCCGACAACGCTCACCCGCCGCGGCTCGTCCTGCAGGATATAGCGCAAGGCATCGATACAGTGCACACCCACGTCGGCGATGGGACCGCCTCCTGCCAATGACCGGTCGTGCAGCCACGTGCGGTGATGGCCAGAATCGGGAAATGAAAACTCGGCTCGAGCGAAGATCGGCCGCCCGATGTCGCCAGCGGCGATGCGTTCGCGAAAACGAGCGGTGCTCTCCTCAAAGCGAAAGACCTGGGCGACGCCGAGGAGAACGCCGGCATTGCGCGCCGCTTCGACCATCTGGCGGCATTGATCTGCGTTCATGCCCATCGGCTTCTCGCACAGTACCGGCTTGCGGGCGGCAACTGCGGTGAGGACGTCCTGCAGGTGGCAGGCATTCGGAGTGGTGACGAGCACGGCGTCCACTTCAGGGCAGCGGCAGAGTTCTTCGGTGGAAGCGAAGACATGCGGAATGCCATACTGCGCGGCGGCTTCGCGTGCTTTGTTGGAATCACGACGCGATAGAGCGACCACTTTACAATTCCGGGCAAGTGCGAAGCCCGGCATCAGCCGCCGCACCGCGTGCAAACCGAAACCTGCGATGCCAAAGCGAATCATGTACAGGAAGATACAGCGGTCATCACGCTCGAGTATGCATTGGGCACGGACGTGTTGGAGTTCGTCATTTTTACACCGTTCTTCCCGTCAATCATCGTGTTTCCGCTTACCGTGTACCCACTGGGGGGCGGGAAGGAACCGCTACAACCCGAGACCGCAAGAGAAAAATTGAATACGGTATTGGATTTGAAGATGCTGGTGCCGGCTTCGGCAAAGATCGTTCCTGTTGCGCCAGCTGCATCAATTTTATTGGTCATCACCGTACTGCCGTCGCGGTAAATCAAAAAGGGCGCCCCCGATCCGCCGTCACCCGTGACCGTGTTCGAAGTCACGGTCATGGTTGTATGAAAAACTTCGATTCCGTAGAACATTCGCTCCACGACATTGGATTTCACAGTGCCCTTGATATTCCCGAGAGCCATGCCTGTCGCCATACCCACTTCTCCGGTAACCAGATTGCTGGCAAGCGTCAGCGTGAGAGTCGGCGTGGTGGAATCGGTATCGGCGTAGATTCCGTTTCCGTCGAATCCGCGAACGCTGCTGTTTTCAACCGTCACCGTCTGATTTGCCGGACCGAAGCCCTCCAGAAAAATCCCTGCATCATGGAAGCAGGGGGTTGTCTGGTTCCGCGTAGCCGCTCGGTCGATCACACCCGATGCTCCCTGATAATAAATACCAACCACGTTTAACCCGGGGCAGCTGCCGCTGATCCCGTTGTTTGCCCCGTCGACCGATAGGTCAGAAATGTTGACTGGACCGCCAGTGCTTTGCACCAGCACTTGAGCTGCCCAGGCATTGCCAAGGTGGTCTATGGTGCTTTGCTTCAAGCCACCCTGCGGGGAAGTAATTATTGATGCTGCCGCGTCACCCGACAACACCCCTTTCATCGTCAGCGGTTTGTTGATGAGTACCTGCTCTGGGTATACGCCGGGACAAACCAAGATGGTCCCGCCCGCTACGACGTTGGTGACGGCGTCCTGAATGGTCAAGTATCTCGGGAGGTTTGGTTTGCAGGTTCCGACAGCGACACTTGGAAGCGCAGCTCCCCAGCACGTGCCCAAGGACAACAAAAATAAGATGCCAATCTGTAACGCGTAGCGATACATGGCGCCCTCCGGAGAAGAACGGGGGTTGCAATTATGTACGTAATCACGAGAATGTCAAGTCGAACTTCATTCGATCCGCCGAGAGTCTTTCCGCAACTCGCGCAGTATCTGGGGATCTATGTTGCCGCCGCTGATCACGGCGACGTTGATCTTTGTGTTGGGTAACTCGCTGGAGTGGAAAAGAAATGCGGCTGGGGCCACGGCGCCACTCGGTTCCGCCAGGGTTTTCGCGTTCCCGCTCAATGCGCGCATGGCCTCGCGAATCTCGTCTTCGGTCACGGTGACGATGTCGTCCACATAGGCTCGGATGTGTTCGAAATTGATCGCGCCGATGCTCTGGGTGCGCAGACCGTCGGCCAGCGTCTGCGAGACTTGCTCCGCCGGAAAGGGGACGACGCGACCGGCACGCAGGCTGGCTTGCGCATCGGCGGCAAGTTCGGGCTCGACGCCAATCACCTTGATCGGGGGATGACTAAGCTCGGTATTGCTGAGCTTAATCGCGGCAGCAATGCCGCTGATTAATCCACCTCCGCCGACGGGGACCAGCACTGTTTCCACGTTAGGGAGGTCTTCGAGGATCTCGAGCCCCACGGTGCCCTGGCCCGCGATAATCTTTTCGTCATTGTAAGGCGGCACGATCGCGTAGCCGTGTTCGGCAGCGAGTTCTTCGGCGCGCAGGCGGCGCTCTTCACTGCCAGGACCGACAGTGATAATCTCCGCGCCGAGGGCCGCGGTGGCTTCGAGCTTGTTCTTCGGAGCATTGCCCGGCATGACGATGATGGCCTTCACGCCAAGCGCCCGCGCCGCGTAAGCCACGCCTTGCCCGTGATTGCCGCTGGAATAGGAGATGACTCCGCGGCGGCGGTCGTCCTCGCTAAGTGATGCGACCTTGTTGTATGCGCCGCGCAGTTTGAAGGCACCAATCGGCTGCAGGTTTTCGAGTTTGAGGAAGAGCTTGCGTTGATCCGCCGGGCCTGTCCATTCGAACAGTGGAGTGCGGACGGCGATACCTTGGAGGAGGGCTTGGGCTTGCTGGATGTCTTTGAGGGTGACCATCGTTGCCGTTCGTTCAGCGTGCCCGGTCCTCGCGTTTTTTGCAAGCTTGCGCGATTGTAATCTATAAGTTACAATAAGCAAGTGATGGAAATCCGCCGTTATCTGACCGCATCGGGCAGAGATGTCTTCGGCGAGTGGCTGTCGAAACTGAAAGATATTCGAACTAGGGCAAAGATCGTGGCGCGGATTGATCGCCTCTCGCTAGGCAATTTCGGCGACTGCAAAGCACTGCGCGAGGGTTTATTTGAACTGCGCATCGACTGGGGACCGGGGTATCGCGTCTATTACGCACTCATGGGCAGGGCTTGCGTCTTGCTGCTTTGCGGCGGCGATAAACGCAAGCAGTCATCCGACATCAAGCGCGCGCTGGAGTACCTAAATGACTACAGGGAGAGGACACTATGAAACGCAAGGCAAGCATATCGCACGAGGAAGCCACAGGTCGTGAACTGCGCGACAATCCGGAGTTTGCCGCCGAATACCTCCGCGCCGCGTTGGAGGATGACGACGAGCCGAGCGTGCTTCTGATTGCCCTGCGTCGCATCGCGGAGGCGCGAGGCGGCGTTGCTAAGGTCGCCAAAGCTGCTGGCATTGAGCGCGAGAGCCTGTACCGAGCTTTATCGGCTCGCGGAAACCCTCGGCTTTCCACGTTGGTCGCCGTGACTAAGGCGGTGGGATTGAAGCTCACGGTGGAGACTGCTGGATGAAGTGACTAATGTGCGCTAACCCGGCCGCGAGCTACAACTCCGACAATCCCAGCTGAAGTGTTTCTATCGTGTTTTGATCCGGTGGCCCGCCCTTGAATGATTTTACAACCTGTAGCGATTGTTCTAATGCTGCCCTCAGTTCGGATTTATTGCTTCCACCAAACGAGCGCACAGCGGCGAGAAGCGCTACACTCGCCTGATAGAACACAAAAGGCTGTTCGACAGTCATTCTATTGACAAGCCAAGGAAGATATTCCAAGCTCGAAGACAATTGCAAGATTGCAATTGCCGCGAGACGAGAGCCGGGAGAATCGTCGGCATTCGCAAATTCCCCCAAGAAGGGCCTCGCCGCAATGGCCAATGTTCGCATCTTGGCCACAATCGCATTCATCTGGCGAGTGCGTTCTGATCCCGGTTTCAGACTTGAACGCGTGGCCTCGTACTCGCGCGCAAACTCGAGCATCCGCTGGCGTACGACAGGCAGTTCGGCGCCGCCAACCAGCTTATTGACACGCGCGGCAGCCTCACGTTCTTGAGGCGGGACTTCACGCTCGGTTGCGGGACTCTTCTCAGCCTCTTTGGCGCTTCTGTCGACCTCGACATCAATAAGCTCACCAAGTTTTACGCGAGTCGACTTGCCAATTACGTCTACAAATGAAGAAAGTAGCTGGGTCAACCCTTGCCTTTGCGTTAGGAGTAGAACTACGAAAACAATTGGCCAAGCGAGGGCGGCTACTAGTTCCGAGATGCTTTTTAACATCTCAGCTGGGTTGGATTGGGTTTTGGGTGCGTCGTTTTCTAGCCTTACCGTGACCGTGCCACCGGCGGGTTGCGCTTGTGGTGCTCCACCGGACTGCATCTCCGATTGAGCAGAGGGACTTAGGAAGAGCACCATCGCAAATACCAAGTAGACTAGGTCATTCATTCGCGGCGACCTCCTAACAATTGTTTGGCAGTCCGACGAAGCTCAGATTTCCACAATCACCGGCATGATCAGCGGCCGCCGTTGGTTCTGCCGCGAGATGTAGCGCTTCAAATCGGTGCGGATTTTCTCCTTGATCACGCCATAGTCAGCTTTCTCTTCGGCGCTGGAGGAATCGAGGGTCTCGATGACAATCTCCTTGATGCGGTCGATCACGCCGTCGTCGCCGGGATTGAAACCCCGCGTCACGATCTCGGGCGAAGTTTCGACGCGTCCGGTGAGCTTGTTGATGGCGATGACTGGCATCACGAAGCCGTCTTCGCTGAGATGGCGGCGGTCTTTGACAATAATGTCTTCGACCACGTCGGTGCGGGAGCCGGAATCGATGCAGACTCGGCCCACATTGACGCGGCCGGCCTTGCGGGCGCCGAGCTCGTCGATTTCGAGAACGTCTCCAGTTTCGATCAGCATGACTTTGCCAACCGCTCCCGTCATGGATGCGGCCAGCTCGGCGTGCAACTTGAGCTGCCGGTATTCGCCGTGGATGGGGATGAAATATTTCGGCCGCACCAGGTTGATGATGAGCTTCAATTCTTCCTGGCTGCCGTGACCGCTCACGTGAATCGGCGGGTAAGAGCCATCGTCGTAGATGACGAATGCTTCGCGGCGGAACAGGTGGTCCACCATGCGGTAGATGGCTTTTTCGTTGCCGGGAATAATGCGCGACGACAGCACGACGGTATCGCCTTTTTCGATTTTGGCGTGCTTGTGGTTGTCCACTGCCGCCCGTGACAGCGCCGACATCGGTTCGCCCTGCGTGCCGCTGATGAGGACGCACACTTTCTCAGGCGCGAAGTTTTTCATTTCGCCGGGATGGATCAACATGCCCTCGGGAATCTGGATATACCCCAGGTCTTCGGCGATCTCGGAGGAATTCTCCATGGAGCGGCCGAGAAAACAGATTTTGCGGCCGTGCTCCCGTGCCATGTCGACGGTCAGTTTGATGCGGTGAATGGAGGACGAGAAGCAGGAGATGAACAGACGCCGCTTGGTGCGGACAAATACCTCTTCGAACTTGCGGTGGACTGCGCGCTCGCTCGGCGTGTAGCCCTTGCGCTCGACGTTGGTGGAATCCTGCAAGAGCGCCAGCACTCCCTCTTTGCCATACTCGGCGAAACCGTGTAAATCGAAAAGGCGATTGTCGGTGGGCGTCGGATCCAC
>Ga0193751_1003026_pt1 | contig 10005 bp, 8 predicted proteins | sample L1c2metaG_FD_143050 | JGI IMG/M metagenome (GOLD analysis project Ga0193751, IMG submission 143050) | Soil microbial communities from a riparian zone of the East river system, Colorado, United States - L1c2 | ecosystem: Environmental > Terrestrial > Soil > Riparian zone | place: USA: East River...
CACGACAACGGCCCTGCCGAGCAGACCGCTGCCGACATCAAGGCCAAGGGCGGCACCGCCGTCGCGAACTTCGACGCGGTTGGAACGATGGACGCGGGCGAGCGCCTGATCAAGACCGCGCTCGACAGCTTCGGGCGCCTCGACGGCGTCGTCAACTGCGCTGGTATTCTGCGCGACCGCATGGTCTTCAACATGACCGAGGAGGAGTGGGACGACGTCATTCGGGTCCACCTCAAGGGACACTTCTCGACGATCAAACCCGCGTCCATCCTTTTTCGCCAGCAGCGCTCAGGCAGGATCGTCAACTTCAGCTCGATCTCAGGGTTGCAGGGCAACCCCGGACAGGCGAACTACGGCGCAGCCAAGGCAGGCATCGCCGGCCTGACGCGGGTCGTGGCGCGCGAGATGGGGCGTTACGGCGCGACCTGCAACGCCATCTCACCCGGCGCCCAAACGCGTATGGTGCAATCGATCCCCGATACCACCAGGCAGCTGCGAGCGCGGGCAGCGGGACAAAGCGGGCAGGATGCGGTTGCGGCCTCACAGCCACCGCAGGAGCTGTCGCCGCGCGGGCCGGAGCAGGTGGCGCCGATGACGGTCTTTTTGCTCACGGATGAGGCGTGGAACATCAACGGGCAGATCTTTCATGTGGCAGGCGGGGTGATCCAACGGTTGCACCACCCGTATCCGCCGGCCGCCAGCCTGTTCAAGCCCGGCGGTAACTGGACGATGGATGAGCTCAGCCAGCTGGTGCCGGCGCAGTTGATGTCTGGGGTCGTCAACCCGGCGCCGCCACCGGCGGATCTGGATCTGCCGGGCCGCCCGGCCGTGACAGCGGAGCCGGCCGCGTCAAGCTAGACCGGCTGCTCGGCCGCGTCCCCTCGCCCGCCCACCCGATGCTGAGTTTTAGAAGAACATCGGAGGCTCCGCCGCAGCGCCCCTGACGCACGCCCGGCTCAGTAGGGGCGAGGCGCTGCCTCGCCCTGGTGTCCCTCGACCGACGCCGCACGACCACCGAGAGCAGCCGATCCTCATCGACGCTGATTCGCTCGTTGACTGAGGTTCGACGAGCGCTAGACTGTATCAGCGGCGCTCCGGCCGGCGTTCGTCAGTGACTACTCGTCGATGACTAGCCAATGACTATTGGATTAGTGAGCACTTGGAGCGACTTATGCCACTCACGCCCCTTGACGGCGTGCGCGTCCTCGACCTTACTCACTACATCGCCGGCCCCTACTGCACGAAGCTGCTGGCCGATTTCGGCGCACAGGTGATCAAGATCGAACGGCCGCCCGCCGGCGACCCGGCGCGCCGCATCGGGCCGTTCTTCCACGACGAGCCGAGCCTGGAGTCGAGCGCCCTGTTCCTGCATCTCAACACGAACAAGCAGAGCCTGACGCTCAACCTGAAATCCGCTGAGGGCAACCGGATCGTCCGGCGCCTGCTCGTCGACACGGACATCCTCGTCGAGAACTTCCGGCCGGGCGTACTCGCGAACCTTGGACTCAACTATGTGACGCTGAAGGCCATCAACCCGGCCATCATCCTGACATCAATATCGAACTTCGGCCAGACGGGACCCTATCGCGATCTCAAGGCCTCAGAGATCGTCGAGTCTGCTATGGGCGGCCCGATGAACATCACCGGACACGCTCATCGTGAGCCGCTGAAGCTGGGCGGGAACGTCGTACAGTACCACGCGGGCGCGATCGCCGCTTACGCGACGGTAATGGCGCTGCTGCGGGCGGAAGATCAAGGCGCCGGTGACTGGATCGACGTCTCGATCTACGAGACACAGTGCACCAACCGCGACCGCCGGGTCATCTATCTTCTGGGCCATGCCTACACGGGCGAGTTGGGTAAGCGCCAGGTGTTCGGGCATCGCGCGCTGTCGGGTGTTCGACAGGCGGCGGACGGCTACGTCAGCCTGGTCGGTGCCGGGACGCGGCTGCCGGGGCTGCTCCGAATCATGGGACGGGAGGACTTGCTGGAGGATCCGCGCGTGCAAGAAGCGATTCATCATACGTCGGCGGAAGTGATGGAGGAGATCGAGGCGCTGTATCTCGAATGGCTCCGCGGCCAGCCGAAGCACAAGGTCGTCGCCGAGGCGCAGGCTGCGCACGTCCTCGCCGCGCCCGTGAATACCATCGCGGATCTGTTCAGCGATCCGCACTTCGCGGAAAGGTCGCCCTGGAGTGTAATCGAAAGCCCGGTAACTGGGCCCATCGCCTATCCCGGGCCACCGTTCCGTATGTCGGCGTCCCCGGCACCAGCCCCGAGCCGGGCGCCAATGCTCGGCGAGCACAATACCGCGATCCTCTGCGATCGTCTTGGTTACGAGCGCGAAGATCTCCGCCGGCTCGCTGAGCAGGGCGTGATTTAGGACTGAGGACTGGGCGATGAGGACTGAGCAGCGTACCGACAGGATCAAGATTTCAACAAATGGCCAGGATTGAGCGCTTCGAAGATTTGACCGCGTGGCAGAGGGCCAGGATTCTGACTCAAATGGTCTACGCCTTAAGCCGCCGGGGGGCGATTGCGAGGGATTTCGGACTCTCAGGGCAAATGCAGAGGGCAGCAGTTTCAGTCATGTCCAATATTGCTGAAGGCTTCGAGCGCGGGGGCCGCGCCGAATTCCATCAGTTCCTTTCCACGGCCAAAGCCTCTTGCGCCGAGCTCCGTTCGCAGCTCTACGTCGCATTGGATGCGGGTTATCTGGAGCAAGAGACATTCAAGGAAACGCTTGACTGCGCCGAGGAGGTCGGAAGACTCGTTGGTGGACTTCGAGCGGCGGTAGCGCGGCAGCGGGACGGTCAACATGCCGCGGGATGATTCAGTCCTCAGTCCTCAGTCCACAGTCCGGCGATTGCCGCTCGAAGGTCTGCGCGTGCTTGACGTCACGGTCGTCTGGGCGGGCCCGCATAGCACGCAGCTTCTGGCCGAGTGGGGAGCTGAGGTGATCCGCGTGGAGCCACTCAAGCATATTCAACCCGCTACGCGCGGCGCCGAGAACCGCATGACGAAGGCAGCAACGGAGGCGATGCGAGGGAACGGCCTGCTGCTCGCGGGCGCCTTCCCAGATCGCGACCCGGGCGAACGGCCCTGGAACCGAAGCCCGGTCTTCAACTCGCACGCCCACAACAAGCGCAGCGTCACGCTCGACATCATGGAGCCGAGCGGCCTCGACGTCTTCAAACAGTTGGTGGCGATCAGCGACGTCGTCGTCGAGAACAACGCCCCCGATACGATAGAACGCGCCAAAATCACCTACGAGGAGCTGGCGGCCGTGAATCCGCGACTGATCATGCTCCGCATCTCCGCGTTCGGTCTCAGCGGGCCCTACAAGTACTACCGGAATTACGGGACGCAGATTGAGGCGGCGATCGGGCATCACCTGATTCGCAGCTATCCGGACCTGGAGCCGACGATGACCGGCGAGGCGTATACTGCCGACGCCTCGGGCGGCGTCCAGGGCGCCCTTGCCGTTATGCTCGCCCTTCGACACCTGCGACGGACGGGACAGGGGCAGCTCATCGAGCTCTCACTTGCCGAGTGCTTCATGCCGTACCTCGGCGAGATCATTTTGGATTACACGATGAACGGCCGCGCGCTCGTTCCCCAGGGCAACCAGCACAGCTCGCGCGCCCCACACGGCGTCTATCCCTGCCATGGAGACGACCGCTGGATCGCCATCGACGTCGGGAGCGACGCGGAATGGGAGGCGCTCTGCGGCGCTCTCAGCATGGCCGGCTGGATGGAGGACGAGCGGTTTGCCACAGGACTCACCCGCTGGCACCACCGGGCCGCATTGGACGAGGCCCTGGCCAAGCGAACGGTGAACGAGGACGCGTTCGAACTGTTCCGCCGCTTGCAGGCTGTTGGTGTCACTGCCGGGCCCGTCCAGAATGAGGCCGATGTCTACGCGTGCCCGCAACTGGCGGCGCGTGACTTCTTCCAGCAGGTCAGCCATCCTGACGCGGGCGATCACCTGTACCCAGGCTTCAACGTCCGGCTGGAGGAGACGCCAAACAGCTTCCGCCGTCCCGCATGTCTACTTGGCCAGGACAACGACTATGTTTATCACGATCTTCTGAACGTTTCGGATTCCGAGTATGAGAGACTCGAGGCGCTCGGCCATATCGGAACCGCGTATCCGGGCTATTACCCGGCTACCGCAGGAAGCGGCGGCGGATAAGGAATGGTCTGCTACACGGGCGCGATGAATCGCGCCCCTACTCTGAAATGGAGGAGGACCAGCCATGGTGCATCCTCTCTACCGCGCGGCCGCGATCGCCGGCGTGGACGAGTCGGACGAGATCGGCAATCTGCCGAATAAGTCCTCTCTGCAGCTGCATGCAGAAGGGGCGATGAACGCGCTGGCCGACGCCGGTATCGACAAATCCGAGGTGGACGGCATCGCCACGGCCGGCGTATCGACGATGCAAATCGCCGAATATCTGGGGATTACGCCGCGCTACACCGACGGCACCGCAGTCGGCGGCTCGTCGTTCGTCATCCACGTGGCGCACGCGCTGGACGCGATCGCGGGCGGACGGGCCTCTGTCGTGCTGATCACGCACGGCCAGGGGCATATGGGCGGGCGCGCACGTCCGCCGTCTGCCGCAGGCGATCCCTCGAACCTCGGCGCCCAGTACGAGCAGCCGTACGGCGTGATGGGCCCGCCCTACGGTTACGCCCTCGCCTGCATGCGTCACATGGCGATGTTTGGCACGACCAAGCAGCAGCTCGCACAGATAGCGGTGCAGACCCGCCAGTGGGCAGCAATGAACCCGAAGGCGCTGATGCACGACCCGATCACCGTCGACGACGTGCTCAACTCACGACCGATCTGCTATCCCTTCAACCTGCTCGACTGCTGCTTGGTGACCGATGCGGGCGGCGCCTGCGTGGTTGTCAGCCCGGACCGGGCGCGGAATCTGAAGAAGAAGCCGGTCTGGGTGCTCGGCGCCGGTGAGGCGCACGACCACAACATGATCAGCCAGATGCCGGACCTCACGCGCACACCGGCGCAGTACTCAGGGCCCGCGGCCATGGCAATGGCCGGGGTGTCGCACGCCGACATCGACCTCGCGATGGTCTACGACTCGTTCACATATACGGTGCTGGTCACGCTGGAGTCGCTCGGATTCTGCAAGCAGGCCGAGGGCGGTGCATTTGTCAGCGACGGCCGCCTTGGACCGGGCGGGGCGCTGCCGACGAATACGAACGGCGGCGGCCTCTCGTACACGCATCCGGGGATGTACGGGATGTTCCTGTTGATCGAGGCGACACGGCAGTTGCGGGGCGAGTGCGGCCGGCGCCAGGTAGCGGACTGCAAGCTTGCGCTTGTCAACGGCACCGGCGGCTTCCTGTCATCGACGGGCACGCTGATTCTGGGGGCCGATTGACGATGAAGGAGTTCAGTCGCCGTCCGACGGCGGGCGCGATACATCGCGCCCCCACGGAACGCGCGCGGTCCCGCGTAGGGCGGGGTCTTGTACCGCGCCGCCTCACCTACGATCAACGGTTCCTTGTCCACGCATGGCCAGGTCCCTCATTGGATTGGGTCGCCCCACACGGCCGGGCTCGCGTGCCAGCCAGATATCAAACCCACCACGGAGGTGCCGGATCATGACTACGCAACAGACCTACAAGAAGCCGATCCCGATGGTCACGCCGGAGAGCGAGCGCTACTGGCAGGGATGCAAGCAGCACGAGTTGTGGCTGCGGTCATGCAATAGCTGCGCCAAGCCTTATTTCTACCCTCGGGACATCTGCCCCCTCTGCGGGTCGCGCGACACGACCTGGAAGCAAATGAGCGGTCGCGGCACGGTGTATACCTTCTCTATTGTTCAGCGCGCGCCGACTCCGGCATTTGCGGAGGACGTGCCGTTTGTGAACGCGATTGTCGAGCTCGAGGAAGGCGCCCGGATGATGACGGGCCTCGTCGGAGTCGAGCCCGACCCGTCTAAGATCTCCGTCGGTACGCCCGTTGAGGTCACGTTCGAGGACATCACCGAGGAGGTCAGCCTGCCGAAGTTCCAGCCACGTGCGTCGTGACAAACGACGCGGCGAGCCTGTGGGCTTGGCCGCTCCAATGGGGGCGCGGGGGCGAAGCCCCCGAGATAAGTCACGGAGGGGGAACAGTTGCAGGAAATGAGTGCAGACCAGACGCCGCACACTGCCGGGAATTGACATACAGAGGAGGCGTTGGCCATGGATTTCGCTGACACCCCACAAGAGGGCACGTTTCGCAGCGACGTGCGTCAGTTCATCAAGCAGAACCTGCCGCTGGAGTGGCTGCGCTCAATCGAGAACAATGCGGTGGTCGAGCCGGACGACCCGACGCAGCGGGCATTCCTGAAGAAATGGCGGTCTGCCCTGGCCGCACGCGGCTGGATCGCGCCGCACTGGCCACAGGAATACGGCGGCGGCGGCATGACGCAGGGCGAGCAGTTTACCTTCAACGAGGAGATGGCAGAGGCTCGGGCGCCCGATGTCGGCGGCTTCGGCGTGACCATGATCGGCCCGACGCTGATTCTGTACGGAACCGACGAGCAGAAGCGGCAGCACCTGCCCGGCATCACGAGCGGCGATGTTGTCTGGTGCCAGGGATACAGCGAGCCGGGATCAGGCTCCGACCTGGCATCGCTGCAGACACGCGCTGCGCGAGACGGCGACGACTACGTGGTCAACGGGCAGAAGATCTGGAGCTCCGGCGCGCACCGCGCCGACTGGATGTTCATGCTGGCGCGGACGGACCCGGAGGCGCCGAAGCATCGCGGCATCAGCATGCTGCTGATGGACATGAAGTCGCCCGGGATCAGCATTCAGCCGCTCCCGAACATGGCCGGGCAGCATCACTTCAACCAGGAGTTCTTCGATAATGTTCGTGTGCCGGTTGTCAATCGCGTGGGTGAGGAGAACCGCGGCTGGTATGTAGGCGCGACGCTGCTCGACTTCGAGCGGTCGAATATCCGGTCGAGTGTCGGCCTACGGCACACGATCAGTGACATAACGGATATGATGCGCGATGCCTCGAAACCCGGCACTCCGCCGCTGAGGGCGACGGCGGCGATCCGAGCCGAGCTGGCCGAGCGGGTCGTAGAGGCGGACATTGCGCGCCTGATCAGCTATCGGATCATCTCGATGCAAAAGCGGGGGCAGATCCCGAACTATGAGGCGTCGATGAACAAGCTGTTCCGATCCGAGGTCTCGCAGCGCATCGCGCAAACGGGGATGAAGGTAATAGGCCTTTACGGGAACTCGTATCGCGGCGACAAATACGCGGCGCTCAAGGGGCGGCTATCGCTGAACTACTTGACGACTGTGTCGGCAACGATCGCGGCCGGCACCAGCGAGATCCAGCGCAACGTGATCGCCACCCGTGGATTGGGGCTGCCGAGGGGGTGAGCGAGCGAAAGGCAGTGGGCAGTGGGCAGTGGGCGGTAGGCAGTAGGCAGTAGGGGAGGATCGGCGCTTCAAGGGATGGTTCTGGCGCTCGGGCACGCCCTCACCCTCGCCCTCTCCCCCGGGGAGAGGGGACCGGGAGTCGCAAGTTTGGCCCCGCGCTGGACGGCTCCTGGAGTCTAGTGGTGCTGAGGCTCAGTGGAGGCTAAGAGCAACCTAAGGTTCAGGCGAGCGGCGGGGTACAAGACCCCGCCCTACGGACATGGGGGCGCGGGGGCGAAACCCCCGAGGTTCTTCCAAACCCCAGATTGGGTGGGCGGGTGGGCCAGCAGAGCCCAAGCAGATCAGGGGTAAAGAGAAGTTGCAAGGAGTGACGTAAATGGCGGGTGCACTCGACGGGAAAGTCGCAATCATCACCGGCTCGGGCCGCGGGATCGGCCAGAGCTGCGCCGTTCTCATGGGACAGGAGGGCTGCCGCGTCATCGTCAACGACTACGGCGTCGACGTCGACGGGCGGACGCCGCGTTCCGATCCGGCCGACGAGACGGTTGAGCGAATCAAGCAGGCCGGAGGCGATGCCGCTGCCAACTACGACAGCGTGGCGACAATGGAGGGCGGCGAGCGCATGGTCAAACAGGCGCTCGATACGTGGGGACGACTCGATGTCGTCGTCCACGTCGCGGGCATTCTGCGCGACCGCATGATCTTCAACATGACCGAAGAGGAATGGGACTCCGTGATCGCGGTACACCTCAAGGGTTTCTTCGCTATCTCGAAGCCGGCTTCGATCCTCTTCCGCCAGCAGCGGGCGGGGCGCATTATCGGCTTCTCGTCGGGGTCCGGCCTGCGGGGGAACTCCGGCCAAGCCAACTACGGCGCAGCCAAAGCGGGCATCGGTGGGATGATTCGTGTCGTCTCGCGCGACCTCGGCCGCTACGGCGTGACGGTCAACGGCATCTCTCCCAGCGCCGACACGCGCATGACGCAGTCGGTGCCCGACTCGGCCCGTGAGGCCCGGGCGGCTCGCGGCATCGCCGGAGCGACGACGGCACGGCGTCCGGCGGCGCCGCCGGAACAGATCGCGCCGATGGTGGCCTATCTGAGCTCAGACGACGCCTGGAACATCAACGGCCAGATCTTCGCGGTCGGCGGCGGCAACGTCTCGCTGCTGTACCACCCGTTCCCGCCGTTCCGGACGATCTTCAAGGAAGAGCAGTGGACGCTGGACGACCTTCGGCGGCAGGTGCCGGGACAACTGATGGCGGGCGTCGAGAACCCGGCGCCACCGGCAGAGACGCCGGCCGCGGCCACTCCGGCCGGCTGATTGGCACTTCCGGGCATTCCGAGAACTCTGAGGAGGTCGCCGGCGTGTAGGGGCGGGTTTCAAACCCGCCCGCGTCTCGCCCGCAACCTGGTGGAGACGCAGCCTGTATCTAGAGGTCGTAGCGGCTGATGCGAAGTCCCTCGACGGGGACGAGCTTTTGGGCGATGGGATCGACGCCCAAGAGGAATGCCTCCAGCGTTACGGCGCCGACGAGGGCCGGCTCGCCGGGCTCGTTGAAGATCACGGGGGTGGGGCGCTGTATGCCCTCGAGGCGCACCAGCGCGTCACCCACGTCACGCTCTTCGACGGCACCATTCGCGAGACGGAACCGCTGGCGCAGGGCCGGTCTGACACCGAGTCGTTCCAGCAGATCCCGTGGCGCTGCCGTGAATGTGGAGCCGGTGTCGACGAGGGCAACGAGCTCTTCGAATCTCTGACCTGCCAGGTCACCGATCTGCAGACGAACCTCAAACGTACTCATGAGTCGCTCCTGATCGCAGTCTAGCAGCCGATCTGCGGCCGGAACGCCGGTCTGCTATCGTAGACGCGCTATTGTCCCAGGACGATCGTTGGGGGCGCGGGGGCGAAGCCCCCGACTTAATTACGTTCTCCCCGACTTCCGATACACGAGAGGAGCAGCACATGGCAGAGATTCCGCGGCTGAACGGCATCATCAAGGCGCTGGAGGACGGCAAGCCCGCCTTCACGACCTTCACCGGCGGCGACATCGCCGAGTCGATCGCGCTCTCAACCTCCGGCTACGACGGCGTGGTATTCGAGATGGAGCACAACTCGTACAATCCCGACCGGCTCAAGGACTGTATGCAGTACATGCTCAACCGGCGGCAGATCGTCGACAGCGGCACACTGGCGCCGCAGGTTACGCCGATCGTTCGCATCCCGCCGAACGGCGTCGAGCAGAATTCATGGGTCGCGAAGCAGGTGCTCGACATCGGCTCGTACGGCATCGTTTGGCCGCATGTCGGCAGCGTCGACGAAGCCCGCAACGCCGTCTCCGCCTGCCGCTATCCACGCCCGCCGGGATCGCCGAACTACGAGCCGGCCGGATTGCGCGGCGACGCCCCGAATACGGCCGCACGCTACTGGGGACTGGGCCAGCAGGAGTACTACAAGAAAGCCGACGTGTGGCCGCTCGATCCGAACGGCGAGGTGCTCGTGGTGCTGATGATCGAGGAGATGCGCGCGATCGAAGCGCTGCCGCAGATCCTCGACGAGATCCCCGGCATCGGCGTCATCCTGATCGGCGAGGG
>Ga0193751_1003027_pt1 | contig 10003 bp, 10 predicted proteins | sample L1c2metaG_FD_143050 | JGI IMG/M metagenome (GOLD analysis project Ga0193751, IMG submission 143050) | Soil microbial communities from a riparian zone of the East river system, Colorado, United States - L1c2 | ecosystem: Environmental > Terrestrial > Soil > Riparian zone | place: USA: East River...
ACCAAGGTCTTCCGACGCCTGCGCATACGAGACGCCGCGCTCCTTGATCAGTCGAACCGCCTCAAGCTTGAACTCCCGCGTAAACTGCCGTCTCTCCATGACCCACCTCCTGCTCCATAAAACACCTAACTCGGTGTCTTCGGAACCGGGTGCAGCTCACATCCCATAGTGGCGCAAAAAATCACGCCAGTGATAGGCGTACGGGAGCGGAAAAAATCTAATTCTGTTCTGATCAGGTAAATCCTTAATGCGTCGGGAACGTCTCAATCCCGAATCGAAAATCTCCCTGGTAACGGGGCAGGCCACTCTCACGTCGTCAAAGCTCTCCAAGCTTAATCTGAGGCCTTCGTAAAAATCAGCCTCTACTTCCAGCTCACCACCAACTGAGGTGAGTACGCTTGGCAATACCTGCAATAGACGACCCGTCATCGTTTAGTCCGTGATTTCTAATTTGTGCAAATGCGCTTAACGATGAATATAGGAATTCCCTGCCCGTCTCCCGTCTCCGCCTTCCTTATTCAGCTAAACAATTAAGCCCAATTCGAGCCACAAGGAGTCAAAAGAGGTTCCAAAGCCCACGCTCCATCGCGCCCATTCCCAAAACCCCGCAAACACAATTACAGCAAGCGTACCTAGCAAATCCTGCCTCCCGAAGGAAAAGTGCTCTCGCCTTTGGCCAATTAGGATTGGAATGTATCGGACAAGATCGGCTAAAACAACAATGAGGATGCAGCCAATGAGTCCATAGATTTCGAAACTCAAGGGCAAGCCTATCGCGAGAAATGCGAACTTAAACCCATTAGAGATCGCACTATATGAAGGCTTACCTAGTCCCAGGAGCGTCGATTCATTGAGGTAAGCCAGAATAGAGAACCATGATCCGATGATCAGGACAGGAAGCATCCAGTTGGCTGCCTGATACCGTTCGTCATAAAGAAGTTTTATGGGAATATCGGCGATAGCAACCAAAAGCGAGAAAACAATCGACGTAAGAAGCAAAAACTTTACGCGCAACGGACCTAATTGCCTACGCAATTCATCCCGCCGAGTCTGTGAATGCGAGGCTATGAGAGGAAACAGTACATAGTTTCCGAGCCGTAAAACTACTTGGCCCAGTAGTTCGGAGAGGGCGCGCGCAATTCCGTAAACGCCCAACAGTTGCAACGGTACTGCTTTGGCTAGGTAAAGCCGATCAAAATTTGTAGACAGGAAGTAGAGGAGCGAAGAGATAAAAATCCATTTTCCGAAGTGCAAGATCTCTGAGGAAAACCGTTTCGACAACTGAAATCTTTGCGTGACGTCCGGCAAAAGAAAATAACTTCCAATCAACGTCACTGCCGACCCGAAAAGGCCGCCAAAAACCAAGGCCCAGATGGTAGGGCTAAGATAGGCAAAAAGGACAAATGCTGCCGAGGAAATGATTGAAGTGGCCGTGTCGAATGCGTTGAGCTTGGCAATCTGCAGTCGCTTAAGCAACAATTCTCGGGTAACGGAGGTAAAGCCCGCAAGGACCATGTTGAAGGCAGTCAGTGGAACGACGTAGACGAGGATCGGAGATTGATAGAATTGGGCCACCGGGGCTGCAATACCCAGAGCAACGAGCCATAGAAGGACGCTTCGTATCGCCTGCATAGTCCAGGCCGTATTATAGAATTCAGGATCGTTCCCATTTTTGTGATAAACAATATTTTGGCCGATACCGACATCAGAGAGCAGCTCGATGCCCGTCCTCAAACTGTTAACGATTAGCATGATGCCAAATAACTCTGGTGCTAGAAGGCGCGCCAGGACAACGTTTGTCACTAAGCGAAGCACCTGGCCTAGGCCATAAGCCCCAACCGTCCAAACCGCGCCTCTCAGGAGAAATCCGATAGAAATCGTCATAATGATGGGACCACGGTCAAGAAAATAAGGGCCCTATCTAGCTTCTCCGAGTTGGCAGTCGATATTACCTCGCTCGACCGATGACGAGGTTGATTGGCATCGTACGCCGAGTTATCCCCTACCCACTCGAACCCATGAACTTGGGCGCAACTCATAATGGGGTCGCATGCGTTGCTACCCGCTTGCATTTCTCCGCAAGTGGAGGGGCCGATGGTTCAACCGTAGCAAAAGTTGCGTTTGCGAATTTTCGCGACTGTCGCCTTCCCGGTTGTTCGATGAGATTGTAAGTGAGATACGAAACTCCCACAACAAGAGCCAAAGTGACAACATAAGAAAGATCGCCCTGCCACATTTCTGCACCGATCCGGCCCTCGCTAAAGAGCACGATTCCCATTTTTCTTTCGGCCAGTTGAAGGGCGTAGCGCATCCCAAGTTGCACGAGCATATGCATCATATAAATGGAATAAGAAAGCGCACCTAAGAATACGAACGGCCTCGCCTTAAGAATTTTGCTGACAAAACCCCCTTCGAAAGAGAAAATGAGAACAACAAGACCGAAAACCGCCGGCGCCGCCAAACTTGGCGGCCCATCGCCGCAAAAACACACAAACAGCACTAAGAGCCCTACACAAAGAATTTCAGCCGAATTCAGTATTGCAGTTCGAAGCGAATTCCTTTGCTTGATGAGCATGTAAAAGTCGTAACAAACAAACCCAACGAAAAATCCCAGAACGCTCCGTATAATGCCGAAATCGTACTGGGTATCGATGTGCCCAACAAATACGAATAGGAAAAAGGGTGCGGTCACAAAGACAAAAATTATAAGAAAGTAAATCCAATTTCGTAATAGCAGCAAAACAATCCCGAAAATGGCGTAGGTATAGAATTCCACGCTCACACTCCAGCTAGGCATGTTCCAAGTCAGCCCGTCATGCACATGGAGACCCTGAATAAGCATGATATTGGTGAAGATTGCCTCCACCGAGTTTGGTCCATAAAATTTGCTTCCAACCACGCCGCCAAGTAGCCCGTCAAATCGATATCGCACCACTTCAAGTCCGATAAACGCGATCAAAATCGCAAAATGAAGCGGATAGAGGCGACCAAATCGTAGAAGCATGAACTGCCAAAAAGAAAACCCGGACAAAAGTTTTTCTCGATAATTGGCGGTTATCACAAACCCGCTCAGCACGAAGAAAAAATCAACAAACAGATAGCTGTGTCGGAGCAAACTTAATTCGTAAACGTGGCTGTAGGCTTGGAGGTGAAAGAGCGCAACAAGGGAGGCACTTAGCCCCCGCCAAGCATCTAGAACTTCGAATCTCGGGGTCGAAGAGCCATTCAGCCGTGCCAATTGCCCTTTGCCGGGGAGGTATTTGAAAAGCCTGTTCAGGCCCCCTCTTAAAGTAATCACCACATTTTTCTCATATTAGAACCGCTTGGCGAGTTGCCCTCAATAACCCTCGTTCCGCAGATACCAAAGCAAATTTTCAAAAGGACGAGAACTGTATGGCAAGGTGACCACGCATCGATTTGCTTAGAAATGGCTGCCCGGGATACCTCGGCGATTGGCCTAGCTGCCAGTAAGCAAGCCGCTGCGCGCCAAGATTTTCTCATTGTCGCGCTTTGCCGTTGGCGTTCTGCTGCCAGAGAACGCCGCCCGTGCATCTGCGCAATAACTGTCCCAAAACTCCTGCGGGACATCCTTGCTTCGCCACTTGCGTTTTGCGGCTAAGCACGTTTGGTTCGAAAGTCGTCCCTGCTGTGATTCATAGATCCGCCGACCAGCTTCCTCGTAAAGGTCGTCAAGCCGTCTACTCACAAAAGACTCCGCTCACCGCGTCCTGTAACGTAGCGGACGCGCGCTCGTACCCGCAACCAGCTTTCGAGATTAACCTAAACGACTGCGCGGATGCTACATGGAACTGCTCTTGACCGCATTGAAAAACTGCAAAGGCAATCCCGCAAAGCCGATCAGCAGCATTGCCCAGGCATGGCCAGCGGCGCTCGTTGAGTCGATCAACCGTGCCGTTCATCGGCCCGTTTATGCAAAGGAACCACATGCCGATGGGGTTGACTTGCAATTTTCGACGCCGACTTTGCAGTAATAAGCCTATTGCTTGTCTGTGGCCTATCGGCTGAATATTTAACCTGCCAATAGCCAAGCGCGCGTGCGTTGGCCGCTACCAACCCGATTATCATTGCCAATAAATATTGGGCCGAGAAAGTCGCTAAACTCCATTCGTACCAAGAATGAAAATATACGGTCAATAGTGCCACGCCGAAACCAAGTAACAAGCTCCCTTTTTCGTCTGCTCGATTTCGCCACCAGCCACGAAATGCGACGATCACCGGGCTGACAAAAAGAATTAACAAAGTAGCTAATCCCAAGTATCCGGTCTCCGCAGCTACCAAATAATAGATATTGTGCACATTGCCAGCCCTGCTCGACGCAACGCTTGCAACATCTCCAAGGTTAAAATAATTTCTCATATTCCCAATGACGGCAAAACTGTTGGCTCCTATTCCCATTGGATGATCCGAAAGCATCGTGGCCGCCGCTTCTTTGTAGGCCTCCCGTTCGTTGTAAATCTCCTCACCTAAAGGCATGGCATTAAATCGCTCCTGAAGAGATATGATTGCTGCAGGCACAATTATCGCCATCACTAACGCGCCCACCAATAAAACCCGCGCCTTTCGTGACGTCCATTGCCCCGTCGCAGAAAGCATGAAGACGGCCAACAACCCGAGTGCCGAAAATCCGATTGTACCGCGCGATGCCGTCGATACGTTGGTGATTGCACCGGCGAGCACAACCGCGGCAGCGAACAGTCCGCGCGGCCCCGCGAGCAGCAGCGCGAAAAAGGGTAAGATCACCAGATGAGACATCAAACCCAAAAGATTCTGATGGCCGAGAGTCCCGCCGGTTTGGATTAAGTGCAATCCAAATCGCTGCCAAAGCACCAGGCCCATCTCCACGATTATAGCTGCGCCCATCCCCCGCATGAGGGCCCAGGTGGCCTTGGGGTCAGCGCAACCCTTGGCGACGGTTGCATACACAAGGAACATTCGTGCAAGTTGCCACGGGTAGAACAATGACAATATGGGAAATAGCGCCTGAAATGCCGAGAGCACTGTCGCGAGAAAGTAAAGTGCCATCGAGAGGCGAAATGGGAGGGAGTGTCGAACGCGGGGCAAACTGATGTAAAGGATCAGAGCGACGGCGTCCAATAGCGAGAACTCAGCTCCCTTGACATACCCTCCCCATTCTGCCGCGGAATAAATCGCCATGTACAAATGGAAGTAGTTTACGGCGAAGGGCAAAAATCCAAGGGCCATCCAAAATATTAAGCGTTGACGTGGATTGGTGCGCAACCAAAAGGCCAGTGGCAGGACGAATGCCAAACAGATGCCGAGCGCGGCCCATTTCACGGACTATTCCTTTCCGCTGCAAATACGATCAGCGTGGTACATTTCCCCTAGAGCGTCGAGAGGCATTGAGCAATTGAAAAATGCTCAAGCGCGACCTTGATCCGGCCTCAAACGACGTGGAAAAGGCTGCGTGAGGGTTTTCCCTTAGTGGGGGAGGGCTACATAGTTGAACGCGCGGAACGGATATAACCCGCACTTTCGAAACTCGTTGAAGTCCATGGGGCCTTTGTCGAATAGAAGATCCACGAAGGTATAGACGCTGTATCCTTCGGCCGTCAGAAGGTCGAACAGTTCGCGTCGGCGTAGGGACTTGTCGTATTCCATGCCGAATTCAAACAAGATCGAAGGCCTCCACTTGCGTAGTAATTCCTTTCCCCCATTGAGGGCGGCCAATTCGTTGCCTTCTACATCAAGCTTGAGCAGATCAATCCTGTCCTGGAGAACGTCGTCGAGACGACGAACATCCACATCGTAATAGATGTTACCGGATATTTTCTCTCCGCTGAGCAGCTTGCTCAGGCCGGAATGCGATACGTTTTCTTCGAAAGTTACCCGTCCAGTCTGATCGCCGATCGCAAAGTTCAGAACTTTCGTGGTCGGAAATTTCTTGGCGAGCCAAGCCCCTTTTGTTCGAGACGGTTCGATCGCGATATGCTTACCGTGAGGCGCGATGTTCCTGAGCAAGTTCAGGAACGAACCAAGGTGACAGCCAACATCCACCGCGTTAGATTCCGGCTTGAGTAGCTTTTTGAGAACCATGGGAAAACGCTCGTGTTCTAAAAACATTTCCCACAATTCTGGATGTTTGTATCTATGGCGCGTCTGAAGAAGCCACCGCAGTTGATGGGCGGTTTCTTCAAATGGCGATCCGACCAAGGCGGCCTTGAGACGCAGCGCTAATGTACTCATGTGCGGTTCCGAAAACTAATACGCTACCCCACGTTTACCACCGCCGCCTAGCCCCTTTGGGCGTGATCGTTAACGGGCGCCGCCCAAACTCGGCCGACAATTCTGCGTGTGATAATCATGCGAGGACTTCGTTGTCATGCTTGATGATAGAGCAAGCTAACATCGCCACTCTTTCACTGAATGGCATCGGCCATACAGCCTCGCCGGGCTTCCAATTCCTCCCCGTTTAGAAAACTTTCCCTTGGTGTCTCGCGATCCTTGTCGACCCCGGCAGCTGGCTTTGTGCCGTCCGCCATGACCTTTGCTGCCCACCACCAGGACGCGGTTGGCTTGAAAGGGGTCTCGGATAGGTATGAATCAAGGTTCCAAACCTGCAGCCGGGTCGGCTTGTCCGTCTTGGTAGCGCAAATAGCCGACTTTCCGCGGGCGTTCCAGTATATAGCGATAAATTCAGCGGTTCGGAACTTGCGCTTGGGTCGATGTGCTCGGCCGTAAACCTGTCGGGCAGCTCGGCTACTGTGGGGACGCCCCGTCAAGGGGACTTTTCTCCGGCTGGACCTTTCCCGTGCGTCACCAATCCAAGATAGCCTCGGCGCGAGCCCTAGCGCGCTCTGGAGTGATTTGCCGATAGTCAGCGCCTGACCGGCGCACCGCGCCCCGGAGCTGCCTTGAAGCCCCCAACGTAGGAGATTGCGCCGGTGGGCCTTACGCGCACACCATTTTCCGCGCAAATGTGCGCTCCGCATGACTTCGCGCAACGCACTGACCTTTGCGGAAGTTCGTGTTAGAGTCCGCATAGGGAGAATGGAAGCTAGTTGGAGCGATGTTAATCTTCATCTCAATTTCGTTGGTGACTGTAAGCTTGCTGCTGGCCACTCCAGTTGCCGTACTTTTTTTGGAGGTGGTTGCTGCAATTGCGCTGCCGCGTCAAAAATTTATGCCAACGGCGGGCGGAGACTTTTCTCAATGCATTGGCGTATTGGTACCGGCGCACAACGAAAGCATTGGATTGCTTTCGACACTCGAGGACATCCAGTCGCAATTGCGTCCCGCTGATCGGCTTTTGGTGGTGGCGGATAACTGCACGGACGATACTGCTGCGGTCGCGCTGGCAGCTGGCGCCGACGTTAGGTGCCGCGATGATCCAGACCGGAGGGGAAAGGGATATGCTTTGGCTTGGGGGCTTCAGCATCTTCAGCTGGATCCTCCTGACATTGTCATCATCGTCGACGCGGATTGCAGGCTGGCCGATGGTACGATCGCCAGGCTGGCCGAAGCCTGTGTGATCACAAGCGGCCCTGTGCAGGCGCTCGATCTGATGATTGCGCCAAAAGATGCACCTATCAACTACAGGGTCATGGAATTTGCCTGGCGCGTGAAGAACTGGGTTCGTCCCCTTGGGCTTCAGGCAATCGGGCTGCCGTGCCAGTTAATGGGAACCGGCATGGCTTTTCCGTGGGAAGTGATCCGCTCGGCCGATCTCGCCAGCGGGTCGATTGTGGAGGATCTGAAACTCGGTCTGGACCTCGCCCTGGCGAAAAATCCCCCGTTATTCTGCCCTTCGGCCATGGTGACGAGCGAATTCCCATCTTCCGTCGAAGGCGTCGAAAGTCAGCGGCTACGTTGGGAGCAAGGTCATATTGGGATGATCCTGACAGCGACCCCTCGATTGATTTTTAAGGCCATACAGCAGGCAAACGTTAATCTTCTGGCACTGGCGCTCGATGCGGCGGTTCCACCGCTGTCCTTGCTCGGCACGCTGGCGACGGGGATGGTGGCGATCACCGGCTTGGCGACATCGCTCGGCGTTTCCTCTACCGCACTGGTTGTCAGCATAGTGAGCTCCATAGGGTTTACAGGTGCCATCTGCCTTTCCTGGCTGAAGTTTGGTCGCGATATTGTTCCGCTCTGCGACGTCCCTTCGATAGGTTCCTACGTCATCAAAAAACTTCCGCTCTATTGTATCTTGTTGTTTCGTAATCCTGGTCGGCAATGGACAAGAACCGATCGCCGGAAAGTGTAACGGATCCCGCAAAAGATATGGCTTGATTAGGGCAATAACATACTTGACTCAGTAAGCCACTAAATGAAGACCGCCAGCCTTATAGCAACTGGCGGTCATGCCCTTAGTCGGTTTTCTTTGCGGTCTTAGCTTCTATCAGGACTATCTTATCGTCGTTCTCTGACGTGTAGACCATATCGAAATTCGCGGCGAGCGTTTGTAGCCAACGCGCTCGCTTTTCGGCCCCCCATTCCTCCCCGGATTTGGGAAGCCGTCTCAAGAGGCCAACGATAAGTTGGTCAAGATCGAGACCGTCCCCACCGCCATAAAATCGAGGCGGTCTGACCGGCAGGTCAGCAGCCATGCGCTCATGCAACCCACCTGCCGAAGGCCCAGATGGGCCGGTTGGGCCAGTTGGACCGGTCGGGTAAGGCGTGGGGCCGGTTGGGGAGGCAGGTCCTGTTGGACCTAAGGGCCCCCGAAGAATTGGCTCGATGAGCCGATCAGTACCCGCCGGGAAAAAGCCAGCTTGAAGCGCTGATTTGTCGAACGCCAATCTGGCATTGTAGGTTTGCTTAGGAGACACGCCAAACTTAGCGAAGGCCTGTTCCAGCCCGGATCGCGGCGGCAACTGCTTACCCTTAAATTCCTCATACGTGCGCCGATAGAGCGGTACGGTAAGAAAGGCTTCTGCCTTAGCGGTGCGCTGACTATTTTCGTCGTTGTCGATGATTGCAAAGCCAAGGTTGGTCAACTCGTATTTGCCTTGGACGGTGGCAATCAATCCGAAGATACGGGCGGTGGCGGTTTTAGTGATAAAGGTCCCGCTCCCAGCAGCCATCTTCATTACGCCCGCAAGCTGATCGCGCGTTAGCGCAATGCCGCCAGCACTCATGATGGCCTGAGCTACAGAGATGCCGGTGTCCAAGTCCATATATGGAAAGCTCACCGAGCTTTGTACTTGGGCGCGCTTTTCTGGCTTCTTCAAGATTCTAAGTCTCTTCTTTGGTTTGTTAGCAGGCGCCGACGTCAGCGTTTCTTCGTCCGCTTCGACGGTACCTGATCCGCTTGCCGTTTCCATTTTTTCCTCCAACAGTGGCGCGAGGTTCCCCTCGCGCCGGTTGGGTTAATTTTCAGTAAGTGAGCCAGAACGCTGCCCGCCAATCGCAAGGCAGCGCCCCGGAGCCGTAATCCAGGCTTCGTGCGGCGCGATTAGCGCCGCAACGGGTACCGTGGCTTGCGGATGATGCGGATGCGGGGATGCGGGCCTTTCGGTCCACACCACTGCGGTACGCGCGCCATTAACGCCTCCTCTAGGTGAGAAGTACGTTCTCATTGAATGAAAGGCGGGCGTGTGCTACATGAGGCACAGGGATCTGTGCGGCACCGTGGCATCTCTGGCCCGGAGTCCACCTCGACGCCGGAGAACAACCTCTTCCGTCGAGACCTCAACCGGCGGCGTCAGCGTGTGCAACCATGCTGGCGCCGTTAGGCATTTTTGGCCCATACCCAGTTTACTATCCGGTTCCAAGCTCTCGGTCAACATGGAAGATTCCATGTGGGGATATCCGGCGATATCCGGTAAGAAAAGCCCTATTTTATTGGCTTTTTCGGCTTTTCTTTTTCGTATCTGGCCTGCGCTTCTTGCAAGCGATGGCGCGGAACCGCCAGCAAATCGCGCGCCAAGGCATCGAATCTAGTCATCGCCTCCTTGGCCTGATTCCTTGTCAGCGGCTTTTCGACGGCGACCGCGCCCTTGCCGGGGCTTTCAGAATG
>Ga0193751_1003028_pt1 | contig 10002 bp, 8 predicted proteins | sample L1c2metaG_FD_143050 | JGI IMG/M metagenome (GOLD analysis project Ga0193751, IMG submission 143050) | Soil microbial communities from a riparian zone of the East river system, Colorado, United States - L1c2 | ecosystem: Environmental > Terrestrial > Soil > Riparian zone | place: USA: East River...
CCGTACCGGATCGCAAGGCTCGGGATCGGCCGCACTTTTCAAATCGTCCGCCCCTTCGGTTCGATGACGGTGAGGGAGAACGCGGCCATCGGCGCGCTGTTCGGCCGCGATGCCGCACGCCGCGGACCGAAGGAGGCGTTCAAGCAGGCCGATGGGGTGCTGGAGCTGGTTGGCCTGGCGGCAAAGGCTTCGCTGCCGGTGTCGGCGCTCACGATCCCAGATCGCAAGCGGCTCGAGGTGGCGCGGGCGGTCGCGACCAGGCCGCACCTGCTGCTCCTGGATGAGGTGATGGCGGGACTCAACAATGTCGAGATCGACGACGCCCTTGACATGGTTCGTGCGGTCCACGCGACCGGAGTCACGGTGCTCTTGATCGAGCACGTCATGCGCGTGATCATCGGGGTCTGCCGCCGGGCCATCGTGCTCGAGTCGGGTCGTGTGCTGGCCGAGGGCGAGCCAGAAGTGGTGCTTCGCGACGAGCGCGTGATCCAGGCCTACTTGGGGGAGCGCTATGCGAAACGCCTGCGCGCAGAGCGCGACCAGGAGGGGCCCTGTTGAATGCAAGTCCTGAGCCGCTGCTCGAGGTCCGCGGCCTGACGGCCGGCTTCGACGCCGGGCCGGTGCTGTTTGGGATCGACCTCGAGGTCAAGCATGCAGAGCTGATCGCACTCGTCGGCGCCAACGGCGCGGGCAAGTCGACGTTGCTCGGCGCTCTGAGCGGCTTGATCCGCACCACATCGGGGACGATCACGCTTGCCGGGGAGGACGTCACGCACGCGCGCCCCGAAGCGCTCGTCCGGAAGGGCATCGCCCACGTGCCCCAGGGCCGCCGTCTGTTTGGAACGATGTCGGTCGAGAAGAACCTAATGCTGGGCGCATATCTCCGGCGAGATCGCGAGGTGCGCGACGACCTGGAGCGCGTGCTCGGTCACTTTCCGGCGCTGGCGGACAAGCTGTCCCGCGAAGCGGGAACGCTGTCGGGCGGGGAGCAGCAGATGGTCGCGATCGGTCGCGGCCTCATGGCCCGGCCGAAGATCTTGATGGTCGACGAGCTTTCTCTCGGCCTTGCACCAAAGATCGTCGACCACTTGATCGAGGTCGTGCAGCAGATCAATCGCGAAGGTACGGCGCTCATCCTGGTCGAGCAAGACGTCCTGGTCGCACTCGACGCGGCCAGCCGCGCGTATGTGCTGGAAAACGGACGGATCGTCTTGACGGGCGCCGCGGCCGAGGTGAAGGAGGATCCGGGCGTTCGCCGCGCGTACCTCGGGCTCTGATTGGCAGCGCAATACGTCGCTTGACAATCGACCCAGGACCGAGACACGCTTGAGAGAACTCGCGAGGAGGTTGCTGGGATGAGAACAACTTCGAGGTCCTTGGCCATCACGATCGGCGCGCTTTTGGGCGTGCTCGCTGGAGCCAGTCCGGCCCAGGCCGCCACCTTCAACTTCGACACCCAGACCAACTTGGTGCAACCCGCTCCGTTTCCGCAGAACAAGCAGAACGAGCCTGCAATCGCTCAGAACCCGTCCAATCCGATGAATCTGATCGCCGGTTCCAACGATGAGATCGACCTTCCGGCCTGCACAAGCTCTGGCTGCCCGTTCCTGGCCAACGTCGGCCTGTCCGGGATCTATGTGAGCAACAACAGCGGCGCCACCTGGAGCCAATTCTCAGCACCCGCCGGTGGCGGTAACACGGCAAGCTTCAACGGCGGCAAGATCCACACCCTACCTGGCTTCGCGACGCTGGCCGGCCAGCTTGGCATCCCCGGCCTTGCCTCTGACGGCGACCCGACCATCGCCTTCAGCCGCGATGGGGTCGCGTACTACGGCAGCCTGGCCGGCGTCCGCGGTGTGCTGGTCAACTCCGAGCTGCTCACCGTCTCGCGCTCCGCTGATGGCGGCAAGACCTGGTCCGACCCGGTGCTTGCGACCGACAAGACGAACCCGGTCGACTTCAACGACAAGATCAACCTGTGGGTCGACGCCGGCGCGAATTCGCCGTTCGCCGGCAACGTCTACGTGAGCTGGACTTTGTTCAAGGGCGGTCCCGGCCGAGCCGAGCCAATCATGTTGTCGCGCTCAACCGACGGCGGCCAAACCTTCTCGCCTGCGCAGCAGCTCACTCCCGCCCACAACAACAACTCCATCGGCGGCCGCCAAGGCTCCGCCATCCGCACTGCGGCCAATGGAGACGTCTACGTCTTCTTCGAGAGCGGAACCCAGATCAACGGGACCAAGACGAGCGCGCAGATGTTCGTTAAGTCGACCGACGGCGGTCAAAGCTTCAGCAATCAGCAAGTGGCCAGCACGGTGGTCGACATCCCCAGCCCGCTCCCTGGCTCCAGCTTCCGCAACGACAGCTTCCCGAGCGTCGATGTCGATCAGACGAGCGGCAAGGTTTACGTTGTCTGGGCCGATTTTCGCAACGGGCGCGGCCAGGTCATGCTGACCTCCTCATCCGACGGAGGGGGCATGTGGACGGCGGCCACGACTGTTCTTGACGTGGCGGGTCGCAGCGCGTTCTTCCCCGGTGTGGCGGTTTCGCCCGATGGAAAGAAGGTGACCGTAGCCACCCAGGCGCTTGACGCCGTGCCGGCGGGCACGGCTCCTGGAGCCGGCGTCGTTCATTACGACAGCTACCTGGTAGAGTCGGTCGGGGGTGGCGCCTTCTCTACCATGCCGCTCAAGCTCTCGTTCGCCACGTCTGACCCCGACGGATCGTCGACCAACGGGCTGACCGCCCAGTTCCAGGGCGACTACAACACGCTGATCAGCGACAACGCGCACGCCTGGTTCATCTGGACCGACGCGCGAGCCGCAACACCCTGCGCGGCCGTGGACGCGTTCCGGGCCGGTGGCGCTCGGCCCAACCCGCTGTTGTGCGCGGGCACGTTCGGCAACACCGACATCTTCGTCGGGCGAGTCAGCCTATAAGGCGGACTACAGTGGGCTGATGCCCAGGGTCGGGGTCAGGCTTCCTGTCGTCACAACCGAGGTGGGGGAATACCTCGCCGACGTGACGGCGCTCGAGGCTGCGGGCGCTCACGCGGTCTGGGTGGAAGACGCCGGCCCCGATCCCTGGGTGATGCTCGGCGCGTTGGCCGCCATCACCCACCGCATGGTCCTGGGCTGCGTGATCACGTCGCCGGAGGAATGGCCGGCCGCGCAGCTGGGCCGGGCCGCCGGCGCGCTGCAAACGCTGAGCCGTGGCCGCATCGTGGTCGGCCTGCCGCCAGAAGGCATGCGAGAAGATCAGCTCGACGCGCTTCGGGTCGCTGGGGTGAGAATTTTTGACAGCGATTTTGTCGCTGGTACCGAGAAATGGATCGCGATTCCCGTGCCGCTCGATCGCGAAGCATGGAACTCAGCCCTCGCCGACTGCGAGGCAGCGGGTGCGACCGGTGTGATAGCGCCTTGGACCGACCGCCTCATCGATCTTCTCCGCAATCCTGAGCCCGACGATCGCAGCGACCTCTTGATGTCAACCGGCTGAAACTTGACACCGATCCGGGCCTGAGTTAGCGTCAGGGAGTTCTCCGCCCCGTCGCTGGTTAGGAGGCTTGGCTGCGATACCGACCGTCACACGTCGGGATTTTCTGAAGGTTGGAATGGCCGGCGCCGGGGCGCTCGCGGCCACCGGCCTCGGTTTCGACCTTGCCCTCGCCGAATCCACCAAGGTCAAGCAAAACCTGCGCATCGCCGGGGCGAAGGAATCGCATTCGGTCTGCCCCTACTGCGCGGTCGGCTGCTCGCTCGTCGCGTACACGCGTCAGAAGAGCGACGGCAGCGTGCAGCTGCTGCAGATCGAGGGGGATCCGGATAGCCCTGTCAACGAAGGCCGTCTCTGCCCGAAGGGCGCGACGGCCATGCAGCTGGCGACCTCGCCTCGCCGCGTCGAGTCGCCGCAGTACCGGGCGGCCGGCGCGACCGGCTGGAAGAGCGTGTCGTGGGATTTCGTGCTGAACAAGATCGCCCAGAACGTGAAGGCGTCACGGGACGCGACGTTCGTGGGCACGGATGCAAGCGGCAACACCGTCAACCGCACCGAAGGCATCGCATTCGCGGGAGGCGCCGCATTCAGCTCCGAGGAGGGCTACTTCGCGACCAAGGTGATGCGCGGCCTGGGACTGGTACACCTAGAGCAGCAGGCCAGGGTTTGACACGGCCCCACGGTGGTCAGTTTGGCCGCCACATTCGGAAGGGGAGCGATGACAAACCACTGGCGCGACATCAAGAACACTGACCTCATCCTCATCAACGGGGCGAATCCCGCCGAAGCTCACCCGGTCGGCTTTCAGTGGTTCATGCGGGCGAAGCTCGATCGCGGGGCGAAGATCATCCACGCGGATCCGCGCTTCACGCGCACCTCGGCGGTCGCCGACATGTACCTACGCATACGTACCGGCAGCGACGTGGCGTACTTCGGGGGCCTCATCAACCACGTCCTGCAGAACAACCTCTTCCACGACGAGTACGTGCGCAACTACACGAACGCTTCATTCATCGTCAAGCAGGGGTACGGTTTCGCGGACGGCCTTTTCTCCGGGTACAGCGCGCCGAAGCGCACGTACGACATCAGCAGCTGGAGCTACGAGACCGGCGCCGGCGGGTTCGCGAATCGCGACATGACGCTGCAGCATGAGCGGTCGGTCTTCCAGCTCATGAAGACGCACTACTCGCGTTACACCCCTGACGTCGTCTCGAGCATCACCGGGATTCCGGTCGACGAGTTCAACAAGGTGGCGGACCTGGTCGGCCAGATGGGCAAGCCCGACAAGGTCATGACCATCGTCTACGCGGTGGGCCTGACACACCACACGACCGGCGGACAGCTGATCCGCTCGGGGGCGGTACTGCAGCTCCTGCTCGGCAACATGGGACGGCCCGGTGGTGGCATGAACGCCGAGCGCGGCCACGCCAACATCCAGGGCAACACCGACCACGCCATCTCGTGGGAAATCCTCCCGGGATACTTGAAGATCCCGGCGCCCGGCCAGAAGAACCTCGACGACTACGTGGCCCAGAGCGCGCCCAAGAAGTCAGACCCGAACTCCTGGAACTTCTTCGGGACCAACTACCGCAAGTTCATGGTCAGCACGCTCAAGGCGTGGTACGGCGACGCTGCGACCAAGGCCAACGAGTTCGCGTTCGACTACGTGCCCAAGCCCGGCCAGAACTCGTCGTGGATGTCGATCTACGACCAGGCGCTCAAGGGCAAGATGGAGGGCCTGATGCTGTCCGGCATGACGGCCGCCAGCATCGGCCCGGACGCCAATCAGGTGCAGCAGGCGCTTGCCAACCTCAAGTGGCTGGTCGTGATGGACGCGCTTCCCACGACCAGCTCCGAGTTCTGGCACGCTCCCGGCGTCGAGCCCAGCCAGGTCAAGACCGAGGTCTTCATGCTGCCGGCTACCCACTGGATCGAGAAGGACGGCTCCTTTGTCAACAGCGGGCGTTGGTCGCAGTGGAAGGACCAGGTGCTTCCGCCGCAGGGCCAGGCTCGGCACGACCACTGGATCCTGGCCGACCTCTTCAGCCGCGTGAAGGCCCTGTACCAGCAGCAGGGCGGCAAGTTCCCCGACCCGATCATGCACCTGACGCTCGATTACAAGGACCCGCTCAAGCCTGAGCTGGACGAGATCGCCAAGGAGATAAATGGCAAGGACCTGTCCACCGGCAAGCAGATGACGTCGTTCGCCAACCTGAAGGACGACGGCACGACCACGACCGGTGACTGGATCTACACCGGCAGCTACCTCGACACCGGGAACCTGATGAAGCGCCGGGACGGCATCCAGGACCCCAAGACCAACGACCCGACCGGGATGGGTTTCTATCCAGGCTGGGCCTGGAGCTGGCCGCTGAACCGTCGGGTGCTGTACAACCGCGCCTCGGCCGATCTCGACGGCAAGGCGTGGGATCCCACGCGGCCCGGCATCACGTGGAACGGGACCAAGTGGGTGGGCGACGTGCCCGACTACCCGGCGACAATGAATCCGCACGATCCGAATGCGTATCTGCCGTTCATCATGAACGGCGAAGGTGTGGGGCGGCTGTTCAGCAACGGGATGGTGGACGGCCCGTTCCCCGAACATTACGAGCCGGTGGAGTCGCCGGTGGCCAACCCGCTGCATGCCAGCGTCTCCGCGTCGCCGGTCGCCTTCCTCTACGACCAGGCCGCCGGACGCCCTAGCCGGTTTGGCACCGCGACCGACTTCCCCTATATCGCCACCAGCTACCGCCTGACCGAGCACGAGCACTACGTCACGCAGCATGTTCCGCATCTGGTGCAGCTGCAGCCCGAGCCGTTCGTCGAGATCCCGTGGGAGCTGGGTCAGACCAAGGGCATCAAGACCGGCGACAAGGTTCGGGTCTCGTCCAAACGCGGCAAGGTGGAGGTGCTCGCGGTCGTCACCAAGCGTCTCGGGCCGATGACCGTTGCCGGGCAGAAGGTGTACCAGATCGGAATCCCGATCCACTGGGGCTACGTCGGCATCTCCGCCGATGCGGACCCGAACCACGGCCGGTACTGGCTGGCCAACGCACTCACTCCTTTTGTCGGCGATGCCAACTCGCGCACTCCCGAGTTCAAGGCGTTCCTGGTCAACCTGGAGAAGATCTGATGGCGCAGGTGCTGGCCGATGCTCCGTGGGCTGAGCGGCGCCGGCGAACCCTCGAGCTGAGGGGACGGCACGCCTTCGCGGCGGAGCTCCTCGATTTCTACAGCGCCGTCCTGGGCGTCCAGGAGCGAGCCTTCGATGAAGCGATCTCCATTCGGCCCCCCGCCCAGCACCTGGTCGCCTATGTGGCCGAGATGGTGGTCCCCGCTGTGGCGGAGGTCAGCGTCGCTTGCGGCCCCGCAAAGCTGCGCGAGGGAGTGGCGACGCGCATGGATTCCGGGGATTCTCGCGAGATCGTCGCCGCCTGGATCGGAGGCGAAGAACAGCCCGTGGTCGACCGCTATCTAGCGCGAGCCGCCCTCGGCCCGGTGCTCGAAGCGCTGGGCGCCGAGGTCGCGGCATCGTGCATCGGCGCCCGCGACCGGATGCACTGTCCCTTTTGCGGAGGGGCCCCGCAGCTCAGTTACTTCGCTGTGGCTGGCGAGGATTTGGCCGCCGGCGGCCGCTTTCTTTGCTGCGCGCGCTGTCACGCGACCTGGGGCTTTCCCCGAATGACCTGCGCGGGCTGCGGTGAAAGCTCGACGCCCCGACTTCCGATCTTCTCCGAGGAGGGCACCACATCAGGCGAGCGCGGCAGCGTCGTGCGCGGGCTGCCGGTCGGCCCCAACGGCACGAACGGCTCCGCGCCCAAGGCGATATTCCCTCACGTCCGGATCGAAGCCTGCGAGACATGCCGCCGCTATTTGCTCAGCGTCGACCTGGCCGCGGACCCGACCGCCGTCCCGATCGTCGACGAGCTGGACGCCCTGCCGCTCGACCTGTTCGCTCGCGAGCGGGGGTTCTCGAAGATCACCCCCAACCTCATGGGCTTTTAAGAGATGGCAGTGACTATCAAGCCTGGCGAGTCATACGGCTTCTTCACCGACACCAGCATCTGCATCGGGTGCAAGGCCTGTGAGGTCGCCTGCAAGGAGTGGAACCAGCTCCAGGGCAACACGCCAAAATTCCTCGCCGACAGCTACGACAACACCGGCCAGCTCGACGACCAGAACTGGCGGCACGTGAAGTTCATCGACGACGTGCCACTGCAGCCGACGAATTCGGGCAACGGCACGGCCTTCTTGATGATGTCGGACGTCTGCAAGCACTGCAAGCACGCGAGCTGCATGGATGTGTGTCCGACAGGCGCGATCATCCGCACCGAGTTCGACACGGTTTTCATACAGCAGGACGTGTGCAACGGCTGCCGGAACTGCATCGCCGCCTGTCCATACAGCGTGATCGCCCTCAATCCGGCGACCGGCACAGCGCACAAGTGCACGCTTTGCTATGACCGGCTCCAGGGCGGCCTGGAGCCCGCGTGCGCCAAGGCCTGCCCGACGCAGTCGATCCAGTTCGGTCCCCTGGCCGAGCTGCAGCAGGCGGCCGACGTCCGGCTGGCCGCCCTGCACACGCAGGGGGTGACGCAGGCGCAGCTCTATGGGCGCGATGACAAGGTCTACGGGGGACTGAACGCCTTCTTCCTTCTCATGGACAAGCCGGAGACGTATGGATTGCCGAATGCCGACAATGCGAAGCTGCCGACCCGCAACGACCTGGGCGGGTACGTCGGCGCGATCGTGACGGCGGTTCTCGGCGTCATCGCCGGCGTTGTCGCCTTCAGGCGGCGGGGAACGTCGTGATCTATCTCGCCGCCGAGCATTTCGTGCGAGCGCCGCAATGGACCTGGTACATCCTCGGCTACTTCTTCTTCGCCGGCCTCACCGGCGGCTCTTACGCGGTGGCGACGCTTCTGCGGTTGGTCGGCGACCCGCGTGATGAGTCCGCCGCACGTATCGGCTTCTACGCGAGCTTCGTGACTCTGCTGGCCTGCCCGGTGCTCCTGACCACCGACCTTGGCGCGAGCTGGTGGAAGTTCTGGCACATGCTCGTCGACGTCACGCCGGGAGACACGGGCCTCAACTTCAAGTACTGGTCCCCGATGTCGGTTGGCGTCTGGGCGCTCTTGATCTTCGGCTTCTTCGTGGCGGTTTCCGCGCTCGAGTCGTTCCTGCTCGACCGACGGGACCGCGGAACAGTTGGTGATCCTGGCCGGCCGCTTGGTGGCGTCCTGGGCCTGGCGATCAACGTTATCGGTGGCGTGCTCGCGCTATTCATCGCCTCATACACGGGCGTGCTGCTCAGCGTCAGCAACCAGCCGATCTGGAGCGACACCTGGATGCTCGGTGGCCTGTTCCTCGCGTCGGGCTTGAGCGGTTCGGCCGCCCTGATCGCGCTCCTGACCCGGTATCGCCCAAGCGGGGCGTTCAGCCTCGGCCGCATACACGAGGCGGACGGATACTTCTCGATACTCGAGCTGGTCCTGCTGGTCGCGTTCTTCATCACGATCATCGCCGCGGGCACGGCTGGACCGACGCTGCCCTTCCTGCCTCTATGGCTGCTCGCGCTCGTCGGCATCGGGGCATCACTCGTCGCCGCGAGAGGACACATGCGCATCCGTGGACTTCCGGCCGGCGGCTCGGCCGTCATCGCGCGCGCGGGCACAGACACGCTGGTCGTCTCCCTCCTCGTTTTGCTCGGAGTGCTGGCTCTTCGGGCGGCGGTGATCTTCAGTGCCCAGTAACGGAGCTCCCACCTCAGAGCAGGTTCTGAGCGTACTTTCCGCCATTCAGGATCCCGACTTGGGACGGGACGTCGTCAGCCTCGGGATGATCAAAGACCTCGTCATCGCCGGCGACGGCCGCGTGAGCTTCACGTTCGAGCTGACGACGCCGGCGTGCCCGGTGCGTGATCGCTTTCAGACGATGGCGACCAAGCTGGTCGGCGACCTTCCCGGCGTAACCGCCGTCGACTTGAAGATGACGTCCAACGTGCGCTCGGCATTCAATGGACGACAGCCGAACCAGGTCCTTCCGGGAGTCAAGCAAGTCATCGCCATCGCTTCGGGAAAGGGAGGCGTCGGGAAATCCACGGTGGCGATCAACCTCGCGTGCGCCCTGGGCCTAAGCGGAGCGAGGGTAGGGCTGCTCGACGCGGACATCTACGGTCCGTCGATACCGGGGATGATGGGCGTCCAGGACCAGCCGAAGGTCGTAGATGCCAAGCTCGTGCCGCTCGAAGCCTTCGGCGTGCGGCTCATGTCGATCGGATTCCTGGCGGGCGCCGACAAGGCGATGGTGTGGCGCGGACCGATGGTTTCACGCGCGATCGAGCAGATGCTCGGCGACGTTCACTGGGGCGAGCTCGACTATCTGATCATCGACCTTCCCCCCGGCACCGGCGACGCCTCGCTGACACTGGCTCAATCCGTGCCACTGGCGGGCGTCGCGATCGTCTGTACGCCGCAGGCTGCCGCGCTGGGCATCGCGGTCAAGGCC
>Ga0193751_1003029_pt1 | contig 10001 bp, 8 predicted proteins | sample L1c2metaG_FD_143050 | JGI IMG/M metagenome (GOLD analysis project Ga0193751, IMG submission 143050) | Soil microbial communities from a riparian zone of the East river system, Colorado, United States - L1c2 | ecosystem: Environmental > Terrestrial > Soil > Riparian zone | place: USA: East River...
TCATCACGTGCCTCCTCCGAAACACACAGCACGACGTCGAAAAGCGCCAGCGATTCGATGTAGGGTCGCGATTTGCGTCCTCGATCGCGATAAACGGACGTGAGCCGCAAATCCGTGGCGTCGTGGAAAATCGCGATAGTGCGTGCCGGCGTTCGTCTGAGAAAATCCGGCAAGACGTTGCGACGAAGATCGCGATAAATGTCCGGCGCGAGAAAGACATCGCCGGCTTTCACTTCCTCTTCGAGACGAATGCGCGGCCGATTAATCAAACGCCAAAACTCGGTGATCGGGTCGTGGCCACGCCAATCCGGTCGTGCCGTGGCCCGCGAGCGGACCTCGAAGGGGCGTTCGAGAAATCGGTGTTCCGGCTTGCCAAGCTTTTGATAACAATTTCCGATGCTGTTCCAAACAATGGGCTGCACCTCGAGGTGTTGAGCCAGTTCGGCGAAAATTTTGCGCGTCATCCTCTGCATCCCGGTGTTTTGGACCGACCGGCACGAACTCGTTACGTCGAGATAAATCATATGAATCTGAAACGAAGGTTCCGGCTCCTTGAAGAACCGCCAAGCATAAAAGGGGCAGCACCGAAACGCTAGTCGTTGAATTCACCAAATACCTCCGGCCGCCAAACCGCTTGCGCTCGGGAAGGGCTACCTTAAAATTGCACCCTTGAGCGTAGAATCTTCCAACGTTATTTCTGCCCCGGAATCGCCGGCGCCGGCCATTCTGTCGCCGGCCCGAAGTCAAAAACCGACGCTTCGCATTCGGCCGACAAAAGGCTGGGCCGCCCTCAACGTTGGTGAACTTTGGAGGTTTCGCGATCTGCTCTGGATTCTGGTTGAGCGTGACATCAAGGTTATCTACAAACAGACGGCGCTCGGCATGACTTGGGTCGCGCTGCAGCCCCTGATTGCGGCAATACCTCTTGCGGTGATTTTCGGCCGCGTGGCGCGACTCCCGAGCGACGGCGCACCCTACTTGTTATTCGTTTTTTGCGGTTTGACTCCCTGGATTTATTTCTCGCAAGCGCTGCAACGTGCCAGCAACAGCGTGGTCCGTAATTCGCAGCTCGTTTCCAAGGTCTACTTTCCCAGGATGCTTATTCCGCTCTCCCATACATTTGCCGCGCTAGTCGATTTCGCGGTGATGCTCATCATGCTGTTTATCTTTATGGCGGCCTATCGAGTCCCGCCCACACTTCGGCTTGCTGCAATCCCTTGTTTTCTATTTTTGGCCGCGATTGCCGCCACTGGACTGGCCCTCTGGTTTTCCGCGCTCAGCGTGAAGTACCGCGATTGCAACTATGCGTTGCCATTCTTCATCCAGATTTGGATGTACGTGAGCCCGGTGATCTGGCCGACGAGCATGGTCCCCGAGCGATGGCAGACACTCTTAGCTCTGAATCCAGCAGTTGGTTTTATTGAAGGCTTCCGATGGGCGGTGCTTGGCCGCAGCGCACTGAACTCAAACATTCTTTTTGTTAGCATTATTGTGTCAGTGCTGACCCTGTTCAGCGGCGCATTTTTCTTCCGCCGCGTGGAACGTTACTTCGCGGACATCATTTAGTTTTCCCCTCGTTTCGAAAAAATGCCGGACATCGCCATCTCTGTCGAGAATCTAAGTAAGTCCTTTAGGATTGACCACCGACGAAATGGAATGGCCGGCTACAGGACGCTGCACGATGATCTTGTTGCTTTGCCACGACGATTGCTGGCACGTCTCGGGCGGAACGGCCGTTCGACGGCGGAAACGATCTGGGCCCTTAAGGATGTCTCGTTCGATGTCGAAACCGGTGAAGTAATCGGCATCATCGGAGGCAACGGAGCAGGTAAAAGTACGCTGCTCAAGATCCTAAGCCGCATTACGGAACCGACCGCCGGCAGCGCAGACATCTACGGCCGAGTTGGAGCGCTTCTCGAAGTCGGCACCGGTTTTCATCCGGAATTGACCGGACGCGAAAACATTTTCTTGAACGGAGCGATCCTTGGCATGACACGTGCCGAGATTCGAGAAAAGTTCGATGAGATTGTTACTTTCGCAGAGATTGAGAAATTTCTCGACACACCGGTGAAGCGCTACTCGAGCGGCATGTATGTGCGGCTTGCTTTTGCCGTGGCTGCCCACCTTGATCCCGAAATTCTTATTGTCGACGAAGTTCTCGCAGTAGGCGACGCGGCTTTTCAAAGAAAATGTCTTCGGAAGATGGAAGAGGTGGCTAAAGCAGGGAGGACGATTCTCCTGGTGAGCCACCAGATGGCCTTGGTCGCGAATTTGTGCGAGCGCTGCATTTTACTGAGCGAAGGTCGCATCGCTCGATCGGGATCGCCCGGCGAAGTCATCCCGGCATACTTTCTCAGTGCGCAAGTAGTGGCCTCGACAAGCTTGAGCCAACGTCATGACCGCCGAGGCAGTGGCCAAATCAGGTTCCATGCGGCCCACGCCGCAGGAGATGAAAATGAAAGCTATTGGGTTTGCGGTAACCCAGGAAGATTCTTTGTTGAATTTGAGAACAAAGCTAAGAGAGACTTAAGGGATGTGAGATTCTCAGTTTGTCTTGACGATTCTGGCGGACAGCGAATCCTCTTCCTGGACAGCGAATTGACTGGAGGCTTACCAGAACCAATTTCACCCGGAGTCAGCGGTTTTGAGATTTTGCTCGATGAGGTGCCCCTGCTGCCCGGCAGCTACGCTTTCACGCTTTTTGCTGCAATAGGAGAAGAAGTTGCGGACTGGATCCAAAATGCCGGAAATATAACGGTTGAGCCCGGAGATTTCTTCCGGACCGGGCGCCTTGTACCGCGGGGTCAAGGTAATTTCTGCGTCCGTCATCGTTTCGTTGCAACCTCTGGCCAGACCGTGCGTTAAATCATGCAACCGTCATTGGCTGCGGTGGGCTCCTACCTTAAATCTCCGATGCTCCATCGTCATGGCTCCCATCGCGCTTTTCACTTATAACCGTCCTGAGCATACGCGGCGAACCGTCGAGGCCCTCGCACGCAACCAGCACGCGGACCAAAGCACTTTAATCATTTTTTCCGATGGTCCTAAGTCGGCGAAAGACGTCTCCAAGGTAAACGCGGTTCGAAATTACCTGAATTCCGTTGCCGGGTTCCGATCGGTCGAAATTGTGCATCGATCGCACAATCGCGGACTAGCAAAGTCTATCATCAGCGGCGTCACAGAGATTTGCCGTCAGTATGGTCGGCTCATTGTGCTCGAGGATGATCTCGTTACTTCACCATTCTTCCTTCATTATATGAATGAGGCATTGCGTCTCTATGAAAACGCACCGGACGTAATCAGCATTCACGGTTACGTCTATCCTGTTCGAGAGCGCTTACCTGAAACGTTTTTCGTTAAGGGCACGGGTTGTTTGGGCTGGGCAACATGGCAGCGTGGCTGGGAACTGTTTGATTCGGATGGTTCCTCTCTTCTCGCACAATTAGAGACCCGCGGTTTAACCCGGGAGTTCGATTACGATGGCACCTATCCATTTACCGCTATGCTGCGCAACCAAATTGCTGGTAAAAATGACTCATGGGCCATACGGTGGTACGCTTCGGCCTTTCTTTGTGATCGACTCACGCTTTATCCCGGCCGATCGCTGGTATCCCACATTGGAAACGACGGCAGTGGTAGGCACTGTCGGGCCGGCCCAGAATATGATGTTACGTTAACGGCGGAGCCTATAAAAGTCGACAAGCTCCCCCTTCATGTGGATATCGAGGCCCGCGCCGCGCTCGCGCGCTGCTTTCGCGAATGGCCGCATCGCTCGTCTCCGGCCAGCTCGGCTCGCAGCTTTTCAAGATACGTTCGGCGGATTTTCTCCAGGTCAGGAGCCCCGACGCGAATATGAGGCTCTTCAACGGACGCTGTTGTACTAGTGCAGTGGCACGATTAATTTCCGCGTATCTAGTGTTCTGATCGCGCCACAAGGACAAGTCGCGATCTTCAGCGCAAATAACGAAATGGATGTCGTAAGACCCAATTTTCTTATCGCTGGTGCCGGAAAAGCTGGCACGACCTCCTTGCACGAGTATCTGTGTCAGCATCCTGATATTTTTATGTCGGCATTAAAAGAGCCGAGCTTTTTCGTGCGTGGTTATGGCTATGACAATTGGGAGGATTACCTCGCTCTCTTCGCCGGGGCGCATGGAGAGAAAGCGGCGGGCGAATCGTCGACCGCTTATCTTTACTGCGAAGAAAGCCCGGCGTGGATCAAATCAGTCTTGGGCAACGTAAGGATCATTCTTATTTTGCGAAACCCGGCGCAAAGAGCAGCTTCGCTCTATTGGTGGATGTTACGCGAAGGTTACGAGAATGCGCCCACTTTCGCTAAGGCTTTGGAACTGGAATCATCGCGAACGCAGAACCCGAATTTCCGCAGCCAGTGTCCGCAATTTTATCCTGACTATCTCTATTACCGTAGCGGCCTTTACTCGGAGCAGGTGCGCCGTTACCTGGATACCTTTGGCGAGGGGCACGTGCGGATTTACATTTTTGAGGAGTTCATCAAACAGCCGCTCGAGATTTGCAGAGACATTTTCGAATTCCTGAATGTTGATCCGAACTTCAGGCCAACGATACAAGTGTACAACCGGGCCCAAATCCCCGCGTTTGTGTCATTGCAATATTGGCTCCGCACAAAGGGTCCGCACTATCTTCGTTTTGTTCCGTCGCGGCTCAGGCAAAGGTTTCTGCTCGCTTTAATAAAACTTAACGCCAGAAAAGGCTCGCTTCCCGCGCATGATCCACAGTTGGAAAAACCTTTGCTGGAGCGATATCGGAGCGATATCACAAAATTGGAACGATTAATAAATCGCGATTTGTCAGTGTGGTACGAGGGCGAATCAAAACCGTTTTCAAAAGGAAAGTGGCAAGCTCGAAATATATAAAAAGTCTTTTGCCTCCGGCGGTGGTCAGCGGCTTGCGCCAGGTCTTTGGTGAAAAAGGTAAGTCCATCCGTTTCACCGGTAATTACAAGTCCTGGGAAGAAGCAGAGAAGGAGTCAACCAGTTACGCGGCTCCGGAGATTTTGGAAAAAACTAGAGCGGCGCTCCTGAAAGTAAAAGCCGGTGAAGCGGCCTTTGAGCGCGACTCGGCCACATTTGACGTGATGCAGCATAAATTTCCACTCTTGGCTGGACTCTTGCGAACGGCAGCTGCGGAGCGGGGTCGCTTGAGCGTGCTCGATTTCGGGGGATCGCTCGGCGGCACTTATTTCCAATGCCGGAAGTTCCTGTCGAAGGTGAAGGATTTGCGTTGGGGCGTGGTTGATCAGCCGGCGCATGTTGCCTGCGGAGAGGCAGATTTCGCGAACGAGCAGTTGCGCTTTTATCGGACAGTCAAGGAGTGTTTAGGCGCCGAGCAACCGAATGTGCTCTTACTCTCGAGCGTGATCCAATATCTGCCAGAGCCGTACCTGTTTCTGCAGAATATGCTGGAAGAAAAGATCCCATACATCATCATTGAGCGAACCGCTTTTACTCGCAGCGGTCGCGACCGATTGACCGTCCAACATGTGCCGGCGTGGCTTTATAACGCCAGTTACCCGGCCTGGTTTCTTTCCGAGCCTTCGTTTCGAAAGATTTTTGCAAACCGCTACGAACTTGTTTGCGAGTACGGGGCCGAGAAAGAGCTTCACCCTGAGGGCGAGAAAGCGGTTTCCAAGGGCTTTCAGTTTGAGCGAACCACATAGATATGACGACAATTGATCGGGCGGAGTTTTCCGGAAAAAGAATCCTAATCACGGGCGGGGTCGGTTTTATCGGCTCGAATCTCGCTCGCCGGTTGGTGGAACTTGATGCAGTCGTTACCCTCGTTGACAGTCTGGTTCCAGAATACGGCGGAAATGTTTTCAACATCGCTGGAATCGAAGACAAGGTGCGCCTGAATATCTCAGATGTGCGCGACGAGCACAGCATGCATTACCTGGTTCAGGGCCAGGATTATCTTTTCAACCTCGCTGGCCAGACGAGCCACATGGATTCGATGCTCGATCCTCAAACCGATCTGGAAATCAATTGTCGTGCTCAGCTTTCCATCTTGGAAGCCTGCCGCAGATACAATCCGACGGTGAAAATCGTTTTCGCAAGTACCCGCCAGATCTACGGGAAACCAGCATATGTCCCGGTGGACGAAAAACATTTGCTCAGCCCGGTGGATGTAAATGGCGTAAACAAAATGGCAGGGGAGGCGTTTCACATCCTCTACAACAACGTTCACGGCATCCGCTCTTGCGCGTTACGTCTCACGAACACGATAGGTCCCGGGATGCGAGTGAAAGATGCTCGACAAACCTTTTTAGGAATCTGGATCCGCCTGATTGTAGAAAAACAATCGTTTGAAGTGTGGGGAGGCGAACAATTGCGCGATTTCACCTTCGTCGACGACGCCGTGGATGCATTTCTTCTCGCCGCCGCGAGCGACCAAGCTGATGGACAGGTTTATAATCTTGGCGGAGAGCGGACAATCAGTTTACGCGATCTGGCCGAATTACTCGTGAAAATAAACGGCGGCGGAAATTATACTCTCCGGCCTTATCCGCCAGATCGTAAAGTCATAGACGTTGGTAATTACTATGCCGACTTCAGCCGCATCAAATCGAATCTAGGTTGGGAACCGACCGTGCCGTTGCCAGACGCACTCGGTCGCACCCTCGCCCATTACAGGAAACACCTAGCCAATTATGTCTGAAGCAACGGATCGAATTGGTCCGGTTCTAATGAATGACTTCGCCGCCGAACCACAGGAACTGCAGCGACAAGAGCTAACCGCTTGCGAACGAGTAGTTCGCTCTGGTTGGTATATTTTGGGAAAGGAAGTAGAGAACTTCGAACACGCCTGGGCAGAGAAATGCGTTTCTCGCCACGCCATCGGCCTGGGCAATGGAATGGACGCGATCGAGATCGGCCTACGCGCACTTGGAATTGGCGCGGGAGATGAGGTGATCACGACGGCCATGACCGCTTTTGCTACTGTGCTCGCAATTTTACGGGCGGGCGCGACGCCGGTGCTAGCGGACATTAGCCGGGAGGACGCCTTGTTGGACGCAGCGAGCGTCGGGCGATGTCTAAGTGAGGATACGAAAGCGGTTCTGCTCGTTCATCTTTATGGAAGAACACCAAACATGGGGGCGTGGGAAAGTCTTTGCACCGAGAGAAAATTGTTTTTATTGGAAGACTGCGCACAGGCGCATCTGGCCAGTTGGAAAGGACGAAAGGCGGGAACATTTGGGTCATGGGGTGCATTTAGCTTCTATCCGACGAAGAATCTTGGAGCACTGGGCGACGGAGGCGCGTTGACGACCGGATCGGACGACGTGGCGACGATGGCTCGGCGTTTACGAAACTATGGACAGAGCGATCGATACCAGCATCCTGAGCTTGGGCTGAACAGCCGGTTGGATGAGTTGCAAGCAGCGATTCTTAGAGTCCGACTCGAGTGGCTCAATCAGTTTATGGAGCATCGGCGCATGATCGCCGAGCGCTATTACGCTAGAATCCGAAACCCGCAGATTACGGTTTTATCCCGGCCGCCCGCGACCGAGAATCATGTTTATCATTTGTTCGTCGTCCGTTGTTCCAAGCGGGACGAGCTCCGCGAACATCTAAAGAACTTGCGAATTGAAACGCTCATCCATTATCCGATACCGATCCATCAGCAGCCTCCTACGCGGGGACTTCGCACGGACCCGACGGGATTGCGAAATGCGGAGGCGCATGCGACGCAATGTCTATCCATCCCATGTCATCCCCAGATGGATGAAACGGCCATTGATCATGTGATTGAGGCCCTGAATTCCTTCGCCTAGCCGAATGCGTTACTTCTGCACGTATTTCGATAGTCGCTACCTTTCCCAAGGGCTAGCGTTATATGATTCACTGAACGAGCATTGTCCCGAATTCAAGCTGTGGATGCTCTGTTTGGACAGCCAAGCTCACGAATCATTGCGCGCACTCAAACTTGCAAAGGTCGATCTGATCAATCTAGAAGAGTTCGAGCGCGGCGACGACCCGTTGCGCGAGGCAAAAACAAACAGATCCCTCCTCGAGTATTATTTTAGCTGTACGCCTTCTTTACCTCTTTTCATTCTGCAAAACAATCCTGCGATCGACCTGATTACCTACCTGGATGCGGACTTGTTCTTCTTCTCAAGACTCGAAACTTTGTTCGACGAGATAGCGAACCATTCCATCGCGATTATCGCGCACAGATTCCCTGCTGCTTTTCGCAAAGCCGAACGTCACGGTATTTTCAACGTCGGTTGGGTCACTTTTAGACGGGATGAAAACGGAATCTCATGCCTGCAGCGATGGCGCGAGCAATGCCTGCGGTGGTGTTCGGACCAGAGCGATGACGGTCGATTCGCTGACCAAAAATACTTGGATGATTGGCCGACTCAGTTCCAAAACGTAGTCGTCTTGCAACATAAGGGCGCCAATGTCGCGCCCTGGAATCTGGCAAATTACAGGATTTCCGTTCGCGGCGGTAATATCTATGTCGACGATGAACCGTTGATTTTCTTTCACTTTCACGGTCTAAGGCCACTAAACGGCTACTTATACAGTACGCAGTTCCAACATTATGGCGTGACGGCGTCTACCCCGATCGTGCGCCAAATCTATGCGCCCTATATCCGAAAGATTGCGACCGTAGCGAAAGAACTGAGAAGAGAGAGCTACGCCTCCGAGCCCGTTCCCTTTCTTCGTAAAAGCGAAAATGACCGCGATTCGAATTTATCTTTCACCGCCCGTAGCCTGTCGACGCTGAAGCATCTGCTCAAGCGCCACTACTTCGTAGTGGTAAATGGTCGGATCTTCTGAAATGACTCGTCCGCAAATAGATCGGTTCAGATGGGTAGACCCTTAGTTTCGATTCTCTTGCCGTCTCTCAATGCTCGCCAGTTCCTTGAACCGCGAATCGAGTCGCTCCTTAAGCAGACGCGAGCGGATTGGGAAGCGATTGTTCTCGATAGCTATTCCACCGACGGCAGCTGGGAATTCTTTGAATCAGTCGCCTCAAATGATTCGCGTTTTCGACTCAATCAGGTTCCGCGCGAGGGACTTTACGCTGCATTGAATCGCGGCATGCAACTGGCGCGCGGAGAGTTCCTGCACTTCGCGCCGTGCGATGACACGATGGCTCCGGAGTTCTTAACGGAAATGCTTGAAGCGTTCGCTCAATGTCCCGACGCGGGCATCGCGGCCTGCGACGCATTGCTCATCAATCAAGACGGCGACAAGCTCTCGGCTGAGGATTTGACCGGCCGGTTGTCGACGCGAGGCATCAAAAACCTCTTAGGCGCTGGCGTGGTTCCCACGGCTTTTCCGGAACAGCGGGAGCGAAGCACCAATTATCGATCTCCGCCTCACGATTGCCTCCTCCACTTTACGGGACGCAGCGTTTACTTCTCTCTTACGCAATTGATCGTGCGCACAGCATTAGCAAAAGAAGCGGGTCCGTTTGAAACCATGGTGGGTTCTGTGGCTGATTTTGGCTGGTTGCTTCATCTTACCAATCTGACTGGGACAGTCCATGTGCCAAAAAAAATGGCGACATGGCGCTTTCATGGGGATCAACTCAGCGTCCAGAAGGATAATTCACGCCTGACTTCAATGAAGAGAATGTGTGAGCAAATCCTTCCGGAGATCTGCCAACGCCATCCGGACCTGGTGACTTCTAACGATCGCTCGGCACTCTTGTTACCGTGCAAAACCGTTGTTGCCGGTTCTGTTACGAAGCGCGTTTATTTCTGGTTCGAAAGCGTTGTCCGGCTCATTTATATGCTCTTCGAGCGGCCGGCGGCAACACTACGGGCACTCAGTCGCACGCGGTTCCGGGCCGGCACTCGAGAAAACTCTTTGCTTCCAATGATCTTACAAGGGATAGGTCTCAGCCCGAAAGAGTTGAAGGCCATCGAACACCCACTAAAACACGATGACTTTAACCTGGCTGCTCGCGAGCGGCCCGGCATGGGCGCCCTGTTTGTTTTAACGTCA
>Ga0193751_1003031_pt1 | contig 9998 bp, 10 predicted proteins | sample L1c2metaG_FD_143050 | JGI IMG/M metagenome (GOLD analysis project Ga0193751, IMG submission 143050) | Soil microbial communities from a riparian zone of the East river system, Colorado, United States - L1c2 | ecosystem: Environmental > Terrestrial > Soil > Riparian zone | place: USA: East River...
TTGGCGATCGGGATGTCCAGACGCGCGACGTTCGAGTCGAATGGACCGATCACCCCCAGCACAAGCGGGTCGGCGGCCAACGACTTGACGTTGCGCTCACCCTGCGCGGGATCGGACAACCCGCCGACGGCGTCGTCGCGAGGCACGGCCTCGAGGCTGAATCCGTCGACGATCGGATGCTGGTGGACGAAGAACTGCACGCCGTTGAGCGTAGGCGTGCCGGCCCGTCCCTCAGCTCCGGACAGAGGCAGGTCGACGCCGATCCTTATGACCTGTGTCGGGGTCCCGCCAAGACAAGCGGCGGCGCAGACCAGGCTCACCATCGATGCGAGCGCATGTCCTCGCCATGTCTTCGTCAGCACTGCGAGATTGTCGCCGCTCGACAATGCCCTATGACCCCAGCACTCTCTATAGTTATCCCCTCACCTAGCCAGTGTCATAGGAGCGCGCCCCGTTGAAGACTGAGTCCAGCGAACACCTCAAGCCCCGCTCGCAATACGCGGAGGATGCGGTTCAGCTCGCCATCGCCGGCAAGTGGGACGACGCGGTCAAGCTCAACAAATTCATCATCGACAGCTTCGGCGCCGACGAGGAGTCGCAGAACCGTCTCGGCAAAGCGCTGTCCGAGCTCGGGAAATTGAAAGACGCAAAGTCCTCTTATGAGGCGGCGCTCAAGCTCAACCCGATGAACTCGATCGCCAAGAAGAACGCCGCGCGCATCAACACGTTGCTCCACCAAAAGGAAGGACTGAAGGTCGGGGGCACCAGGGTCGACCTCAACCTCTTCGTCGAAGAGATGGGGAAAACCGTCATCACGATGCTCGAAAGCAGCGGTGCCGATATTTGCTCCAAGGTCGCGGCGGGCGACGTCGCCGAGCTCAAGATCGAAGGCGACGGAATCGTCGCCGAGACTTCGCGCGGCGTCCGATTGGGGCTGCTCGAGGCGAAGCTCGCACGCCGCCTGATCAAATTCATGCGTGGCGGCAACCGCTACCAGGCAGGCGTCACGTCCTGCGATGGAAGCTCCGTGAAGCTGATCGTTCGGGAGACTTACCAGGACCCTCGATTTGCCGGCAAGCCGAGCTTCCCGATGCGACGCAAGCGCGAGGTGGAGTTCCGTCCCTATACGAAGGAGAGCCTGCTGGCTCGCGAGGTCGAGGTGTTCGCGGAGGACGAGGATGAGGAAGGTCTCGTCGCGGGCGCGCCCGCCACTGATGAGGTCGAAGAAGGCATGCACGCGGTCGAAGACGAGGCCGAACCACTGGACTTCAGCGAGGACGCGGACGATGCGGACAAAGACGACGACGAGGACGAAGACGAATGAGCGCTGACTTGGACTCAGAGGCCCGGGCCCGGAGGTCCCTTCACCGACCCTAGTAGAGCGGTCCGCCACCGAAGGACCTCGCATCTTCGCGTCCTAGGCGGCCGGGCGCCTGCGGCGCTGAAGCCGTCGTCGCCTTCTGCGCGCGCTCGGTCACGAATCTACGCGATGCGTTCCCTCACGTGCTCGTCGGCTCCTAGGCTCCGGCCGCCGATGCCGCGAATATGCTTCGGTCCTCGATGACGGACCGCTCCGCTCCGCAGTTAGGTGGCGTGCCGGGGTTCCGCGACCTGCTGCCTGACGAGGCCGAAGCCCTGCGCGAAGCGCAGGAGTCCTTGCTCGAAGAGATGCGCCGCTGGGGCTACAGGCATGTAGTCACGCCGATGGTCGAGAGCATCGACGTGCTCGAGCTGGGCCTGAGCGCAGAGCAGCGGCGCCGCCTATTCAAGTTCAGCGACGCGCGCGGCGAGGTGCTGGCCCTGGTCGGCGAGCGCACGATTCCAGTTGCGCGACTGGTTGCCGGAAAGCTGCGCTCCGCCGCCCTGCCTCTGCGCCTTTGCTACGCGGGTCCGGTGCTTTCCGCTGACGAGGGGCGATTCCACCAGCGGCGCGAGACATACCAGGTGGGCGCGGAGCTGGTCGGCGCGCCAGGACCGGTCGCTGACGCCGAAGTCATCGCGCTCGCCGCGCGGTGCCTCGAGGCAGCGGGCTTGCGGCGCTACCAGGTCGATGTCGGCCATGCCGAGTTCTTCCAGGGCATCATGGATGCGGTCCGTCTCCCCGCCGCTGTAAAAGCCGGGGTGCGAAGCGCTCTGGCGGCTCGCGACTTCGTCGCTCTCGAGGACCTGCTCGCCCGCACGCCTCTTCGCTCGGCCGAACACGAGTTGTTGCTTCGATTCCCCGCGCTTCGCGGCGGACCCGAGATCCTCGAGGCCGCGGGAGGCCTGGTCCGCAACCGGCGCTCAGAGCAGGCGCTCTCGGAGCTGGCGCGGGTGCGAGAGCTGTTGGTGGCGCACGGGCTGGGCGCAGTCGTTGGCCTGGACCTGGGTGCGATTCGCGATTTCGATTACTACACCGGCGTCATCTTCGAAGGCTACGGGCCCGACCTCGGCCGTCCCGTCGCGCAGGGCGGTCGCTACGACCAGCTGCTCGCGCGGTTCGGGCGGGCGGCACCCGCGACCGGGTTCGTGGTCCAGCTGGACCTCGTGTGGGAGCTGCTCTCGAGCGCGGCTCGCCCGCCGGCCTTGCCTCGGATCGATGCGGCAATCGCGTGGTCGGGCTCGGGCCTGGACGCGGCGATGCGCCTCGGCTCGACCCTGCGATTGTTCGGCATGCGGGCCGTTGTCGATACCGAGGCGCGGCGCGATCGTGAGGCGCGCGCGTGGTGGCGTGCACTCGGCGCCGAAAACCTCGTCCAGTGTCGCGGCGCGTCGACCGTCGCCTGGACGGCGCGGCGCGGGCCAACTCGCTCCCTGCCGCCGGAGCAGGTTGCGGCTCGTCTCGCGGGGTCGCTCGCGTGAGAGTTTCAATCGCGGTTCCCACTGGAATGCTGCTGCCCGGCGCGCTGCGCCTGCTTTCACATGCCGGCGTCATGCGCCTCAGCGCTGCGGAGCTGGGACGGCGTCTGCTGGTCGAGCGCTCCGGCGTGCGCGTGATTCTCGTGCGGCCTGCCGATGTACCCGCTTATGTCGACCACGGGGCGGCCGACCTCGGAATCGTTGGCAAGGATGTGCTGTGGGAATCGAATGGCTCGCATTACGAGCTTGTCGATCTGCGCTTCGGACCCTGCCGCCTGGTCCTGGCCGTGCCTGAAGATTCAAAGCTCAACGGGCCCAATACGTGGCCGCCGCTCTTGCGCGTGGCCACCAAGCTGCCGCGCACGACCGCGGCCTGGTTCGAGGCTCGTGGTCAGGCGGTCGAAGTCGTCCGTTTGCACGGTTCGGTCGAGCTCGCTCCGCAGGTAGGGTTGGTCGACGGCATCGTCGACCTGACGGCGAGCGGGCGCACGTTACGCGAGAACCGCCTGCGCATCGCGGCGACGCTCGGCTCCTCGACCGCGAGGCTCATCGGCAACCAGGCGAGCTTGAAAACGCGCACCGAGGCGGTGCAGGCGATGGTGGCGCGGCTGCGGGAGGCTGCCAAAGATGGCGATTAAGCGATTCGACGTAGGGTCGTGGCTCGACTCACCGCTGTCGCGCCGGCGCCTCGATCTCTCGCAGTTCGCCAGGGAACGCGCCGCTGTGGCCGACATATGCGCGCGCGTCGCGGCTGAAGGCGATGCGGCACTACGGGAATTCGGCGAGCGCTTCGACGGCTGGGCGCCCCGCGAAGGCGAAACGTTCCAGGTGCCGCAAAGCGATCTCGTCGCGGCCGCCAATCGTCTCGCGCCGGCCGATCGATCCGCCCTCGAATTCGCCGCGCAGCGCATCCGCGACTTCCACTCCAAGCAAGTGCAGCCGGCGAGCAGCGGACCTCCCGGCCTGAAGCTGGTCACGCGGCCGGTCCGTCGTGCCGGCGTCTACGCGCCGGGCGGACGAGCGGCGTACCCATCGACTGTGCTGATGACCGCCATCCCCGCACGGGTCGCCAAAGTTCCGGAGGTCGTGCTGGCGACACCGCCAAGTGCCGACGGCAGCGTGCCCACGGCCATCCTGGCCGCCGCTTATATCGCGGGCGTAGACGCCGTGTATCGCGTTGGCGGTGCGCAGGCGATCGCGGCGCTGGCTTATGGCACAGCTTCGATTCCGCGCGTGGACGTCGTCGCGGGCCCGGGCAACATCTATGTGACGCTCGCCAAGCGCGAGGTGTTTGGGTCGGTCGGCGTCGACGGGATCGCAGGTCCGACCGAGGTGATGGTGATCGCCGACGCGGGCGCCCGTCCCGATTTCGTCGCCGCCGACCTCGCCGCGCAGCTCGAGCACGACCCGCTTGCATGGGCGGTCCTCATCACCGACTCGGCTGCGCTGGCGGACCGCGTCGAGGAGGAGCTGCGAAGTCTTGTCAGCGGGTTGGACCGCGCCAAGATCATCAACGCCGCCACCTGCTGCCTCATCGTGGCGGACGACCTCGAGCAGGCGATCAATCTCGCCAACGACTTTGCGCCGGAGCACCTCTTGATCGTGGCCGCCGACGCGGGACGGATGGCGACGCAGGTCCAGAACGCCGGCGCGATTTTCGTCGGCGCCTACGCCACGATTCCGCTCGGTGACTACGCAGCCGGACCCAACCACACGCTGCCGACTTCAGGTGCGGCTCGCTTTGCGTCGCCGTTGGGCGTGTACACGTTCCTCAAGCGCAGCAGCGTCTTGAGCTTGAACCGCGGCGATCTGGAGATGCTTCGCGATGCCACTGTACGGCTCGCTGCGCTCGAAGGCTTGACTGCGCACGCACACGCGGTGGACGTGCGCCTTGAGTAGAACGGCAGAGGTCGGGCGGAAGAGCAAGGAGACGCAGCTGACGGCGAGGGTCGTTGTCGAAGGTCACGGCCGAGTCAAGGTCGCGACGGGGCTGCCGTTCCTCGACCACATGGTCGAGCAGGTGGCGCGCTACGCCGGTTTCGACCTCACGTTTCGCGGCAGCGGCGACGTCCACGTGGACCCGCACCACCTCGTCGAGGATGCGGGCATCGTGCTGGGGAAAGCGCTGTCTCAGGCGCTGGGAGACCGCGCCGGCATTGCGCGTTTCGCATCCGCGTATGCGCCCCTGGACGAATCGCTGGCTCGTGTCGTCGTCGACCTCGGCAAACGTCCCTACCTCTCATACAATGTCCCGCTGAAGGGGCGTGTTGGCACGCTCGAGTCGGAGGTCCTCGAGGAATTCTGGAAGGCGCTCTCGATTCATCTGGGGGCGACCATCCACGTCGACGTGATCCGCGGGCGCAATCGCCATCACGTCGCCGAGGCGACCTTCAAAGCGCTTGGCTTGGCGCTGAAGTCGGCCATGGTCATCGGCGGTGGTCCCGGCATCCCGTCATCGAAAGGCGTGCTCGGATGATCGCAATCGTCGACTACGGCGTCGGCAACCTTCGCTCAGTCGAGCGCGCGCTGCTGCACGTGGGCGCGAAGCCGACGCTCACCGCGGATCAAGACGAGCTGCAGCACGCCGACGGGATGGTGCTGCCGGGGGTCGGCGCTTTCGCACCCGCCCTGGAGAAACTGACTAACGGCGGCCTCGGTCGCAGGCTCGTCGAGCTGGCCAGGAAGGGGAAGCCGGTGCTTGGCGTGTGTCTCGGCTATCAGCTGCTGTTCGAAGAGTCGATGGAGAATGGACGGCACCAGGGCCTTGGGTTGCTCGATGGTCGTGTGGTCAAAGTGACGCGAGCCGAACACATCCCAGTCATCGGCTGGTGCCGGCTCACGCAGACGGACGCATCTCCGTTGTGGCAGGGAATTGCCGATCGCTCGTATTTCTATTTCGTGCACTCATACACGCCCGACGGCTCGCGCAACGCGATCGCGTCGGCTGAGCAATCGCCGGCTGCGGCTGCTGGACGCTTGAATGTGATGGGGACGCAGTTTCACCCGGAGAAGAGTGGGGTGGACGGCCTGCGCATCTACGAGAACTTCGTTGCGATGTGCGGCTGAGGAATCCATGCCTGCCAAACGCATAATCCCGTGCCTCGACGTCGATGACGGCCGCGTCGTCAAAGGCGTTCGTTTTCAGAACCTGCGCGACGCCGGCGACCCGGCGGAGCTCGCTGCGCTTTATGACCGGGAGGGGGCCGACGAGGTGGTCTTCCTGGACATCACAGCCTCCTCGGACAACCGCGGGATACTCCTCGACGCGGTCGCGCGGACTGCCGACCAGGTGTTCATTCCCTTGACGGTGGGCGGCGGTGTGCGCAGCGTCGAAGACATGGCTGAGCTCCTGACCCACGGCGCGGACAAGGTGTCGGTCAACACGGCGGCGCTCGACGATCCGGAGCTCATCACGCGCTGTGCGGAGGTGTTCGGGTCCCAGTGCGTGGTGCTGGCCATCGACGCCAAGCGCCGACCTGATGCTTCAGGTTGGGAGGTGTTCAGCCACGGCGGCAGGCGCGCGACTGGCCGCGACGTCGTTGAATGGTCGGTCTTGGGCGAGAGGCTGGGAGCGGGCGAGGTCCTGCTGACGTCGATGGACAACGACGGCGTGCAGGACGGATATGACGTGGCTTTGTTGAGGGAAGTCACGACGGCGGTGAAACTGCCGGTGATCGCGTCAGGCGGGGCCGGCAACGCCGCGCACATGTACGACGCGATGACAGCGGGGGGCGCCGAAGCCGCGTTGGCGGCCACGATCTTCCATTTCGGCGAGGTGTCGATTGCCGCTGTGAAGGATGAGCTCGCCAAGCGCGGGCTGGAGGTGAGGCGATGACGCCCGACTTCTCCAAGGGGCTCGTCCCGGCCGTGGTCCAGGACGCGGACACGGGCAAGGTTCTGATGCTGGCCTATATGGACGAACAGGCCTGGGCGAAGACCCGCGAGACGGGGCAGGCTTGGTTCCACTCGCGGACACGCGGCTTGTGGGAGAAGGGGGCCACATCCGGGAACACGATGGAGGTGGTGGAGACGCGGATCGATTGCGACGCGGACACCGTCCTCCTGCGCGTCAAGCCGGCCGGTCCCGCGTGCCACACGGGGGCCGAGTCCTGCTTCTTCAACGAACCAGACTGAACCTCACAAAATCTGGCGATTTTGCGGGGCCCCGAAGGCTAGCCGTATCTTTATACAGTCATTCTGTATACTCATGCGTTCATGGGTGGAAGGCTGAAAGCGGCGGTCGCCGGGGCAAGCGGGTACGCGGGGATGACGGTGGTCAACCTGCTCGCGCGGCATCCGGAGGTCGAGCTGGCGCAGCTGACCTCCCGCTCGTTCGCCGGCAAGCCCTACGCGTCCGTCTTCCCACTGCTCGAGCTGAACGGGGAGTTCCTCGCCGAACCTGAGCCCGCCGGGCTAGACGTTGTGTTCAGCTGCCTGCCGCACAATGTGGGCGCCGCCATTGCCGACGGATGGCTCGCGGCCAGGCTCAAGGACCCCAACCAGTATCCGAAGTGGTATCGGCAGGAGCACCCGGCGAAGGCGCTACTGGCGAAGGCGGTGTTCGGCCTGCCAGAGCTGCATGAACGGGAGTTAGCGGGAGCAGAGCTCGTTGCTGTCCCGGGCTGCTACTCGACGGCGTCCATCCTGGCGCTGGCGCCGGCGGTGGCGTCGGGGATGGTTGGCTCGGACATCGTCGTCGACGCCAAGTCGGGCGTCAGCGGTTCCGGCCGGTCGCCGTCCATGGGCGTCCATTTCAGCGAGGTCAATGAATCGCTGGGAGCTTACGCAATCGAAGGTCATCGGCATTTGCCCGAGATCACTCAGGAACTTGACGGGCTGCTTGATTTCCCCCTCACCCCCGCTTCGCCGGGGAGCTCCCCACCGGGTCGGGAGCCCAGGTTGCGCGTGACGTTCGTGCCTCACCTGGCGCCGATGACCCGCGGCATACTTGCCACCTGTTACTTCGACCTCAATGGGTCGCTGGCCGAGCTGCAGGATGCTTACCGGGAGTTCTACGCGGGCCAGCCCTTCACGCGGGTCGTTGCTCAGAGCCCAACGACCAAGCTCGCCAGCCACTCGAATGTGTGCCTGGTCAATGTGGCCGCGCAAGGCGGCAAGGCGGTGGTGACGGCGGCGCTCGACAACCTCGTGAAAGGCGCGTCGGGACAGGGCGTGGAATGCTTCAACATCGCGTTTGGATTCGATCGCAAGACCGCCCTCGAGGCACCGATCCAATGGCCCTGACGTTCCCCAGAGGGTTCCGGGCCGGCACGGCCGCGTGCGGCATCAAGGCCTTTACGGCCGGCGCGAGCGCGATCCCGACCGGGCAGCGCGACGACCTCTGCGTGATCTACTCGAGCAATCCATGCGACACCGGAGGAGTCTTCACGACGAACAAGATCAAGTCCGCCTCCGTGGTCATCGACCAACTGCATCTCCAGCACAACCGCGTGCAAGCCCTGGTCATCGCGTCGGGCAACGCCAACGCGTGCACGGGCGCACAGGGTTTCAAAGACGCGCTGCAGATGGCGAAGCTGACCGCCGACCGCCTCGACCTCGATCCCGACCAGGTGGTGGTGGGAACCACAGGCGTCATCGGGCGATACCTGCCGATGGACGCCGTCAAGGCCGGCATCACATCCGCATGCGGCTCGCTCAGTCCCGACCATGGCATCGAAGCGGCGCGAGCGATCATGACCACCGACACGGTTCCTAAGACCGCCGAGACCGAGATCGAGATCGGCGATGGGACCGTGAGGGTGGGCGGCATGTGCAAGGGGTCGGGGATGATCCATCCGAACATGGCGACGATGCTGGCCTACATCACAACGGATGCTGCGGTCGAACCAGGGTTGATGGCCAGCCTGGCGAAGCCGGTCGCGGATCGCAGCTTCAACCAGGTCACCGTCGACGGCGACAGCTCGACCAACGACACGTTCCTGGTGCTGGCCAACGGCGGCGCGGGGAACGCACCGATACGCCGAGGCACTCCCGAAGCTGAAGCGCTGGAGGCGGCCATCATCGGAGTCGCACGGGAGCTTGCCCGGGCCATCGCTCGTGACGGTGAGGGTGCGACCAGGATGATCGCGGTACGTGTCCAGGGCGCAGAGTCGGATGAAGAGGCGAGGACCGCTGCTCGCGCAGTCGCCTCGTCGAGCCTCGTCAAGACCGCCGTGCACGGAGGCGACCCCAACTGGGGCCGTATCGTCTGCGCGCTCGGTTACAGCGGTGCGGAGCTTGCGCTGGACAAGCTGCACCTGAGCATCGGAGGGCTTGTCGTTTTTGAGCGGGGCGCGGGCGTCAACGTCGACCTGGCTGCGGTGAGGCGCGCATTTGAGCAACCGGAGATTGAGATCGTCGCGTCATTGGGCCTGGCGGGCGGCCACGCTGAGGCCTGGGGCTGCGACCTATCGGAGGAGTACGTGCGAATAAACGCGGAGTACACGACATGACATTGACGGTCGAGGAGCGAGCGAAGGTCCTCGTCGAAGCGCTGCCGTACATCAAGCGATTCCACGGCCAGATCGTCGTGATCAAGATCGGTGGCAATGCGCTCGAGCAGGCACGAGACGAGACGCTGCTCGACATCGTGCTGCTCCGTTACGTCGGCATGCAGCCCGTGCTCATACATGGTGGCGGACCGGAGATCACCGCGATGAGCGAGCGCCTCGGCTTGAAGGCGGAGTTCAAGAACGGGCTGCGCATCACTGACGACAAGACGATGGAAGTCGTGAAGATGGTGCTCACCGGGAAAGTGAACCCGGACATCGTGGGTGCCATCAACCGGCTTGGCGGCCAGGCGGTCGGCATGAGCGGCGAGGACGGCCCGTGCATCATCGCCGAGCCTCTCGGTCCGGAGATGGGCTTCGTCGGTCGCGTCACCCAGATCAACCGCGAGCCGATCACGGCGCTGCTCGGGCGCGGCTACATCCCCGTGATCGCATCGATCGGGCTTGGTTACGACGGTCACGCCTACAACATCAACGCCGACAGCGTCGCCGCTGAGATCTCCCTGGCGCTCGGCGCGGCCAAGATGATCGTTCTGACCGATGTCGCCGGCGTGCTTGGCGTCGACGGCCAGGTGGTCGCGGTGCTCTCGACTGAGGACGCGAGGCATCGCATCGACGCCGGCGAGGTGACCGGAGGGATGATCCCGAAGC
>Ga0193751_1003033_pt1 | contig 9997 bp, 9 predicted proteins | sample L1c2metaG_FD_143050 | JGI IMG/M metagenome (GOLD analysis project Ga0193751, IMG submission 143050) | Soil microbial communities from a riparian zone of the East river system, Colorado, United States - L1c2 | ecosystem: Environmental > Terrestrial > Soil > Riparian zone | place: USA: East River...
AAGGGGGATCGCGGTGCATTTTGCGTTTGGCAGCTACTCGGCGCATGTGGCCGAAGTGTCGGTTACGGACGGGAAGGTGCGCGTGCACCGCATGGTTTGCGCCATCGACTGCGGTCAATACGTCAATCCCGGTATCATCGCTGCGCAAACTGAAGGCGGTGCAATCTTCGGGGCTTCGGCGGCGCTTTATCAGGAGTTAACGTTCGACAACGGGCGGTTGCAGCAAACAAATTTTCACACTTTCCCCGTGATGCGTATCAATGAATCTCCGCAGATCGAAACTCATATTGTCGAGAACAACGAAAAATCCGGAGGTATCGGAGAGCCAGGTGTTCCATGTGCAGCGCCGGCGATCGCAAATGCCGTGTTCGCTGTAACTGGAAAGCGGATCCGCCGGCTGCCCATTCGTCTCGCGGAGGCCGTATGATGCGCTCGCACAAGCTCGTTCGGATGGCGCTGGTGATCGGGTTTCTCGCCGGAGCACTCGGGCTCTCGCGTTCAATAGCCGCTGCAGAACAGCCTGCTGCCGCTGCTCCAAATCCAAAGAGCGCAGCCGCCGCCAGCGATCAGGGAGCGCTCTTCACGGCCTTTGTTCCCGTGTTACGGCATCCGCGCTGTATGAATTGTCATTCGAACGGAGACTTTCCCCGTCAGGGTGACGACGGGCATCCACACGCAATGAACGTCCGGCGTGGACCCGAGGGTCACGGCGTGACTGCGGAAAAATGCAGTACCTGTCATCAGGACCACAATCTTGTTGGCGCACACCTGCCTCCCGGCGCTCCAAACTGGGGTTTGCCGCCGGCGAGCACTCCGATGGTCTGGCAGGGCTTGACCGACTCGCAGATTTGCCAGTCGATCAAGGATCCCAGGCAGAACAAGAATCGGAACATCCAGCAACTCGTCGAGCATCTTACGGAAGATAAATTAGTGATGTGGGGATGGAATCCGGGCGAGGGCCGAACTCCCGTCCCCATGCCGCACGATGAGTTTGCCTCAAAGGTAAGAGCGTGGCAGGCCGCAGGAGCGCCTTGCCCGTAGCATCCGCTCGCCTCGAATCCTACGCTACTTCAACTGAAGCTGGAAAATTACCTTCCTCGCTAATTTGCCGTCACTTTGACTTTTGTTGTGCGATCCATTTGTCCGTGCGGGCCTCGAGGAGATCGAGGGGAAGGGTTCCGCCGTCGAGCATCTCGTCGTGAAATTTGCGGATGTCAAACTTGGGGCCCAATTCCTTCCGGGCGCGTTCGCGGAGTTCGCGGATCTTGAGCTGACCGAGCTTATAGCTGAGGGCTTGCGCGGGCCACGCGATGTAGCGGTCGGTCTCGGACTGGATGGTGGGCTCATCAACAGCACCGGACTTGCGGAAGAAGTCCACCACTTGTTCGCGCGTCCATCCTTTCGAGTGGATTCCGGTGTCAACGACCAGGCGTACTGCGCGGAAGAGCTCGGACGAGAGGCGGCCGTAGTCCGAGACCGGGTCTTGGTAGAAGCCGATCTCTTTGCCGAGCTGCTCTGCGTACAAAGCCCAGCCTTCGATGTACGCATTGAAGCCGAGACCATGCAGGCGGAACTTCGGCAATCCGGTGAGCTGCTGCTGGACGGATAGTTGCATGTGATGTCCGGGGACGCCTTCGTGATAGGCGATCGCCTCGTCGTCGATCAGCGAACGCTCCGCGAAGTTGGAGGTGGCGACAACGACGCGGCCAGGGCGCTTGCCGTCCGGCGTGCCGGTGACATAGTGGGTTGCGGCGGCGGACTGGAAGGCGGGTATGGCTTCAACGGTGACTGGCGATTTCGGAAGAAGAGTAAAGAGCTCCGGAAGTTTCGGCTCCATCTGAGCGATGTAGTGGCGGAAGTCGTCGAGGATCTGCTCGGCGGAAGTCGGAACGTATTTCGGATTCGTTTTGAGTGAAGCCCGGAAAGCGGCGAGGTCGGCAAAGCCCTCTTTCTTGGCAATGACAATCATCTCGGCCTGGATGCGATCGATCTCACGCAGACCAAGTTGGTGGATCTCGTCTGGCTTCATGCGAGTGGTGGTCCGGCCGTAGATATCGTTTTCGTAGCGCTTCTGGCCGTCCGGCAGAGAGGTGACAGCGAGGGTGGTACGGCCTTCAGGGGCGTACACCGTGCGGAGAAAATCAGCGAACAGCTTGTAAGCCGGGATGACGTCAGTGTTAATGGCGTCAGTGATCTGCTGCGTCAAGCGCTTCTGGTCTTCGACGGAGATGCTCGCAGGATACTTCTTTGTCGGAAGGAGAAAGGGGTCCGCCTCGATGATGCCCTGACACTGGACGGGGAGCTTCTCTAGCAGGAATCGAACGGGCATGAGCTTGTCCTTCATGCCGGCGCGAAGGACTTCGGTAGTCTGGCTGAGGACGCGGGGGATTTGGTGGAGACGAGCGATGTAGTCCTCGTAGTGCTTGACGGAATCGAGAGGGACGGATAGCGGCAAATCCGCGAGGCTGGTATGGATGCCATTCTGCTGGTTGATTGGCATCTCGTACTCTTTGAGGTCGAAGTCGGCAATACGCTGCTCGAGCACGCGAACGAGCAGATCGTGCGAAAGCTGGTCCTGGTCGGAAAAGCCGGTGCTCGGGATGGCTTCAAGCTGGGCAAGAAAGGCCTGATCAGTCTTGTGGTACTGGGCGACGGCATCGAGTGAGCGGTCGGCGAGCTTGTCGTTGTAGCGGTAGTCGCCGAAGGCGGTGGCGCGCTCGGGAAAATTGCGGAGATCGGACTCGTACTGCTCTTCGAAAAGTGCGTTCTCGGCGGCGAGGCGGTCAGCAACTGGTTTGAGGTTTTGGGCGAAGACGGAACTGGCTACTGCGGCTAGGAAAAACAGGCTCTGGTGAAGGCGCATAGATGTTTGCAGGGTACCAGAAGGAAAGGTGGTTGCGCGAAATGGGATTTGCCTCGCGCACTGGCCAGCCGCTCACGGAGTCTCGGCAATCCTCCACCTAATCCCTACCTCCTGAAACACCAGCTTCTCCAGTCAACATTGCATTGAAGTGAAATCAATTTCTCGTACCACTCCGCAATTTATGTAATCGACCCGGAATAAAGGATTAGAAAGTCCGTTATCTACGGTGAGACTCATTTCACGGGAGGCGGGATTGTGAACAGCAGAAGAGGCAGATTCGTCAAATTCAACTCGGCGGTCTGGGCACTTCTTACTATCGTGCTTATAGCCGGTGGAGCATCGGCCAAGGATCACAAACTCAAAGGATCCGACAACCAGGCCCAGGTGGTCGCCCACATTTCGTTCTCTGGGTTATCGGCTATTGACATGGCCATGCAGAAAAAAGTGAACGACAGGTACTACCTGTACGTGCAGCACTCAAAAGACCAAGGCATCTCCATAGTCGACGTCAGCAAGCCCGCTCAACCGAAAGTCGTTGGAGCAATCCCGGGGCCGGATCCAGCCTTGTCGCGCAGGATGAACGTGACCGGTGATTTGGCGATCGTTGCCGAAAGCGAAGGGGTTCCGATGCACAGCAACACCTCCGATGAGGACCTCGTACTTTGGGATTTGTCGAATCCCGCCGCTCCTCGACTCGTACAAAAGTTCTCGGCAGTAGTCAAATGGCTCCAGGACGAGCGCAATTTCATTTATGTCTTGAACGGCGACGGATTATGGGTCGTTTCAAAGCCAGCAGCTCGCCAGTCGGAGCAAACTGAGTCCTCGAACAACTATGGAGGGTGAGGAACAGCACGGCCAAGACCGATAAATTTTAGAAGAGGTAGGCTATGGTAAATCCTTTCGATCTCAAGACCGCACTCTTGGCGAAGCACGCACAACATGTCGTGCTCATCCACTTTCCAATCGCGCTGTTCATCACCGCAGTGGCTTTCGACCTTATCGCGCAGTGGACGAAGCGAAGTGGCTTGGCGGATACAGCCTACTACAACCTGCTGGCGGCGGCGATTTCAACATTTCCAGTTCTGGCCACGGGTATTCTCGCGTGGCAGTTCCAACTTGATGGCAAGAAATTGAAGGGCATCCTCTTATTGCATCTGGTGCTCGCGTGCGTCTCAAGCGTGATGATCTGGCTGGTCTGGTGGCTGCATTTCCGCGCGCGACGGCGGACAGAAGCCTTGCCGAACTACCGCCTGGCGCTTGAATTTCTGGGCGTCGGTATCATCGCGCTGACAGGGCATCTGGGCGGCTTTCTAAGCGGCGTAAACACGCCTGGCTAGAACTCAGCGCACGAATCGCCGAGGACCCCGCAGAGGTTCTCCATTGTTTAAGCGGCCAGGCTCCAGCCCTTTTTAGAAACCGGTTCCATCCGGCTGGGCTGCAAACGCGACTCCCTGTGACGCGGCATTCAAGGCTGTGCCAGAAAAGTTTAGCGGGCGTAATGAATCGGCGGAATAAAAGCGACTCGCCCCGGTTATCACCTCAGAACGTTACAAACCACGGAGGGCAAATGCCAGACAAGAAACAAGATCTTATCGATCAGCAGTTGCAAGACCTCAACAACGATGGCGTCGACCGCCGCGGGTTCCTGAAGTGCATGGCATGGGCGGGCACAGGCCTGGTCTGGACCATGAGCGGTGGCATCCCTGTATCTCGGGCATTCGCCAAAGGCTACGGTAAGGATGCCGGCAAAGGTGGGGACTTCAGCTTTGTCCAGATCAGCGACAGCCACATCGGCTTTAACAAGCCAGCAAATCCGGACGTCACCGCGACTCTGCAGACGGCGATCAATAAAATCAACGCGCTGCCCCACAAGCCGGATTTCATCATTCACACCGGCGATCTGAGTCAGCTCTCGAAGCCGAGTGAATTCGATACGCTTGACCAGGCATTGAAGGGAGCGTCCGCCAAACAGATCTACTTTGTGCCGGGTGAGCACGACATGCTATCCGACAACGGCGAGCAATATCTCCAGCGTTATGGGAAAGGCACAAAAGGGACTGGGTGGTACAGCTTCGACCACAAGGGTGTGCATTTTGTTGGTCTCGTAAATGTCGCCAATTTGAAAGCTGGAGGCATGGGGTCGCTCGGTCACGAACAACTGGAGTGGCTTGAGGGCGATCTCAAGGGCCGCTCTGCCAGCACTCCAATTGTGCTCTTCGCACATATTCCGCTGTGGACCATTTATCCAGAGTGGGGCTGGGGAACGGACGACAGCGAACAAGCTTTGTCTTACGTCAAGCGTTTCGGCTCCGTGACTGTGTTAAACGGCCATATTCACCAGATCATGCAAAAGGTGGAAGGTAAGGTTTCGTTCCACACCGCGATGTCAACCGCTTTCCCTCAACCAGCGCCCGGAAAAGCTCCCTCCGCTGGACCCATGAAGGTGCCAGCTGACCAGTTGCAAGGGGTGCTCGGTATCACCGATGTGAACTACGTGGTGAGCGGTCGCAGTCTTGCCGTAGTCGATTCGCCACTCGCGGACTCAGGGTCTTCGGCTTCAGGGAATGGCGCCGGCCCCGGCGCTAGTTGACTCAACCCTTGGGTGGACCGCCAAGGATCCGGTCCAAACAAACTGGTCCAAACAAAGAAGACCAAGCAAGAAAATCGAACTTGGAAAGGAAACAAACAAATGACGAGGAGAAATGTGTGGGTTGCGGGTTTCGCGATGCCGGTAATGATTATGCTGCTGCTGTTAGCGGGATCATCAAGCGTCACGGCGGCTGACCAGCCCCCCGCGGCGAACGCGGAAGTAAAAATCGATAATTTCAGTTTTGGGCCGCAGACTGTCACGGTACCAGTCGGAGCGACGGTTACCTGGACCAATCATGATGATATTCCCCATACGGTGGTGAGCACAGACGGCGTGTTCAAGTCCAAGGTGCGGGATACGGACGAAACGTTCTCCTACACGTTTACTAAGGCGGGAACGTATCCCTACTACTGCACGATCCATCCGAAGATGACTGGCAAGGTCGTGGTGCAGTGAGACACGCACTTCTAGATGGCATTGCAATGGAAACGGCTCTGCGTTCCGGGCAGCCTCAATTGCTTCCACAGCCTTGTTGTTTTCCAAAGCGCCTTGAACGAATATGACTCCAGAGTCGGCACAATTCGCAGCGAAGACACTGGCCGACGATGACCTGGAGCTTGTCCATGCCAGCAAGAATGGGGACGTTTCTGCTTTCGAGCAACTCGTAAAGCGATATGATCGCAAACTTCTCCGAATCGCTCACAACGTCACGCATAACACGGAAGATTCCCAAGACGCGGTTCAGGAGACCTTTTTGAAGGCCTTCCAACACTTGGGCCAATTTCGAGAAGATTCTAAATTCTCAACCTGGCTGATTCGCATCACTGTCAACCAGTCGCTCATGAAGCTGCGAAAGCGCGCAACAAGAGACGTGTCTCTGGATGAGGACTTTCACTCCGATGGACACATGCTTCCGATGGAGGCCGCCGATTGGGCTCCCAACCCCGAACAACGCTACTGGGCGTCTGAATTACGAGACATCCTGGTCAACACCCTAAGCGAGCTGCGGCCGGTCTTGCGGACGGTCTTCGTGCTACGGGATATTGAAGGACTTTCAACGGATCAGACAGCAGAAGTGCTGAACTTGAGTCACACCGCAGTGAAGGCGCGGCTATGGCGAGCTCGGTTGCAGCTTCGCGAGCGCCTGAACAAGTACTTCGGCAAGCAAACGACCTCTGGGCGTCCGAAGTCAGTTCCTCTAGGCAGGCGGACAGATCGGATTCCCGGCCCGCCTATCGAGAGTCTGGTTTCATCGATATCTCATGCATCCTCGACTAGTTGCGCCACGTTACAACATCCGTCCTCAACCCTAGCGGCCATGCATCGTGCGCAATGTGTACTCAACATACTTCCTTCACACTGATACCCAAGAGACACAACGCAGCAACTCTCCCTTCCACATTACCGCAGTGATGTTGCACACCTATTTACAAGATCCGCAGCAAAGAGTTGACAACTAAATGACATCCCGTGGACATCGTGTCATTAGTCGCTGTGTCTAATGAATGTACGTCGCGACAAGCACTTGACAATCGCGGGTCAGGGGACACTGGTGGAATACATCCCCACGAGTGCAGTTATCTCCAATGAACAAATCGAAATGTGTTAACAAGGAGAACTATGAAGACATCGTATTTTGCCGTGGTACTTACTATGACTTGCCTGCTTGGGTTTGGCATAAGTGCCCACGCCCAAGATGCCAGTGGAGTTGTCGTGAAAGTTCCATTCGAGTTCGTCGCAGGAGGAAAAACGCTGCCAGCGGGCACATACAGCGTTGGCCGTTTATCTCCTGGCATACATCCGTCCTTAATTATTGACAGCAAGGACAACGGCGCATTTGCGTTAGTACTCCCTATTGTTCCCGATGGAGATTCTGCAGGCCGTACAGACCTCAGCTTTGAACGTGTAGGGGGCAAGTACTTTCTCAGCAAGGTAGCGACGCCCGCGGGTGTCTATACCTTACTGACAACACGTGCGATGACCAAGCTAGCCCAGATGAATGATCATGACGTCACGTCTTCCTCTGGCAATTAACTAAGTTGGGATCAACATCGACGACCAAACGGTGGTAGTAGGGAGTTCAGAACAGAATTGCGTCGATCTGTGCCTGAATTCCCTCTCCATCTGGCAACCAATGGCTTTGCGGCAGAGAAGGGGAGCTGGGTTAAAAGTTGTACAAATCTCAAACGAAAGTTATGGAGAACAACGTGAAAAAGACATTCTTGTTACTCGGGCTGCTCATGACACTGGGAAGTGCTTCGATGCTGTGCGCCCAACAAACCGGTTATTTCCAGACCAATCTGGTCTCCAATACTGCCGGCGTGGCCACCACCACAGATACTCAACTTTTGAACCCGTGGGGAATCTCCATTCTTCCCGGGCAAGATTTCTGGGTTGCCAATAATAACGGCGGCACATCCACGCTCTACGACCCACAGGGTAACAAGAATGCGCTGGTGGTGACCATACCCGGGGCCACAAAAAATCCAAACGGCAATTGCAGCCCGGGCTGCCCTACCGGAACCGTGGCCAACGGCAACGGCAGCTACTTCGGCGGTGGATCATTCATTTTTGATACCGAAGATGGCATCATCGCCAACTGGACCGGCGCCAGCAGCGCAGTCGTGGCGTTCGATAACTCCGCCAGCGGCGCGGTGTACAAGGGTCTCGCCCTGCTCAATAGCACCTTCTTATTGGCGGCAAACTTCAATAGCGGCAAGATCGACGTTTACGATCAAAACTTTCAACCCACTTCTTTGAGCGGTTCGTTAACCGACCCCAATCTTCCCGCAGGTCTTGCTCCTCACGGCATCCACCTTATCGGGAATCAGATATACGTCGCCTATGCCATGCAGGATGCTGCAAAGCACGATGCCCAGCCTGGCTCCGGCTTGGGGCAGGTGGATATCTTCGACATGACGGGAAAGTTCGTGAGTACTTTCGCCTCCGGAGGCACCCTCAACGCGCCTTGGGGAGTGGTGGCAGCTCCGGCGACCTTCGGAGAATTCGCGAACGCGATCTTGGTGGGAAATTTTGGCGATGGCACTATCAGCGCATTCAACCCTACAACCGGGGCGTTTATGGGTCAGCTCACCGACTCTTCGAACAACGCGCTGCTGAATCCCGGCTTGTGGGATATAGTGTTTGGCGGAGGTGGTCCCTCCGGTGATCCAAACACTCTTTATCTCACCGCTGGAGGCAGCAACCAACCCAATTTCCCGGCTGGGGGCAGTACGACCAGCGTGTTCGCTAGTCTTGTACCCGCATCTGCTGTCGGCAACCCAGATTTTTCTCTGAGTCTCTCGGCCCAAAGCGTGACCGTCGCGTCGGGCGGTTCCGCTAACCTCATGGTCAGCGCCAGCGCGGTAGGAGGATTCAACGGTCAGGTCGCGCTTTCCTGCGCTGCGCCCGCTGGTCTGACCTGTGCTTTCAGTCCTACGACGATCTCTTCCGGGACGAGCGGATCATCATCTACCTTGACCATCTCTGTCGCCGCGACCCCGCCACCGGGCGGTGGCGGCTACGGTCCGGTCGGAATGGTTCTGCTGCCTGGTCTGGGTTTGTTCGGAACTCTTCTCACGACTCGCAAACGGAAACCGCTCACGCGCAAGAGCATTCTATCGATGAGCCTGCTGGGATTGCTGGTTATCATCTCATTGTTCGCCATCGGATGCGGTAGCAATTCAAAAGGCTCGACTCCCCCATCTCAGGTCACCGTGACGGTGACGGGCACATCCGGCTCACTAAGCCATTCCAAACCTGTAACCATCACCATCAACTAAAACAGAACGGTCCCTGCAAGGGCGCAGTCCGTGCGCCCTTGCCCAGGCTCCTTCATAAGTGGTATTACGCGGCGGCCACACCTACTTCAGCAAGAAATCGGAGTCTGCCGCAAGTAGTTAGGCCCACGGGCCGCGGAAGAAGTGCGGTTGCGTAGCAGTAAGGTTCCCGCATTTAAGCGCATATCCCCCATTTCTGAGATTCCCGGAATAAAAGGCACCGCATTTCGTTATCAACCTTAACGTCGAGAGAACTATAACTCAGTTGTCTTTGAGACTCGGGTCAACCAACAAAGGGACGGTCGCGATGATTGACTACCAAAGCACGCTATTAGGTCGAACAGAAGTTGCCGAAGGCACCATGGCATTTCAGTTTGAAAAGCCAAACAATTTCGTATTCAAGGCCGGGCAATACATTGACCTGACCCTATCGGGTTCCCAGCCCCAGCTTGGGCCGTCGGACGGCATGACTCATACCTTCTCCATCGCAAGCTCTCCATCTGACAAAGACCTCATAGTCACGACCCGCATGCGAAATACAGTTTTCAAGCAGACCATATCCTCCCTGCCCATCGGTAGCCGGGCGAGGATCGAAGGGCCAATGGGATCTTTTACCCTCCATAACAACACAGCCAGGCTAGCTGTTTTCCTCGCCGGCGGGATCGGGATCGCGCCATTCCTCAGCATGCTCTCTTACGCAACGGAGGAGAAGCTTCGTCATCCTATTGTTCTGTTTTACGCCAACCGCTACCTGGAGGATGCCGC
>Ga0193751_1003035_pt1 | contig 9994 bp, 9 predicted proteins | sample L1c2metaG_FD_143050 | JGI IMG/M metagenome (GOLD analysis project Ga0193751, IMG submission 143050) | Soil microbial communities from a riparian zone of the East river system, Colorado, United States - L1c2 | ecosystem: Environmental > Terrestrial > Soil > Riparian zone | place: USA: East River...
ACCAAATCTGAGAAACTCATCCGTGGAAACCAAATCCAAGCTTAGCCACTCTTCTTCCGGCCGATCTTCCCCGGGCCAATCTTCCCCGGAGCAGTCCATCGTCATCCTCGACTTTGGCGCGCAGTATACTCAGCTCATTGCGCGCCGCATCCGCGAACAGAATGTTTTCTCCGTTGTGCTGCCATGCACCGCTAAGATCGACGAGGTCAAGAGCTACGCGCCCGCCGGCATTGTGCTTTCGGGAGCGCCCTGGTCAGTCTATGACAAGGACGCTCCGCCTGCCGACGCGCGCATCTTTGAACTGGGTGTGCCTGTGCTCGGCATCTGTTATGGATTGCAATTCATGGTGCACACGCTTGGCGGCAAGGTGCGCCCCGCCGACAAGCGCGAGTACGGCCACGCCGAAATCGATATCGTTTCGGACTCGATTCTGTTTCAGGGGCTGGCCAAGAAGCTTGCGGTCTGGATGTCGCACGGCGATGAAGCGCTCGAACTGCCCCCAGGCTTCGAACTGATGGCCAAGACTCACTACGCGGTGGCCGGCATTCAAAACACCGCGAAGAAATGGTACGCGGTGCAGTTTCATCCCGAAGTGCACCACACGCCGCAAGGCACGCAGATGCTGAAGAATTTTATTTTCCAAATCTGCGGCGCGAAGCCTACGTGGACTCCGCAGCGCTTCATTGATTCAACCGTCGAGCAGGTGAAACAGCAGGTCGGCAGTGGACGGGCGATATGCGCACTCTCAGGCGGCGTGGACTCGTCGGTCGCAGCGGTGCTGGTCGACCGTGCGTTGCGCGACGCAAAGGGCAAATCGCGCCTGACTTGCGTCTTCGTGAATAACGGCGTACTGCGCAAGAACGAATTCGAGAAAGTACAGAAGGCTTTGCGCAACAAGCTGAACCTGAAGCTGGATGCAGTCGATGCGACCGATCGCTTTCTCGGAAAACTCAAAGGTGTCAGTGATCCCGAAAAAAAACGCAAGATTATTGGAAATGAATTCATCAAGGTGTTCGAGAAAGAAGCCCGCCGCATCGAGAAGACGGAAGGCAAGGTCAAGTGGCTGGTCCAGGGGACACTTTATCCCGATGTGATCGAATCGCGCTCGGTGCGTGGACCGTCGCAAGTCATCAAGTCGCACCACAATGTCGGCGGCCTGCCCGAAAAAATGAAGCTCAAGCTGATCGAGCCGCTGAAAGATCTGTTCAAAGACGAAGTCCGTAAGATCGGCCGGGATCTCGGCATGCCCGAAGAAATCCTGCAGCGCCAGCCCTTCCCCGGCCCCGGACTCGCGGTGCGCGTGTTGGGCGAAGTGACTCTCGAGCGCCTGGCGCTGCTGCGCGAGTGCGACGACATCGTGGTTACCGAGATTAAAGAGGCGGGCCTCTACAACAAAATCTGGCAATCGTTCGCCGTGCTGTTGCCGGTGATGTCGGTCGGTGTGATGGGCGACATGCGGACTTATGCTTACACCTGCGCCATCCGCGCCGTCAGTTCGGAAGACGGCATGACGGCAGATTGGGTTCCGCTGCCGCACGAAGTGTTGAAGATTATCTCCACGCGGATTGTGAATGAAGTGAAAGGCGTGAACCGCGTGGTGTATGACGTGACGTCGAAACCGCCGGGGACGATTGAGTGGGAGTAGCAGCTTCTAGCTCCTAGCTCCTAGCCGCTAGCTCGTAGCCAGAACGAACGATCAAACCATCTCAACGGGTGCGGCGCGATTTCTTCAGATCCCCTTCCCACTGTATTTTCCCTTTCAGCCGCCTGATCGCGGTCTGATCGCCTGTCTCTGCATCCCGGTGCACGGTTTCCATCGAAAATGCCGGCAGGCATACTGCGATATATTCCGCGCCGCCTTCCTGCGGGGTGGAGTAGCGCACCCATTCGCCGGCGTGGGCGACGACCGCTTGTCCGGCATTCACATCGAGCGAGCCGCCTTTGTGCTCGACGCGGAGCAGTCCTTTCAGCACGATTGTGAACTCGTCGAACTCGGGAGTCTGGCCGGGCTCGAGCCACCCTTGGGGGCTGCGCATGTGGGCTACGCTGGCGGCGGAGGTTTTCGTGTTGACGCGGCCGATGTATTCGTCGATGAGTTTGGGTTTGTTGCCGGCGGATTGGATGCGCGTGGGTTGTGGAATGAGGGTGGGCATGGAGTTAGGCTTCCGGGCTCGGCTTCCGGAACTAAGAGTACAACAAAAGGTTTTACCGCAGAGGTCGCGAAGGAGGCGCTGAGTCCGCTGAGAAAGACTTGGCTTGGGCGGAGAAATGCCTTTGAGCTTTCGGGGTTTCGGATTACGCGGCGGGGAAGACGTGGTCGGTAGCGTCTTCGCGGACAGGCCGGAGGAACGGCGGCCGAGCTTTGCTCGGCTGGACAGCCGGGGGCGGCTGTCCCCACATGAACCTTTGTCTTTATGCAACCTCGATGTTCGTTTCGGCTATGCTTTCCCTTCTTTCGTGCTTTACCTTGCGCCGATGGTGCCGGCTGCTGAAAAACGTTAGGAGTGATCACTCCCACAACGGGCGCCAGCCCCGAGCTATTCGGGGTAGCTTATCTGAAGCGCCCTGGCTTTCGGATGTCCCAGCTGTCCCTCGCTCGCATGGGGAGGTTGCGGGGGCTGCGAGTTTCCTAGGACTAGCGCAACGCCACACCCGGTACCTACGCTGTCCAAATTAAACGAAATAGAAATCTCAGTGAAGGTTGTTCGTCACAAAGTCAAAAGAAATCTGTGGAAAACCGAAGAGCCGAAGCTTTATTTCTTCCCTCCGGTTTTCCACTTTGATCTTAGATCTTACGGACACGGATACGGCGTGCCCGGAGTCGCCGGTATTCCGGGGATTGTGGTTGAAGGTCCTGGAACGCCATCCGGCCCGGGGGCTCCGGGGATGACAGTGTCCGGCGTGCCTGGAGTGCCGGGTGTGTAGCAGGTTCCGTGATCCGTATTCACAGGACCTGGGTTTGGGAGTTGCGGCGCTATTGGGCGCCTGGCGACGGGCTGCACGGCGACCGGCTGTTGTTCGGAGTCTTGGGCCGCGTCGGCGACCTGCGGTTCTGGCAGCGACAGCGGCTGTTGCAGCGCCATCTCGACGGGTGTACCGACGTCGAGAAAAAAATTGTGAGAAGTGCCTAGCAACACGAGGGACGCCACGAGTCCGACAGCTCCGCCGACCGCGGCTCCGATGACGGTGCTTTCACCCTTGTTGGGAGGAACGCTCAAGCTGGACGAAAGACATCCCGGCGGAGGTCCGGTGCAACCGGGCGGAAGCGAACTGGTGATGGTGCTGCTTTGTGAACTGGCGACGGAGTGACCGATCAAAGCTCCGAGGCCCGCGCCGGCCGCGGGTAGGGCGACGAATCCAATCGTCCGGCCTGCTCCCGGGTCTTTCAAAGCGTAACCTTGATCACTCTCCAGGGTTAGCGGTCCGGAGACAGGAGCGACGTAGCCGTCTGGAAAGGTGATTGACATCGATTGAAGATGAAGTTCGGCGCGGCCTCGCTTCTGTTGCAGCCGGGCCACCGTGCCCTGCACAAATGTGCCCGGCGGAATCACCATCTGGTTGCCGGAATCGACCGGCGCGCTGACTTGCGCATAGATGGGATCTCCTCGATGCATGGATTTGCTTCGGATGTCGTGCGTGATGACAAGCGGGATTCTGGTTCCGGTGGGAAGCGTGACGGTGGAGGGTTGGCGCTGTAGCTGCGTGCTCCTCTGTGGCTCACGCATTGAAGTCGGCTGTGATTGAGTACTGTCCTGCGCCATGCAGGTGATGGTGAAAAGTAGTGCTGTGAATGCTGCGAGAATTTTTCTTGTGATTGTCCCGGCCAGAGTCAAAAAAGTGGAAACGGGGTAACTACTGGTGGTTGCCATTTGCTACCTCCTGTCGAAGGCCCGTTAGGTGCAATCTTCGAGTTGTAGACCTGGGAGCGGATATGCTCCCAGTGGCTTAGACCCGCCCGGTAGCACAAAGTATCTTTTTCGTGGGTAAAGGTTTGCAAAGAGACGGTAGGGATTTGTAAACGGCGCGCGGTTCGATGAAGTTCTCGTTACCACTGTCCCATCCGTAGAGACGTCGCTTGCTACGTCTTGCCGCCTCGGGATAATGCTTTTGCGGACGATGCCGGCAATTCCCCCAGGTCTCGCAAAAGAGGCGAGACCTGGGGCACCCGACGATGTAGGCCGAGACGTTGCGAGCAACGTCTCTACGAAACTTTTTCTGCGACCCAGCGCGAAATTGCCGTAACCATTTTGCGCGGCGCGAAACGTACGGACTCCGCGACGATCCAGTTGCGCGTGCCCGAGATCGCCACGGTGCGACCCTCCATTAGAGCTCGATAGCCGTCACGCGCTACTTTTTCTGCTGACATGGCGCCGACTTGTTTGAACAGCCGGGAATTCTCCATGCCGGCGCGCTGGGCGAAGCCGGTGTGGGTTGCGCCGGGACAGAAACATGTCACGGTGACGCCCGAGCCGTGCAATTCGTTTGCGATTGCTTCCGAGAACGACAGCACGAAAGCTTTGGTCGCATAGTAGACAGCCATCAGCGGGCCGGGCTGGAAAGCCGCGGTGGAGGCGACGTTCATGATCCTGCCACTGCGGCGCTGCAGCATGGGAGGCAGGAAGAGGCTAGTCAGTTCGGTGAGCGCGGTGACGTTGAGATGGATCTGGCCCAGGATTACTTCTTCGGGCATCTGGGCGAATTCTCCGTAGGCGCCGAAGGCGGCGTTGTTGACGAGGATGTCGATGGGAATGTTCTCGCTTTGCAGCCGGTCGAAGAGAAACTTGGACGCAAGTGGAGTGGCCAGATCGAGTGTCATCGTTTTAACCGTGACGCCGTACGCTTGCAGTTCGGTCGAGATCTGCGCGAGTTTGTCGGCGCTGCGGGCCACCAGCACCAGGTTGTGATGGTTGCGAGCGAAGAGTTTGGCGAGTTCGTATCCGATGCCGCTGGAGGCGCCGGTGATGAGGGTAGTCATCGGACTATTCTAGCGTCCGAATTGCGCGTCGGTTAGGAATCGTGGAGCGCAAGTTACGCGGAAGGTTCTCCTGAGCTGGGCTTCTATGGCGGCGATACAACGCTTGGCGGGCGAGAGCACAACTGAGATCCAACTACGATGAACCAAATAACCTGGCCAAGCATAACGACTGTCATCCCGTGGACATCGAGCCGTAAGTAACCGATGACGATGCCAAGGATGAGCAGTGGAGCAATGACGCAGCCATAGATGGCGACGCTCCGGCCGAGTCCCCCGTTCCGGAATGCGGAGACGGACCAAAGAATGATTGCGATCGAGGCAGCCACGGAATAAATGCGCGCGAAGGCTTGATTGATCGGAAAAATGCCGGCGATCACGATCTGCCACTGACGCGCGGCGGCGGGATCGTCGCGCACCATGTGCTTCATGATGTCCGGAACGATGAATCCGCTGACCGCCGCGGCGATCATGATGGCAACGCAGGCGAAGCCGTAAGTAACGATCGCGGCAAAGGAGATCCGGTCAGCGGCGGCCAGGCGTCGCGCCAAGCCGCAAGCACCTAGGAACACCAAGAGGACGCTAAGCATGGCAAGGGAGTGCGCGATGGCCGAGACGAGAGAAAGATGCGCGACTTGGTCGGCTGTCAGTGAGGCCGCTCCGGTAGGGTGAATGGCCATGGTGACAATGCCGCCCAGGGAGCCGGCAATCAGAGCGATTCCAGCTTTACGATCGTCGGTCATGATGGACACTGTAGACACAAATCGCTTTGCTGTGAAAGCGTATTTGCGGAGAGTGCCGAGATACGGAACAAAGGCCGCACATCTGTCCCAAAAGTCAGCGGGAGTGACCAGGTATGAAGGCTGCGAGAAGTAAAGCTCCGAAGTCTCCTCGGAAAACCGACCGCCGTGTTTTGCGAACGCGCGACCGGCTGGGCGATGCGCTGATTGCGCTGATGCAGGAGAAAAGTTTCGATGAAATTACGGTTCAGGATGTGCTGGACCGCGCCGGAGTGGGGCGTTCAACCTTTTACGTCCACTACAGCGATAAGAATGATTTGTTCCTCAGCGACGTCGAGGATTTTCTGGAGAAAGTTTCAACGGCGCTAAAGCGGCTTGGTGCGAGCACGAAACGCCTGTTCCCGGTGCAGGAATTTTTTACCCACGTTGGTGAATCGCGCGAGCTTTATCTGGCAATGGTGAAGTCGGGCAAAATACAAGACTTGCGCGCGCTCGGACAGGGCTTGTTTGCCCGTTCGATCGAGGAGCGATTACAAGCGGCCGGGATTGAGATGGAACCGATGCAGTTGTCTGCCCACGCTCACGCTCTGGCGGGGAGCTTTCTCTCGCTGCTCGACTGGTGGATCGACAAAGGGATGAAGGCGGATCCCAAAGAAATAGACGACCTGTTTCATCGCATAGCATGGAGCGGGTTGGCTGTGCGGTGACGTGACTTGGTCGCACTCCTCGATCTGCGACGGGATTGCATGGACGTTCCGATTGTTGGTCGGTGATGCGGGAGTGAGGAGTTTTTTGAGTCGGAAAGTCAAAGTCCCCACCCTAACGTCGCAAAATGCGCGACGTTAGGACGGGGCACCCGCGGCTATTCTCTTTAACAACCTAGGCGTGGACCAACTCTACGCCATAAATGGAATGCCAACTAGTGGCGGCTTTTAGTTTGTCGTTGACGTTGTGGATGTTTTTTACGCCTTCGGTTTCGAGCCATTTGCGGAAGGCAGCTGCGCCTTGCTTGGCGTAGATCGGAATGCCGTCTTTCCAAGTGGCGCGGCCGCAGAGGACGCCGTTGAACTTCACGCCGGATTCTCCGGCGAGTTCGAGCGTCTCGCTGAATTCCGCATTGCTGACGCCGGCTGACAGATAAATGAACGGCTTGGTCGCGACGTTGGCGGCTTTGTGGAACAGGTCGGTGGCTTCCTGCCTGGTGTAGGCTTTTTGTCCGCCGAATGACTTGGTGCCTTCGACGAACTTCATGTTCACCGGCACTTCAACTTTCAGCACATCGACGCCGTAGCGGTCTTTGCTGAATTCGCGCATGCTCTCGGTGACGATGTGCGGTTTCTTCTTGGCGTAGTCGAGGCCCTTCTCGTCCGCGCCTTCCTGGTAGCCGACGAATTCCAGGAAGTAGGGGATGTCGTTAGCGCGGCATTCATCGCCGATGCGCTCGACCCAGGCGTGCTTCTTGTCATTGACGTCCTTGGGATCGTCAGGCGTGTAGTAGAGCAGAATTTTTACGCAGTCAGCGCCGGCTTCTTTCAGGCGGCGAGCGGACCAATGGTCGAGCAAATCGCCGAGGCGGCCGGGACCGGTCTTGTCGTATCCGGTCTTCTCATAGGCGAGCAGCAGGCCGGCATTCTTGGCGCGGCGCTTGGAGGCGGGCAGTCCCCACTCGGGGTCGAGCAGAATGGCGGAGGCGTGCGGGGTGAGAACTTCGGTGACCAGGATCTTGAACTCTTCCATCATGGCGTCGGTAATTTCGCCGCCTTTTTCCTTGGCGAGAGATTTTTGCAGGGAGCCGCGCTGGTCCATGGCGGCGGCGGCGATGATGCCGCGTTCGTTCGAGACTTTCTTGAGTCCCGCAAGTTTTCCCGGGGTAATTTTCATAGGATCCTCCAGAATTGCAGAATCAGAATTGCACAATGAAGACGAGTGCGCGGAACGGATTATTGTAAACCAAAGACGGGCGGAAAGACGTGTTGCGTCTTGGGCGTCAGCTTTCTGGAATCTTGAGTTTAGGGGCAGGCAAGCGGCTATTTCGGCGCTTGACCGTGTGAAGGCAAAGTAGGTAATATAACTACTTGGGGACGATGATGGAAAAGGCAATCACAGCAGCCGATGCGAACCGGAAGTTCTCACAAGTATTAAGGGAAGTCAAAGAAGGACAGAGCTACGTGGTGACCAGCCACGGACGAGCCGTAGCTCGCATAGCACCGTTCAAGGAAGATCGCGCAACGGCCAGTAATGCTCGATCTTCTCTTTTGAACCGCTTGCGCTCGGAACGTGTCGTCCGGATTGGGCGCTGGAAACGCGACGAGTTATATGACTAGCCGATGCCGCGCCAGTCGCGGAGTGGACATGCCGTGAGAGTAGCGCTTGATACCAACATCCTTGCTTATGCTGAAGGCGTTAACGGCGCGTCAAGGAAGAAGATCGCTCTCGAGATGATCGGAAAGTTGCCCACGGAGGCGACACTCCTGCCGGTGCAGGCATTGGGGGAGCTTTTCCACGTGTTGGTGCGGAAGGCGGGAAGGTCGCCGGAACGGGCGAGGATTGCCATCCTAAGCTGGCAGGATACGTTTCCGTTAATCGAGACGTCGCCGGCAGTCCTGCTCGCTGGGCTGGAGTTGGCAGCGAAGCATCGTTTCGGAATTTGGGACGCGATAATCCTCGCCGCAGCGGCGGCCGCGGGCTGCCGGTTGCTTCTCTCAGAGGACATGCAGTCCGGCTTTACGTGGAGCGGCGTGACCGTGACCAATCCGTTTTCGCCCACCCGTCATGAACTATTGGCGACATGGCTGGGCGTTTGAATCGTCCGGCGCCCGCCTCGTAAAATCCATTCCGAAAGAACATTAACCATGTCAATCGCGACCATAAATCCTGCCACGGGGGAAGTCGTCAAAACATTTCAGCCACTTTCCGAAGGTGAGATCGAGAGGAAGTTGCAGCTTGCCTTCAGCGCGTTCAAGGCCGAGCGCAAGACGCCGTTTGCTACGCGCGCGAAGCGCATGTTGAAGGCGGCGGAGATTTTGGATCGCGACAAGGACAAGTTGGCTCACCTGATGACGCTGGAGATGGGCAAGCCGTATAAAGCTGCCGTCGCCGAGGCGGTGAAGTGTACGACTGCGTGCCGCTACTATGCGGAAAATACTGAGCGGTTTCTGGCTGATGAGGTGGTCGAGACCGGAGCGAAGAAAAGCTTTATCCGTTATCTCCCGCTCGGGCCGGTTCTGGCGGTGATGCCGTGGAATTTTCCGTTTTGGCAGGTGATGCGATTCGCCGCACCAGCGCTGATGGCTGGGAACGTCGGACTACTGAAGCATGCGTCGAATGTGCCGCAATGCGCGCTGGCGATTGAAAATATTTTTCTCGAGGCCGGTTTTCCTGAAGGCGTCTTCCAGGCGCTGTTGATTGGTTCGGCGCAAGTGGACGCGCTGCTCAACGATCCGCGGGTGGTGGCGGTGACGCTCACCGGGAGCGAGCAGGCGGGGATTCAGGTGGGCGTGGGAGCGGCGAAGCGGATCAAGAAAGTGGTGCTGGAGTTGGGTGGGAGCGATCCGTTTATTGTGATGCCTAGCGCGGATTTGGATGCGGCGGTGAAGACGGCGGTGGAGGCACGCGTCATCAATAACGGGCAGTCGTGCATTGCGGCCAAGCGGTTTATCGTGGCCGAGCCGATCGCGGCGGAGTTTGAGCGCAAGTTTGTGGAGCGGATGGAGAGCTGAACTTGGTCCGCTGGCTACGGCTGATGCGGTGACCTCGCTTGATGCCGATGTGCAGAAGACGGTGAAGGCGGGAGCGAAGGTGTTGACTGGAGGGCATCCGTTGAAGCGGCAGGGAAATTATTATGCGCCCACGGTTTTGACGAACATTCCGAAAGGTTCGCCCGCGTATGGTGAGGAACTCTTCGGGCCGGTGGCGTCGATTTTCCGGGCGAAGGATCAGGATGAGGCGATCCGCATTGCCAACGACGTGCGCTTCGGCCTGGGAGCGAGCGCTTGGACCAACGACGAGAAGGAGCGCGAGCGTTTCATCAACGAACTGGAAGCGGGGATGGTGTTCATCAACAAGATGGTCGCTTCCGATCCGCGCATTCCGTTTGGCGGGGTGAAGCAGTCTGGGCATGGGCGGGAGTTGGGGGCGCTGGGGATTCGCGAGTTTATGAATGCTAAGACGGTGTGGATCGCGTGAGGGCGGCTGCCAGGCTGCTTTGCCGGGGTGGGTGGATATGATTTGGTTTTGAGCTTTTCGCCATTTCCAGAAATTCCCACGTCTCGCAAAGGAGGCG
>Ga0193751_1003036_pt1 | contig 9994 bp, 6 predicted proteins | sample L1c2metaG_FD_143050 | JGI IMG/M metagenome (GOLD analysis project Ga0193751, IMG submission 143050) | Soil microbial communities from a riparian zone of the East river system, Colorado, United States - L1c2 | ecosystem: Environmental > Terrestrial > Soil > Riparian zone | place: USA: East River...
GACGGCGCCGGACTTCAGGCAGGCGATTTCGGCCTCGGCCCGCCACGGTTCGCGCTCCGCGGACTGAAAAAATCCGCGGCCGCAACCCGCCAACGAGAAAAGGACGAAGGAGCCGGCGAGATACAAACGAACTCCGCGCGTCATCCGCGCAACTTCAACGAATTTATTTAAGGACTCTTCAACGCGTTGATTTCACGACTCTTTAACCACGTTGCCCGCGGCTCGCGGCTGCGGAGACGTCAGAGATAGACAGGGGCGCTGACTTTTTCCGCCCGGAACTGTTTGCTAGTTTCCGCGTTAGAGCGGGCAGCGACGTGAACCAGGGAGCGTTCCCATGACTTTCGTCAGCAGACTGAGCGTTGTTACCGCGTATGTTGCCTTCGCTTTTGTCGGCGCGATCGTGCTCGGCGTGTTCTAGCGCCCCAGCCATCATGATCTGGTTTTATGACGCCCGGCGGTTTGGATCATTCCAGCCGCCGGGCGTTTTTCATGCGCCCTCACCACGCGTAGCGCGCGACGCCCTTGCCGGCGTAGCTGCGGGTGACGTTGGAGACAGGCGGAAATGACAACGATTAAGTAAATCCGTCCGCTAAAATCACCGCGCCGGCGGCAGGCATCCGCAAAGACTGTTTTGTCGTAACACCGCCATGAAACAAATCTCGGCCCCGACGAAACCATTTTTCGCGTTGGACGCAAACATCCTGAAACTTTCGCCCCGTAATCATCCACCCAACGACGCGCCGAACGGACGCGCGAGGGCGATCTAACAGGGGCGACCGATGTTCAATCTGGATGCATTCAAGCTGAATTGCCGCCGTGCCGCCGCCTTTGGCGCGCTGGCGATCGGCACCATCGTATTTTCCGGCGCCGCCGCGGCCACGCCGCTGCAGCTGTTTCCCTTCATCATGATTCCGGCGCCGCAATCGGCGCCGCCGTCGATGCAATCGGCACCATCAGAAGACGAAGGCACCATGGTTGAAATGCCGGCGCGGCTGAAGCGCCAGATCGTCAGCTACGCCACCCGCGAGGCGCCCGGCACCGTCATCATCGATACACCCAACACCTATCTCTATTATGTGCTCGGCGGCGGCCAGGCGATCCGCTACGGCATCGGCGTCGGCCGCGACGGCTTCACCTGGTCGGGCGTGCAGTCGGTCACCAAGAAGGCCGAATGGCCGGACTGGACCCCGCCCCCGGAAATGATCGCGCGCCAGCCCTATTTGCCACGCTACATGGCCGGCGGCCCCGGCAATCCGCTCGGCGCCCGCGCCATGTATCTCGGCGGCACGGTATATCGGATTCACGGCACCAACGCGCCGGCGACCATCGGCACCCACGTCTCGTCCGGCTGCATCCGTCTCACCAACCAAGACGTCTCCGATCTCTATTCGCGGGTCAACGTCGGCACCAAGGTGATCGTGCTGCCGATGGACCGCCGCGCCGACAATGCGGACGGCAAGCGGGGCTGATTGCTCGCTCCCAAACCTGACAATGCAAAATGGCGCCGTTGCGGCGCCATTTTTTGTGACGGCAAATGTGGCACGCCACAGTCCGTCGCTTCAACTAACTGGGATCGGCCGCACTCTGGCGTCACCGGAACCCGCGCTGTAGACTCTCCCGCTCAATCAGTCCGGGGAGATAATGCGTCCGGCGCTGCGCCTCAAAACGATCCTGCTTGCGACCGCCGTGGTCGCGGTCTCGTTTTTCATCAGCCTGAAGGCCATGGACTGGCTGTCGCCGCGCGGCACGGTCCGCGCGCCGGTGCTTGTCGAATTGCCGCCGCTGCCGCCGGCGCCGCGCAACTCCACCATCATCGCGCCGGTTGCGATTGCGCTCAACGCTATTCGCGACGCTGCCGACCGCGGCGCGCCGCGCAGCTTCGCGGGAAAAGCCGACAATCCGGTGTCGCAGATTCTGCAAAATGCCGATATCGGCTGGACCGCGTCGCGCGGGCTGATCGCGGCGACCGGCGCCCAGGATGTGCTGTCGCTGGCGACGCCGCTGACGGGAACGCTGAATGTAACCGGCTCGCTGTCTTCGAAGGCGACCGGCGCGGTCGGCGACGCGCTCGGCGGTTTGCTCGGCGCCAACGTCGCCAAGCAGATCGGCAGCGTCAACATCAAGGCGCTCAACGCCAGCGCGGAGATCAAAGGCAACGTCACCATCACCGCGCGGCCAAAGCTCGTCGCGGGCTGGCGCATCGAGCCGAATTTGGCTGCGCAGGTCACCCTTGGCGACACCAGCCTTTCGCTGGCGGGCGCGCGCGTCAACGTTCCGGCACAGGTCAAGCCACTGATCGACAAGGCCGTCGCCGATCAGCTCACCGCGGTGCAGGCGCGGATCCGCAACGATCCCTCGTTCGAGCAGAACGCGCGGGCACAATGGGCCAAGGCCTGCCGCTCGATCCCGTTGCAAGGCACCGGCGCCACCTCGTCGCTGCCGCCGCTTTGGCTGGAGCTGCGGCCGACCCGCGCGGTCGCGGCGCAGCCGCGCGTCGATGCAACGGCCGTCACGCTGACGCTCGGCATCGAGGCGGAGACCCGCATCACTTCGCTACAGACCAAGCCCGATTGCCCGTTTCCCGCGGTCATCGCCATCATCCCGCCGACTCCGGGACGGGTCAGCATCGCGGTTCCGATCGATGTGCCGTTCACCGACATCGACAAGATCGTGGAGGCGCAGTTCGCCGGCCGGACATTTCCGGAGGACGGTTCGGGCTCGGTCGACGTCACCGTGAAGCGCGCGACCGTCGGGGCGTCAGGCGACCGGCTATTGATCTCGCTTTTGGTCAACGCCAAGGAAAAAAAGAGCTTCTTCGGGTTCGGCGGCGAAGCCAATGTCCATATTTGGGGCAAGCCGGTGCTCGATCAGACGGAGCAGACCCTGCGCCTGACCAACATCGAACTCGCGGTCGAATCGGAGGCCGCGTTCGGACTGCTTGGAGCTGCAGCGCGCGCGGCCATGCCGCACCTGCAAAAAGCGCTGGCGGAGAAGGCCACCGTCGACCTCAAACCGTTCGCAACCAACGCGCAGAAAAAAATCGCGGCCGCTATATCGGATTTTCAAAAGAACGAGGACGGCGTGCGGGTGGCGGCTGACATCACCAGCCTGCGGCTTGCCGACATCGCCTTCGATTCCAAAACGCTGCGCGTGATCGCGGAAGCCGAGGGCGCGATCAATGTGCACATCACCGCGCTGCCGGGGTTGTGAGCTTTGTACTGACAACCTTTCTGCTTGCTGCTATGGATCAGTGGTCGTAGCGATCGGAGGCTGAGATGCAGCGTCTGTCACACTTGCTTGCAGCGACCACCCTTTGCGCTGCCCTGCCGATCGCTGGATGTGGCGACAGCAAGCAAGCCAATCCGTCTGCCGCCGCACCTCCGCCAGCCGTGACCGTCGTCAAGGTCACCGCCGCGGAGATCAAACCGGCGACGACCTTCACCGGCCGGATCGAAGCCAAGAACAAAGTCGATCTGCGTGCCCGCGTCGACGGCTTCCTCGAGAAACGCTTGTTTACCGAAGGTGCTGACGTCAAGGAAGGCGAACTTCTGTTCGTGATCGAAAAGGGGCTGTACGAGGCTGCGGTCGATCAAGCGAAAGGTGCGCTTGAAACGGCAGAGTCCACGCTCAAACTTGCCGACCTCGACGTCGACCGCCAGACCCAACTGTTTCAGCGTAATGTCACGGCCCAGGCGACACTCGACCAAGCCACCGCTAAGCGGGGCGAGGCCCGCGGCAACATGCTGGCGCAGAAGGCGGCGCTGGAAAAAGCGGAACTTCAGTTAAGCTATACAGATATCAAGTCGTCGATCTCCGGACGTGTTGGTCGAGCGTCAGTGTCGGTCGGAAACTTTGTCAGTCCGTCGAATGGCGCGCTGGCCACCATCGTTAGTCAGGACCCGATCTACGCCAGCTTCCCGGTCACCCAGCGCGAGATGCTCGCCGTGCGCAAGCAGCAAGCCGCAAGCAAAGGCGGCGAGTATGTCATTTACGTCCAGCTTGCGGACGGCAGCCGCTACCCCAGCGCCGGAAAAATCGACTTTCTCGACAATACGGTGAACCAGGGGACCGACACCGTCCAGGTGCGGGCAGTGTTCGCCAATCCTGACCGCATCCTGGTTGACGGACAACTGGTTACGGTCGTGGCCGAAGAGGGCAAGGGCGAAAGCGCGCTGCTGGCGCCTCAGCAGGCACTACAGGTCGATCAAACCGGCCCCTATGTTCTCGTCGTCGACAAGGACGACAAGGTTCAGATCCGGCGCATCGAAGCCGATACCGGTCGCGGAGCCAACGCTGTCATCCGTAAGGGTCTCGCGGAGGGCGAGAGGATCGTTACCGAAGGCATTCAGCGCGTGCGTCCGGGCCAGGTTGTTGCGCCGAGCGAAACCAAGCCGGGGGCGTAGAACATGTTGTCGAGCGTCTTCATCGATCGCCCCCGCCTCGCAGTTGTTATCTCGGTCGTCATCACTGTTGCAGGTCTCGTCGCGCTTTCACAAATCCCGATCGCGCAATTCCCGAACATCGTTCCGCCCCAGATCGCGGTCACGGCGTCCTATGCCGGCGCCAGCGCAGAGGTCGTCGAGGCTACGGTCGCCCAGCCGATCGAGGCACGCGTCATCGGCGTCGACAATATGCTTTACATGAAGTCGACCAGCGGCAATGACGGTAGCTATACGCTCAATATTACCTTCGCAGTGGGGACAGACCCGGACCTCAACACCGTGAAGGTGCAGAACCGCGTCGGTCTCGCCGAAGCCCAGCTTCCCGCCGAAGTGCGCGCGCAGGGCATCAGCGTCACCAAGAAATCTTCAGCATTGCTGCAGGTTATCGCGCTTACCTCGCCTGACGGCCGCTACGACCAGCTCTTCCTGAGTAATTACGCAACCATCAATATCATTGACTCGCTGAAGCGCGTACCTGGCGTGGGCGACGTCTCGCTGTTTTCACCCTCCGATTACAGTATGAAGGTATGGCTCAACACTGAGCGGCTTACGAATTTCGGCCTTGTTCCGGGCGATATTGCCAATGCCTTGAAGGCCCAGAACATCCAGGCAGCGGTCGGCCGCATCGGCGCGCAACCCGCACTGCCCGATCAGCAATTTCAATTGAACATCCAGTCCAAGGGCCGCCTTGCAAACGTCGAGGAATTCGGGGCGGTTGTCGTGCGCGCCAATCCCGACGGTTCGTTCGTGCGCGTCCGCGACATTGCCCGCGTCGAGCTCGCGGCGCGTTTGTCGGAGTCGCTCGGGCGATTGGACGGGCAGCCTGCGGCCGTCATCGGGATTTATCAATCACCGGGGGGTAACGCGCTCGATAGCGCGCAGCGGATCGGCAAGATCCTCGAACAGCTGAAAACCTCGTTCCCGGAGGGCGTCGACTACAAGATCACCTATGACACCACGGTCTTCGTCAAGGAAAGCATCAAGGGCGTCTTGCATACGCTGGTCGAGGCGTTTGTCCTTGTGGTCATCGTCGTGTTTCTGTTCCTCGGCAGCGTGCGTGCCACGCTTATCCCCCTGCTGGCGGTTCCGGTTGCGCTGATCGGCACTTTCGCTGTGATGCTCGCGCTCGGGTATTCCGCCAACACCGTGTCGCTGCTTGCGCTGGTGCTCGCCATCGGCATTGTGGTCGACGATGCGATCGTGGTGGTGGAGGCCGTCGAGGCGCAGCTCGAAAAAGATCATACGCTGTCACCGGCGGAAGCCTCGCGGCGGGCGATGCAGGAGATTACCGCGCCGATCATAGCCATCACACTTGTTCTTCTTTCGGTGTTTGTTCCGGTCGCCTTCATCCCGGGTATTTCGGGTGAGTTGTTCCGCCAATTCGCGGTAGCTGTCTCGGTATCGATGGTGATCTCGGCGATCAACGCGCTGACGCTTTCGCCAGCGCTTTGTGCAGTTTTTCTCTCCTCTAGTCACGGACCTAAACGCGGCCTGATCGGCTATGTGCTGCGGGGTATCGACAAGGCGCGCGACGGGTATTCGCTGGTCGTCCACAAGACCGTCCGCTTTGCAGTTTACAGTCTGCTGGTCCTCGTCGCTGTCATCGCCGGCGCCGGCTGGCTGTTCAAGGTGACGCCGACTGGCTTCCTGCCGTCCGAAGACCAGGGCGCCGTGTTCGGCGAACTACAGTTGCCGGAAGGCGCCTCGGTCAACCGCACCGCGGCGGTTACGAAACGCGTCGAGGAAATCGCCCGCAATACGCCCGGCATTGCCAGCGTGACGTCGGTCATCGGCTATAGCCTTATCGACGGTCTGACGAAATCGAACAGCGCGCTGCTGATCTTGGCCCTCAATCCGTTCGACGAGCGCAAAACCGAACCTGTATCGGCGAATGGAATCATCGCGAGATTGATGGGCCAGTTTCAGGGAATCCCGGAGGCCATCGTTTTCGCTTATAACCTGCCGCCCATCATCGGATTAGGCACTGGCAGCGGTTTTGAGTTCCAGCTTCAGAGCCAATCCGGCGCGGGGCCTGCGGAGATTGCTGCGGTGGCGCGCGCTATGGTGTTTGCCGCAAACCAGGAAGCAACGCTGCGCCGGGTCTTCACGACCTACAGCGCCAACACTCCGCAACTCTTTCTCGATATTGATCGAGAAAAGGTTCAGACGCTCGGTGTCAATGTTGCGGACGTCTTCAATGCGCTGCAGTCTGTCCTCGGCAGCGCATACATCAACGACTTCAATCTGTTTGGGCGCACCTGGCAAGTGAGCATCCAGGGCGAAGCCTCGGAGCGGGCGCGAGTCGACGATATCTATCGCATCAACGTTCGCAACAAGAACGGCGATATGGTTTCCATTCGTGCCTTCGCGGAGGCCCGGTTGATCCTGGGCCCTCAATCGATCATCCGTTACAACAACTTCCGGAGCGTGACATTGAATGGCGGGCCGGCGCCCGGCTATTCTTCCGGCGATGCGATCGCTGCGATGGAGAAGATAGCGGCGGCAACGCTGCCGCGCGGCTACGGTTATGAATGGACGGGAACCGCACTTCAGGAGAAGGAAGCCTCGGGCAAAACCACGACGATCCTCGCGCTGGCGGTACTGTTCGCTTACCTGTTTCTGGTCGGCCTCTACGAGAGCTGGACAATTCCTATTCCCGTGCTGTTGTCGATTTCGGTCGGCGTACTCGGCTCGATGGCTGGCCTGCTGGCATTCGGACTCGACAACAATCTCTACGCCCAGATCGGGCTTGTCGTGCTCATTGCGCTGGCGGCGAAAAACGGCATCCTGATTGTCGAGTTCGCCAAGGAACGGCGCGAGCACGGCCTTTCCATCGAGGAGGCTGCCATCGAAGGCGCCCGGGAACGATTCCGCGCCGTCATGATGACGAGCTTCGCCTTCATCGCAGGTCTGGTGCCGCTTGTCATCGCCACCGGTGCCGGGCAGTTGAGCCGGCGCGGCGTCGGCACAGCTGTGTTCAGCGGAATGATCGCGGCATCGTTTCTCGGAATCTTCCTGATCCCGTTGCTTTATGTCGTGTTTCAGCGGCTGCGGGAAAAGGTCAAACGGCGGTCGACAGCGGAGCATCCACGCTTGGACGCCTCGAAGCCTGGTCATTGATCGACGGTATGAACGGAGGCATTTCATGTGCGAGATGTGTCATCTTGAAAATCCAGCTGATCGGGCACAACCCTCACGACGCGGTTTGCTGCGATTTTTCGGCGCCGCCGCCGGACTTGCACTGGCAAGCGCCGCCACTGCAAAGGAAATCAAGAAGCCGCCAAAGCCGCAAAATGTGGTGTCGCCCGATGCGTCATTGGAGCTATTGACGATAGGCAACAAGCGGTATGCCGAAGGAGATTCCAGGCGTCACGACTTCAAGCGCGAACGCGAAGCACTGGTTGGAGGGCAGAACCCCTATGCCGGCATCTTGAGTTGCGCCGACTCGCGCATCGCGCCCGAATACGCCTTCGACAGCGGGCGAGGTGACCTGTTCGTTTGCCGCGTGGCGGGTAACTTCGCAAATGCCGACACTATCGCCAGCATGGAATATGCAGTGGCCATACTCGGTGCGCCGCTGATCATGGTACTCGGCCACGATGCCTGCGGCGCCGTCGACGCGACCATCAAGTCGCTCAAGGATAACACCACGCTGCCGGGCCACCTGCCCTCCCTCGTCACAAGCCTTGCTCCCGCCGTGAAAGCTGTTTCGGGGAGCCCGGGCGATCCGCTCGGCAATGCGGTTCGGCAAAACGTCATCGACAATGTCGCGAAACTTAAAGCTGCGACACCCATCCTGAGTTCCGCTGTCGAGCAGCGGAAGCTCAAGATCGTCGGCGGCATCTACCGGCTTAGAGATGGTCGAGTTGAAATGATCTCATGAGATGAAACGCCTCTCTGGGGCCGCTGTTGCTGCCGCCAGCCGATTACGAAAAGACCGGCACACTCCCAATTCTCCGAATCGCTTATGGGCTGAGCGGCGCAAGAGCGTTGCGAAGTGGCGCACTGGATATTTGCATCAACCCCACAAACGGTTGACCCAGTTCCAGGACCAGGTAAATCGCGCCCGCAGCCGACAGCGCAAAGACGAGCAAAGAGCCGATAATGATTGCATTTGGCTTGGCAAAAAGGCTGAAGCTGGCAAAGATGATGGTGAGCCAGAAAATCAGCACTACCAGAAAGGGCATGGGGATCGAATTGGTCGTCTGCGCGAAGAGCAGCAAGCGTGTTTGCGCAACATCGGTACTGGTCTGTATGGCACGGGCCTGCAAGGAGCGCTGGAAATCGTTCTTCGGCGAAAGTTCCTGGAGCTTGGTATAAAATGCTTCAGACTCGACGCTCGCCTCGAAGGGTGCCGTCTTGGCCAGATCGGAACTGTTCTCGCGCCACATTCGATCGGCTAAAATAACGACGCCACGCCGCATCAGATTGCGGGCCGCGTCCGCTTCAGGCCCATACTGCGCCAGGAGATTATCGAGCAGCACGATATTGGCTGTCATCTGCTTGATTTGGGTGTTTTGCGTGTCGTACGAAGTCTTGGCTGAGGCGATCAGCAGGCCCAGAACAAGTGCGGCAATCGTCCCGATGAGGCCCGTGCCCAGCCTGACTACATCCTTTGCATCGGTACTCAAATGATGTCCAGGCAACAAGTTGCGAAGGAACATACCAAGCAAGGCGCCGCCGGAGATGCCCACAAATGCGATGCACGATAATGCGATTGCACTCATGGTTCATCACCATTGTGATCGTCCCGCCCCGGAGACTGAGCGAGCCAGGAATAAGGGGGCGGCTTTTTCTCCGCTGCCTGCGCCTTTGCGACAGCGCAAATGTATGCCCCTGGCCGTACCTTCAAAGCCATCGTTCCCGTTCAACCGAGGGCTGCCGATGACACTCCGCGGAGAATCAATAAGGCGGCATGTGAGCTGATCCGTCGCAGGGTATCAGTACACTCTGCGGCGAACAACGGCCCGCCGTGGCCCGACAACGACAGCACGGGCAACCGGACGGACAACAGGTCGTGCTACGACGACGGTCCTGCCGACACCTACGCAGCCTGCGCGATGCACGCCGCGAGCGCAGACCACTGCGTTTGCTTCGGTCGTGTTCATGGCGATGAAGCTTCCTGCCAGAACTAGAGGGATAATGAGGTGTTTCATGACGGCTCTCCCTAGGTTGCAAGTAGATAATTCGATCAATCCCAATGCGCGTGGTACCGTTGTTCAACCCTCTTGCGTCAAAAGAAAGTCACGCCGCATCCGATCGATGAGCCGTGATCGAGTCGATCAGACCGCTGGGTGAGCGGCTGACCGCGTGACACACTTCATCCTGAAGAGCGGCCTTTTGGCCGCGTCCCGAAGGATGATCGACAGAGCCAGTCTATCATCCTTCGAGGCTCGCAAGAACTCGCACCTCCAGCGCCGGCGGCGAGGCCGATACGCAGGGATGACGAGACGGTAGTGCCCGCACACTCGTTCGCTAGCCCTCGAATTTGAACGAGACGTTGAGCTTGGCGCGGTAGGCTTCGATCTTGCCCTTGGCATCCAATTGCAAAT